>Ga0099364_10000536_pt1 | contig 64352 bp, 71 predicted proteins | sample TergutTh196P3_FD_73070 | JGI IMG/M metagenome (GOLD analysis project Ga0099364, IMG submission 73070) | Microcerotermes parvus P3 segment gut microbial communities from Pointe-Noire, Republic of the Congo - Th196 P3 | ecosystem: Host-associated > Arthropoda: Insects > Digestive system > Gut ... | reverse complement strand
TCGCGCGTTATCACTTTAGACACTGAAACACGACCTTTCGCTTTTTGTTTAACTAATGACATTATACACCGTACTGTAAGAAAATCAACCGCGTCTTCACGGCACCACATCTGAAAGTCACAAATTTGCGGCTTTCAGTTTTTTCGCGTTTCATTGTGTATAATAAATCAATTACGAATTACGCATTATGACTACGGATTGTTACATTTAAGATTGTAAATACTGGTACTTGACGGGAGGAGAAAAACGGTTCAAACTATAGTAAACATGGGGATTCGCCGCGCCGCCCGGCGGCACGGGCCCGGATATGCCAGAAAACTTGTTTTAACATAGCGTAACCCTTTGATTACCCGGTGTACGGTTCTTGGCAACCGCGCACCGAGGGAAAACAGGCAAAAAGGCATAAAAAAACCGCGAAAAAGACCCTTTTCACGGAATAAAACGGCAAAAAAAGACAGTGCGCGGTTGCCAACAACTCCGCACTCAACAAAGGCACGAAGCGTTTGGCGAATTGAGAATTGAGAATTGAGAGTTGAGAATGAATAAGGATTACGGCACGGACATTCATGCCTATTTCAAACAGCATAGGAAGCACGCGTCGAAAAACGGCAGGGCGGCGAACGTGTGGATCCGGTCCGCGGACACCCTGACGCGCGGCGGCGTCAAGACAATGGACGATCTTACGAGAATAGAATCCGATGTGGACTTCATCAGGCATTTCATCGACTTTGAAAGCCCCGGCAAGGAATTGGACGTCGACGGCTACGATTACGCGAACAAAATGAGGTCAAAGTATTCCCGCGACGCGCATAAGGAAGAACTGCTAGAGGCGGGTGAGGTGCTGGTGGAGGAATACTTTTCCGCGCACAACCCGCGTGACGCCCCCAAGGGCGCGGCTGCCCGAGCGTCGGCATCCCTGCGGCGCTCGGGCATCGAAACCATGCGCCAACTCGCGGACGCCGCGCCTGAAAAAATCGCAAGCTTACGCAACATGGGCGGCAAAAGCCTCGAGGTTGCCCTAGCCCTACGGGAGAAATACGTAAACGAATTGAGAATTGAGAATTGAGAATTGAGAGAGGAGAGTTTAATTACGCATTACGCATTATAAAGGTAATGACAAATAACCAATGAAAACCTGTAGGGGTCGATGGCAATCGACCCGCTATGAACGGCAATCCGAAACGGGCTGATTGCCATCAGCCCCTACAACAGTGCCAAGATGCGAAACGAGGAGGAACGGAATGAAAAAGCAATCTGTGCGTCTTTTCTCGCAGAAAAGCACATCGCTTACAAGATTGCTGCTTGTGCTGAGCGCGTTCGTTCTGATGGTCGCCTCAAGCTGCTTCGTCATGTTCCGCACGCTGAACACGAAGCTGCTGGACACCGCGGAAGACATCATGGGAGACACGGCGGTTTTTGTGTCTCACCTCCTCATAGAGCCCGAATCGACGCTGAACTTCATAGCCGGCAATATCGAAGGGATGCACGACCGAGGGGAAGGGTATGACGCAATAAAGGCATACATGACGGAGTGTTCGTCGCAGGAATTCAAGGACAGGGCGAGGATATTGAGCTACTACAGCGTTTTCGGCTATTTTGACGAAAGCGGGGGATTCTTTGACGGCGGAGGCTGGTCGCCCCCTGAAGGCAGCAGCTATGACCCCAAGGAACGGTTTTGGTATACAGCGGGCATGACCGCCGGAGATAAGACCGCAATCACATCCCCCTATATCGACGCGGACTCACAAGAACTCGTGGTCGCATATGCCCGCCGGCTCTTAGACGGCGCGGGAAACCCCTTCGGCATAATTTGCATTGACGTCAAGGTTGAATATGTCAGGGACATGGTCGTAAACAAGCGCATTACCCCGGGCAGCTACGGATTCATGGTGGATGAAAATCTGGATGTGGTCATACATCCGCATAACGAAATCCAAGGCGAGACCTTGGGCAATTACAACAACGAGATGAGGAAATTCGCGGACCCCATATCAAGGGGCGTGGGCATTTCACTGGAGAGGGTGAGGAACTATGCCGGGACGCAGTCGGTCGTGTTCGGCCGGCAGCTCGACAACGGCTGGTACCTGTTCATTTTGATCCCCGAAAATGAATACTATAAAGAACTGTACAACATGACTCTGCTGATTAGCGCGCTGGGCATCGTTCTGGCGGCGGCGGTAATGAGCTTGCTGATCCGCCTTGAGGCGGCAAAGAAAAAATCGGAGGAAGCTTACCATGAGCAGAGCGTACAGCTCGCCTTTATGGAGAAAACGCATGAGGCAAAAGAACGCACCAAGCTCATGCTTGATACTTCGCCCCTCTGCTGCCAACTGATCGACAACAAATACAAAACCATTGACTGCAATGAGTCTGCCGTCAGGCTCTATGGCTTCGAGGACAAACAGGAGTTTTTAGACAGATTTATGGAAAGCTGTTCTCCTGAATATCAGCCTTGCGGAGGACGTTCAAGCGAGCTTGCCGCCGGTTATATAAAGAAAGCGTTTGAGGAAGGCCGGCAGGTTTTCGAGTGGATGCACCAACTGCCCGACGGCACGCCCATACCTGCGGAAGTCACTCTCGTCAGGACACGGTATGGGGACGAAAACGTCATCATTGGGTATACCCGGGATTTGCGTGAGCTGCAAGAAGTTTTGGGCAAATTAAAAGACGCGCTGGACGCCGCCGAGGTAGCGAACCGCGCGAAAAGCGAGTTCCTCGCGAACATGAGCCATGAGATCCGCACCCCCATGAACAGCATAATGGGCTTTGCGGAGCTTGCCCTTGACACTCCTGACAAGGACGTCACTCCGCAGGTCAAGGATTATTTGAGGAAAATCACGGAAAACACAAAATGGCTCCTGAACATTATTAACGACATCTTGGATATCTCAAAAATAGAATCCGGAAAAGTTGAATTGGAAAACCTTCCATTTGACTTGCACGAAATTGTTTCGCGCTGCGAGTCGGTCATTTCGCCCGAGGCGAAAGAAAAGGGGCTTGACCTAAGCGTTTACGCGGAGCCGTTTGCAGGCAAAAAGCCGATTGGCGATCAAGTCAGGCTTTATCAGATACTTATGAATCTTCTTGCCAATGCGGTAAAATTTACGGACGCTGGGACGGTCAGGCTTTCTTATACAGTAAAAAACATAGAAGACGGCGCCGCGACGGTTTATTTTGAAGTAAAAGACACGGGCATCGGGATGAACCCCAACCAGATAAATAGAATACTCGAACCGTTCATGCAGGCGGATTCAAGCACCACGCGCAACTACGGAGGCACCGGCCTGGGGCTGACAATAACGGCGAACCTGATCAGGCTGATGGGGGGAAACCTCGTTGTGGACAGCTCCCCCGGCGTCGGCAGCACATTCAGTTTTGAGATTGTATTCAAAACGTTAGAAACTGCTGGCGGCGCGCCCGAGAGCAGAAATTTCCCCGCGATGGAAAGGCCGAGTTTCAGCGGCTTAGTTTTGGTCTGCGACGACAACCCCATGAACCAAGAGGTTATTTGCGCGCATCTCGCGCGAGTTGGGCTTGAAACATTGACTGCGGAGAACGGCAATCTGGCCGTTGAGATGGTTCGTGAGCGCGCTGATAAGGGAGAGCCGCCTTTTGACTTGATTTTCATGGATGTGTTCATGCCGGTGATGGACGGATTTGAAGCCGCGTCGAAAATCATCGAGCTTGATAACCCGAGTCCCATAATTGCCACAACGGCGAATATCATGGACGGAGAATCGGAAAAATACAGAAAAGTTGGAATGTCGGATTGCCTGGGCAAGCCGTTCACGTCGCATGAGCTGTGGGGCATATTAAAAAAACACCTAAAAAACTAAAAAAAAGCATTGACAAGGGTATAAAGATTTGATAACCTAGCCGAGCGGCCTTATTAGGGGTTGCGCAAAAAAGCGATGAACCGGGAGATTGCAGGCATAGCGCGGCAAGCAGTCCGCACGCCGCGGGGCTGACGTGTCTGGTAACTTTCGGGGAGCATGTCCGGCGTGTAGTCAGTTCTGGCTGCATCGCATAATCGGGCGGCTGAGAAAATGATACGCAAAGCCGTTGGGGTGCCCAAGATGGGATCCTACCGCCCCGTTGAGCGGGTTTCAGCCGGAAAGTTTGGATTTCCGGTTTGTCTTCCGGGCAAGAATGACACGCACGGTTGTGTGTATAGAATTTTCTCTTTCGTACTGCTGAAAATATATCGTAATGTCAGGAGGAACAAAATGGCAGCCAGCAAAAAAATGATCCGCATCAGACTTAAAGCGTATGACCACCAACTCATAGACCAAGCGGCTTCGCGCATTGTCGAAACGGCAAAGCGGACAGAAGCGAGAGTCTCCGGGCCAATACCGCTTCCCACAAAAAAAGAAGTGGTGACGATCCTGCGCGCGGTCCACAAGTATAAAGACAGCCGCGAACAGTTCGAACGGCTCACGCACAAAAGGCTCATCGACATCATCGGGCCGACTCAAAAAACGGTCGAAGCGCTTATGTCGCTCGAATTGCCCGCAGGCGTTGAAATCGAGATAAAGCTGTAAGGGCCAAAACAATCAAAGGCGGCCATTTGCCGTCCGAGGGCGAACGCTGTTCGCCCCCACGGTCATGTTGCTTCGCGCTTATGCGGCGAATCAACCAATAACCAGTAAAGGGAGTGAATAAGGTGGTCAAAGCCATCATCGGGAAAAAAGCAGGCATGACGCAAATATTCGATGAAAACGGAAAGGTCATCCCTGTCACGGTAATAGAAGCCGGGCCATGCGTCGTAGTACAGAAGAAAACAGGAGAGAACGACGGGTACGATTCCATTCAGCTCGGTTTTCAGGATATCAAAGAACACAAACTCACGAAACCCGAGCTCGGCCATATTAAAAAAGCTGGCGTATCCGCAAAAAAACACTTGAAGGAATTTCGGTTGGACGACACATCCGCGCTTAACGTCGGCGATGAGCTGAAAGCGGACGTCTTTTCAGAAGGGGACAGAGTCGACGTCACCGGCATATCGCGGGGCAAAGGCTTCGCCGGCGTCATTAAACGCCACGGCGCGGGAAGGACTCCCTCGTCTCACGGCGGAGGCCCAGTCCATAGGCATGCGGGATCCATGGGATCGGGAACGGACCCGTCGCGTATTTTCAAAGGAAAGATGGGCGCGGGACACATGGGGGCTGAGCAGGTGACCATACAGAACCTCGACGTCGTCAAAGTCGACACTGAGCTTAACATAATCGCTGTGAGAGGCGCGATACCGGGCCCCAAGGGCGGCATCGTCTACCTCAAGAACACAGTTAAGAATAAGTGAAAGGGGAGAGTTAAATGCCGGAGAATAAGGTATACAACATGCAAGGCGAGGTTGTCGGCGAAGTGACGCTCTCCGAAGCCGTTTTCGGTGTAAAACCCAATACCGCCGCGATACATGCAGTGGTGAAAAACCATCTGGCAAACAAACGTCAAGGCACGCAATCGGCGCTGACGCGCGCGGAGGTCAGCGGAGGCGGAGCCAAACCGTACCGTCAAAAAGGCACCGGCAGGGCGCGCCAGGGCTCGACAAGAGTGCCGCACTATACCCACGGCGGCGTCGCTTTTGCGCCGAAACCTCGGAGCTACCGATATTCGCTCAATAAAAAGCTCAGAAGGCTTGCTTTGAAGTCCGCTCTTTCGATGAAAGCCGCCGAGGATTCAATAATCGTCGTGGACGGCATCGACATGGAAGAAATCAAGACAAAAGAATTCAAGAAATTTTTAGACGCCATCGGAGTTTCCGGAAAGGCGCTTATAGTCACGCCCGAGGTGAACGAGAGCGTCGTCCTCAGCGCCAGGAACCTGCCCGGCATAAAAACCACGTTTGCCACGCTCCTGAACACATACGATATAATGTATGCAAAGACCTTCGTGGTTGACAAAGCTGCGCTCGAATCCATTGAGGAGGTGTACGCTTAATGAAAACGGCATATGATATTATTCTGCGCCCGATAATAACCGAGCAATCAATGGAACACCTTGATATCAAAAAATACGCCTTTGAAGTCGCTCGGGACGCCAATAAAATCGAAATCGCAAATGCGATTGAAGAGATATTCGGGGTCGAGGTCGAAAAAGTCACGACGCTGAATATGAAAGGCAAGGAGAAGCGCACAGGGCGCTACCCTTCCGGCCATAGGAGCAACTGGAAAAAGGCTGTCGTCAGGCTGACTGACGACTCAAAGACCATCGAATTCTTTGAAGGAATGGTATAGCGGTATAGCGGAGGATGAATTATGTCTGTTAAATTATATAAACCTACCACCCCGTCGAGGAGGCATATGTCAGTCTCAGGGTTTGACGGGATCGATAAAAAAGCCAAGCCGGAACGCAAGCTTACCGAGGTCCTGAAAAAGCATTCGGGGCGCAACAGCTATGGGCGCATTACCGTTCGCCACAGAGGCGGAGGGAACCGCAGAAAGTACAGGATCATCGACTTTAAGCGCAACAAGTTTGATGCTCCGGGGACGGTTGTCAGGCTTGAATACGACCCGAACCGCTCAGCGCACATCGCGCTAATAGAATACGAGGACGGGGAACGCAGGTACATACTTGCGCCGGCAGGGCTGTCGCAGGGAGATAAAGTTATTTCGTCAAAGGACGCCGACATCAAGCCGGGCAATGCGCTGCCGATTACATCGATTCCGGTAGGCACGGTGATCCACAATATCGAATTGTATCCCGGGAGGGGCGGACAGTTGGTTCGCAGCGCCGGGACATCCGCGCAGCTAATGGCAAGGGAAGGAAAGATGGCGCAGATCAGGATGCCTTCCGGCGAATACAGGCTGGTTCGCAGCTCTTGCATGGCAACGATTGGCCAAGTTGGGAACGTCGATCACGCCAACATCCATATCGGCAAAGCAGGTCGGAAGCGCCATATGGGCATACGGCCTACGGTCCGCGGCTCGGCCATGAACCCGGTCGACCACCCGCACGGCGGCGGCGAGGGCAAGAGCCCGATCGGGCGCCCCGGCCCCGTTACCCCGTGGGGCAAGCCGACCCTCGGGTATAAAACGCGCAAAACAAAAAATCCCACCGATAAATACATCGTAAAACGCCGCGGCAAGAAATAGGAGGAAAATATGAGCAGAAGTGTGAAGAAGGGCCCCTTTGCCGCGCCGGAGCTGGTGAAACGCATTGATGTAATGAATTCGTCAGGCGAGAAAAAGGTACTGAAAACATGGTCCCGCGCCAGCACGATTTTCCCGACTTTCGTTGGGCATACGATTGCGGTTCACGACGGACGCCGGCATGTGCCTGTCTATATCACGGAAGACATGGTCGGCCACAAACTCGGCGAATTTGCCCCGACGCGCACCTATCGCGGCCACGCGGGCAGCAAAACATCCAGGTAAGGAGACGGACTGATTATGGAAGCGAAAGCACACATAAAATACGCGCGGATATCCCCGCGTAAGGTACTGATTGTCTGCGACATTATCAGGGGCAAGGACACAAAAACGGCAAAAGCAATTCTGATGCAAACGCCTAAAGCGGCCGCTGAGCTTATGCTGAAGCTGTTGAGCAGCGCTGTCGCGAACGCGGAAAACAATCACAATATGGATCCCGACAACCTCTATGTCTCAGAAACATATGCGACCCCCGGCCCCATCCTCAAAAGGATAAGGCCGCAAGCGCGGGGCAGGGCTTATAGGATCAATAAGAGAACATCGCATATCACCATCGTTGTGGCGGAAAAGGAATAAGGGGGTAGTGCAATGGGACAGAAAGTAAATCCACACGGCTTCAGAGTCGGCGTCATAAAGGACTGGGACTCGAGGTGGTATGCGCGTACCGACAAGGTGGGCGACCTCATAATCGAGGACTACAATATCCGTAAATATCTCAAGGAGCTGCTCTTCTCCGCAGGCGTTCCCAAGATAGAGATCGAACGCGACAACGCAAAGGTCAGGATATTCATCCACTGTTCCAAGCCGGGCGTCGTAATAGGCAAGGGCGGGGCTGAAATAGAGAAGCTTCGCGCCAACATCGAGAAAAAGATAAGCAAGCCTGTGGCTCTATCGATAGTCGAAGTGAAAAACCCTGACACCAACGCGCAGCTTATCGCGGAAGGAATTGCCGCCAAGCTGGAAAAACGCATCGGGTTCAGGCGCGCCATGAAAAATGCGATGAGCAGGGCAATGCGGCTCGGAGTGCGCGGCATAAAGGTCATGGTATCAGGCCGACTCGGCGGCGCGGAAATCGCAAGAAGCGAGACATACCACGAGGGCACCATCCCTCTTCAAACGCTCAGGGCCGACATAGAATATGGTTTCGCGGAAGCGGCGACCACATACGGGCGCATAGGAGTCAAAGTCTGGGTGTACAACGGCGAGATACTAAGCCAGACATTGCGCACCACGCCAAGAACGATGGATATGTCAAGGCCGCCGAGGGAAAGGCGCGACCGCAATGACCGCGGGGGCGACCGCGGAGGATCGCGCGGTTTTCAAGGAGGCGGTTACAACCGTGGCCCGCAGGGCTCACAGGGAGGCGGCTACAACCGAGGCCCGCAAGGTTCGCAGGGAGGCGGCTACAACCGTGGCCCGCAGGGCTCACAGGGAGGCGGCTACAACCGAGGCCCGCAGGGCTCACAGGGAGGCGGCTACAACAGGGGGCCGCAAGGCTCACAGGGAGGCGGCTACAACCGAGGCCCACAGGGCTCACAGGGCCCGCAAGGATCACAGGGGGGCGGGCCAAAGCCGGCGCCGAGCGCTCCTCCGGAAGGAGGCGCTAACTGATGCTAATGCCTAAAAGAGTCAAACACAGAAAAGTACAAAGAGGCCGCATGAGGGGCAAGGCCACGCGGGGCAACACGATCACATACGGCGAATATGCGATGCAAGCGCTAGAACCCGCATGGATAACTTCAAACCAAATTGAATCCGCCCGTATTGCGATGACCCGCTACTCCAAGCGCGGAGGCAAAGTGTGGATCAAGATTTTCCCCGACAAACCCGTAACATCAAAGCCTGCGGAGACCCGAATGGGTTCCGGCAAGGGCTCCCCCGAATACTGGGTTGCCGTCGTAAAACCCGGCAGGGTGCTATTTGAGATTGCGGGCGTCACAGAAGAAGTTGCCCGCGAGGCGATCCGCCTTGCAGGACATAAGCTGCCATGCAAGACTAAGTTCATTAAACGCGAGGCGGTAATCGAGACAGGTGGTGAATGAGATGAAGGCAAGCGAGGTAGTGACACTCAACCACGACGAGCTTGAAGAGAAGCTGACGGGACTTAAAAAAGACCTCTTTTTCTTGAGGATGCAGCATGCGACGAACCAGCTTGATAATCCGATAAGGATAGCGCAGGTCAGGAAAGACATTGCCCGAGTCAAGACAGTTATTCGCCAGAAGCAGCTTGAGCGGGCGGGAGGGGAAGCCTAATGAGTGAAAACATGAGTGAAAACAGGACGTCATCAAGGAAGACGCGGACAGGCAAGGTCGTATCCGACAAAATGAACAAAACCATTGTCGTCGCGGTCGAAACCCGGGTACCGCACCCGCTGTACAAAAAAATAATCAAGAGAACATACAAGCTGAAAGCGCATGATGAAAACAACGACTGCCGAACGGGCGACCGGGTCCGCGTCATGGAAACGCGCCCGCTGTCTAAAGACAAGCGCTGGAGGCTCATCGAAATTATTGAAAAGGCAAAATGAGGAGGGATAGAGTTGGTTCAGCAAGAAAGCTTCCTTAAGGTTGCCGACAACACCGGCGCCAAAGAGATAAAATGCATCCGCGTACTGGGAGGCTCCGGCAGGAAATATGGCAGCGTGGGCGATGTTATCGTCGCCTCCGTACGCAAAGCCGCGCCCGGAGGAACAGTGAAGAAAGGCGAAATAGTCAGAGCTGTAATAGTACGCACCGCTAAAGGGCTTCACCGCACAGACGGAACATATGTACGCTTTGATGAGAATGCCGCCGTCCTGATCAAAGAAGACAAGAACCCGAGAGGGACGCGTGTATTCGGGCCGGTGGCGCGTGAGCTCCGCGACAGGGATTATATGAAAATCCTATCGTTGGCGCCCGAAGTCATATAGGAGAATTCAGTATGCATATAAAAACAGACGACACTGTCATTGTACTGTCGGGCAGAGACAGAGGGAAACAGGGAAAGGTCATGAGCGTTGACCCAAAAGGCGGCAAGGCATTAGTTGAAGGCGTCAGCGTCGCGAAAAGACACAAAAAACCGCGCAAGCAAGGCGAACCCGGCGGAATAATCAACATGGAGACGCCGGTATACGTCAGCAAGCTGATGCGCGTGTGCCCAAAATGCGACAAGCCGACAAAACCGGCGCACAGCTTTAAGGACGATGGTGAAAAAGTCCGCGTTTGCAAAAAGTGCGGCGCCGAAATCTAAGGGGAGAAGCCACCATGACAAGAATGAAGAAAAAATACATGGAAGAGGCAATTCCCGCTCTTATGAAGAAATTTGGGTATAAGAGCGTGATGCAAGTGCCAAAGATAGAAAAAGTCGTCGTAAACGTCGGTTGCGGAGACGCGCGCGACAACGCAAAGGCCATTGAAGCCGTCGTGAAAGACATTTCGACGATCACAGGGCAAAAGGCAGTCATTACGAAGGCGCGAAAATCCGTAGCCAATTTCAAACTTCGCGCGGGCATGTCGGTCGGCGTGAAAGTGACGCTCAGGCAGGACAGAATGTGGGAGTTTCTTGACAGGCTTCTTAATGTCGCGCTGCCGCGCGTGCGCGATTTTCGGGGCATCAGCGCCAACGCGTTTGACGGCCGCGGCAACTATGCCCTCGGCCTCAAAGAACAGCTTGTTTTCCCGGAAATTGATTACGATAAGATCGAAAAGATCCGTGGCATGGATATCGTGATATGCACGACGGCGAAAACCGACGAGGAATCGCGGGAATTGCTGACATGCCTCGGCGCTCCGTTCATTCAAGTTTAGGGGGAAAGACTATGGCAAAAAAAGCGATGATTCTGAAACAGCAGCGGGAAGCGAAATTCTCATCCAGGCGATACAACCGCTGTAAAATATGCGGGCGTCCGCACGCTTACCTGCGGGACTATGGCATATGCCGCATCTGCTTCCGCAACCTAGTGTATAAGGGCCAAATCCCCGGCGTCCGAAAAGCCTCCTGGTAAAATATTTCGTTATGCTTCGCCTCTCTCGCTCGCAGTATCTGATACAGCTTCGCTCGTTCGGCTTCGCCTAACAAAATATTTTCTGCTCGCAGTATCTGATACAGCTTCGTCCGCTCGGCTTCGCCTAACGAAAAATTTCCTGCACCGATGATTTGCGCAGAAGCAGCTTCGTCCGCTCGATTTAGTCTAACGAAAAATTTCCCGAGACCCCTAATCCCTAACTAAGGAGGAAAGCAACATGCAAATAACCGACCCAATTGCCGATATGCTTACCCGTATTAGAAATGCGAGTTCGGCAAAACACTCGACAGTTGACATTCCGGCGTCGAACATGAAAAAAGCTATCGCCGAGATACTGTTGCAAGAGGGTTACATCAAGAATTTCCAGATAATCAATGACGGCATACAGGGTATTATCAAGGTTACCCTTAAGTATAACGGGACCGAGAAAGCGATAACCGGCCTGCGCCGCGTTTCAAAACCGGGCCTTCGCGTGTACGCGGGCGCCGATGAACTGCCCTATGTGCTCAGGGGGTTGGGTATCGCGATAGTTTCCACGTCAATGGGCATCATGACCGATAAAAAAGCCAGAACGGCAAATGTCGGCGGCGAAGTCCTGGCGTTTGTGTGGTAGGGGGGTCGGATATGTCGAGAATCGGAAAAAACCCGATACCTATTCCTGCCGGAGTAGAGGTCAGCGTTTCGGAAACGAACGTCGTCAAAATAAAAGGCCCGAAAGGGACTTTGGAGCGGGAAATCAGCCCCGTTATCGGAATCAATATCGACAATGCGGCTATTAATGTCACCCGCTCGTCCGACGCGCCGGCCCACCGCAGCCTTCACGGGCTTTCGCGTTCGTTGCTTAACAATATGGTCATTGGCGTAACGGATGGGTATAAAAAAGAGCTGGACATAGTTGGCGTTGGATTGAGGGCCGTCAAAGAAGGAAAGAAACTCGTGATGAACCTGGGATACTCTCATCAGGTCATCATTGAAGAGACAGACAGCATATCTATAGACGTCCCCTCTCCGAACAAGGTAATCATAAGCGGCATAGACAAACAGGAAGTCGGTCAATTCGCCGCGGATGTTAGAAAGAAAAAGCCACCCGAACCATATAAAGGGAAGGGCATTAAATATGTAGATGAGGTCGTCCGCCGCAAAGAAGGCAAGACCGGCGCCAAATAAATGGAGGTGTGCCTAAATGATTAAAAAGCATGATACAAACGCGCGGCGTAAAAAACGGCATAAGAGAGTGCGAGGCAAAATCTCAGGCACTCCGGAGAGGCCGCGGCTCAATGTCTTCCGCAGCGAAAAACATATTTACGCTCAAGTGATAGACGATACGAAAGGCCACACTCTATGTTCCGCCTCATCGCTCGAAAAGGGATTTGAAGGCAGGGGTTCCAACAAGGAAGCCGCGAAGATAGTTGGTAAGGCAGTTGCAGAACGTGCGGTCGCAAAAGGCATAAGCGTCGTTGTTTTTGACCGCGGCGGTTACATATACCACGGACGCGTCAAAGAATTGGCGGAAGCCGCCCGCGAGAGCGGACTGACGTTCTAGGAGGAAACGAAGATGGCTTATAGCAATAACAGGCGGGATACCAGAAGAGACAGCAGGAAAGATGAGCCTCCGTCAGAGTTTACGGAGAAAGTCGTCTCCCTCAACCGCGTGGCAAAGACGGTCAAAGGCGGACGCATATTCAAATTTGCGGCACTTTGCGTCGTTGGGGACGGCAAAGGCCGGGTCGGGTTCGGGCTCGGCAAGGCGGGCGAAGTGTCCGAAGCCATACGCAAAGGCATAGAGGACGCAAAAAAGAACGTCACTACCGTGACGGTTTCCGGCAGCACCATCCCGCATGAAGTAATCGGCGTGTTTGGCGCAGGCAGGGTATTATTGAAGCCTGCCCCTCCCGGCACCGGCGTTATAGCCGGCGGAGCGGTCCGCGCCGTGGTCGAGGCTGCGGGCATATCCGACATCAGGACGAAGTGCCTGCGTTCGAACAATCCTCAGAACGTTGTGGCAGCCACCATGGTCGGCCTTAAATCGCTTCGCGATGCGGCGCAGGTTGCAAAAACAAGAGGAAAAAGCATAGAAGAAATATAATTCAATGCAGAATGCAGAATGCAGAATGCAGAATTACGGAGGCATTTGGTATGGCTAATTTGAAAATAAAGCTCATAAAGAGCTTGAGCGGCAGGCATGACAAGCACATTGCGACGGCAAAGTCATTGGGACTCAAAAAAATAGGCAGCGAGACAATTCAGCCCGACAATCCGCAGACCAGAGGGAAAATTGCTAAAATAGGATACCTGGTTACGATAAGTGAGGAGGAATGAGTTATGTATTTACACGAACTTTCTCCCGCGGAAGGCTCGACTCACAGCAACAAACGCAAGGGCCGCGGGCATGGGACAGGAAACGGTAAAACGTCAGGCCGCGGGCACAAGGGCCAAAAATCGCGCAGCGGCGGCGGAACGCGGATCGGGTTTGAAGGCGGTCAGATGCCGCTTGCGCGCCGTGTCCCGAAAAGAGGATTCAACAATATATTCGCGAAACCGCTCACCGCGATAAATGTCGCGGCGCTGAACAGGTTTCCGGACGGCGCCGAAGTCAGCGAGGCGGAGCTGTTGGAGTCAGGCGTATTGAGCAAATGCGAATACGGAGTCAAAGTGCTTGGCAATGGCGTGCTGAAAAAGAAATTGGTTGTGAGAGCAGCGGCGTTCTCCGAGTCGGCAAAGCTGAAAATTGAAAATGCCGGCGGAAAGGCCGAGGTGGTGTAACGTGATCGCTACCATACGCAATGCGTGGAGAGTTGAAGAAATCCGCAAAAAACTGCTCTTCGTCCTGTTTATGATTCTCCTGTACAGATTGGGAAACTCGGTGACCGTGCCATACGTCAACACCTCTATGCTGAGCGAGTATTTCGCATCGCTCAATAACACGGTTCTCGGGCTTATGAACACCATGTCAGGCAGCGCACTCGAACGCGCGTCGATTTTCGCGTTGTCGATCCAGCCATACATTAACGCATCGATCATAATCCAACTGCTCACCGTGGCGATACCTGCCCTTGAACGCCTCCAGAAAGAAGGCGGCGAAGACGGCAAAAAGACGATTGAAAAAATCACAAGATACTCAACCATCGGAATCGCCATACTTCAAGGATACGGCTACTATATCCTCATAAGAAACGGCTTCAACGGAGTCAGCATGCTCAGCGAGAACGCGACGGGCTTTTGGGTCCCCATAGTTATTGTGGCGACGTTTATGACGGGCAGCACCCTGCTCATGTGGATGGGCGAACAAATCACCGAATTTGGAATCGGCAACGGGATATCCGTCATTCTCTTTGCCAGCATCGTGGCGAGATTTCCGTCACAAGTGGGCACAATGATCGGATCTGTGTTCGAGACTCCGGGCAATTGGTGGATATATGTGCTCATGCTGCTCGGGGCCTTGGCAATAATCGTATTGATCGTCGTCGTCAACAATTCTGAGCGTAGGATACCGGTTCAATACTCAAAGCGCGTCGTCGGCAGGAAAATGTACGGAGGCCAATCGACTCATTTGCCAATGAAAGTCAATATGTCCGGCGTCCTCCCGGTCATCTTCGCGCAATCGATAGCGTCGATTCCCGCGACGATCGTCGTGTTCGTCCCGGAATGGCAAGACGGCTGGGTGATGAGGGTGTTCGACACAAACAGCCTGCCATATGCCCTGGTGTACTTCCTGTTGATCGTTTTCTTCTCATATTTCTATTCGACCATCCAGTTCAACCCCATTGAAATCGCGAACAACCTCAAGAAAAACGGCGGATTCATTCCCGGATTCAGGGCCGGCAAGCCTACGAGCGAGTTCATACAGAAGGTCCTGACAAAAATCACGCTGTTCGGCGCGATGTATCTTGCGATAATCGCCGTCACGCCGATATTGATATCGCGTTTTTCTGAAACGGCGAGAGCTTCCGGCATATCGCTGGGCGGCACATCGATCATCATCGTGGTCAGCGTAGCCCTCGAGACAATCAAGCAGCTCGAATCGCAACTGCTCATGAGGCACTACAAAGGCTTCCTTGAATAGAATATGTAGAATATGTAGGGGCAACCCTTGCGGTTGCCCGCATGGGGTACGGAAATCAAATGGGTCTTTTCCAATTTATTTGGGTTAGGAAATAGGGATTAGGAGAGGTTTTAATGAAAATGATTTTGCTAGGGCCTCCCGGCGCGGGAAAGGGCACTCAAGCGGAAGCCTTGATGAAAAAACTCGACATCCCCGCAATATCGACCGGCGACATCCTTAGGGACGCGGTCGCGAGAAAGACTCCGATAGGACTGAAAGCAAAGGCCATCATGGATGCGGGAGAGCTAGTACCCGACGAAGTGATAATTGGCATCGTCGTGGACAGGATATCCAAAAAGGACTGCGGAAACGGATATATCCTTGACGGCGTGCCCAGGACGCTGGGGCAAGCCCAAGCGCTTGAGGAACATGGCATAGGAATTGACGTCGCCCTGTCTATAGAGATATCCGACGATGAGATTCTGGAGCGGCTGGGCGGCAGGCGCGCATGCCCGGACTGCAATTCAATCTATCACATCGTATCAAAACCGCCGGCCGCGGACGGAATCTGCGACAATTGCGGCGCGGCGCTTGCAACAAGGAAGGACGACAAACAAGAAACGATCCGCACGAGGCTTGAAGCATACCATGCGGAAACGGAGCCGCTCAAGGAGCACTACAAGTCGCAAGGGAAACTGACAATGGTGCAAAACATTACGGGTGTGGCGGAGACGACAAAAGCGGTATTCGAGGCTCTTGGTATTTAGGGTGATGGCGCAGACATGATCAAACGAAAAACCGCTCGGGAAATTGAGCTTATGCGACGTGCCGGAAAGATAGCCGCTGCCGCCCGGCTGGAAGCGGGGAAACTGGTGACGGTCGGCGCGACGACGCAAAGCATCAATAAAAAAATACACGACTTCATTATTTCGCACGGAGCCGTGCCCGCATTTCTTAACTACAACGGATATCCCGCAAGCGTTTGCATATCAATCAACGAAGAGGTAATACACGGGTTGCCTTCCGCGCGGAAACTCATTTACGGAGACGTTGTGAGCATAGATGTCGGAGCGAAAATTGGCGGATTCATCGGAGACTGCGCGGCGACTTATATAGCGGGCGCCGGCAGCGCCGAATCGGAAAGACTGATAAGAATCACCCAAGAGTGCTTTTATGAAGGGCTGAAATTCGCTCGAGTTGGATACAGGGTGTCCGATATTTCGGGCGCGATACAGCGGTACGCTGAGTCTAACGGCTACTCTGTCGTCAAGGATTACGTGGGGCACGGCGTCGGAAGCAAAATGCACGAACCGCCTGAAATCCCAAATTACGTTGAAAAGCCGCGCAAAAAGGCTGACCCCAGGCTTTTGTCCGGCATGACGCTAGCCATAGAGCCGATGATAAACTCGGGCGTCGATGGCGTAAAAGTCCTCGATGACGGATGGACGGTCGTAACGAGCGACGGGAAAACCTCGGCTCACTTTGAAAACACAGTTCTGATAACTGATTACGAGCCTGAGATTCTCACCGTTTGCGAGGTTCTGAAATGAAGAAATCAAAAGTGCGGACGGCGGATACGGATGGCCCGCGCGCAAACGGCCCGCCACCGGGTTCACCGAAACCGCAACCTTTGACGATAGAAACAGCGGATGTGGTAACATCACTTAATGGCCGGGACGGAGGGAAACTCTTTCTGGTCGTCGGAACGGAAGACAATTACTCATTTATAGCCGATGGAAAAAGCCGAAAGATAGGAAACCCGAAAAAGAAGAACAATAAGCATTTGAAGTTGGAGGAAAAAATCAATATATCCGTCACCGCAAAACTGCTTTGCGGGCAGAAGGTCACGAACAACGAAATAAGGCGGGCTTTGGCACAGTACGCAGCAGACCGTGGAGAAAACTCTCAAAAGGAAGAGACAGGAGGTATGTAGGATTGGCAAAGGACGACATGATTGAACTGGAAGGAATCGTGGTCGAATCACTGCCTAACACAATGTTCTATGTGGACATTGGCAACGGGCATACGATCTTGGCGCATATCTCCGGAAAGCTCAGAATGAACTTTATACGCATTCTACCCGGCGACAAGGTAACGGTGCAAATGTCCCCGTACGATCTCACGCGCGGGAGAATAACCTGGCGCAGTAAATAGAGTTGAGAGTTGAGAATGGAGAGTGTCCGTCCGCCTGTAGGGGACGCAACCCTCGGCATCACGAAGATGCGATGCGCGTGTTTGTAAAAGGAGGAAATAAACATGAAAGTAAGGCCATCTGTTAAGCCAATGTGCGAAAAATGCAAAGTCATTAAACGCAAGGGCAGGGTCATGGTCATCTGCGAAAACCCGAAGCACAAACAGAGACAAGGATAAAGAAAGGACTGATTACTGAATATGGCACGTATTGCCGGCGTTGATTTGCCTAAAGACAAAAGGATCGAAATCGGACTGACCTATATTCTGGGAATAGGCCGGACAAGCGCGAAAAAAATTCTTGAAACAACGGGCGTTAATCCTGACACAAGGGTTAAGAACCTCACGGAGGCAGAAGAATCCGCGCTCCGCGAATGCATTGACAAGAACTATGTCGTCGAAGGCGATTTGCGCCGAACGGTCGCGCTTGACATTAAGCGCTTGACCGAAATAGGCAGTTACCGCGGGCTGCGCCACAGGCGAGGACTCCCCGTGCGTGGGCAGCGGAGCAAAACGAATGCACGCACTCGCAAGGGCCCCAAGCGCACGATAGCCAATAAGAAGAAGTGATAGGGAGGAATGTGATCAATGGCAGCAGCACCTAAAGGCAAAAAAACTAGAACGAGGCGCCGCGAACGAAAAAACATCGAGAAAGGCGCGGTCCACATAAGGTCGTCCTTCAACAATACCATGGTAACGGTGACTGATGTGCACGGCAATGCGATCTCGTGGGCTTCCGCAGGCGGGATGGGATTTCGCGGAAGCAGGAAATCCACCCCATTTGCCGCTCAGACAGCAGCCGAAACAGCGGCCAAAGCCGCGATGGAGCACGGGCTGAAAACTGTTGAAGTCTTTGTAAAAGGCCCCGGATCCGGACGCGAGGCGGCCATCAGGGCGCTCCAGTCAGCAGGGCTCGAAGTTACTATGATCAAGGACGTGACGCCAATCCCCCATAACGGCTGCCGTCCTCCTAAAAGACGCAGAGTCTAATTAGGATGAGGAGGTAGATATAAATGGCTAGATATACTGATGCGGTTTGCCGCCTTTGCCGCAGGGAAAACCAGAAACTCTTTTTGAAAGGAGACAGGTGCTACACCGATAAATGCGCCGCGGACCGAAGGCCGTATCCCCCCGGACAGCATGGTCAAGGCCGCACTAAGACGTCCGAGTATGGACTTCAACTGCGCGAAAAGCAAAAGGCCAAAAGATACTACGGAGTTTTGGAAAGCCAGTTCCACGGATATTTTGAGATGGCAAGCAAAAGAAAAGGGAAAACAGGCGAAAACCTGCTTGCGATCCTTGAATCTCGTCTGGACAATACCGTCTACCGGCTCGGATTTGCGATGAGCCGCGCCGAGGCAAGGCAGCTTGTGCTTCACGGGCACTTCCTCGTCAACGGAAGAAAAGTCAATATTCCCTCTTTTCTGGTAAAGCCCGGCATGATTGTTTCGCTCAAGGAAAAAAGCCGGGGACTCGACAAATTCAAATCGGTCATTGAGGCTAACGCATTTAGGCAGCCTCCTAAATGGCTGGAGTACGATGCGAACGCAATGGTCGCGAAAGTTACAGCCATTCCCTCGAGAGAGGACATTGACCTGCCTATTGAGGAGCAGCTCATTGTTGAGCTTTACTCAAAATAACATTGAGGAACTCTTGTCATAATCCTCTGGCATAAGCAAGTCCGCGACGACGAAATGAAGGAGGGTATTTCATGATAGAAATCGAACGGCCTCGCATTGAATGTGTAGATACGCTCGAGGACGAGTCGTATGGTAAATATGTTGTTGAACCGCTCGAACGCGGCTATGGCACCACACTTGGGAACTCCCTGCGCAGGATCCTGCTGTCATCCCTCCCGGGGACAGCGGTCACAACGGTAAAAATCGCCGGGATTCAGCACGAATTTTCAACGATCCCCGGAGTCAAGGAAGACGTTACGGAGATCATCCTGAATATAAAAAGCATTGTAGCCAGACTTCACACGCAAAGGGCAAAAACCGTATATATTGAAGCATCGGGAGAATGCGAAGTGACCGCCGGAGACATCAAACCGGACGGCGAGGTTGAGGTGTTGAACCCGGAGTTGCATATCGCGACGCTCAGCGCCGACGCGACGCTCAGCATGGAGCTTACCATCGATCATGGGCGCGGCTACATGTCAGCGGAAAGAAATAAGCTCCAACAGCCGATCATAGGAATGATCCCGATAGACTCAATATACACGCCTGTGCACAAGGTAAACTATACAGTCGAAAACACCCGTATCGGCAATGTTACGGACTTTGACAAGCTGACGATAGAGGTGTGGACGAATAAAACAATAAGCGCTAAGGATGCGGTGTCGCTCGGCGCGAAGATACTTTGCGATCACTTCACGCTGTTTATCGACCTGTCGGAAGCCATCGGCAGCAAATCCACGGTGGTGGAGAAATTTGAAGCGCAGAGGGACAAAGTCCTTGAGATGACGATCGAAGAGCTTGATTTGTCGGTTCGCAGCTTCAACTGTCTCAAACGCGCCAACATCAATACGGTCGAAGACCTTATTTCTAAGACTGAAGCCGAAATGATAAAAGTCCGCAACCTCGGGCGCAAATCCCTTGAGGAGGTCGTCCATAAGCTTGCTATGATGGGCCTGGCCCTGCTGAACGAGGAGAACGTATAACCCCTAACCCCTAAAACAAGGAGGAAATTCATATGCCCGGGACACGTAAACTTGGGAAGACCACCGCGCAGCGCAGGGCGATGCTGCGCCAAATGGTCACCGACTTTCTGGATATAGGCAGGCTGGAAACTACGGTTACGCGCTGCAAGGAGATAGCGCCTCTGGCCGAAAGAATGATCACGCTCGGCAAGAAAAACACGCTAGCCTCGCGCCGACAGGCGCTCAGGTTCATAACGCGGGAGGAAGTCGTGACGAAAGTGTTCAAAGACACCGCGCCCGATTACGAGGACCGCAACGGGGGATACACACGGATCACAAGGATCGGCCCCCGACGCGGCGACGCCGCAGAAATGGCGATAATCGAACTGGTATGAATCAGGACGCCAAGCCAATAAAACACTGGCACAGGGGCGGTTCACGAACCGCCCCTGCGTTTTCTTCATAGTTGATCAACTGCATTTTCAGGCTACATCGCTGAAAATTCTTCTTTTCCCAAACCGCAAACGGGGCACAGGAAGTCATCCGGAACATCTTCCCATTTCGTTCCCGCTTCAATTCCGTTGTCGGGGTCTCCGAGGGCTTCGTCGTAAACATATCCGCATACGCACTCGTATTTCACAGCAAATACTCCTTTCTTCCTTATTGTCTTTCCATAATAACAGATTTATCCCCATCTGTATACATATCTGAAGGACAAAGATTTGAAGAAACGATGAATGCTCAAAAATATATTGACAAATATTATTTAAACGAACATACTTAGCAAGAACAAGCAAAGAGGAGGATAAAGGATATGTCATATAACCCTTATGAAAACGCGCAGGAACAGTTTGACAAAGTGGCAGACATCATTCAGCTGGATCAGAGCGCCCGCGATTTGCTGCGTCAACCTATGAAAGAATTTCATTTCACGATCCCGGTAAAAATGGACGACGGATCGACAAAAGTTTTTCAGGCATTCCGCATCAAACATAACGATGCGAGAGGCCCGGCGAAAGGCGGCTTGCGCTTCCACCCGCATGAAACGGCAGACACGGTCCGCGCGCTGTCCATGTGGATGACTTGGAAATGCGCCGTTGTGGACATACCGCTCGGCGGAGGCAAAGGCGGCGTGGTATGCGATCCCCGCAACATGTCTATGGGAGAACAGGAACGCCTGTGCAGGGGATTCGTGCGCCAATCATTTTCGCAGCTCGGCCACAACATTGACGTGGCGGCGCCGGACGTCATGACGAACGCCCAGCATATGCTGTGGATGATGGATGAATATGAGACCCTGACCGGCGGGCGCTGTCCCGGCATGATCACCGGCAAACCCGTTGGCATGGGCGGATCCCTAGGCCGCACGGAAGCCACCGGGTACGGCATAGTGTATGTGCTTAAAGACTATTTGGATGCGGAGAACATTGACATAAAAAACACAGAAGCAAGCATTCAAGGCTTTGGGAACGTGGGCGAATACACAGCCAAGCTGTACACGGAGTACGGCGGCAGGGTTATCTCAATTTCCTGCTACAGCCCGGCGGACAACAATGCCTATACATTCCGGAAGGCGTCAGGATGCAATGTCGATGAACTCGTCAGCATCAAAGACTCGTTCGGGAGCATTGACGTCAATAAAGCTAAGGATCTGGGTTACGAAGTGTTGCCAGGCGACGCATGGATTTCGGAAGACGTCGATATCCTTATCCCGGCCGCGCTCGAAAACCAGATAACGCCGGAAGTGTTCCCTAGCATTTCAAAACGGGTCCGCGTGCTTTGCGAGGCTGCAAACGGCCCCACGACGGCGGACTGCGACAAACTTATCAAAGATCGCGGAATACTGCTGCTCCCCGACTTCCTTACTAATGCCGGCGGCGTGACCTGCAGCTATTTCGAGCAAGTGCAAAGCAACATGAATTATTACTGGCCTCTTGAAGAAGTGCTTGATAAACTGCATTTCTCCATGTCCAAGGCATTCCATGCGGTCTACACGCTTTCCAAAGAACGCAACTTGTACATGCGCGACGCCGCATATGTTATTTCCATCAACAGGGTGAGCGATGCCGTAAAACGCCGCGGATGGCTGTGATATTTTACCTCACTCAGCATGAGGAGATGACCGAATGACAGTTACCGGACTATTGGGCGCACAATATCAGCTTGACCCCAACGTTCTCGGCGATGGCGGGGAAGGGAAAATCCATCGTGTGCTTGGGGGATTGGATAAAAAGGTCGCCAAAATATATAACCAAGGCGTTATCTCGCGGGAACTCGTGGAAAAACTCGGGTTGATGATGATAAACCCGCCGCCTGAGAGCGTACTGACGCAAGTGGCATGGCCGTTGGACATGATTTTCGACAAGGCCAATCAGCCTTGCGGATTCCTGATGCCGGAATTGTACATAAATACCGAGCTGGGAGACATATATAAGTACAATCCGGGAGACCCCGTAAGGACATTGCCTATATCCGCGGAACAAAAAGTAATGATCGCGATGAATATTTGCGCCGTTATATCCGCCGTGCATGATTTAGGCTATGTGTTCGGGGATTTCAACCCTCGGAATATCGGCATCGACAAAAACACGGGAAAAGTCGCCTTTCTGGATACCGATTCATACCACGTCAGCGATAAGGAGAAAAACAAAGTTTTTCGCTGCAATGTCTGCGCGCCCGGCTACGCCGCTCCTGAACTGCTTGAGCGTTGCGCGGGCTATTTGGCGTTGAACCCTGACGACAAAAACTCTGCATATGCGAAAACGCCGCTGCCGACATTTACGAAAGATACGGACTGTTTTGCGTTGGCAATCCATATATTCAAACTCTTGATGAACGGATTCAACCCATTTGGCGGGATAATTGACGCAGTCTCCGCATCGCAAGGCTCCCCCGGCGTCGGGGATGCGGCAGTCCGCAGGGACAGCTATTGCTTCAAACCCGGATACAAGCATCAATCGGCGGCGATACTGCCGCTGGACGCGTTTCCGAGGAGAATAGCGGAGCTGTTTACACGGGCTTTTATCAGGGGAAAAGCCGATCCCGGGCAAAGGCCGTCAGCGCATGAATGGCACGGAGCTTTGGAGGAGTACCGGCAGTCTTTGCGGGGGTGCCCGCAAAATCCTTTGCATCAATACTATCGGAACAATGAGACCTGCCCCTATTGTGAGGCGGACAAAAGGTTTATGGAAAGAAACAAGGGCGCGGCCGCCCCGGCCCCCCCGGTCCAATCGCCTCTTGTCCAACAGACATATACCGCGATAAAAGTGCCGGCATCTGCTCCGGCGGCACAGCATGCCCAAAACCCGTCATTGCGGCAGCCCGGAGCCGGCCCGGCCCAAATGCCGCGGCCTAAGCCCCCGCCTGCCGGAGCAAGCCCGCCAAGCCAAGGCGCGCCGCCGCCCTCCCCAACGGCTAGGCAGGGGAGGGGGACAGGGGTAAGAGACTTCTTTTTATCGTTTGCGGCGACCATCATAGCTCTGGCTCTGATACTTGGCGCGCTCTGGCTTTTCACGGATGTCCTGCCGTGGAGCTATAGCGGCGGGAGCAGGCAAAACGACGCCGTCACGGACAGCGAGCCCGTATCCGGCGCCGAAGATGCTGTGCCAAGCTGACACCTATATCAAAGATTAAACACCAAACCTTTTTTCTAAATTAGCCAATTCATCGGCAAGCGCAGTTGGCAGCCTGTCTCCGAGGGAAGCGTAGAACTCCTTAATCGATGCGACATCCCTTTTCCAGTAATGAGCATTGACCGTGAGAATCTCGTCCAAAGCCTCGCCATCGAATTTTCTCTGCGGCGTGATGTTATAGTCGATATTTGAAGTGTCGAGATCCTCCGGATTCGGCACAAAACCGATGGCAGTTTCATTTGCCCTTGCCACGCCTTTGCATCGCCTGGCTATCCAGTCGATCACGCGGAAGTTTTCCCTGTAACCCGGCCAGATGAAGTTGCCTTCGTCATCAAGGCGGAACCAGTTGACATTGAATATCATAGGAGGATTTGTGAGCTTTTCGCCGATTTCGAGCCAGTGCTTGAAATAGTCGCCCATATGGTAGCCGCAGAACGGGAGCATTGCCATTGGGTCGCGCCGCACCACCCCGACCGCGCCGGCTTGGGCGGCAGTCGTTTCGGAAGCCATGACCGAACCGACGAACACGCCGTGGGTCCAATCCCGGGATTGATACACCAACGGGGCGGTCTTTGCGCGGCGGCCTCCGAAAATGATAGCGGAGAGCGGAACCCCTTGCGGGTCTTCCCAGCTTGCCGAGATGCAGGGGCAGTTTACCGCAGGAGCGGTGAAACGTGAGTTGGGATGCGCGCCGTTTTCGCCGGAAGCCGGATCCCAGAGATTGCCTTTCCAGTCCGTGGCGCCTTGCGGCGGGTTTTTATCCAGCTTCTCCCACCAGACATTCTTGTCTTTTGTAAGGACGACATTGGTGAAAAGCGTATTCTTCGTGGTGGTGAGCAAAGCGTTGGGGTTTGAGTCGATATTGGTGCCGGGAGCGACGCCGAAGAACCCGTTTTCAGGGTTGCACGCCCACAAACGGCCATCTTTGCCAACGCGGATCCATGCGATATCGTCCCCTACCGTCCAAACCTTATAGCCCTTCTCAATGAAACTGTCGGGCGGGACAATCATGGCAAGGTTCGTCTTTCCGCATGCCGACGGGAATGCGGCGGCTATGTAAGTAATCTCCCCTTTCGGGTTTTCAGTGCCGAGGATGAGCATGTGCTCCGCCAGCCATCCCTCGGTTTTCCCTTGATAGGACGCTATACGCAGCGCAAAGCATTTTTTGCCGAGCAGCACATTGCCGCCATAGCCTGAATTCATGCTCCAAATTGCATTGTCCTCCGGGAAGTGCAGAATATACCTGTTTTTTGCGTCAAGGTCGCACTTGCTGTGCATGCCCCGCACAAAATCATTTGAATTGCCCAGCATATCAAGCACAGGCTTGCCGATGCGGGTCATAATATCCATGCTGAGCACGACGTAAATGGAATCGGTTATCTCAATGCCGACCTTGGCGAACGGCGAACCTATCGGGCCCATGGAAAAAGGGATGACGTACATGCATCGGCCCTTCATGGAATCTTTGAAAATGGCGGACGCCATCTTGTAAGCTTCAACAGGATCCATCCAATTGTTCGTTGGGCCAACATCAGCCTCATTCCTGCTGCATACATACGTCCTGTCCTCAACGCGCGCCACATCGTCGAGCGCCGAACGATGATAGAAACAACCCGGCAGTATTTCCTTATTAAGCGCGATCAGCTCCCCGGTCGAGCAAGCCTCCGCGCGCAGCACATCGAGCTGAGCCTGCCCGCCATCGATCCAAAGCACCTTATCAGGACAGGCCATGGCCCTCATTTCCTCAACAAAATCAAGAACCATCTTGTTATCAGTCATTGACACTAAAAAACCTCCTCGCATATATTTATTTCTAACCGTACCCACTATTTTATCATATAGAAATAAAAAAGCAACAAAATTAATTTTTTAAAGCCGAAGGCAACTACCTCCCCGCAGTTTTCATCAGCGCGTCTTTGTCGCAGGAAATCGCGTAACGCCCAAATAAATCGTAATCATAAAAACGCTGCAACTGCTGAACCGTCCATTGCTGCCGCATAGCCTCAGACTCATAAAAATGACGTTCTTGCTCACATTCGATACTCGACAAAATCAAATAATGGGACTCGCCCAGAGTGAACGGCAGAGACCCGGCGGAATCCATATCCGGCATTAAGCATCACCTCGCACATAATAGTCACGCATTCATCGCTAAACAGAGGAGCCCTTTTCCAAAGGACGCTTCCTCCGCGACCAATATATAATACTCAAAACGAATAGTCAAAGAATTTTGTCACAAAAACTAATTTTGACTTATACGATTAATTGTTACAAAATATCATTGACAACAGCCCCCGTCCTCTCTATTATTATAGAGTAGAAGCGATAGCAATTCGGTCTCGGAATATTAACTTGTGAACAAGCTTGCCACCGTGAACTTTTTTGTTTTTAAAGAAAAGGGGATGTTGAAGTGAATTTTAAATTTTCGCCGGAAGAAAGAGACATTATTCTTATGGTTCGCGAGTTTTGCCGGAAAGAAGTGATGCCAATATCGGCGGAGCTCGACGAGGAAGAGCGCTTTCCTGAAGAAACGATGCGCAAGCTTGCGGATATGGGATTGATGGGCATCTCGTTTCCTGAAGAATACGGCGGAGCCGGAATGACCTACCTCTCATATATAACAGTATGCGAGGAGATAGCCAAGTTCTGCGCCAGCACGAGCGTCACGCTTTCCGCGCACTGCTCACTGTGCTGCACGCCCATATTTGATTTCGGCACGGAAGAACAAAAAAAGAAATACCTACCCGCGCTTCTGTCAGGTGAGCATCTTGGCGCATTCGCGCTCACGGAACCCAGCGCCGGCAGCGACGCCGCCACGCAGAAAACCACGGCTGTCGACAAAGGCGACCACTGGCTGATCAACGGCACCAAAATATTCATAACCAACGGCGGATATGCGGACATAATAATTGTCGTCGCGATGACGGATAAGGAAAAAGGGAACCGAGGCATCTCCGCATTCATCGTAGAAAAGGGCTTCAAAGGCTTTTCCGTCGGCAAACATGAGAAAAAGATGGGCATCCGCGCATCCTCGACCACCGAACTCGTATTCGAGGATATGATCGTCCCTAAGGAAAACCTGCTCGGCGACTTGAACAAGGGCTTCAAAGTGGCGCTGACGACCCTCGATGGCGGCAGGCTAAGCATCGCCGCGCAAGCGCTCGGCATAGCAAGCGCAGCTCTTGCGGAATGCATCAAATATGTCAAGCAGCGCGAACAGTTCGGACAAACCATCAGCAAGTTCCAAAACACCCAATTCGAGATAGCCGATATGTATACGAAAATCGTAGCTTCGCGCCATTTTACAAACCGCGCGGCACAGGCGAAGCAGGACGGGGAAACGTACAACTACCTTGCCGCCATGGCAAAACTGCACGCCTCCAACACAGCTAACGACATAGCTCGCCGCTGCTTGCAGCTCGTGGGCGGCTACGGCTATATGCGGGAGTACCCGTTCGAAAGATTCGTGCGCGACGCAAAGATAACTGAAATCTACGAAGGCACAAGCGAAATTCAAAAAATCGTAATAGCGAACTACCTCGGCCTTAATAACTAACTGCGCTCTGCAAAGCGCAAGGCAACAGGGCTCAGGACTCAGCAGACGAGGTATCAAACTCTTAAAAGACAAATAAGCGGGCGGCTGCTCTCTCTTAGAGACGCAACCGCCCGTCTTTAAGCGCTTTTATTTGTACACTGTACACTGTACACTGTACACTGTACACTGAAATAGTTTATCCAAACACAGCGAGGAGGAATCCTGCAGCCACGGCGGAGCCGATGACGCCCGCGACGTTGGGGCCCATGGCATGCATGAGCAGGAAGTTTGAAGGATTGGCCTTCTGCCCGACTTTCTGAGACACCCTGGCGGCCATCGGGACCGCGGACACGCCCGCCGAGCCGATGAGCGGGTTTATCTTCCCGCCGGTCATCTTATACATAAGCTTGCCGAGCAGGAGTCCGCCCACGGTCGAAAACGCGAAAGCCAAAAGCCCGAGGACGATGATCTTCAACGTCTCCGGTGAAAGGAAGTTGTAATAAACAGTCGTCGCGCCGACGGACAATGACAGGAAGATGACGACGATGTTCATAAGCGCGTTCTGTGCGGTGTCGCTGAGCCTATCGACCACTCCGCACTCCCTGAGCAGATTGCCGAGCATCATGGAACCGATAAGCGGGGCAACCGAAGGGAGAACAAGGATGCAGGCAATCGAAACAATGACGGGGAACAGGATCTTTTCTGTCTTTGAAACGAAGCGGAGCTGTTCCATCTTGACTTCTCGCTCTTTTTTAGTCGTCAGCAGCTTCATGATCGGGGGCTGGATGAGCGGGACCAACGCCATGTAGGAATACGCAGCTATCGCGATCGCCCCCAACAAATGCGGAGCCATCTTGCTTGTGAGCCAGATGGCGGTGGGGCCGTCCGCGCCTCCGATAATGGCGATGGAGGCGGCTTCCTGACCGTTGAAACCAAAGATGATTCCAAGAATCAGCGCACAGTAGATGCCGAGCTGCGCGGCCGCCCCGAGCAGAAGCGAACGCGGGTTGGCAAGCATGGGGCCGAAGTCCGTCATGGCTCCGACGCCGAGGAATATGAGCGACGGATAGACGCCGGACTTGACGCCGATATATAAAATATCAAATAGCCCGCCCTCTTTAAGTATGACGTTGTAGTCGATAGCCCTCACAGAAGTATCCCAAAGCTCGGGCGTGAATATTCTCGCTTCTCCGGGAGGCCCCGGCAGATTTGTCAGCAGCATGCCGAAAGCTATGCCGACAAGCAGGAGCGGCTCAAATTCGCGCACGATGCCGAGGTAAAGGAGCACGCAAGCGAGGAGTATCATGATGACCTGCCGGATATCGACAATATTGGCAAAGCCGGAAGAGACCCATAATTCTTGTAAAGTATTGAAAACCATATCGTTACTCCTTCCCTGTCGCGGATTTATTCGAGGCGTCTCCCATTTCGGCGTCCACCTCATATTCCTTGCCGTCAATGACGACCTTGAACTTTTTGACGCCGGAAAACTCAAGCACAGAAGCAAGCGCGGCAGGCCGGGCCGCCGGAGCCGCAGGAACGGCGCGGATCGTTTCAACCGGGGCCGGGGCCGCAGGCGCGGAAACCGCCTGATCGGGCGGCGGCACGTCAGTTGGCGGCGCGGCTTCAACACTGTTTGTGTCTGCTGCTGCGGCAGATTTAGCTGAAGCTTTCCTGTACACGGCGGTCATTATATAAATAATGGCCATCAGGAACACGAGCACAAGGAACACAACGATTATCCCCAGCAACGACAGTCCGAGAGATTCGGGTATGGAAACGTTTGTCATGGAATTTGTAAGCATTATCTCCCTCCTCATTGAATGCTTTTCGTTTTTTCGTACTGCTTCACTATAACAGAAGATTAACCTTTTTCATAGTAAAAGTCATAAATCTCATTATAAGAATCTTAAATAACGATATAGCCTATATTTCGATGCCCGGACGAGCCGCAATCTGAGATATTTGAGGCAAAACGGCATGTTTACTGGCTTCCTTTATGCAAAAAACACTTAATATTGATTATGTTATATGTAGTATAATTAAAATATAATAATTATATAGTAAATACTACACGGAAAATTAGTATTATTGTTTTATATACAAACAATTCTGCTTACGATATAATATCTGAACCGTAAACATTTTATAGAAGTAGGAGGGTTGAAATGAGTACATACGGATACTCAATGCCGACATATTTCCAAAACATGCCGGGTATAGGGGCGCCTGTTGCGGCGCCGAATGCCGAAAACGAGGCAGAGCTGAAAAGAATCGAACAGGAGATTCAAAGCGAGATAGATTCTGTCCTTGCGTCGGGCCGAAGTGACGAGTCGCTCAACGAATCAGGTCAAATGACTGCGTTGCAGCGTCTTGACGCGCTTTTGGACGCGGGCTCCTGGTGTCCCTTGAACAGCCTGCTCAACACCATGCACAACAAAGACGGGAGCACGGGGGTCATAACGGGCTTGGGCAAAATTCGAGACAAATGGGCTGTCATCATCGCGTCCGACAACAAGAAACTTGCCGGCGCCTGGGTTGGCGGGCAGGCTCTTAAACTGACGCGGGCCACCGACATGGCAAAGCAGTTGCACATACCTCTGGTATACGTGCTCAATTGCAGCGGCGTCAAGATGGACGAACAGGAAAAAGTGTATGCGGGGCGCATCACAGGAGGCACACCCTTCTATCGCCATGCGGATTTGATGCAGTTGGGAATCCCCGTAATAGTCGGCATATATGGCACAAACCCCGCAGGCGGCGGATACCACGCGATCAGCCCCACGATCCTTCTGGCGCATGAGAAGGCCAATATGGCCGTCGGCGGCGCGGGCATCGTAGGAGGCATGAATCCAAAAGGATATATTGATGACGAAGCGGCGCAAGCGCTGATCGACGCGACGAAAACCGCCAAACGCGAAGACCCGCCGGGAGCCGTGTCGGTCCATTTCAACGAAACAGGCTTCTTCCGCGAAGTTTACACGGGAGAAGAAGGCGTCCTTGAGGCGATAAAAAAATATATGGATGCCGTTCCCGCTTACAACGAAAACTTTTTCAGGATCGCGGATCCGGTTGAGCCCGCCTATCCGGCGGAAGACCTTTACACGCACGTTCCGTCCAATCAACGCCGCGCTTACGACATACGCAAGGTGCTTGCGTGCCTGTTCGACAACAGCGAGTTTATGGAATTCAAGTCGAACTACGGCCCCGAAATCGTTTGCGGCCTCGCGAAAGCAAATGGCCTTCTGACCGGCGTGATAACGAACTTCCAGGGCATGATCCCGAATTATCCGGAATACAGGGAGCCGGGCAGCGTCGGCGCCGGCGGAAAGCTTTACAGGCAAGGCCTTACAAAAATGAACGAATTTGTTACGCTGTGCGCCCGCGACCGCATTCCAATCGTATGGATTCAGGACACTTCGGGCATTGACGTTGACAATTACGCCGAACGCGCCGAGCTTCTTGGGCTGGGGCAATCGCTCATATTCAGCGTCCAGAACGCAAAAGTGCCGCAGATGGAAATCACGCTTCGCAAGGGGACAGCCGCGGCGCACTACGTCATGGGCGGACCTCAGGGGACCGACACGAACGTGTTCAGCCTCGGCACGGCCACCACGGAGATATATGTCATGCACGGCGAAACAGCGGCTGCCGCCATGTATGCCCGCCGGCTCGTCAAGGATCAGGACGCCGGCAAGGACATCCAACCCGTCATCGGAAAAATGAACGAACTGATACAAAGCTACACGAATAATTCGCGCCCGAACGCATGCGCGAAGCAGGGTTTTGTTGACGAGATAGTAAAAATGGCGGATCTCCGCAAATATATATGTGCCTTCATCGGCGCGGCCTATCAGAATCCCGTGGCTATTTGCGCGTTCCATCAAATGCTGACCCCGCGCGTGATTCGCGAATGGGAAAACTTCGTTTGAAAGAGGTGGTAACCATAGCTACCAATAAAAATGAGCCATTGGTCGATGGCAAAAAACTTTACATCACGGACACCATCCTTCGCGACGCGCATCAGTCTCAGGCGGCGACAAGGATGCGGATAGAGGACATGCTGCCGGCTTGCGAGATTCTCGACAGCATAGGCTACTGGTCGCTTGAATGCTGGGGCGGCGCGACGTTCGACACTTGCCTCCGATTTCTGGACGAAGACCCGTGGGAGAGGCTGCGCGCGTTACGCAAGGCGCTTCCGAACACAAGGCTCCAGATGCTTTTTCGCGGGCAGAATATCCTCGGATACCGGCACTACGGAGACGACGTGGTCGACCGCTTCTGCAAAAAATCAATAGAGAACGGGATCGACGTTGTCCGTATCTTCGACGCGCTAAATGACGTCAGGAATCTTCAGCAAGCCATTAAAAGCACCAAAGAATACGGTGGGATATGCGAACCGGCGATGTCATATACGATCAGCCCGGTCCACAACGAACAATATTGGATCGACCTTGCGAAGCGGCTTGAAGACATGGGCGCGGACATCATAGGCATAAAAGACATGGCAAATCTGCTTTTGCCGATGGCGGCGCACAGCCTGATCACAAAGCTGAAAGAGACGGTAAAAATCCCGATCCACCTTCACACGCATAACTCATCCGGCACGGGAGACATGGTGTACATCATGGCCGCGCTGGCCGGTGTCGATATCGTAGACTGCGCGTTGTCCCCGCTTGGCAACGGAACCGCGCAGCCGGCGACCGAATCATTGGTCGCGACGCTGGCAGGACATGAGCGCGACACAGGGCTCGATCTCAAAAAAATGAGCGAGGCCGCGGTACACTTCAGGACGGTGGCGGAAAAACTGTCGGAGGAAGGCCACCGCGACGCGCGCGTGCTTCAGGTCGACACGAACACGTTGATATACCAAGTCCCGGGCGGAATGCTCTCAAACCTGATATCGCAGCTTAAAGAAGCTAAAGCGGAAGATAAGTATTATGACGTTTTAGCGGAAATCCCGCGCGTGCGCGAGGAATCCGGCTACACGCCGCTCGTGACTCCGACAAGCCAGATCGTCGGGACTCAGGCCGTCATGAACATACTTGGCGGAGAGCGTTATAAAATGGTCTCAAAAGAATTCAGGGCAATGATGCGCGGAGAATACGGGACATTGCCGTCCCCGGTGAACGAGGAAGTACGGAAAAAATGCATCGGAGACGATGAAGTCATCACTTGCCGCCCCGCCGATTTGCTGCCGAACGAATTTGACAAGCTGACTGAAGAAATAGGGGAACTAGCCCGCTGCGAAGAGGACGTGCTGAGTTACGCATTGTTCCCGCAGGTGGCTAAGGCTTTCTTTGAGAAGAGGATCAGAAAAGAAAGCGGGCTTGGAGACGACGAGATCATAGCCATTATCACCGCCGCGATCAGGGCCTATGCCGGCAAGAGCGTGCATCCGATTGTCAGGAACGCCGTCAGCACCCAGGGCGTACCGTCGGTAAACTGCCTTGCGAGAAATACATAAAATATTATTGGGGAGATATAAGCAATATGAAAACTTACAAAATAACTGTCAATGGCAATACTTATGAAGTTGGCGTCGAAGACGTAGGGGGAGCCCCCGAGGTAGCAGCCGTTCAGATGGCGGCCCCCGCCCCGGCTCCGGCCCCGAAGCCCGCGCCCGCTCCGAAACCCGCGCCGGCTCCGAAAGCCGCGCCCGCACCCGCGCCCGCAGCAGGTGGCGGCGACGTCACCGCGCCTATGAGCGGAAAAGTTGTTTCCATCAACGTGTCTGTTGGCGACCAGGTCGCTGCAGGCCAGCTTCTCTTGGTTTTTGAAGCCATGAAGATGGAAAATGAACTGTTTGCCCCCAACGCCGGGACTGTATCAAAAATCCATGTGGCCGTTGGCGCGACACTCGAATCAGGCGTGCCGGTCATTACACTATCATAGCGCGGCGGGGCCGCGCAGGATTCAGGGGTCAGGGATCAGGGCTCAGGAGACGAAGGTTACGGGCAGAACCCAAAGACTTGTTTACTTTGACGTTTTGCGTCTGAAAATTATAATCAACAAAGGGGGAAATGTATAATGGATTTTGCGTATTCAGAAGAACAAGAAATGATTGCCGAGATGGCAAGAGACTTCGCGAAGAAAGAAATCGCGCCGCACGTGGAGGAAGATGAAGAAAACCATCACTACCGCCGCGAGATCCTCTCGCAATTGGGCGAACTGGGGCTGTTGGGATTCTCCATCCCCGAAGAATACGGCGGAAACGGGCTTGGATGGATGGAAGGCGTCGCGGCTCTGTATGAGATTGCGAAAGTACATACATCATGGCGCCTGAGCATCAGCGGAAACGTCTGGGGCCCGGCCCTCACGATCCTGAATCACGGCACGGAAGAACAAAAGCAAAAGTATATCCCGGGCTTGTGCAGCGGAGATCTGGTCGGCAGTTTTTCAATAACGGAAGCAAACTCCGGCTCTGACGTCGGAAGCATGAAGATGACCGCCATCGACAAAGGCGACCACTACCTCGTCAACGGATCCAAAATGTGGATATCCGGCGGGCACACATCAGACGTCGGGCTTATTTTCGCAAAGACGGACCCTTCAGCCGGGGCAAAAGGCATATCCTGCCTCATAGTTGATTTTAACGATACCGAAGGCGTCACCAGAATACCTATCGACAAGAAAGTAGGCTTGTGGGCGGCCCCGACATCGGAACTGGTTTTCGAGGATGCCAAAATACCGAAAGAAAACCTGCTTGGCGTCGAGAACAAAGGCTTCCAGCTTTGCATGTGGATGCTGAACAATACCCGCATGGGCTGTGCGACCGGCGCCGCGGCGCTTTCTGCGGCAGCGCTTGAAGGCAGCGTGCAATACGCCAACGAACGCACTCAGTTTGGCCAGCCAATAGGAAAATTCCAGATGATCCAACAGCAAATCGCGGAAATGAAGCTGGAAGACGATGCGGCGAAATTCCTCGTTTTCCATGCAGCGTGGCTGAAAGAAAACAACATGCCGAGCCAACAGCAAACCTCCATGGCAAAAGTATTCGCGTGCAACGCAGCGGTACATGCGGCAAACATGGCAATGAAAATTTACGGCTCATACGGCTATTCGGACGAGTATCCTTGCGGCAGATGGCTGCGCGACGCAAAGCAGTTTGAGACGCTGGAAGGCACCTCGAACATCCACATGGGCATTGTCGCTGGCATAGAACTCGGCTATCAAGGAAATAGGTAAGCAATTAATGAATGTACTTTATGAACTAAAGGACAATGTCGCGATAATCACCATCAATAGGCCCGATGCGTTAAATGCCCTCAACGCCGACGTGCTCAAAGAGCTTGACGCGATTCTTACCCAAGCTGAAAAGGATGAGGAAGTCTATGTGTTGGTTATCACTGGCGGAGGCCGCGCTTTCGTCGCCGGCGCCGACGTGGCGCACATGGCAGGCTTGAATCCTGTCGATGCCCAAGCCTTCGGCAAATTCGGCGTCTCTGTAATGAACAGGATCGAGAACATATCGAAACCTGTGATAGCGGCGGTGAATGGGTTTGCGCTAGGCGGAGGCTGTGAACTTGCCATGGCTTGCGACATAAGGATTGCCGGGGATAAGGCAAAATTCGGACAGCCGGAAGTGACCCTCGGCATCATTCCGGGGTTCGGAGGGACTCAAAGGCTTCCGAGGATAGTAGGGCTTGCAAAGGCAAAAGAAATCACGTTTACGGGCAAAGTCATTTCTGCGGAGGAAGCTCTTCAAATAGGGCTCGTCAACCAAGTCGTGCCTAATGACGAACTCATGGGCGTAACCCTTGAAATGGCGAACACGATCGCCCAAAACGCGCAAATCGCCGTCAGGCAGAGCAAGATCGCCATCAACACCGGGATGCAGTGCGATGTGCGGACCGGGCTTGAGATTGAGGCGCAGTCGTTTCCGTTGTGTTTTTCGACTGAGGACCAGAAAGACGCAATGGCGGCTTTTATCAACAAGAGCAAAATATCAAAATTCAAAAATAAATAACAATTTTGAAAGGAATGGGTTTCATGAAAAAAATCAGCATTATCGGCAACGGCACAATGGCGATGGATATCGCTCAGGTCTGCGCGCAGGCGGGAATTGAAGTAGTTGTCAGGGGACGGTCTGACGAGAAACTGCAAAAGGCTGCTGCAAGGATCGAGAAGGGCACGGGCAGGCTCGTAGAAAAAGGGAAGATGACCGAAGATGACAAGAAAGCGTTGATCGGGCGGATAAAATACACGAAAGACCTGAAAGACACTGCGGACTCCGACCTCATACTCGAATCAATAGCCGAGGACATCGATACAAAGGTCGAGATGTTTAAAGCCCTTGACGCGATTTGCAAGGAAGACGCAATAATCGCGACAAACACTTCAACTATTTCCATTACCATGCTCGCCGCATCGGTCAAGAACCCCGAAAAATTCATCGGCGTTCACTTCTTCAACCCGGCGACCATGATGAAGCTTGTCGAAGTAATCAAAGGCATAAAGACCTCCGAAGACACCTTCAATAAGATGATGGCGTTCTGCGCCGCCATTGGCAAAGAGGCGGTCGCGGTCAACGACAGCCCGGGATTTGTCGTCAACAGAGTCCTCTTCCCGATGATAAACGAAGCCATCGGCGCTCTGCAGGAAGGCGTCGCCAGCGCTGAAGATATCGACAAGGCAATGAAGCTGGGCGCGAACCACCCGATGGGCCCGCTCGCTCTGGCCGACCTCGTCGGAAACGACATTACTTTGGATATTCTGAATCTTCTCTTTGAGGAGACGGGCGATCCCAGATACAGGGCAAATGGCCTTCTCAAGAAGATGGTCAGAGCCGGAATGCTCGGCAAAAAAACCGGCAAGGGATTCTACGACTACAGCTAACAGCTTAAATATCTTCTATAAAACAAGGCGGGTTTCAAAAACCCGCCTTGCTGTTTTCGTCTGACCCTGATCTTAGTCCCTACGTCTCCTGACCCCTGATCCCTGATCCCTGACCCCTTGCGGTCCGCAGACCGCATCAGAAGTTGAGACCCATTTTTTCCGTCTTGAATATGCGCTCGTCCATCAGCTTGTAGCTACCGACGATTGGCTTGAAGGCCATTTGCTGCAGTATGTCTTTTTCAACGTCAACCCCGGGGGCAACCTCCACAAGCTCGACACCCTCAGGCGTCAGCTTGAATACGGCGCGCTCCGTTACATACAGCACCTTCTGCCCGGTTTCCTGGGCATATTTGCCGCTGAAGGTGATTTGCTCGACATGTTCCACAAACTTTTTGTTTTTGCCCTCTTGAAGGATCTTCAGCTTTCCGTCGCCGGTTTGAAGCTCCAGCCCGCCGGCGGAAAACGTGCCGCAGAACACAACCGTTTTCGTGTTTTGCGTGATGTTGATGAACCCGCCGCTGCCCGCGATCTTCGGGCCGAATTTGCTGACGTTGATGTTTCCGTGCCCGTCTAACTGAGCAAGCCCCAAAAACGCCAAATCCAAACCGCCTCCGTCATAAAAATCGAATTGGCTCGGTTGCTCCACAATGCAATCCGCGTTTGTGGTCACGCCAAAGTCCACGCCGCCCGCAGGGATGCCGCCGTAAGTCCCGGCCTCGGTGGTAAGGATCATTCCCTCCACGCCTTCCTCCGCGGCGATTGCCGCTATCCCCTCCGGCATGCCAATGCCCAGATTAATGACCGCATTGGGGATAAGTTCCATCGCGGCGCGGCGGACGACGAGTTTCCTGTCGCCCATCGGCAATGGGGTGAGAGAGCTCACCGGCACCCGGACCTCTCCGCTGTAAGCGGGGTTGTACTGGCTGCCGAAAGTCTGCATATGGTTTTCGGGCTTCGCGACGACAAGGGCGTCCACATATACGCCGGGAAGCCTGATCAGGCGCGGATCCAGCGTTGGATATTCCACAATGCGTTCCACCTGTACGATTACGCGGCCTCCGCTGTTTTTCGCGGCCTGCGCTATGGCGATCGAATCGCTGAGCGTGCCCTCATGTTGGAAGGTGCAGTTCCCGTTTGTGTCCGCGTAGGTGGCCCGTATGACCCCTACATTGATTGGGATTGCCTTGTAAAAAAGCTGTTCCTTGCCGTCGATTTCAACAACGCTGATAATATCTCCGGCATCACGGGCCTTTTGGTTGAGCTTCCCGCCCTCAAGCCGAGGGTCGACAAATGTCTTCAAGCCCACGTGCGTGATCGTGCCCAACTTACCTGCGGCGGTGTCCCTGAACAGATGGGAAATCACGCCCTGAGGCAAATTATAGGCCGCCATTTTGTTTTCAAACGCAAGTTTCTGTATGCGCGGAACCAATGCCCAGTGCCCGCCGATGGTCCTGGCAATCAACCCCTCCTCACCGAGAAGATTGAGCCCCCTGGTTTTGCCGTCTCCCTGGCCTGCCGCATACATGATAGTAAGGTCTTTTGGCGTATTGTTGGCTTTAAACGCCTCGCTTATGGCGAGAGTAACCCCCTCGGGGTGCCCGGACCCGACAAACCCGCCAAACGCGACGGTTGCCCCGTCGAAGACAAATTCTTTTACTGCTTCTTCCGCAGTCATGACTTTTAACATTGTTACAACTCCTAAATTTTATTACTAACCAGTGTACAGTGTACACTGTACACTGCAGTCCGCAGACCGCATTATTCGGGCGATTTGAATGTGATCAAGTGTTTGCGCAGTATATCCTGGATGCGGGCGCTTTCTTCAGGAGTCCACTCACGCCACCCTTTGCCGGTTTTCATGCCGATGTCGCCGTTGTCCAGCTTTGCTTTGAGAGTTTGCGAAGGCTCGTGCGTGTCGTTCAAGTGCGGGAAGAGGTAGCTGTGTATGTTATAAGTGAGGTCGAGCCCTATGAGGTCGCAGTTCTCCATCGGCCCAAGAACAGGCCAGCGAAGGCCGGGGCCGTATTTGACGGCCTCGTCGACGGTCTTTGCGTCGGCGATGCCTTGTTCGACTATATAAAACGCTTCCCGCCAGAGGGCGAATTGCAGGCGGTTTCCAATGAAGCCGGGAGCGTCTTTTTTGCAGAGTATCGGCTTCTTGCCTATGGCGGCGAGGACATCCATGACGGTATCCGCCGTTGCCTGGCTTGTCGCGTCTGACATGACCACTTCTACCAACGGGATCAGATGCCCCGGATTCCAGAAATGCGTCCCGACGAAGCGTTCGCGGTGCTTAAGCTCCGCGCTGATCTCCGTTGGGCTTATGACGGAAGTGTTCGTGCAGAAAATACAGTCGTCACGGCATATTTGCTCTAGCTGCGCATAGGTCTCCCTTTTGATTTTCAGGTCTTCAAAAACAGCTTCGATAATAAGGTCGGCGTTTGCAATTGCCTCATGCTGCAACTGCGTAACCAATTCGAGCCGCTTTAACCTGCTCTCGAGCTCATCTGCGGACAGAACCCCGAACTCCACGAGTTCTTTCACGATATCCCGGACCCCTCCGGAAAGATCGATGGGTTGAATGTCATAAACCGCTACGTTGTACTTTGCGGTCAGAAGGAAAGCTATAGCCCTTCCCATTAGGCCGGCGCCGATGACAGCCACGTTTTTAATACTTTCAGCAGTGTTTCCCATATTTTTTCTAACTCCTTATCAAAAAATGTTCTCTACTCCCTCAGGGACCCGAGTCCCGACCCCCAGAGCCAGTTTCGATGGGTTCAGAATACCACAAAAGAGAACGCTTGTCCAGCATTCTCTTTAACCAATAATTGAGAATCTACAACATTTGTTAATCATATTCATCTTGTATTTCAGCATTGTATTATGTTATTATGAGTCGTCCTTGTAGGGGCGGGCCTACGTGCCCGCCCACATGGGGTTCGGAAATCAAATGGGTCTTTTCCAATTTATGAGCATTAGGAGGTATTTCCTGATTTTGAAACGATATGCATCGATATTTTTCGCGCTGATGCTGCTGACGGCTTTGTTGTCCGGCTGCGCGCCAAATCAAAGCCCGGAGGATTCCGAAAACATGCCGCCCAATGCAGCAAGCCCTAGCCCAAGCATTAGCCCCAGTTCGGACGTTAGCCCTACCGGTGCCGAGATTGTTGAGCCCGGAGTCAGCCTCAGCATTGTCTGTACGATTTTCCCGCAATATGACTGGGTTCGTCAAATCCTCGGAGACAACGCCGGAAGCCATGAGATGACCCTTCTTCTGAACAACCGCATTGATCTGCACAGCTATCAGCCCTCAGTCGATGATATTGTTAAAATCTCCAACTGCGACTTGTTCATTTACGTGGGCGGCGAATCGGACGTGTGGACAGAGGATGTTTTAAGAAGCGCGCAGAACCCCGAAATGCTTGTCATTAGCTTAATGGACGTTCTTGGGGAAGGGGTAAAGACAGATGAATCCGTCCTCGGCGGCGAAGATGATGACCACGGCCACGGCCACGGCCACGACCATGATGAAGACGACGACGAAGATGAAGATGACGAGCATGTGTGGCTATCATTAAGAAATGCCGAGATATTTTGCATTGCCATCGCCGATGCCCTTTCATCGCTGAACGAGGAAAAAACCGAAGAATACGGAAGCAACCTGACCGCATACATCGCCCAACTCTCCGCTTTGGACGCAAGCTACCTCGCGGAGCTAGGCGGAACGCCCGTCAGGACGCTGGTATTTGCAGACCGCTTTCCATTCCGTTATCTTCTGGATGATTATGATTTAAGTTATTTTGCCGCGTTTCCCGGATGCTCCGCCGAAACGGAAGCCAGTTTTTCAACCATCGTGACTCTTGCGGGGAAAGTAAACGAGCTTGGATTACGCACCGTTATGGTGACGGAGAGCGCAGACAAATCCATCGCCAACACCGTCATTAACAACACAAACGAAAGAAATCAGCAAATCCTGGTGCTGGATGCCATGCAGTCGGTCACGACGAACGATGTTCAAAGCGGAACAACGTATTTATCGATCATGGAGAGCAATTTGGATGTGCTGAGAGAAGCGTTGAAGTAAAATGGAATATTTAGAAAAACTCATAGAATACTTCCAATACCCATTTGTGCGGTACGCCATCATCGTCGGCGTGCTTATCGCGCTGTGTTCCTCGCTGTTGGGAGTGACCCTCGTGCTGAAACGATTTTCCTTTATCGGCGACGGGCTTTCTCACGTCGCGTTCGGCGCCATGGCTATCGCGGCGGCCATGAGTTTAAGCAACAATTTTCTCTTGGTCCTGCCCGTTACGATAATATGCGCCATATTGCTTTTACGAACGGGGCAAAATACGAAAATCAAAGGCGACGCCGCCCTGGCAATGCTCTCGGTGGGCGCATTGGGCATAGGCTACCTAATCATGAACGTGTTTTCCAAATCCTCAAATCTCTCCGGGGACGTTTGCGCCACGCTGTTCGGCTCCACATCGATCCTAACGCTCCGAAGCCACTTCGGAAGCACTGACCCCCAAAAAGGCAGCCTGATAAATTCCATTATTTCGGGCAATGCTGACGTTGAGTTGTGCATCATTTTGGCCGTGCTGGTAGTAGTGGTTTTTATTTTTTTCTATCACAAAATATTCGCCGTCACATTTGACGAGGATTTTTCGACGGCAACCGGAGTCCGGGCGAAATTATACAATCATATATTTGCCGTTGTGATAGCCGTTGTTATCGTGCTTGCGATGAGGCTTGTCGGCGCTTTGTTAGTTTCCGCGCTGGTGATATTCCCCGCGCTGTCGGCAATGAGGGTGTTCAAAAGCTTTAGAAGCGTGACGATATGCGCCGTCATTTTGGCTGTGCTTTGCACCGCGCTTGGCATTTTAGTTTCCATTGTAGCCGGAACGCCGGTGGGCTCGACGATCGTCGCCGTGGATATCGCAGGGTTCATTATATTCAGCGCGGCCGGAGCCGTATTAAGGAGGGGTTGATTTACATTGAAAAACTATCTGGCTATTGTGCTTCTCTTTTGCCTGATGCCGCTGTTCGCCTCGGGATGCTCAAACAACGACAAAACGCCCGCAACCACAGATGCGGCGTCTGCAAAAGTCGATGTGGATTTGACGGAGTTCAGCCAAACGATGATGATAGCAATGATAAATAACATCTATGCGACACCCGATGATTATATAGACAAAACAATAAAAATGAGGGGTCAGTATTCTTCGGAGTATTTTTCCAACATCGGCCGGCGCTTCCATTATGTGCTGTACATAGATGATGAATCCTGCTGTTCTTACGGTTTCATATTTGAAAATGACGGCACTTACCCCGATGACTTCCCTGAAGAAGGAGAAGACATCGAGGTGAGCGGAATGTTTGGCCGAGGCGAGGCCCTTAATCAAACATATCACTATTTAGCGGTCGATGAAATTAGGTAATGACTGCGTAATAATCTGTCATCTGTGATACAGTCTTTTATTCTGATACACGGGTTCGCAGGTAATATTGATGCCAAGCTGGCGGAAAACGCCAATGTCGACCTGTGACAGAATGACGCTGGAATGCGCCTCCGACAGCTTCAGCTTTGGGAGCTGTTGGAGTACAAGCTCGGAGGTTGGATTCGTCGGAGCGCTGATCGCAAGCGCGATGAGCACCTCGTCCGTGTGCAAGCGAGGGTTTTCATTGCCGAGATACCCAACCTTGAGCTTCTGTATAGGCTCAATAATTATGGGCGAAATGAGCGGAAACCGGTCGTCAATGCCCGCGAGGCATTTCAATGCGTTGAGCAATGCGGCCGAAGACGCGCCCAAAAGCTCGGAAGTCTTTCCCGTTATTATTCTGCCATCAGGCAATTCAATGGCAACGCATGGCCCGCCCGTCAGGGCGGCCTTTTCCAATGCGGGTGACACGGGAGGGCGTTCATCCGGGGAAAACCCCGAATTGTTAATGAGCAGCTCAAGTTTTGATACGGCCGATTGAGGGACGTTGCCCTTGGCAAAATCAAGCTGAGTGTAAAAAAACCTACGGATCAATTCCTGTTTTGAAGCCTCAGCGCAGACATCGTCATTTGAAATGCAATGCCCGACCATGTTCACGCCCATGTCGGTGGGGGATTTGTACGGGCTTTCCCCCCAAATCCGCGTGAACATCGCGTTGAGTATCGGGAACACTTCAATGTCCCTGTTATAGTTTACGGCTGAGATGCCATAAGCCTCCAGATGGAACGGATCGATCATATTGACATCGTCTATGTCCGCTGTAGCCGCCTCGTAAGCAAGGTTAATCATATGCTTGAGTGGGCGGTTCCAAATCGGGAAAGTCTCAAATTTAGCATATCCCGCCCTGAAGCCGCGCTTGTGTTCATGATACAACTGGGACAGGCAAGCGGCCATTTTTCCGCTGCCCGGGCCCGGGGCAGTTATCACGACGAGCGGGCGCGTGGTCACTATGTAGTCATTGTTTCCATAACCCTTGTCGCTGAGGATGAGCTGAATATTTGAGGGGTATTGCGATCCGGGGATGTAATGCATAACGTAAACGGTGACGCCGAGCCTTTCGAGATATGCTTTGAACACGTCAGCCGCGGGCTGCCCGAGATACTGGCTTATTACTACGCTGCCCACATAGAGGTCCATCTTGCGGAATTCGTCAATGAGCCATAAAACATCATCATCGTATGATATGCCGGAATCGCCGATCGACTTGTTGGAATCAATGTCTGAGGCATTTACCGCAATAACTATTTCAGCCTTGTCCGCAAGCGCTTTCAGCAGATGCACCTTAGTATCAGGCATGTAACCCGGGAGCACCCGCGCGGCATGCTGGTCGTCTAAGAGTTTGCCGCCGAACTCGAGATAGAGCTTGTTTTCAAACATCCCTATCCTTTCCAGAATTTTTTCGGACTGCAATTTTAAATATTTTTCTTGATCAAACCCAACTGTATACAAAACATCACTCCTGTCCGAGCACTCTTAGTTATATCGACTCACTTAGTACCTTAATGGCGCAAAACCGCAATAAAAAACAAGAAAATCGTTCCATCGTCTCCTGACCTCTGACCCCTGACCCCTTGCAGTCCGCAGACTGCATTAGATATCGGAGACATCCCGATATACGTTGCCCTCCAGCGCCGGCAACGAAGCCTTTTCACCCGGGGCTGACGCGGAAACTGAGCGCATGCTCTTTCCGACCCAATCAAAGAAGCTGGTGAAGTCCGAACCATCCATGCGAAATACGACATCCGTCAGACTCTTGAGGGTGGCGGAATCATAATCGCCGACTCCCAAAGCAATAAACCGGACTTTTTCGGTATCCTGCATCTTCGTGACCTCTTCAGTCACAGCGGTTATGTCATCCAAAGGAGCGCCGTCGGTGACAAGGAGAATCCAGGGCTTATACGGTTCGCTTCCCGAACGGCGATAAAAGCGGGAGCGCTCGTCAACCATGCGAAGGGCCTCCCGGATAGGTTCGGAGTAATTCGTAGTGCCGCCGGCCACAAGCTGCACGGGAGCCATGTACTCTATGGGCACAAAATCCTGCACCACTTCATAGTCGTTATTGAACTTGATAATGGCGACATCTAAAATATCCCTGGTCTGCCTGTCCCGGCAGACTTCCTCCTTAAACCGGTTCAAGCCGTAGTTTAGCTGCTCAATGGGCGGGCCTTCCATGGAAGAAGAAACGTCCAGGACAAACACAAGCGCCATATGAGAATCGCTGGCGTTGATAATTGTCGGGATTTCAGTAAAAAAAGCATCATAACTCAGTTGATTCACAATAATTGACCTCCAAATGGATTTTCTTTACATCTACATATCAATGTTATTTGGATTATAACACAACAGCACAAAAAAAATCAACGCCGAGCGCAAGCCGATGGAACGCTGCTTGTTTCAAACTACTCCTCACAAAGGTGATTTCAGGATTTTTGCGAATCTCCGGGGATATTGCGATGGGGTCTGAGCTGTTTTTCGGATGATTATTACTCTGTGGGTTATTTCAGTTTCGGGGATCGTATAGTCCCGCGCGTCCTCATACTCCGATCCCAATACGTCCATGGCGTTTCGTGCTTCCGCCAGTTCTGCGTCCGATTCGGCGCCTTTCATCGCAATGAAAAGCCCGCCGACCCTCACAAAAGGAAGGCACAGCTCAGCTAAAACGCTCAGCCTTGCGACGGCGCGCGACACGGCAATGTCGAACCTCTCGCGCATTTCGGGAGCGCGGGCGGATTCTTCGGCCCGAGCATGAACGCACTCAGCCTCAATGCCGATTGCGGCGCAAAGCTCCTTCAAAAACGCGACACGCTTGGCAGTTGCGTCGATTAGCGTCAACTCAATCGACGGCTCCGCCAGTTTGAGAGGCACTCCCGGAAAACCGGCGCCGCTGCCGACGTCGACTACGCGGGTATCCTTAAAACTCGCGAAGCCCAACAGAGCCAGCGAGTCAAGAAAATGCAGATGCGCGACATCCTCCGCGCCTTTGATCGCGGTCAGGTTGACGCTTTTATTCTTTTGTTCCAATAAAGCGTGGTATGTTTCAAACGCGGCAAATGACCCGGGCGGCAGGCTAATGCCAAGCCGCCGCGCCCCGCGCTCAACAGTATGTGTTATTTCCAAACTAAGTCCTCGCTATATCCTTGCCAACCATAGTTCGCAAACATATACAAACCCCAACGACTCTCAACTCTCCTCTCTCAACTATCCACTTTCCACTTTCCACTTTCCTCTTTCAGCAAGTCCCGAATTTCCGTAAGCAGACGCTCCTCAACCGTCGGCTCAGGCGGAGGTGGCGGAGCTTCTTCCTGCTTTTTGCGGAATTTGTTGAGAGCCTTTACGAACAGGAATACAACAAACGCCACGACAAGAAAGTTCAAAATGCTGTTTATAAATAACCCAATGCCAAGAGTTCCCGGTACTGCGTTTCCATAAAGCCGCGGAAGCTCGATGACCCAGTCTTTGAAATCGACCCCGATTAGTATGCTGATCAGCGGAGTTGCAATATTTGTGACGATTGACGTTACTATAGCGGTAAACGCGCCGCCGACAATGACGCCGACGGCCATGTCAAGCATATTGCCCCTGATTGCGAAGGTTTTGAACTCCTGCAAAAATTTTCTCATAGAACCCTTTCCTTGTTACCTAGCAAATCACCCCTGCGGAGCGATCTGCTCTATTCCGCCGAGGTATTTCCGCAAAACCTCCGGCACTATTATGCTGCCGTCCTCTTGCTGATTCTGCTCCACAAGCGCGGGGAGGATGCGGCTTGTCGCAAGGCCCGAGCCATTGAGCGTGTGCATGAACTCCGTTTTCCCCGTTTGGGCGTATTTGAACCGCATCGCGCCGCGCCGCGCCTGATAGCAGCGCGCATTGGAGACGGACGAAACCTCTTTGTAGCCGTTCATCGACGGTATTTGAATCTCAATATCATAAGTGCGCGCCATGGACGCAGAACAATCTCCTGCGGCAAGCTTGACCGTCCTGAAATGGAACCCCAGCGCGGCGACGAGAGCTTCCGCTTTCCCAACAAGCTCGTCAAACGCGGCGCCCGATTGTTCCGGCGTCGTAAACTGCACCATCTCGACCTTGTTGAACTGATGCCCGCGCACCATGCCCCTCTCGTCCGAACCGTATGTGCCCGCTTCGCGCCTGAAACACGGGGTATATGAAATATACTTCTTCGGCAGTTCCGCCTCGGTCAGTATCTCGTCGCGGTGAAGCGATACCAATGCGGCTTCCGCCGTCGGGAGCATGTAGTGAATCCTGTCATCTGTCGGATTTGCGATTTTATATACTTCATCGGCAAATTTCGGGAATTGCCCCGCTGTTAATCCGCACTGGTATTCAAGCATGTGCGGAACCAACAGAAGCTCGTAACCGTCGGCGATATGCGTATCGATGAAAAAATTCAGCAACGCCCACTCAAGGCGCGCGCCCATGCCCTTGTAAATCCAAAAACCGCTCCCAGCGAGTTTTACGCCGCGCGGATAATCGATGAACCCCAAATCCGTGCAGAGCTCGACATGGTTTTTGATCTCGAATCCGAACTTATGAGGCTCTCCGTAATACCTAAGCGGCTCATTATTCTCTTTGCCGCCGGGCGCCAAATCGTCGTCGGGCGGGTTGGGCAAGCCCAGCATCAGGTCGTTTAACTCTTTTTCGACTTCTCGAAGCTCTCCTTCGGCCCCATGTATCCTCTCTTTAAGGACGTTCATCTGCTCAAAAATCGCGGCTGTGTCTTTGCCTTCTTTTTTCATTTGCGGAATTTGCTTTGAAACGCTGTTTTGTTCGGCCTTGTCGGACTCGGCCGCCGCAATTATCGCGCGTCGCCGCACGTCCAAATCGACGATGCGCGCGATTTCAACAGCGCAGTCGGCGCCTTTCTTCAAAAGGCGGTCCTTAACAATTTCAGGTTCTTCTCGAATCAGTTTAATATCGATCATTGGCGTTACCCCTACCTTTTTGAGGATAATTCGTCAAAAAGCGCGTCGAAATCGTCCGATCCATAAAACTCTATTTCAATCTTGCCTTTATCCTTACCCTGCTTTATTGTCACGCGCCGCCCGAGCGATGCCGTGAGGGTGTTTTGGGCTTCCTTCAGATAGTCGACTTGCAAGCGTGGACGCTTTTCGCGTTCCGACTCATCCCGGAGCAATCTTCTTACGAGCGACTCGACCTCCCGGACGCTCATGTCGTTCGCAATTGCGTTTTGCGCCGCCTTGAGCATCGATTCGCTGTCCTTCAAGGCAAGAATAGCCCGCGCGCTTCCTGCGGAAAGGCTCCCGTTCCCGACAAGCTCGACAAGCTCGGCGGGCAGAGAAAGAAGCCTCAAAGCATTCGCCACGGCCGGGCGCGATTTGCTGACCCTTTGCGCCACATCCTCCTGCGTTAGGCCAAATCCCTCCATAAGATCCATGTATCCACGCGCTTCGTCGATCGGGCTCAAATCCTCGCGCTGAAGATTTTCGACCAGAGCAAGCTCAGTCGCCCTCCTGTCGTCGGCGACGATGATGCGCACGGGCACTTCGGTCAATCCGCTCTCCCGAGCGGCCCGCCATCTGCGTTCGCCAGCGACTATTTGAAAATAACCGCCGTCTAGCCTGCGCACCGTCAGGGGCGACAGGATTCCATGCTCCCTTATCGAATCCGCCAGCTCATCGATTTTCTCCTGCTCAAACACGGACCGCGGCTGTCCCAACCTGGGTTCGACGCGTTGAATCGACACGTATTCAAAATCGCCCGCAGCCTCCTCCAACGCGGCGTTGCCAAACAGCGCGCCAAGTCCGGTCCCTAATCCCTTCGACTTCATTTCGTTCCCTCGTCTCCTTTTTGTCGCCTGCGGGCAGGGAACCACCCCGTCCGCTTCGCGGCCACCCCTCCCCAGAGGGGAATTTAGAGCATTAGTTATTCATTGGTTATTTGACATCACTTTATTATGCGTAATGCGTAATTGATTTTTGCACCCATGCGGGCGGTCACAGAGGCCCGCCCCTACATGGATTCCCTCAGTGACATTATTTGTACACTGTACACTGTACACTGACCCCTGCCGCACTAGGCATTGCGATTGCGCTTGATAATCTCCTTCGCCAGCTCAATATGGGCGACGGAACCTCGCGAAAGCTTGTCATACGCGGTTATCGGCTTGCCGTGGCTAGGCGCTTCCGCCAGCCTTATATTGCGAGGTATGGTCACATTGTAAACCTTCCGGTTGAAAAACTTCTTTATTTCAGCCGCGACCTGAGCGGAAAAATTCGTCCGCGCGTCGTACATCGTCAATAAAACGCCCTCGATCTCAAGCTGAGGATTGAGCGATTTTTTTATCATCCTTATGGTCGAAATGAGATCGGACAAACCCTCAAGCGCGAAGTATTCGCATTGCACGGGAATCAAAACCGTATCGGCGGCGCACAGCGAATTCAGCGTCAGCATCTCCAACGACGGCGGGCAGTCGATCAATATGAAATCATAATCATTTCTGATGCCGGCAAGGACGTTTTTCAAAACGAACTCCCGGCTTTGAGCAGTCACAAGCTCAACGCCGGCGCCGGACAGGATTTTATTGGAAGGCAGCAGGTCGCCGTAAGGCGTCTTGACAATTGCCTCCGAGGTATTGATGCCATCAATCAGGACATTATATATGTTCGGCTCCACCTTGTTCTTGTCGACGCCCATCCCGGAAGTCGCATTGCTTTGCGGATCCATGTCGCAAAGCAGGACGCGCGCCCTTTTATCCGTCAGCGCCGCGCTGAGATTAATGCAAGTCGTGGTCTTCCCGACGCCGCCCTTTTGATTTGCAACCGCGATAACTTTTCCCATTCTCACCGTTCCTAAATACTTTTTTTGTAATCATCACTTATGCCGCTAATATAGCATAAAAAAAGAATAATAGCAAGACAGTTACCTCGGGCGGTTACCTCGGGCGGAGGGCCGAGTATGCCGTTCGGGGCTCGCCGCCTCTGCGCTCCAAAAGCTCGCTGACCGTCACGAAAGTAAACCCTTGCTCTTTTAAGGTAATGATTATTCTCTCCGCAGCAAGCACCGAAGTTTCGTGCGTATCATGCAAAAGGATTATGTCGCCGTCTTTAGCGATGCTCACGACATTATCATACACCGTGTCGGCATTGCGATACCTCCAGTCCAATGGATCAATGGACCACAAAATAAGGGGCGTTTCCAACATTTCCGACACCATTCCATTATAAGCCCCGTAAGGAGGCCGCGTGACGGCCGGCCTGAAACCTATAATTTCCTCGATTATATCCTCGGCGGTGGAGATTTCATACGACAGCCTCTCCGTCGATAAAGTCGTTAAATTCGCATGGCTCCAAGTATGGCTGCCTATCTCGTGGCCCTCCTCGAAGGCTCTTCTCACTATGTCGGGATGTGCTCTTGCGGCGACCCCCAAAACAAAGAACGTTACATGTACTTTTTCTGCTTCCAAAATATCAAGTAGCTGGGGCGTCAGATTGGCTTTTGGCCCATCATCGAAAGTAAGGGCTATCAACTTCTCGCCTGAGGGAGCAATCCGGACGCCCTCGCCAGAAATGATTTCGGACAGCTCGGACGAGACATAAGCCGCATATCCGACGTAACTTATTTTAAAGAATCCGTTCTCCTCTCTGTTTTGCAGCAATGCAAGCAACGTCCCGGCCCGGACATGGCCCAGTATGCCTGTTTCGGCGCCGGGGCCCGAGAGGACTTCGACGCTCTCGCCGGTGATCAGCACAGTGCCAAACGTGGTTTGCCTATCGGCATCGGTTATCCAATCGATGTATTCGATGCTTGGAACCGCGTCGGAACTTGGATCGGATTCAGAGTTTGGATCAGGATAGGAGCTTGGATCAGCCTCAGGCACAGCGAGGGAATCCGTAGCGCCATCGGATGGAAGGCTCTCAATATCGGGCCCGGCAGTAAGATCGCTGTTGTCGATGCTTGAATCCCCGCCAGTCGCCGCGACCGGATCGGGAACGTTTTCCGCCGGCTGTTGATCAAAAACGAGGCCCGCGTCAATAGAGGCAAAATCTGTTGAAGAAAGAGGCTCAACCTCATAAAGCTGACCGCCGCCATCGGATTCCCCGCAGGCGGGCAAAGCCAGCAATGCAAGCAAAACCAAAGGTATCCAAATCGCCCGTAGGTCACATTTCCGCATTGCGCTGCTCCTCCAAATCGCCCAACAGGCCGGAAAGAGCTATCTCCAACCCCACCGGGCAGTGGTCGCTGCCGTAAATGTCGTCGTATATGAGCGCGTCGGAAACGCTATCCCTGAGCCTGTCAGACCCCAAAAAATAGTCGATGCGCCATCCGACATTCCTTTCCCTTACCCCCGGCCTGTAAGACCACCAGGTATACGCATCGCGTTTGTCAGGATAAAGAAACCTGAAAAAATCCGTGAATCCGGCGCCCAGCAGCGCCGTCATCTTATCGCGCTCCTCTTGGGTGAAGCCTGCGTTGCGCATGTTTGACTTCGCGTTCTTAATATCTATCTCCTGATGGGCGCAATTTAAATCGCCGCAGATAATAACGGGCTTTGCCTTATCCGCCTGGCTGACATATGCGCGAAAAGCATCTTCCCATTGCATGCGGTATGGGAGCCGGGCGAGCCCATTTTGAGAGTTGGGGGTATATACGTTGACCAAGAAGAAGTCTTCAAACTCAAGCCGTATGACGCGCCCCTCGTGGTCATGTTCATCAATGCCCATTCCATAAGACACTGAGAGCGGTTCGGCCTTGCTGAACACCGCGGTTCCGGAATACCCCTTTTTTTCGGCGCTGAGCCAGTATTCATGGTAGCCGGCCAAATCGATCTCCGCCTGGCCGCGCTCCATTTTTATCTCCTGCAAACAAAAAATGTCCGCATCGATCCGCTCAAAGGAGTCCTGAAAGCCTTTTTTCAGACAAGCCCTAAGACCATTCACATTCCACGACGCAAGCTTCATACTTTTGACCATTCCTTTCGGTGTGCCTTAATAACATAAAACAGCAGCGGCAAAATGTCAACTAATCAAAAGAGAAATATTGCAACGGGGGATATATTATGGCATGTTTATCAAACTTATTTGTTGACTTTACTCGAACCGTAATGTATACTTTGGTTACAATTTTTATAACTTTGGAGGGTTTTATGAAGGATATCTATATCGTTGGATGCTGTAGGACTGCTATCGGAAACTTCGGAGGGACGCTGAAAGACATGTCGGCCCCTAAACTTGGCGCAGTCGTCGCGAAAGCCGCGATCGAGCGCTCAGGCGTCGCCCCCGCGGACATCGACGAAGTCATATTCGGATCCATACTGACGGCAGGCGTCGGGCAAAACGTCGCCCGCCAAGTCTCCCTCGGCGCCGGGATACCCGTGGAGGTTCCCGCATTCACCGCCAACATGGTCTGCGGATCGGGCATGAAGACCGTAATAGAAGCGGCCCGCGCCATCCTTGCCGGCGATGCCGACATCGTACTCACAGGCGGAGCCGAGAACATGACGCTTGCCCCGTACATCGTGCCATCGGCGCGCTACGGCGCCCGCATGGGCAACGCCAGCCTCGTCGACACGATGGTTTTTGACGGCCTGACCGACATCTTCAACAACTACCACATGGGCATCACGGCAGAAAACCTCTGCGACAAGTACAACCTCACGCGCCAAGAGCTTGACGAATTTGCCCAGTCTTCGCAGGAAAAAGCGGCGGCGGCAATGGCGGCAGGAAAATTCAACGACGAAATCGTCCCCGTGCCCGTAAAAGTGAAAAAAGACACCGTGGACTTCCTCGTTGACGAATTCCCGCGCGTGACGTCAGTGGAAGCCCTGGGCAAACTGAGACCCGCCTTCAAGCCTGACGGCGGCAGAGTCACAGCCGGCAACTCCTCCGGCATCAACGACGGTGCCGCGGCGGTTATGATCGCATCCGGCGATGCCGTTAAGAAATTCGGCCTCAAGCCGCTTGCGAGGCTCGTCTCCTGGGGTCAGGGCGGCGTCTCTCCGGAAATCATGGGCATCGGACCGGTTCCCGCGTCGAAGCAAGCCCTGGAGAAGGCCGGCCTGAAAATCGCGGACATGGATTTGATCGAAGCCAACGAAGCTTTCGCGGCGCAATCGCTTGCGGTCGGGCGCGATCTGGGATTCGACTTGGCAAAGGTCAACGTCAACGGCGGCGCGCTTGCGCTCGGACATCCGATCGGTGCGTCAGGTTCGCGCATAATCGTCACATTGATCCACGAAATGATCAAGCGCAGCTCGAAGTACGGCCTTGCAACGCTTTGCATCGGCGGCGGCATGGGCGTGGCGACGATTTGGGAAAGAGTATAGCCTAACGCGGCATATTCGCACAAAACAGACAGGGCGGCCTAGCCGCCCTGTTTTTTAATGGTGTGCCCTGTTCCCTGTTCCCTGCTCCCTGCTCCCTGGCCCTTGACCCCTGGCCCCTACGCGGCGCAGCCGCGTTATTTGCCTCTTTTCACATAGTCAGTATGCAGCACCTCATGCGCGATATGGCTCCCCGGATGCTCCAAAAACTCATCGTAAATCTTCTTGAGAACAGGGTTTTCATGGGATTTGCGCAGCTTCATGCCGCGATCTTTAGCATAAAGCTGCTTTGCCCTGACAGCTTTGATATCTATGAAGTTGCGCGTCGCCGCAGACACTACCGGCTGCCCGCCGCCGTTGACGCAACCGCCGGGACAAGCCATGATCTCGATGAAATGATAGCTCTTTTCGCCGCGTTTGATGCTGTTCAAAAGCTTCCGTGCATTAGCAAGGCCCGACACCGCCGCCACGCTGATATCCATGTCGCCGATTTTATACACGGCTTCCTTTATGCCGCTCATGCCCCGCACAAAAGTGAAGTCCAGGGAAGGCGGGTCATTGCCGGACAGCTTCTCATAAGCCGTGCGCAACGCCGCCTCCATCACGCCGCCGGTCGCTCCGAAAATGGCCCCCGCGCCGGATGCCTCGCCGAATGGGTCGTCAAACTCTTCGTCATGCAACATAGCGAAGTATATGCCTGCGCGGCTGATCATGCGGGCCAGCTCCCTTGTGGTCAGCGCCACATCAACGTCGGGAAAGCCGCTAGCCTGCTCGTGATCTCTGGTTATTTCAAACTTTTTGGCCGTGCATGGCATTATGCCCACCACGAAAATATCCTTTGGATCGATGCCTTTTTGCTTGGCATACCAAGTTTTTGTTATCGCGCCGAACATCTGCTGAGGCGATTTGCATGTGGAAAGATTGGGAATGAACTCAGGGAAAAAGTGTTCGCAGAATATGACCCATCCGGGGGAGCATGACGTTATCATCGGCAGCACGCCGCCGGTTTTCAAGCGTTCAACGAACTCATTGGCCTCCTCGATGATGGTGAGGTCCGCCGCGATGTTCGTGTCAAAAATCGCGTCAAAGCCGAGGAGACGCAGCGCCGTGACCATCTTCCCCTCCACGTTCGTGCCGACCCTTGCGCCGAAAGCTTCGCCCAGCGTCACGCGAATCGAGGGCGCGGTCTGGACGATGACATGTTTTTCCGGATTGGTCAGCGCGGCCCAGACGTCACGAGTCTGATCCTTTTCCGCAATGGCCCCCGTGGGGCAAACGACAATGCACTGCCCGCATGAAACGCACGGGACGTCCCCGAGGCTCTGGTCGAAAGCGCAGCCGACATGGGTATAGAACCCGCGGCCGTTCGCGCCGATCACGCCCACGCTCTGCCATTTTTCGCAAGCGGACACGCATCGGCGGCAAAGTATGCATTTATTGTCGTCCCTGTACATATGCACGGCAGAGTCATCATATTCATATTTGGGCATCTCGCCCTCATATTTTGTTTCGTCGTCAACTTTGAAATCTTTGCAGAGCTTCTGAAGCTCGCAGTTGCCGCTCCTGACGCATGACAAACATCTGCGGTCATGCGCGGAAAGAAGAAGGTCCAACGTCATCTTGCGCGCCCTGAACACGCGCGCGGTGTTCGTTTTTATCTCCATGCCTTCCGTCACCGGGTAGACGCAGGAGCTCACGAGATTTCTCACTCCCTTTACTTCCACCATGCAGATACGGCAGTCCCCTATCTCGTTGATTTCACGCAGGAAGCAAAGCGTCGGGATATCAATGTTCAGGGTACGCGCGGCCTCCAGTATCGTCGTCCCTTCAGGCACGCTGACTATTGTGCCGTTGATGGTACAGTTTATCATATTTTACGCCCCCTATCGTCTGATAATGGCTGAGAATTTGCATTTTTCGATGCATATCCCGCATTTGCTGCACAATTGTTGATTAATGGTGTGCGCTTCCTTCAGGTTTCCGGTTATGGCTTCGGTTGGGCATTTTTTCTTGCAAACCGTGCAGCCCGTGCACTTATCCGGCAAAATCTCGAAGCACATCAGACCCTTGCAAACTCCGGCAGGGCATCTCTTCTCATTTATGTGCGCAAGATACTCTTCCCTGAAATAGCGCATGGTGGACAAAACCGGGTTCGGCGCCGTCTGCCCTAGCCCGCAAAGGGACGTGTACCTTAGATGGTAACAGAGCTCATCTATCTTTTCCAAATCGGATTCCTCCGCTTTGCCTTCGGTGATCCTATCCAGCATTTCATACAATCGCTTTGTGCCAATCCTGCAGGGAGGGCACTTTCCGCAACTCTCGTCGACGGTGAACTCCAGATAGAATTTTGCTATATCGACCATGCAGTTGTCCTCGTCCATGACGATCATTCCGCCGGAACCCATCATCGATCCGATTTCGGCCAAGTTGTCATAATCGATTGGGACGTCGAAATGCTCCGCCGGGATACAGCCTCCGGAAGGCCCGCCGGTCTGCGCCGCCTTGAATTTCTTGCCATTTGGAATGCCGCCGCCGATTTCCTCGATAACCGTCCGCAAGGTCGTACCCATCGGCACCTCAACCAGGCCCGTATTGTTTATTTTTCCGCCAAGCGCAAAGACTTTGGTGCCTTTTGACTTTTTCGTGCCAATCGAAGAGAACCATGCCGCGCCGTTCAGGATTATCTGTGGGACGTTGGCAAAAGTCTCAACGTTATTGAGGACGGAAGGCATGTTGAACAATCCTTTTTCCGCCGGGAACGGCGGGCGGGGCCACGGTTCGCCGCGTTTTCCCTCTATTGAAGCCATCAGCGCGGTTTCCTCGCCGCAGACGAACGCCCCCGCGCCCAAACGCATGTCGATGTCAAAATCAAAGCCCGTGCCCATTATGTTTTTGCCGAGCAGCCCATATTTTCGGGCTTGCACTATGGCAATACCCAGACGCTTGACGGCGATGGGATATTCGGCGCGCACATAAACATAACCCTGGTTCGCGCCTATTGTGAATCCCGCTATCGTCATTGCCTCGAGAATGACGTGGGGGTCGCCCTCCAGAATGCTGCGGTCCATGAACGCCCCGGGGTCGCCCTCGTCCGCGTTGCAGCAGACATATTTCACGTCGCTTTCATAACCTTTTGCGAATTTCCATTTCGTTCCCGTTGGGAAACCCGCGCCGCCGCGCCCGCGCAGGCCGGAATTGACCAGTATGGTCACGACGTCGTCCGGAGTCATCCCGGTCAGAATTTTTTCCAGAGCCAGATAACCGTCGCGTGCAATATATTCGTCAATGTTCTCAGGGTCTATGTAGCCGCAGTTCCTGAGCGCCACGCGCTTTTGGGCGCGGTAAAAGTTGGTGTCGTTCAGCGAGTACTTCCCGTCAGATTGTTCCGTCCCCTCGTGATACATGAGGTGCTGCACGGGGCGGCCATGAATCAGGTGTTCGCTCACGATCTCAGGCACATCGTCGTGCGTCACGCGGCTGTAAAATGTCCCCTCCGGAAAGACGATCACAATGGGGCCGAGTGCGCACAAGCCAAAACAGCCCGTATGCACGACCTCTATTTCCTCGCGCAGCCCCTGTGCCCCGATCTCTTCCTCAAGACGCGCCTGAAGCGGAACGCTCCCCGACGCCGTGCAGCCCGTGCCTCCGCAAACCATGACGTGTGCGCGCACCTTGCTGTCGGGCAAGCCCACGCCCGCCGTGCCTTCGCGCAGGGCGATCTTAAGTTTTACCCTTTCCCGGATTTCGCTTAATTCTTCGAGAGTCTTCATAATAGCTTACCTCGTTTCTTATCCCGCAAAATCAGTATTTTTTCAAAATTTCTTCGACATCCTCGACTTTTAAGCGCCCGTACACTTCGTCTCCGACCGTAATGACGGGGGCCAGGCCGCAGGCGCCAATGCACCGCACGGCGTCCAGCGAAAACTTGCCGTCCGGCGTGCATTCGCCGCTCTGTATGCCCAGTATTTCGCTGAATTTGCTGAGTATCTGCCCGGCGCCTTTCACATAGCAGGCCGTCCCTATGCAAACCGATATCTGGTGCTTCCCCTTTGGGGTCAGCGTGAATTGAGAATAGAACGTGGCCACTCCGTAAACTTCTTCCAGTTGTATGTCGAGCCCGTCCGCTATAATGGTCTGCACCTCAATAGGCAGATATCCGTAAATAGCCTGCGCCTGTTGCATTATGGGGATCAAAGCGCCTTTCATTTCCTTGCACTCAGCTATGTATTCCAACAGCTCCTGCTCTTGATCCTGCGTCCCCGCAAAGGGGACTGCCGCACAGTTTCTGGTCATCGCACTTTAAACCTCCTATGAGTCATTGCTAAGACGGCGGCTTGAGTCCCGCCGCCATAAAACTCTCTATTCGGCATAATACACCAAAGACTTGTAGTTAGTCAATATAAACGTCTTTCGAGCTGTCTTTCGATCGCAAGGCACAACAGTCATTAAATAATGTGCCCGTAGCCGTTGCATTCATTGCGATAAAATGCTATTATTGCATCACCGATTAAAAAAGACGAGGAGGGTGTTCAATGAACTATAGCGAACTGATAGTATTCATCATTTATCTAGTGGCCATGCTGGCAGTAGGCATCTTTTTCTTTACCCGGGACAAGGGCGGCGTCAAGGAATATTTCCTTGGAGGACGGCAAATGGGCCCGTGGGTCACCGCTCTCTCCGCAGGAGCCTCGGACATGAGCGCATGGGTGCTCATGGGACTCCCGGCATCAATATTCGCATACGGGATGGGACAAACATGGATAGCGATCGGATTGGCAGTGGGTTACATACTGAGCTGGCTCATAGCCGCGCCGCGCCTACGCCGTTTTTCCGTCGCGGCGAACGACTCCATCACGATACCGCAATACCTGACCAACCGCTTTCTCGCCAAGAGCAAAGCGCTGCAAGTCATATGCGCCGTGATTTTCGTGTTCGCTTACGCCATCTACGCCGCGTCAAGCATCAAAGCTTGCGGCACGCTTTTCAGCACGGTTCTCGGCATCGACGCGAGCCTGGCAATGTACATCACCGCATTCATAATCATTGCCTATACATTCCTCGGCGGGTTCAAAGCCGTATGCTGGACGGACTTTGCACAGGGCCTGCTGATGCTGGCGGCATTGATGCTCGCGCCTATTTTTGCGTTGGCGCTGATAAACTCCGGCTCCGCCCCAACAGCCTCGACCGTCGCTTTTCAAGAGAACTACTGGAACCTGCTGAGCAGCGGCAGGCTTGACTGGTCAAGCTGGGCGGACATCCTGACCGGCTTCGGCTGGGGCCTTGGCTATTTTGGCATGCCTCATATAATCATCCGCTTTATGAGCATCAGATCCCAGCGCGAGGTCAAAAAAAGCGCGGCGATCGGCATAACCTGGAACTTGCTGATACTGGCGTTTGCCGTGGCAGCCGGAAGCATCGGACGTATGTTCCTTGGCGAGATCGAAGACTCTTCACTAGTGTTTATCACGATGGTGCGCACAATATTCCCCGCCGTCATTTCCGGCATACTCCTGTCCGCGATTTTGTCAGCGGCCATGAGCACGGCGGATTCGCAGCTTCTCGTCTCCGCCTCCGCATTCGCGGCGGACGTGTACAGGCCGATACTGCGGAAGGACGCTAAGGATAAAGAGATGTTTTGGGCCAGCCGCGTCGTAGTCGTCATAATTGCGATAGCCGCGGTCATAATCGCCGCCAATCCAAACAGCGGGACAATCATGGACCTCGTTGGAAACGCTTGGGGCGTATTCGGCGCGGCTTTCGGGCCGGTCATCATCCTCTCCTTGTTCTGGAAACGCTTCACCTTCGCGGGAGCCATAGCCGGCATCGTGGCAGGCGCCGTTGCCGACATAATATGGTTGGCCGTCCCGGCTTTTTCCGGCACGGGGCTGTATGAGATCATCCCGGGCTTTATCGTGGGAATGGCCGCCGCCGTCGTAGTAACGCTTGCAAGCAAAGCCCCAGGCAAAGAGGTCGAGGCTCTGTTTGAAAAATCACTGGCCTTAGAGGAGTAGTGGGACGTTAGTGAACATGAAACGCAAAAGGATTGCGGCGGCAGCGCTGCTTATCGCGCTGCTAGTTGCAATCTCGACAACGGGATGCGCCGGGATTTTGTATGCAACGCTGACCGGAGGGCCTCCCCGCACGGAAGAAAGAGGGGAGTCCGGAAGCGTCGAGGGCGGCCTTGCGGACTCGCCGGAGCTGGAGGATGAGCCTCAAAGCACGGGGACGGGCGCGCCCTCGGGCCTGCCGGAAGCGGAGCGGGCGCCGGAGGCGGCCCTGACTGGGCAGCCGCTTGAAACAGGGGAGGAAGCGCAGCCGCCGGAATCGGAATCGCCTGCGCGTCCGCCTACGGCATGGCCGCAATTGCCTGAAACTCCTGCGCCGCCGCCGCCCCCGCCTGTCATCCCCGTCGAATCAATTACCCTCGACGCCGCCGACATAACGATAGACAGGCACAGCGAACACAAGCTTGCGCATACCGTGTCCCCCGAGGACGCGACTGACAAGACCGTTTCGTATATATCAAGCGACAGGACCGTCGCCACGGTGACAAATAGCGGAGTCGTCTACGCGGCGGGGGCAGGCACCGCCGTCATTCAATGCATCTCCGCCTCAGGCGACGTGAGCGCGTCATGTAACGTCACCGTGATCGTCCCGGTGAGAAGCCTGAGCATTTCTGTAAATAGAAGCGTTTACAAAACCGACGAAGAGTTCAGCTTCACGGTCGGCGTCCAACCCGAAGACGCGACTGACAAAACATATACAGTCAGCCTGGACAATACTGACGCGGCGGATTTGGACGGCAGCGAGGTGACGTGCGTTTCAAGCGGAATCGCGACGATAACCGCGACAGCGTCAAACGGCGTCACGGCGTCAAGGGAAATCAGGATCGTTGACCTTGTGGAGCTGGCAGATGAAGTGTTCCGACTGACAAACGCCGAGCGGCAAAATAACGGTTTGGCCGATTTTTCGCGAAACAGCGCGCTTTCGGCGGCCGCGGTGACGAGGGCAAAAGAAAGCGCGGTGCATTTTTCGCACACGCGCCCCGATGGCCGCGACTGCTTCACGGCATTTGATGAAAGCGGAGTCAGCTATGGGAGGGCCGCAGAGAACATTGCCTATGGCCAAACGACGCCGGCGGAAGTCGTCGCCGGCTGGATGAATTCTCCCGGCCATAGGGCAAATATACTCAACCCGAATCTTGGTTCTTTGGGAATAGGAGCCGAATTGGACGGAAATGGCCGCCTCTACTGGGCACAAGCATTTACGGATTAGTTAGGCGAAAAACTCCCCGTAAAGCGCATGCACGGCCTTTTTTGCGTCGTCCCCGCTGACAGCGAAGAACATGCTCACCTCGGAGCACCCCTGTGACATCATTTCAATGTTGATTCCGGCTTTGCTGAGGGCGCCCGTAGCCCGGGAGGCAACGCCTACGGAGTGCGACATGCCCTCGCCGGCAACCGTGATCATCGCAAGGTCATGATCGAAGGTCACGTCGTCGGCGTCGAGCTCGTCCTTAAACCGAGCGGATATGGCGGCCTTTTTTTCTTCCGTTAGCTGCGATTGCTTGAAAACCACCGATAAGTTGTCAACCCCCGTCGGAGTATGGTCGTAGGAAATGCCGGCCTCCTCTATGATCTGCAACACGCGGCGCCCGAAACCGATTTCGCGGTTCATCAGATACTTGCTGACATAGACGCAGCAGAAGTCGCCATCGTTCGCGATGCCCACCACATGCTCGTTTTTCAGGCTCTCGCGGTGCGGGACTATGCGGGTGCCGGGGCAGGAAGGGTTGTTGACGTTGCGGATATTGACCGGGATGCCGCGCTTAAAGACCGGAAGCAGGGCCTCTTCCTGATAGACAGCGAAACCGGCGTACGAAAGCTCGCGCATCTCGCGGTAGGTGACCTCAAGGATCGGGGCGGGATTTTGCACGACCTTCGGGTTGACGCTGTACACATAATCGACGTCAGTATAGTTCTCGTACACATCGGCGCTAATGGCCGCGGCGAGGATCGCTCCCGTGATATCGGAACCGCCGCGCGGGAAAGTCACTACGTCGCCGTTCATGGTAGTGCCGAAGAATCCGGGAAAGATTATTATCCCTTTGAGCTCACGCAGGGAAGACAACGCCTCATACGACTCCTCGAGGAGCCGAGCATTGCCGAAATCGTCGGTCAGCCGCATTCCTGCCTCGCCGGGGTTCACATATTGGGCGGCATGCCCGTTTCGGCTGAGGTACGCCGCGACGACCTTTGCCGTCGTGTCCTCCCCCGCGGCCTTCAAGGCATCCATAAAACGCGCCTGATCGCTCTTGTCAAGCGCCAATAGGCTTTCCAAATCCGCACGCAGCGCAGGCATCTTTTCAGGGATGCCCAGATCGGACGCTATTTCGGAAAACCGCGTTATAACGACCTCCATCTCGGCCTTCCCGTCCCCGCCGGAAAGCGCGGCCTGCGCCACGGAAATGAGCAGGTCGGTGACCTTGATGTCTTCATCGAAGCGCTTGCCGGGAGCCGACACCACGTTGAGCCTCCGGTCGGGGTCGGACAAAATGACTTCGCAGACTTTTTTGATTTGAGCGGCGTCCGCCAGGGACGTGCCGCCGAATTTTGCAACCTTCATCAAATATTACTCCTTAGGAGCCCGGGACAAAAGTCCCTAACGCTCGTCTTTTGGTAGATTTTCCACCACACATCAAGGCACTCTATCACACGCTCCCGCAATAAACAATAGTCAATTTACAAAAATATTGGCCGTCCGCGCAAAAGGGCATCTGTGCATTATGCCGCTGTTTTGCCGCAAGCCCACAAAGCGGAATACCCGAAAGAAGAAGGCGGATACAGCATGTTTAAAGAAAAATGCAAAAAACTGCTGCCTTACGTAGGCATCCCAATAATCGTGGCGGGCCTGATGCTGACGCGCTCCGAGAGCACAGATGCGTTTATTCTGCTCCTAAGCCTGCTGATAGTCGTGTTCGGCTATGCGGCTTCGGTATCCGACATCAAAGCCAAGAGAATTCCCAATGTGCTTATCCTCGCCATGCTTGGGGCATGGGTCTTGACGATGGTCCCGAAACTGTTCATTGACACAGATGCCGCGATCAGCTTGCTTTTGGATTCGTTGCTTGGATTCCTCGCTGGCGGCCTTCCGTTTCTGATCGTCTACATGGTCAGCCGAAAGGGGCTTGGCGGAGGGGACGTGAAATTCATGGCGGCGGCAGGGCTGTACGTCGGCTTCGCAGGCGCGCTGGCGTCCATGCTCTATGGGACGGTCCTGGCAGGGCTGACGGGGCTCGTGCTGCTGCTTTTGAAAAAACTCGGGCGAAAAGACTCAATACCGCTTGCGCCATTTTTATACGCCGGAATATTGATCACGTTGTATACAAACGGCATAACGACGTGATATACTTGAAAAAAATTAAAAGGAATGGGTCTATGACAATGGAAAATAATAATGCACCTGAGCGATACACAGGCGCGGATGCCTTAAACGACGCGCTGGTGACGGCCGGCGTCGATTGCGTGTTCTTGAATTCGGGCACGGACTATCCGCCCATAGTGGAATCCTGGGCGAAATACGAATCCAAAGGAAAAAAAATCCCCCGCGTCATTATCGCCCCGCATGAATACGCGGGCATGAGCGCGGCGCAAGGCTACGCGCAAATCACCGGAAAAGCGCAGGCCGTGTTCGTGCATGTCGACGTCGGCACGCAGAACCTTGGAGGAGCCATACACAATGCATTCCGTTGCAGGACGCCGGTGTACGTGCTTGCGGGCCTGTCGCCATTCACCATGGAAGGGGAGCTTCGCGGCAGCCGCAGCTCCCACATTCAATTCATTCAAAACGTATCGGATCAAGGCTCGGTCGTGCGGGAATACACCAAGATGAATTACGAATACCGAAGCGCGAAGAACATACAGCAATTGACGTGCCGCGCCCTCCAGATAGCGCGCAGCGAACCGATGGGCCCAGTCTATATGACGGCAGCGCGCGAAGTATTGGAAGATGAAGGCTTGGACGCTCACATGGACATTCGCCTGTGGAACCCTATTTCGCCTTCGGGGATGGATGCAGAGTCGCTGAAAACGATATCGAACGCGCTTATCAAAGCGAAGAAACCGCTGATAATCACATCTTATTCAGGCAGGAACAAAGCTTGTCCGAAAGAACTTGAAAAACTGGCCGCAACGCTTGCCATACCGGTAATCGAACCCGATGCGAGTTATATGAACTTTCCCGGGGGAAACCCGATGCACGCGGGTTTCGACGCGCGCGGCTTCATCGAGTTTGCGGACGTGGCACTCATCATCGACTGCGACGTTCCTTGGATACCGGCGCACACGGGGCCGAAAGCGCGCTGCCGGATATTCTATATTGATACCGATCCGCTCAAGGAAAGCATCCCGCTATGGTACATAAAAGCTGAGCGGTATATCAAAGCAGACTCCCTCACCGCTATCAGGCAGCTAAATAAAGAGTTGGGGCACAACCCCAAGCTGCTCGACGAAGCGCTAATCGAGTCGCGCCGCCAGAAAGTCCGTGATATTCACAAAAAAATGAGAGGGAACTGGGAATACAAAGGCGGCGGGGAGGATCATATCACGCCTGAGTTTTTGACAAGCTGCGTTAGCAAAGTTATCGACGACGACACCGTAATACTGAATGAGGCGATCACGAACGGCCCATTGATCGGCAAAATGCTGCCGAGGAATAAGCCGGGCACCCTGTTCATGAGCGGCGGAAGCTCTCTTGGCTGGAATGGCGGCGCAGCCGTCGGGATGAAGCTGGCATGCCCGGAAAAGGATATCGTCGCGCTCACGGGCGACGGCTCATACATCTTTACCTGTCCGACGGCGGTCTTCTGGATGGCGGCAAAATATGAAACCCCGTTTATGACGGTCATATACAATAACCAAGGATGGAATGCCCCCAAACAGATTACTTTCGGCCAGCACCCGGACGGCTTCGCGATGAAAACCAACAATAGCCGCGCAAGCCTCGCCCCTTCCGCGCAGCTTGACAAAGTGGCCGAGGCCGCGGGAGGCGCTTTCGCGAAAACCGTGTCAGCCCCGGACGAGCTGCCCGACGTTTTGGCGGAAGGCAAGGAAGCCGTGAAAAACGGAAGATGCGCCGTAATCAACGTCATGCTCCCCCCGGTGTAAGGGGGTAGCGTTAAATAAGCAATGAAAAAACTAAAGCCCTAAAATTCCCCTCTGGGGAGGGGTGGTGCAAAGCGACGGGGTGGTTACCCGCCCGCAGGCGACGAATCTAGGAAATAGGGGGGGCTTACCATGCAATGCAAATACAGGAGCACAAAGGACGAATGAAGAAAATATTCGCCATCCGCCTTTTGAATATGACATTCGGCCTCATCCTATACGCATTTGGAATTGTTTTAGCCATAAAAGCAAACATCGGATATGCGCCCTGGGAAGTGTTCCATGTCGGGATCGCTATTTCAACAGGCATCAGCATAGGGCTTGCCTCAATCATCGCGGGAGTGTTCATTGTCATTCTGGTCACGCTCCTGGGTGAAAAACTCGGTCTTGGGACAATAGCCAGCATGGTCCTGACCGGGGTGTTCCTTGACATAATCCTGTGGGCAAACATAATACCGGAAGCGGGAAACCTCGCTATCGGCATAATTATTCTGATAGCCGGGCTGTTCATTATCGCTTTGGGCTCATATTTCTACATGAAATCCGCGTTCGGAGCGGGGCCGAGGGACAACCTGATGGTCGTGCTGACCCGAAAAACAAAAATCCCGGTAGGCGTATGCCGCGGGACCGTCGAACTGTCGGTGACATTTATTGGCTGGCTATTGGGCGGCATGGTCGGAATCGGAACGATTGTTTCAATGCTTTCGATAGGCTTTTGCGTTCAACTGACATTCAAGCTGCTGAGATTTGACGTAACGGCCATAAAACACGAAACGCTTGCCGACACCTACGCGGCGCTGGTCAAACAAACAGGGAGGGAATAAGGATTTCGTGTTTATTCAGTGCCGGTGAGGAGTACGCTTATTTTTGCTTCCTGCCAAGCGGAGCAAGGATGCGGAGCGCGCTGATGTGCGCATGGATGCGCACTGGAAGCGAAAAGGAAGCAAAAATAAGCGTGCTTCGAGCGCAAGGCACTGTTACATTACAGGATTTCTCGTTTCAGCCTCATCGCTTTGTACAGCTCGCTGTAATGCCCTCCGGCGGCAAGCAGCTCCGAGTGCGTCCCGCGTTCGACTATTTTGCCTTCCTCGACAACCAAAATTATATCCGACCGCACGATCGTTGACAGCCTGTGGGCGATGATGAACGACGTGCGGCCTTTCAGCATGTGCGTTATGGCGTTTTGGATCAGCTGCTCCGTCTCGGTGTCAATGCTGGACGTCGCCTCGTCGAGGACGAAAATCGGAGGATCGGCGAGTACCGCGCGCGCAAACGAAACAAGCTGCTTCTCGCCGGTCGAAAGTTTGTCGCCGCCCTCGCCGACTTCCGCGCCGAACCCGTCCGGCATGCGGTTTGCGACGA
>Ga0099364_10000535_pt1 | contig 64415 bp, 50 predicted proteins | sample TergutTh196P3_FD_73070 | JGI IMG/M metagenome (GOLD analysis project Ga0099364, IMG submission 73070) | Microcerotermes parvus P3 segment gut microbial communities from Pointe-Noire, Republic of the Congo - Th196 P3 | ecosystem: Host-associated > Arthropoda: Insects > Digestive system > Gut ... | reverse complement strand
GTTCGGCATATTTTTATGCAATTGTTGAAAGTTTGCAATGTCGGTTAGGGTGTTCATTGTTTGCCTTTATTTCAGGTTTGTATAAAGGGGGGGCGCAAGGCGGGTGGGGCTGGAATTGGCGAATTTGGTGCCTGACACCACCCCGTTTGTCTAAACAGGCAAAGTGTTTAGACAAACCAACTGGTGTCAGGCACCACCTCATTTGTCTCAAAAAGAACCGCCGTGTCATAGCGGTATTAGCAAAAACCCTGCTAGACGGCCAGAAAACCAAAGAATGATCCGATAATTACTCTCTGCGTGAAGAATAGCTAGCAATACTTGATAATGTATAACAATATGCTATACTAATAGTATGACAGAAATTACTTTTGAATGGGATGAGAAGAAAAATAAGCTGAATCAAAAATTGCATGGAATTACATTTGATGATGCAAAGTTTGTTTTTAATGACCCATACAAAATTATTCTGCCGGATATTTATCACAGTGAAAAAGAAGAGAGGTGGCTTGCAATAGGGCTTGTAAGCCGTGTGCTTTTTGTTGTTTTTACTGAACGAAACGAAAATACTATCAGGATAATATCAGCAAGAACTGCAACAAAAACAGAAGAGAGGTTTTACAATGATCAAAACGGTTAAACTTATGTCAAGCGATATACCTAACAGGGAACAAATTGAAAGAATAAAAGAAGCTTCCTGTAAGCCTGTTGCTGATGATACAGACAGTCCTGTATATACATTGGAACAACTTACCCATCTTTACTTAGAATCAAAAAAGCTATGTAAAAAACAGACTGTAGGTATCAGGCTTAGTCATAAAACAGTAGAGCAATACAGAAACATGGGGAAAGGATATACTGGGATAATGGCTGCGGTATTGGATTACGCGATAAAAAACCCGGATGTTTTGAGAAATGCCTTGTAATAGGAAAAACGGTTCGTACAATGACAAATACGGCAGAAAAATATGCTAGGAACGGCTTCAGTGGAGCAGCAGAAACCCTGCTTAGGACCTACGGCTGCCCCAAGTTTAAACAGCCGTCGAGTCCGGAGCAGGGTCGTGTTCATAGAACACGTTTCTGCTGTCCTGCATTAAATATTTTACAGCATATTTTTCTGCTATTAGATTAATTCTTTGCATAAGGCGGGGGGTTCAGTCTTGCAAGAGCTTGACAATAATATACAAACTTTGTATATTACAATGCAAGGAGTAATTTTATGGCAGTATCGACGGTAAATATCTCTTTTCAAAACGATTTATTATTTCAAATTGACCAACTAGCCCAAAATGAAGCAAGAACTCGTTCTGAATTGATCAGGGAGGCAGCCAGGATATATATTGAAAGAAAAAAGAAATGGGAAAGTATTTTTTCTTATGGCCAGAGTTTGGCCGAAAAATATAATTTTACAGAAGATGATGTAAATAAAGAAATACAAAAATACAGAGAAGAAAAAAAGAAATAATGAAAATCGTATTGGATGCGAATATATTTATTTCTTCATTTTTTTGGGGCGGTAATCCAAAAATAATAGTTGAAAGAGTTATTTCGGGAATTGATGAATTGTTTATAACAAAGGAAATACTGGACGAAATTGAAGGTGTCATAAGAAGACCAAAATTTCATGCAGAGACTGATAAAATCAATTATTTTTTAAATTCTATTGAAGAAATTGGAAATATAATTACGCCACAAATACTAGTGAAAAAAGGAAGCAGAGACAGAGCGGATAATAAATATATAGAATGTGGAATAACTGCTAATGCAGAATATATAATATCTGGTGATATTCATTTATTGGAATTAATAAAATACAAAAATATAAAAATAGTAAAGCCAAAAGATTATTTGGATAGTGTCTAACTGTAAACCTGAAACTTTGCAAACAATGAACACCCTGAAGAAAACCTCTATAGGTGGAGTAAAGGGGGTGTCATTCCTGCTGCTCCAGCCGTGGAAACAAGACTTATCTTTACACCTGCCCAGACTGTCCGAAAACCAGCCTAAACTGTTTTTTTAATAGTTTATTTGCCCAGCATGATAATATTTATAAACTAAGGCCTTTTTCCTTATTTATGTTATATTTCCTGCCAATAAACCCATCATTTTTCTTACCCCTAAGATATTTAACGCCCTTTTTATGTTATATACCATACACAGAAGGGCAAATTCGCCTCTTGCTTTTTCTTTGCCTTTTAACAAAAGATATGAGCTGTTAAGCGTCCTTTTAATAGTGCCAAAAGGATGTTCTGATAAACATTTTCTGTTATCAAGCTTCTTTCTGTCGGGCTTAAAATTAAACCTGACAATTTTTCTTGTCTTTTTTATCCGCTTAGGTTTTTCCTTGTTTATTTCCGCCCGTTCCGCTTCCTGCTTTGCGCCTTTATTGTGGCATTCTCTAATTGTTTTCCCCGCAGAAAAACTAATTTCCTTATATTTTGATTCTGTGCATTTGGATGCGCATCCTGCGCAGGCTGACCTGTTGTAATAGCGACTGCCGCCGCCTTTCCTTGACAGCCTATGGCGGAGGATACTTCCCGCAGGGCAATAAACAAGGTTCCTTCCGGTATCCCTGACAAAATAACCCTGCGCGGCTTTTGCCTTCATTTCTTCCGCCGTAAGCGCGGCTTCTTGCGGCTCTGTTTTTTCTATAACGGTTTCATAATAATTTTGTTCTTCTATTTTTATCCCGGTTATTACCCCCTTGTACAGATTAGGTATAACGCCTGCCTGCAAACAAGCTTTGATGTCTTGCGGCTCTATGCTTTCTTTTACTTCTTCCGTAATCAACGCTTCCGCATATTCCGTCTCTAAGCCTATGCCTGTTTCCCCCTTGCAAGGCGGCACGTTAAGTATTATCCCTTTCAATAAACAATTTGCAATATCCTCTTTGGAACGGTACCCTTTGTCGGCAACGCCTTCAATTGTTTCCAAACCAAAGTCTTTCTTGACTTCTTCCGCCAAACCTTCAAATAAACCGTGATCCGCAGGGCTGTCTGTCACTTCGAAGCCGGCTATAAGGTGATGTTTTGCATCTACAGCCGTCTGGACATTATACCCGGCCCCGTAACCGCCGTTCATCTTCATTAATTTAGACTCGCTGTCTGTAAGCGATATCTGGTTCAGCTCGTTCTTTTCCATCTCTTCACGGTAACCTTCGTATAATGTTTTCCGCTCTTTTATTGACAAAATCTTCTCTTCTATTTCTTCTTTTGTAAAATTCCTTTCGCTGCCTTCTTCCTCTGTATCAGTGGCATCCAATAAATTCATATATTCTTCTATCCGGTTTTCCAGCCTTTCTATATCAAGCGTGTCCGCAAAAACATCTATTATTCTAATCGGGTTTTCATCATCTATATACTCATCTAAACTTGCGGGAAATAATACCGCTTGCCCTCTGTTTTCGCCGTTTATATATGCCATAATGTTTCCTTCTTATATTTATTTTATTTCATTATAGCAGACATTTTTTAATATCACAAGTTTTTTGTATATTTATATGCGTTATGTGTAATTATGATGTTATAGGCTGGTTTTCGGACAGTCTCTGCCGGTGGCATTATTTGCTATACTTTTCTTGTGGTCGCAGAAGTCATTCCTACCCCTTTACTCCGCCCATAAATATTATAAGGTGTTCATTGTTTGCATTTGTTTCAGGTTTGCATCTCTGACGAGTTTGTTTCGCATAACTCTCAAACAACAACATTCCTCACTCCTAACATTTTTACTCCCCAAACGGCGGGTTCTCGCTAGAACTTAAGCAATCGGTGTTAGGCACTTTTGTGTTATTATTGAGATGTACTTTCTTTTTTGTCTTTTTATATATACTGTGCATTGGCTTTTACGACTCCAATCTATAATAATTTCATAAATTCTTCTAATCCAATTTCTGCCTGAATTAGTATACTTTTATAATGCCATTTCCAATCTTGTTAAATAAACTTGTTCGTTTTGGAAAAATTTTAATTCTTCTTTATTTGCATCGTCTTCATAATATAGAGCAATTGCTTCCTTCAAATTTTCCATAGCCTCATTTACAGTTTTTCCTTGTGAGGCTATATTATTTTCAAGACAGGTAGCAACATACCATTCTTCTTCTTGTTCTATTTTTATTGTTCCTTTAAAAATCATTTTTTCCTCCAAAACATTATTTCTTATATATAAGCCGTAATTTTTGTATTTGTCAAGGCATGGTTTTCCTACAAGCTACTGAGATGCAGAGTTATAAGTTTTCAGTCTTTAGCACTCCTAACTTTTTTACTCCCCAAGCGGCGGGTTTCCGCTTGCGTTCCAAAAGAAAGAACTCCAAATTAAGAACCGTCAAACTTCCAATATTTCCGTTCGTTTTTGTATGGTTTTACACCTAACTTTTTACAAAATATTAAAAAGGATGCTTCTAAATCTTTCCATTTAGTATCACCTACTAAAATAATATCTCCTAAAATTGCTGAAATTGCAGGGTTGGTTTCCTTTCCATCTCTTGTAGTTTTACCGGTTTCTTTCCTTTTTTTACCCATATATTCGTGAGCTTCCATTGTGTTGTTAACATACCCTATAAATCTGCTTGGACAAAACCGATACTCACCCTTATAAGAAAAAGCAATATAGCATTTACCTCTTCGGATTAGCCCTCTTGCGTAATTGTATTCAATGCTATTTGGGTTATCAAGATATTTATTAATAGTCGTAATATTTTTAAATATTTCTTCTTTTTTAGTGATGAGCGGTAATGTATTTTTCTTTTCCATAAGAAACCTCTTATTATAATTTTTTCCCGTTCTTCATACAAAGCACGGTTGTGCGTAATAGTTCCGCACAAATCTTTCATCTCAAACTGCTTTTTTTACTTTCGCCAACGGCGAAATATCGTAAAGTAAAGAGTAATGCCCTATACCATACTTCATTTTTTTAGTAGCACTTTAATTAATTGTCATTAATTTCCCCGCTTCCTGTGATATTATGTCTGTTAATAATTGACCCGCTGTTATTGATCGTTCCGTTGTTAGTCAATCTTCCAAAAACAGGAACATTAAGACTTCTTCCGGTGGGAATTGTCAGAATTTGCCCTGCATCAAATGTAACATCTTGCCACAAAGTAACATTGCCGTATAAGGTTCCGTTATTGCTGATGAAAACAATTGCGTTATTCACATTATCATTTTCAATGAGTGTCTGCCAAATAGAGCTTGCAAAAACAACTGCATTATCACTAACATCAAGAATTCCGCTTGCGCCAATGCCACTGCCTCCGATACCTGCTCCTATACCAGAATTGAGCAAAGAACCAACATTGGTTGCGGTAACAGTGCTATTTTTTATACTTATCAAACCGCCATCACCCCCTATAAAACCACTATAGCTGTTAGATCCTCCGCCACCAATGCCAGAACCAGTAGGAACGTTCGAAGGACCCATAGCACCACTACTTGCTCCGGTTGCGGTAACAGTGCTATCTTCTATGTTTATCGTCCCGGCATTTCCGCCAGTGCCGAGGTTTCCACCACTACCGCCACCAATGCCAGAACCACCAGAGAAGTCTGTTGCTGTTGCAATAATAGCGCTGTTTACTATATTAATTATTCCATTATCAGCGCCGCTGCTTGCACTTCTGCCACCGCCACCAATGCCAGCAGCGCCTGCAAAAGCAGGCATGCCTCCCATAGTGGGTGCAGATAAACCGCCAGTTGCTGTTATATTGGCTCCTAATATGTTTATAGTTCCGCTATTTTCACCGCCGCTACCGCCAATACCTGCACCTCCCTCACCGCCGACTGCATTGAGAGTTCCTTCACCTGTGATTGTTACTACTCCATTCGAAGGAACCCTAAGACCAGCGCTCCCTCTGCCGCTATTCAGATTATTTGTCCCTTGAAGGGTCAGGTTTACTATTATTCCAGCATCGTCATTTACATTAGTATCAAAAGCCGTAGCTCCTACTGTACTGCTGACATCAATATTGACATGTCTAAAAATAATGTCCGCTGTCATATTTACACCACCTATTACACGAATACGATGAGTTGTTTGTGAACCTGTTCCGGTTATGTTATATGTACCGCTTTGTGTAATGATTAGGTTAGGCGAAATAAAGGAAATACCAGCAGGATTACTAGCAATTACAATGAAATCGCCTGTGTTTGGAACTGAAACCATACCAATAGTTGTCCCGCTTGCACTTGTCCCAAAATCCGATACCCCGCTGGAATTTCTTGTCCTAAGCCTAACCTGATATGTCGTCTCGGTCGCTAATCCGGTAATGGTTGCCGAAGTCCCGGCGGTTGTTGTCCAAAGCGTTGTTGCAGAATCAATTCCGTAGTACACCTCATATTCATCCGCGCCGGGAACGGCTGTCCATGAGACAAGCAACTGGTTAAATCCTGGAGTTAAAGTTGGGGCGCCCGGCGTGCCAATGGGTATTGCATTTACAACCGTGCTTACATTACCCTTTCCATTGGGGTTTTTTCCTCTAACCCAGACAAAATATCTTGTCCCATTTATAAGACCTCCAATCGTTGCCGTTGTTGCACTGACGGTTTGTGCAGGGCTTTCCGGCATTGTACCGGATGTATTGAAATAAACCTCATATTCATCTGCTCCGGCAACTGAAGCCCAACCAAGCGAAAGCTGCCCAGTTTCTGCGTTAAGCGTAACTGCACCCATACTGCCGATAGGTTTGGCTGCGGCGGGATTGCTTACCGCTCCTGTGCCGCTTGCGTTTTTACCCCTTACCCACACATTATAGCTAGTGCCGTTTGTAAGACCGGTGATTGTCGCAGATGTTGCCGGGGCATTTATTGTTTGAGCCGGTATTAGCGGAGGATTTTCCCCAGTTCCAAAGAATAATTCATATTGATCAGCCCCGGTTATCGCCTCCCAGCTTACAAAAATTTGGGCATTTCCCACGGTTAAAATTGGAGTTGAGGCATTGTCTATAGGTATAGGGTTCCACTTTGCGAATAACGTAACACTATCGGTTGGCGTATATAAATCGCCAGCATTAAAATTAGTGCCTGTGCCGTCGGCATCAGTATTCCAACCGCCGAATGTATAACCGCTTCTGGAAAGACCGTCCCCTCCGGGAAGCGTTATACTGGAACCGGCATCAACCATCTGCTGAACGGGCACGGTTCCGATGCCATCGTTAATATCAAATGTTACTGTATAAACACCCCACCGGGCATATAAAGTAAAGGAATCACCGTCAATGGCTGTCAGGTTGATGGCGCTTCCCTGATCTGCAAATTCTATCGGACCGGATGCGGACAGTGCCCAGCCGGAAAAAACATGAGGCACATTGGTAAAGGCATTGGGTTTAAGGGTTTGAGCTTCATCATAACGGAAACCCGAGTCTTCCATATCCCCGCTACCGCCATTGGCATTGTAGACGACTGTATAGGTATTGGCATTCCATTGGGCGTAGAGCGTAATTGCAGCCCCTGCTTCATTTGCCAGATTGATTACGCTCTGCCCGTCCGTAAATACCGCCGTGTCCGAAGGCGATTGCGCCCAGCCTGCGAAGCTGTAACCTGTGCGGGTAAAAGCATTAGCGTTCAAATTTTTTTCTGTACCGTATACATGATCTGAATTTTCCATTTGCCCGCTGCCGCCGTTACTGTTGTATACAATAACATAAGAAGGCGGCTGAAACGGCTCGCCAAGTTTACATGTCATAAAAGTTATGGTAATAATTAATACCGCTAAAAATTTGATTTTTAAAAACATTCTTTACTCCTTAACTTTAAACCTATAACTAAAACCAAGCGCCAGTTTATTGCTTGCCGATTTAAAATCTGTCCGCAGGGTGTAGGAAACATCAAAGAAATTCCAAAAATTAAAACCGGCTGTAAAATTCATTGCGGGAATCCTTCTGCTCTCGGTGTAAGCGTCAAGGCTGTATTCGGCTAACATAAAACCGCCGCCAATGCCTATATACATTCCGGCAAACCGTACAAAGGGCAGAAAAAAAGCGGCGTTGATAAAGGGATACAGTGAATAATAACTTACCCCCTCAACACTGCTTATAAAACCCGCGTCAAAACCAATTTCTAAAAATGAATAGCGGAACGGAGCGATAGTCCCTCGTACCGTGCCTATCAGCCAAGGGTCTGCAAACGATGTTCCTACGGAAGCGCCCAAACTCCAAAACTTTGCAGGGTCGCCAAACATTGCGGCACGGGAAATTTTGCGGTTGAGGGCGGCAATCCGTTTTTCGGCATTTTCCGGGTCGATCAGGAGCAGGGCAAGTTCAGCCATCAGCCTTATGCCGTCATCAACAATTCGGTAATCCCTGGAACTTCCGGCAATCTGACTGCCTTCTTCTACATTAAGTATTCGGGCGGAAAATATATTTTCGTTTTGCAAACGCCTAACACCGGCAGCAAGCACATACTCGGCATTACCCGCCTGTCCCAGCGCTCTTGCCTCTTCTTCGGCGGTATAACCCTGCTGTTGATCCTTCAATACTTTTAACGCATCCTGCATAGCGGCGGTTCGGGTTAATACAGTATATTTTCCTGTATTGATTATTTCCACAGCAAGTATCTGCGCCAGCGTGTCTGCATCCTGCTCATTTACCCCGGTGTCGGCAATATTGAAAGTGGCAACGGCTAATTTAGGAAGCCCTGCGGTATCCCGATGTGAATCGGTTATTATTTTTTTTGATATTTCAGATAACAGGCTGCGAAGTTCTCCTGTATTACGGTAGGGGCGGTAATCCCCTGCTATTTGTTCAAAAGTCTCGACATTAATCATATTGATAATGATAATGTCGGTATTCCCCAAACGGCGTACATGGCCGGAAATAACATAAGCGGCGCCAATCTCCCGGCCAATCCTGACAATGGTATCATCATCGGTATAGCCCGACAATTGAAAATTTTGCTCGGCTCTAAGGGCGTTAATGACATCGGTATGGTGAATAAGGGTAAATTCCCTTTGGATATGATCCGAGAAAAGGTCTGCTATAGCCTCGCCGTCCACGCCTGAACCGCCTGTAAAAGGCAGTATGCCTAAGCGGGGTTTATCTTGAGAAAAGGCAATGGCAGAACAGCACATAAACAATATGCACCCCAGCAGTTTTTTCTTCATGATCTTCCCTAATAAGATGTAATTATGCTAAAAAAGCCAAAATATACATATTTATGATAATTAGTAATAATATACTGTAATTAAGTGCATTACAAGACCAAAAATAACATAATTATGTTATTTTTTTATTATAAATGAGCGAGTTCTCAAAGCGCTTACGCTCCGAAATAGAATATATCGGCCTCAACCAAAAAGAATTTGCTGCAAAAACAGGAATTAAAAAACGGGCTATGGATGCATATCTAGGGGGGCAACAATCCATGCCTCCTGCCGATGTAGCGGTGAAAATAGCTTCTGCACTCGGTGTTTCAGTTGAGTATTTGGTAACCGGCAGTGAATACAAGAAAACCATCGACATTTCCGGTTATCTGCAATTTCGGGGTATACTGGACGATTTGCTTGTTTTGCCTGAAGAAACCCTTGAACCGCTCAAAGCAGTGATAAAAGCATTTGCAGACAACAATCGAAAAAAATAACCCCCCACGCCTTGCGCCCCCACCAGCGATTGTCTGCGAGCCTGACCGCTCTAAGCGGACAGGCAAACGCACAAAGGCGTGTTTTCATGTAACGGAGCAGCAGGAATGCTGCCCTGCCTGCCTTGTGCCCTAAAATAATATCCAAACACCCCCTGTTGCTTCAGGGTGTTCATTGCTTGGCTTTAGTTCAGTTTTGCAAGAGCTTTAGTTTTTGAGAAAAAAATTTGGGCGGTACAAGACTCGAACTTGTGACTTCCAGCGTGTCGAGCTGGCGCTCTAGCCAACTGAACTAACCGCCCGAGAACTTATTTTGCCCGTTCGCGGATCGCTACATTAACTTCGATTTTTCCGTTCTCGCCCAGTTCAACAGGGACAACAAGAACTTCCAAACTTGAAGTTGATGCAACTTCCATATTGTCGCCGATAAATAATGCCGGCGGGGTAAGGTCAAATTTAAAACCCAGATCGTGAAGCTTGGTAATAGCCTGGGCGGTAATTTGATTCGCAAGCTCCTGAATGGTAGCTTTTGCCATCTCATCAAACTCCGTAAATTTTTCCCCGTTCATGACACTTACAACATGTAATGCTGTTTCTTTTGTCATATCAAAAAGAACCCGACCTTCAACATCACCGGCAAGGCCTACTAAAGCTGCAACGCCCATGATTTTCACAGATGTAGGTTTTAGGTAAATATCCCCTCGTTTTACATCTCCATGAAGATATTCTTGAATAGCCGAAAAAGCCGCTTCAACAAAGGGGTTAATATACTCTACTCTCATAATACTCTCCTTATAATATTAAGCATTGTGTAAAAATGCAGAAATTGTTTCATTAGAAACCGAAGTCCAGCCGGTACCGGTAAGTTCTTCATTTTTTCCCAGAATTACCAGACCGCCTTTCTTTACTTTTTCAGAAATACTGTCAATAAATTTGTTTTGAGCCTGATCCAAAAAGAATGACAATAAATCCCGAACAAGAACTATATCTATGTTTGGCAGGGTATTTTCGTTCATAACATCATGATATTCAAATACAATAGCATCTTTTATCGATGAGTTAAATGAATAACCGTTATTTCCCTTTACCATATATTTCCGGCAATATTCCGGAATTTCATCAATATCAAAAACCACATTTGGCGCCTGGCTGATAGCCATTATATCACTGTCATTTGCCCAAATTTTAATCACTTTATCTGGAAATTGATTTTTAAGTATACATGCAATTGAAAAAGTTTCATAACCCTTGCCGCAGCCTGCATTCCATACATGAATAACCCCAGATGTAAATTTAGGCAATATACCGGCGACAGATTCGGCATAATTATCATCCCAAAAAACCCCGGAAAAAGGCGAATAAAAAGTTTTTAAGAATTCATCAGCATCGGAGGCTCCTTTAAGCTGAAGATCGCTTTCTGTCCGCCTTTCGCTCCACTCGGCAAAACGCTTGTTCAACCATTTTTCATTTACAGGCGATGCATTAAAAAATCTTAATGCAAGAAGAGCTTCTTTAATAAAACCGAGAGCCGTATTAGAGGCGGCCGTTTGAACTTGCGGCTGTTCCTGTTCTACAGCAACAGGAGGCGGCACAAAAAAACTGCCTGTATCGCTTATACCGCTGCGTTCCTTGCCTTTATTCTCTTCGTTTATGCCAAAAATACGAACAACGTCCAGAATGATATAAAGGTCGCCTTGTTTTTCAACCACTCCCGAAATAAATTTAATGTTGATATCGCCAAAGATAGGATGCGGCGGCTGTATATGCTCATGGTTGATCCCCACGACTTTATCAATTTTATCTACAATAGTGCCGTAAACCTGTTCGTTTATACGGAGAATTAGCATATTTTCCTGACCGTCTGCCTTTTGTTCCTGGGGCAGATGAAAGAAGATTCTAAGATCGATAATAGGGATAATATCCCCGCGTAAATTGTATACTCCCCGGATAAAAGATGCAGCGTTTGGCACATAAGTAAATTTATCGGCTTTGGCAATTTCTTTGACGTTCATAATATCAACGCCGTAATCTTTTCCTGCCAGAGAAAAAGTTATCATTTTAAAATCGACTGTTTCGGCCCGTTCTTTTTGTTCCTGTAAATCAGCATTTACCTGGACAAGATCCTTCATTACTGCCATACTCACCTACCGTACCGAAGCTTCGCGGATTCGGCGCTGCTCCATTTCTATTTTTAAACCCAATTCCAAAAGCTGGCTTACATCAATTATAAGGGAGACCGAACCATCTCCAAGTATTGAAGCCCCGGCTATTCCCGGAGAATTGGTAAATTGATCCCGTAAAGGTTTAATAACAACATCTTCTTCACCAATCAGGCTGTCTACCATAAAGCCCATTTTCTTTTCTGCCGTACCGACAATAACAATAAAATTGTAGTCCTTGCGTTCTTCTGTTTTTATTCCAAAGAGCCTGTTAAGACGAAGAAGTGAAATAACATCGTTTCTTATATTGAACACTTCGTAATTGTCTATTTTCTTTATTTCTTCGGGTTTTATCCTAAGGCTTTCGATAACGCTGGTAATGGGAATTGAATAAATTTCCCCGCCGACACGCACTAAAAGCCCCTGGATAATTGCAAGGGTTAGCGGGAGTTTGATTATGAACTTAGTCCCTTTGCCAACTTCGGAGGTTACTGTTACCGTTCCGTTTAGTTTATCAATCTGGCGGCGGACTACATCCAAGCCTACCCCACGGCCGGAAATACTGGTGATCTGTTTCGTGGTGGAAAAACCGGGTTCAAAAATAAGGCTAAAGGCTTCCGGGTCTGTAAGCAGTTTATTCGGGCTGATCAACCCGCGTTCCACAGCTTTTGCTTTTACTGCATCAACATCAATGCCCTTGCCGTCATCGGAAATTTCAATGACTATCATATTGCCTTCGTTGGCAGCCTTAAGAAGAACACGGCCTTCTTCGGGTTTGCCTGCGGCGCGTCTGGTTTCTACCGATTCGATTCCATGGTCAATGGAATTACGCACAGAGTGCATAATCGGATCCAGGAGGTCTTCGATAACCGATTTGTCCAGTTCTGTTTCTTCACCTTCGATAACAAGGTTGATTTTTTTACCAAGCGATTTGGAAAGGTCCCTTACAAGCCTCGGGAAACGACTGAAAATTTGGCTGATCGGCACCATGCGAATCCGCATAACGCCTTCCTGCAATTCCCCGGTAATTCTGCCCAAATTTTGCGCAGTGGAACGGAACTTGCCCATATTGCTCTTGAAAGAAGCCTCGAAACCGTCAAAAAGCGAGAAAATATCGCTGTAGTTTTCGTTAATCTCTTTACGAATATCTTTTATTGATTTTCCTTCCTGTATGCTGTCAAGATAAGAGGGAAGGCTGTCAAACAGATTTTTAATTTTATCTCTAAACTGGTTTTCTATATCACGTAACTGCACACCCATTTTATTAAACTGATTGCTTATCTGATTAAAGGTTGCTTTGGTAATAACCGTCTCTGATACAAGATTTAGAAGCTCGTCAATCCGTTTAGAGTCGACACGAAGAATAGAACCTGCTTCCTTTCCGGCTTTTTTAGCATCTTCGGCTGAACCTTGTTTAATGGCTGGCGGCGCTCCGTCTGCCGCAGCTGCCGGAGTTTTTGCAACAGGCTCTGCCGAGGCAGAAGCCTTAACAGGAACCGCAGCGGCAGGAGCAGGCCCGGCTGTATTTATTTTAGAAAGATCTGTAACGCTTGCATCCAGTGAAACATCAGGCAGGATAACGGCCTTTTTTATAATGTCCGGATTTTCATTGCTGGCAACATAATAATCGACCATAGGGAAAAAATTGTCTTCGTAAAGCTGTTCAAAATCCGGGGTTGTTTTTAGTATGGTTCCTTTGCTTTTTAAAACGGCATAAACCTGAATGCCGCCGACTGTATTCATCAGGCTGTTTTTGTCGAAATTGACCGTTACACGATAAACAGGCATTCCGTTTTCAACAGAATCGTAAAGTTCATTTATTTCGTCTTTTGAAAGAACAGAAACACATGCGGCAGCTTTCGCAGAAGGCGCAGCGGCAGGCTTAGCCGGTTTAGCCGCTGCCTTTGCTTTAGCCCCGCCGGTTTTTCTGCCCGATCCTTCCGGCAATAGTTCGGAAAGATCTGCCTCGATTTTGGAGATATCCTCCGCATAAACTGCCCCGTTCATCCTTTGTTCCAGCATTGCTTTGATCACATCTATGGCAGTAAGGAGAATATCTGTAACATCTTCATTAACTGCAATTTGATCGGAACGTATGGCATCAAGAACATCTTCTACAATGTGGGTAAAACGGGATAATTCCATCATTTCCACAGTAGCGGATCCGCCTTTTAAGGTATGAGCCGCCCGGAAGATCTCGTCCACTGCGCTTTTATTTGCGCCTTCATTCTCAAGAACTAAAATGTTTTGCTCAAGCATATCAACTTGCATTTGAGCTTCGGCAAAAAAGTCCTTAAGTAATTCCTCGTTGTTAGGATCAAGATAGTCACTCATATATTCTAAATATCTAACAAAAACAGGTAAAAGTCAAGGGTTTAAAAGGTAATAATTAAAATTTGTTGGATATTTATTTTAGCTTGTAAATAAACAATAATAATCTTAAAAACTCGCCAGGCAACACGATCTCTCAATTAAAGGCGGTTCCCAGGTACCGTCCATGACAGATTGACTGGGCAGGTATATCCTAAGGGTCAATTGGAAAATATCCAGCGGGATAGGCAGCCAATTGGCAAGCAAATCATCTCTTGGTGTTTCATATTGCAGATAAAAGGTGACAATGCCGTTACGGCTTATGACAAAGTTATCCCTGCCCCTTATCGCGTGCTTGTTATGCTCGTTAGGGATAAGAAAACCGTCAATATCATAAGCGGTTATTGACCAAAAAGCGTCATTTGGCGGTAATTGGCCTGCTTCAAAATGAATTTGATAGTTATATTGCCCGTCAAGAACTTCCAGGTTTGTGTCTACGATTGCTAAAAGGTAAACAGCCATATCAACAGGGTTTGCCCCCAGGCCAAAAAGCGCTACAGCCGCGCGAAATTCATAATCAGTGCCGTACCGGGCTAAGGTGTTTTCTTGAAAATCCCATCCTTTTACATTATGGCCGTTTGAAAGATTAACAAGGCTTTTAATTGAAGATAATGGGACATTCAGCAAAGCCTCTTTAGTTTCAGATGGAAAACTGTCAAGACTGAAAACAAGGCCGGGGCCTATTCCTAATTTTGCAAATCTTTCCAGGGCGGGTTTGTCTGCATCTGTTCCCGGGTTAGCTAAAGCAAGTTCATTAAATGTGTTGAAAAAGGTCTCGATGTCCATTTCCTGAATCACCTGGAAAGGCTCAAAAAGATATTCTGGATTGAAAACTCCCTCTGGCTGAACAAAGTCCGGGTTTCCGTATTCAGATAAAGGAACTAGCGAAAATGCATCCTGGGCAGCATGAAGCTCAGGAAGATTATCGTTATATTCCAGCCTGCCCATCATCCATACCATATTGGTAGGCATTGATACCCTAATACTGCCCGGCGGAATATCCCCTTCATAACCGGGCCCCTGTATCGCGTATACGGCAGCGCCGTTACCTCCAAGGCCGCCGGTGCCAAGTACATTATAGCAGTTTGTATAAGCGTCCAGTACTGCAACAGTTGCATAAAAATCTGTTGCGGGTTTGCTGAATATGACAGGGCCGCCGCTTAAATCAAGCCAGCCAAAAGAATAAAGGGTGTCAACATTAAGCCTAATCACATTACGGTCTTCCGCTGTTGCTGTTGTTCTTCTGTGAGAAAATTGATTTATGGGAGCGCCGACAATAATGCCGTCTCGTTCAAAAACATTAGTTTCAACTTTCTGGGTTAAATCCATAATAACCAAAGGCAGGGCGTATAAATAAGCTTCCTCTGCAATTTTAAGCCTCTCTTCGTGTTTATTGCAAGCAGTGTGCTGGAATACCAAAACCGTAAGCGTCAAGGCCGTTAGCAGTTTCTTAGCATGATTTTTCATTATTGTTGTCCTTAAAAAAAGTTATAATCTTATAGAATTGTAACACAACATCTGTAATACAGCAATACGCCCCTGCCCCGTTGAATATTTTCCTTTTTTTCAATAGTCTATAAAAAAATGATTGCACCTTACATCTTTGACGAAACTGAAGATTTTGCCGTGGTTTTTAAGCCGCCCCGGGTTCATACCGCTCCATTGAAAGACAATGATTCGCTGCTTGACTGGTATGCCGCGATCTATCCCCCTGTAATGGAAGTATGCGGCAGAAAAAATTACGAGGGGGGCCTGCTGCACCGTTTGGATTACGAAACTCAAGGCCTGGTTCTCTTTGCAAAGAACCAAAAGGCTTTCATGGAAATAATTAAACAACAGGAAGAAGGAAATTTTATTAAAGAATATCACGCCGTATGCCATAGCGCCGATTCTGGTGTTCCGTTTGCTTTTCCTTTTTTACCATATTTTATCGAAAGTTATTTTCGGCCTTTCGGCAAGGGCAGAAAAAAAGTTCAGCCGGTAACTATAGAAGATTTACAAAAGAAAAACTCTGCCCGCGGCGCAAAAACATGGGGGGCTTATTACCGCACAGAAATTATCAGTATTGAAAACTGCGGGGAATATTATTATTTCACTGTAAGGCTAAAACGGGGGTTCCGTCATCAGATACGCTGCCACCTTGCATGGAAGGGCTATCCGATTTTGAATGACCCGATTTACGGCAAAGGAAATACAGGCGGTTTTATGGACTTATGCGCAGGGGCTTTATTTTTTACCGATCCTACAGACGGCAGGCAAAGGGTTTACAGGCTTTCGAAAAAACCGTTAATTGCAAAGGATGAAAAACCTTCGCTTTTTAGTTTATAGCGCAGAGAATCAAAGTCATTTTTTCGCATTAATTTTTGCGCATAACGTTCAAGAAGTTTTTGTTCTTTTTCTTCATCGAGAAATTCTTTTAGCAAGGGTTTTATAATATCTTGCCCGATGCCACGTGATGAAAGCCCTGTACGCAAACGCAAGGGGCTTACCGCTTGCAGGGAAATGCGGGATTCCAGCCACAGGGCGGCATAACGGCTGTCGTCCAGAATGCCGTGCTCGACAAGCCTTTCAATGACGGCTTTTACGCACTTAGAATCGTGTCCCTGTTTTCCCAGCTTTTGTTTTAGTTTAAAAGTATTTTGTTCTGCGCGCGCTATTAATTGCAAGGCCTTTTTTTCGGCCCTAAGGCAGGCGGAAGAAAAATAAAAGCTTTCCGCCTCTTCGTCTGAAATTTCTCTTCCTTCAACATTATCGCAGTCCAATAAATTGATGCAAGACTGAGGCAGATAAAAAATGCTAAAAGAAAAAACGCTGCCATCGGAAAGCTCTATACGCCATTGATCTTCGGCAGAACTTTTCCTGACGGACTTTATCGTCATTACTAACGTTTTGAGAACTGGAAACGCCGCCGCGCACCGCGCCTGCCGTATTTTTTTCGTTCAACCATGCGGGAATCGCGTGTCAAGAAACCGCTGTTCCTTAAACTGGTATAATTCTCCTGCTCTGCATTGCACAAAGCGCGGGCAATGCCGTGGCGGCAAGCCCCTGCCTGGCCGCTTATTCCGCCGCCGTAAACATTTATCAAAATATCATATTTACTCTCACTGGCAGTTATCATTAAGGGCTGGCGAATCATTATTGAATGTTCATCTTTAGGAAAATATTTTCCCAGGTCCTTTCCGTTTATTGTGATAACCCCGTTTCCTGCGCGAACATATACCCTTGCAACCGAGGTTTTTCTTCTTCCAGTGCCAATTCCAAGATTTTTTAACACGATTAATTACTCCTCTTCCTATAACTCTATTGCTGTCGGTTCTTGAACAGCATGGGGATGTGTAGGGCCGGCATAAATTTTTGCATTTTTTGCAAGTTTCCTGCCCAAGGGGCCTTTGGGAAGCATCCCTTTAATGGCTCTTTCCAGGGGCTGCGTTGGGTGTATGGCAACAAGTTTCTCAAAAGTGCTGGTTTTTAGCCCGCCCAGATAGCCCGTATAACGGTAATAAATTTTTTGCTTTGTTTTTCTGCCGCTAAGGGCAACTTTCTCGGCATTTATAACAATTACATAGTCGCCTGTTTCCTGATTAGGGGTATATATTGCCTTTTCTTTCCCCCTGACAATTGAAGCAACCTTTGCCGCAACCCTGCCCAGAATCTGTCCCTCGGCATCAATTACAAACCATTTCCGCTCAAATTTAGCGGGTTTTACAAATACAGTATTCATTTTGTTATTTTACCCAAAAAACTATTTTAATGTCAAGCGAGTTATGCTTGAATTTATTAGGAAAGGCAATGTATACTATTGGTATGGAGGGTGCAAACTATGGAAAGAACGATTTTTGTTGTTGATGACAATGAAACAAATTTGATTGTTGCCAGAGAAGCGCTTATAGAACATTACAGGGTAATGACGATGCCGTCTGCGTCTAAAATGTTTGACATGCTTGAAAAAATTATTCCCGACCTTATTCTTCTGGATATAAAAATGCCGGATATTGACGGGTTTGATGCCTTACACCGTTTAAAAAATATCGCGTCTTATGCGGATATTCCCGTAATTTTTCTAACCACTATTTCAGATGCGGCAGCCGAAGCCCGGGGTTTTCAGCTAGGGGCCGTGGATTTTATAACAAAGCCGTTTTCCGCTCCTGTTTTGCTCAACCGCATTAAAACTCATTTGGATATAGATAAACATATCCGCGAGAGGACAGAAGAAATACAGCATTTGCAAAACAGCATAATTTATGTTATTGCGGATATGGTAGAAAACCGCGATCATGAAACGGGCGGCCACATTGAACGCACGACAAGGTTTATTAAAATATTGATTGATGCAATGGCGGAGAAAAGCGTTTATATCAACGATATATTTGAACTTGATATCGACCTGTTTGTTTCTTCCGCGCGTTTGCACGATGTCGGCAAAATTGCAATCCCGGATAACATTCTTAACAAACCGGGCAAATTAACGGAAGAAGAACTTAAGATTATGAAAACCCACGCGGAGAAAGGCGAAATAATAATAGACCAAATTATTACCCGTGCGGGAAATAAAAAGTTTTTAAATTATGCTAAATTGTTTGCCGGTTATCACCATGAATACTGGAATGGAAAAGGGTATCCCCGAGGGCTTGCCGGAAAAGACATACCTTTTCATGGACGGATTATGGCTTTTGCTGATGTATACGATGCCCTTATTTCCAAAAGGCCTTATAAAGAGCCTTTTTCACACGAGGAAGCGGTTAAAATCATCACGGATAATTCCGGCATACTCTTTGATCCCCTAATAACAAAAGTATTTATTGATGTAAGCGATCAATTTAAAGCGGTAAGAACGTCATAGTGGAAAAAACAATCGCTGAAGGGCTTGACGCCCATGAACTGACAAAGTTAATGCTCGATTCGCTCCCCTTAAGCTGTCAGCTTTTTGACTCAAATTTTAAAAAAATTTACTGCAATATGGAGGCGGTACGGCTTTTTGGCTTTAATGACAAAAAGGAATACCTTGAAAGATATTCAGAACTTTATCCCGAATACCAGCCCGACGGGCAGCGTTCAACAGAAAAACTTGTTAAGCTTCTTTCAAAAGTCCGCGATGAGGGGCACTATTCTTTTGACTGGACATTCAAAATGCTGGACGGCACATTCATGCCGACCGAAGCTGTTTTTATCCGCCTGAACCAGGGCAGCGATTTTGTTATACTCGGTTACACAAGGGACCTTCGCGAACATAAAAAAATGATGGATGAAATCTATAAGCATGAAAAGGAACTTGTTCAGGCCCATAAAACCAACGAACTGCAATTAACAAAATTAAATCTGGTGGTTCAGGCTACTAAAATAGGCTTATGGGACATGGATATAATTCAAGAACCTAACGGCACCCCTACAACATCTTCCGTTAAGTGGTCAGACGAATTCCGCCATATGCTGGGGTTCTCGGATGAAAACGATTTTCCCAATGTGCTAAGCAGTTGGAGAGACCGGCTGCATCCCGATGATAAAGCTGAAACCCTTGAACATGCGGTAAGACATTTAATGGATAAAACCGGTAATACCCCTTACGACAAAGAATACCGGCTGATGAAAAAAAACGGCGAATACGGGTATTTTCGCGCTTACGGCGGAACATTCCGTGATGAAGACGGGAACGCCAAGCTAATGTCCGGAGCGTTGATGGACATAACGGAAACCAAAAACATAGTATTTGGGATTGATAAACAACGTGCCGAGGCGGAGGCAGCCAATAAAGCAAAGAGCGATTTTCTAAGCACCATGAGCCATGAAATCCGCACGCCAATGAATGCAATTATTGGAATTACAGAAATCCAACTGCAAAACAAAAACCTTGATAGCGAAACAATGGAGGCCTTTGACAAGGTTTATGTTGCAGGAGATTTGCTGCTTGGGATTATAAACGATATTCTTGACCTTTCAAAAATAGAAGCGGGCAAACTGGAATTGTTTAACGATACTTATGAAATTGCCAGTCTGATTAACGACACTGCCCAGCTTAATGTTATGCGTATCGGCAGCAAGCAGGTAGAGTTTAAAATTTCAATTGATGAAAATACCCCGTCTCTTTTGTCAGGCGATGAACTTCGCGTCAAGCAGATCCTTAACAACCTGCTTACCAACGCATTTAAATATACCGAAGAAGGGCAAATTGAATTTTCTGTTTCGGCAGAAACCGGCACAGCCGAAAATATGGTAACGCTTGTTCTGCGTGTAAGCGATACCGGCATGGGTATGACGCGGGATCAGCTTGATCTTCTGTTTGAAAAATTTACAAGGTTTTCCCATGACACAAACCGTTCCATCGAAGGCACAGGCCTTGGAATGAATATTACATTTAACTTAGTGCGTATGATGAACGGCGATATTTCTGTAGAGAGCGAGCCTGGAAAAGGCACTGTTTTTACAGTGCGGCTGCCGCAAGGCAGGGTGGATTCCGGCATACTGGGAAAAGAATTGGCAGAAAACCTTAAAAATATTAAGGCGAACACAAGAACACACATGAAAAGAGTCCAAATTATCCGCGACCCTATGCCTTATGGCAGTGTTCTGGTTGTTGACGATGTTCAAACAAATATATATGTAGCAAAAGGGCTTTTAGCGCCTTACGGTTTAAAGATAGACTCTGCGGCCAACGGGTTTGAGGCTGTTGAAATAATCGAAAAAGGCAAAACTTACGATATTATTTTCATGGATCACATGATGCCTAAAATGGACGGCATTGAAGCGACTAAAATAATACGGAATATGGGCTACAGCGCGCCTATAATCGCTTTAACAGCCAATGCAGTGGCAGGGCAGGCGGACATATTCTTAAACAGCGGGTTCGACGACTTTATCCCCAAACCGATTGATATACGCCAGTTAAACAATGTCTTAAATAAATTGATACGCGACAAACATTCCCCCTCTCTTGAAGAAATGCCGCCGCTGCCGCCGCTGCCGCCGCCGCCGGTTAACGATGCACCCATTAACCCAAAAATTTTAGAAGCGTTCATTCGTGATGCGGCTAAATCAATTTCTGTGCTTGAATCTATTAACGCAAAACAAGACCCGCTAAGTGATGAAGATAAAATTATGTATGAAATTCATATTCATGGAATGAAAAGCGCCCTTGCCAATATCGGTAAAACGGAACTTTCCGCCATGGCGTATAAGCTTGAAATGTCGGCGCACAGGGGGGAAATTGAACAGGTAAGGCCTAAGACCTCAGCGTTTCTTGGCTCTTTGCGGGAATTGGCTGACAACCTCGCCCTAAAAGAAAAACCCAAATACATTGAAACTGCGGATGAAAACAAGCCTTTTTTAACCGAGAAACTTCTTGCCATTAAAACAGCCTGCGAAGCTTATGATGTAAAAACCATTAATGACGCAATAATGGAATTAAGGGAAAAGCCCTTGCCGCAACCGGCCGAAGACCTTCTTACCGAAATCGACGGATACCTGCTTTTAAGCGATTTTGACAAAATTATTGAGGCAGTAGACCAATTTACCTGATCTCAGGTATTGATCTCCTGTTATATAACTGGTCATACATCCAGTTGTTTCGTTCAGTCCAGAAATCTTTTATAAAATCCACCTGCCCGTCCCAGGTTTTTATTGCCACAAGCTTCGACGGGTTTGGCCAGACATAATAGTTAAGATGATCCCAGCGCTGATAGTTGCGGTCAGCAGCTTCACGGATTGCTTCGCGGACAGGATCGATGCAGTCAATGGTAAATTGAATATTTGAATCCGATAATTCCAAAAACCGAGTCCTAAAGGCTTCATAATAATCATCCATTTTCATAATGCTGTTAAACCAGGGCAGTTGCTCTTCACCGACACCCGATTGAAGCACAACATACCAGCCTTCCGGTGACGACTTATCGTTATCAGGCGTAAACGGGATATAATCGGCATTGCCGAATGCCAAATCAAAATCCCATAAAGGGCCCATCTGCATTTTTTCATCGATTTTTTTATTCATAAAAATACTTAATTGGGCGCCGTCAACATCTCTTGATAATTCCTTTACCAATAAATAGTCTACAAAAGAATCTATATCGCAAAGATTTCTAAAGCCAATAAAATCCTGGCCTTGAATTGCATTATGGACATCAGTAATATAATTACGTATATAAGTTACAGCCTGGCTGTGAGAAGCCGTATCCTCGAAACCCTCATCGCCGTACCGGGGATATTTTAAAAAGAATTGAATATCGCTAAGACCGCTTAACGTGAAATAATCGCGGTTAAGCGCGCTTCCCGGGTTACGGCTGGCCCAATCCACTTCTAAAAGAAACCCTACATCGATCAGATTTCCGTAAGCATCAAACAAATATTTTTCAACATCTACACGGTTAGAGTTGCTTTCTATTTGCTCTTGAATGCAGTACAAACCTTCGTAGCGCCCGTTAAAATAAAGTTCGACCCAAATAACATTTGCATTAAAATCTATCGCAGAGAGGCTCCTGCTTAAAAGATGTGCGGTATAATTACGCATAAGGGATTTATCGGCATAATTTGCCATTAGCACCCAGTCCCTTGCAGAAGGTAGGCCGAAAATAGTAGTTCTTCGGTCAGCCTTAATTAGATAAGGTTTTTTCGGCATAATCCAAGTCGAGTTGCCCCTTCCCCTGATTTTAACAGGCCAATTGCTAATATTGTAAAACTTAGAGCCTTCTATGCTGACTATGGCATCCCTAAGATGGGCAGCACTGGTTCCGGTAACTGAAGCGCCGCCTGCGGTATCTATTCTTATAACAGGAACTTCATCCGTATAAGTCATATATTTTTCTTTGAACAATTCAAAAGTCAAAAACCCGGGCGGATCATCCGGCTCTTCCGGTTCGTCCGGTTCTTCAGGGTCATCGGTTTGCCCGTTTTGCTCTTGAGGGGATTTTACCTGCGGGCAGGAAATTATAAGTAAAAAGGGAAGAATAACTGCCAAAAGTAAAATCAATTTTTTTTTCATACAATTAATATACAGCATATTGCCGGTTTTTTCAAGCTGTTGTGCAATTTTTGTCCCAATAACCCTGACAAAACCAAAGAATAGATGTATATTATAAATATAAATATAACAGCGCAATGTGCAATAAAAAACCTAAGGAGAAAATTATGAAGGTAAACAAAAAAATTCAAGGGATTTTTGCTTTATTAACTACAGTCTTAATTGCCTTACTGTTAATAGGCTGTCCCGAAGAACCAGGCCCCAAAGGTCCGGTAGAACACACCATTAGTGTATCCAGCAGAGCTAACACAAACGGCTCTGTTGTACCGAGCAAAACAAGAGCATTTGAAGGCGATGAAATAACGCTGACCGTGACGCCTGCTAACGAGTATCGGCTTCAGGCTAATTCGCTTAGATGGAGCGGGGGCGTTTCTAATAATAATGTTATAAATAATGATAAATTTACTATGCCTAATGCAAGTGTTACTATAGACGCGATCTGGCTTCGTGAAGATACTAATTATGAATATAGCATAACGAGCATCGCAGCAGGCATTAGCGCGAGTCCAAGGGGCGGGAACGGCGGCGAAACCATCACTGTTACAGTGACCCCTCCCCAACCTTATTTGTCGTTAGTTGCAGACTCCATTAAAATTAACGGCGAGCCTATTAACGGATTAACTTTTACAATGCCAACTGAAAATGTTATTCTTGACGGCTTGTTCACTTATGAAAATTGGCGGACTGATTTAAATACGGCAACCCTCTTCGGGCCGCCAAAATATGTATTTCTGGATGATATTCCCGACGAGCCAATAAACGCTTTTTTGGCAACTATGGATCTACAGCAAAAAGCCGGTCAAATGTCGCTGCCTACACACCCGGGCTCCGCTTCTACAGCCAATACTACAAACAATTTCTTAGGGGCGATACTCAACGGCGGCGGCGGTCGCCCTACTGTCAGCGAACTGAATGATATTTATGCAGCCTCCAGCAGCACGGGCGTTAATATTCCGCTTCTTTTTGGAATTGACTCAGTCCACGGCGCCAACAACTGGGATGACACTGTTGTTTTCCCACATAATTCCGCTATGGCCGCCATCGCTGTTGCCGATTTAAAAACCGGCATGGAATTACAGTACAAAAGAGACACTATTTCCGCTATAGAAACAACAAGGAAAGGCGTGTACTGGACCTTTAACCCCTGCGTTACCGTCCCGCAGGATGTACGCTGGGGAAGGACTTACGAGGGCATGAGCGAGAATTATGAAGTCGGCCTTGCCCTGGCTGTTTCCTCCGTCAGAGGTGTTCAGGATAACGGTATGGCAGCCACCGCAAAACACTTTTTCGGTGAAGGAATGGCTCGGTACGGCGGAAACGCGACCGCAGCCAGAATCACTGCAACTGATGCGGAAATGCAGGCAGATGCAAATCATTACCGTGAACTCTATAATCTTACCAGTGTTTATACAATGATGCCGACCTTAGGCCAAATTAATTTAGGCGGCAGAAACCCTGAACCGAACCTTCTGGCACTGCATAGGCATGATTTACTAATGAATACATTTATCAAAGGAGATCCTTCACAGCAGGGCATACCGGACATGGGCAACAATATCGGCTTTAAAGGCTTTATCGTAGGCGATTGGGGCGGACAAGCGGCTAGTTGGACAAACACAGTAAATGCCGGAGTTGATATGCCTATGCCGGGCGGCACTACTGCTTCAACTTATAGATCAAACAATGCAGCCGGGGGCATCTCTGACACCCGCAGGGACGATGCGGTAAGGCGAATTCTCCGTGTCAAGACATCCCTCGGTTTAATGAAAATAGAAGGCAATACATTGGTTCCTGTCCCGTACCCGACAATAGCCTCAAATAACCCTGTGGGGAATTCTGTACCCGAACATATTACAGCGGCACGCGAAATAGCCTCTAAAACATTTGTTTTAATGAAAAATGAAAACCGTACAATCCAACAGCTAAGGGCAGCACAAAATATTTTATTCCTCGGCCAGGCGGCGGACAGTCTTGGTATTCAAATCGGCGGCTGGGCATATTCCGGCCATCAGGGTAGTACAACAAGCCGAAATTTAGGCCAGTCGGTATGGCAGGCAGCGCAGGCTAGAATGGCTGAAATGGGAAAAACAATTACCTTAAGCAATAACGCCGAAGCCTCTGCCGCCAACGCTATTAACGGAACTTATGATGCAATAGTAGTTTTTATTGCCGACAGCCCTCATGGGGAAAGCAACGAATGGTTTAATGAAGATGGTTGGCAAATTCAGTTTCGAGTAGGCGGGGGAGGCGTTAACAGCCTTAGAGGCAACTTTAACGACCAGGGCTTGCTTAACACCGTGTGGAATTACAGACAGGATAACCCCGATGTGCCTGTTGTCTATGTACTGTTTGCAGGACGACCAATGGGCATAAAGAACCCAAATACCATAGGCAACAACCCGGGGCAGGATGTCGATAACTGGGACGCTTTTGTCTGGGCGGGTCTGCCCGGCAGCGAAGGCGGCAATGCAATGCTTGACGTGCTGTTTGCGTCTGGAGGCCATGACGGGGTTTTCTTTGGAAAATCGCCGTATACATGGCGCAGCGATTACCGCAAATCCCAGTGGCAAAACGAGCTTTACGCCGAAAATTCAGTCGTATTCCCCTACGGCCACGGGATAAATGTCCCGCTTGAATAGTTATCGAACAAGTCAGTAACTTTAAAGGAGGCAAGAAATTGCCTCCTTTTTTTATTGACAAAACCTAAAAGAAAATGTATATTATAATGATAAAATCAAGCACATCGTGATACATTATATAACTGATGTGCAATAAAAAACCTAAGGAGAAATTTATGAAGGTAAACAAAAAAATTCAAGGGACTTTTGCTTTATTAACGGCAGTTTTAATTGCATTGCTGGTAATAGGCTGTCCCGATCCAGGCGACAATGACCCGGTAGAACGCACAATTACTGTAGCCGCTCAGGCTAACAGAAACGGTTCAGTTGTACCGAGCAAAACCAGAGCGTTTGCAGGCGAGGAAATAACGCTGACCGCAACGCCTAATTCCGGTTATCGTCTTACGACTAATTCGCTTAGATGGAGCAGCGGCGGTTCTAGTAACATTATTAATCCCGCCAATCCTAGATTTACCATGCCTGACGGAAACGTTACTATAACAGCAACATGGGTTTCTGAAGCAGCAGATTATACATTCACTATAAAAAGCTCTACTACAGGTATAACTGCGAGTCCAATGGGCGGGAACGGCGGTGAAGCTATAACCGTTACTGTAACGCCCCCGCGCCCCGAATTGACGTTAATTGAAGATTCGCTTACTATGAACGGCGAACCTATTTATGGCACTTCATTTATAATGCCGTATGAGAATGTTGTTCTTAACGGTTTGTTCGAATACAAAAACTGGAGAAATGATGTAGATACACCTACCTTGTTCGGACCAAGACAATTTGTCAGCTTGGAAGATGTTGACGATGCGCCTATAATTGCTTTTATAGGAGGAATGACAAACGGGCAAAAAGGCGGGCAGATGGTACAAGCCACACGTGACCATGTCGGTACTGGCAGCGGTACTTTAGGGGGTGACAGCTTAGGTTCCATATTAAGCGGTGGCGGAAGTTCACCTGGCGGCACCACATCCGCATGGGTTAACATGGTTAACACTTATCAAAGTAACGTAGATGATTCAACTCAGAAAATACCCTTGTTGTACGGGATTGATGCCGTACACGGCCATAACACTTTGCCATCTGCAACCGTTTTCCCGCATAACATAGGTTTTGGAGCTTACGCCGTCGGCGATATTAAAGGCGCAATGGAAGACATATATGAGTCAGGCCGCATTACCGCATTAGAAATGTTGTGGACAGGCTGTAACTGGACTTTCGCCCCCTGCGTAACACCTTCGGTGGACGTACGATGGGGCCGCACCTATGAAAGCTTTGGCGAAGATATAGAACTCTCTTCAGCCCTAACCGTATCCATTGTAAGGGGTTTTCAGGATCACGGGGTTGCAGCTACATTAAAACACTTTTATGGCGAAAACCATACTGACCGAGGGCAAAATGCCAACAATGCAGAAATGACTTATGAAGAACTCGCCCCCCACCTTGAGCCTTTCCGCACCGGTGTCCAGATTGGAGGTGCCTATACTATGATGCCGACTATGGGCAGCATAAATCTGGGCGGTGGAATGACTGGTCTGCACGGTCACAGCTACCTTATGAACACATTAACTAAAACCACGGGACCCAACGAACACGGCATGGGCGAAAATTTCGGTTTCAAAGGGTTTATTATAACCGACTACGAAAGGGGGGGTGATGCTGGCTCCGTAACCGCCGGTATAGATATGGCTATGCGTAACAGCAACGCCACCGGAGTCCGCAGCACCTTTGCCGGAGGCGGAGTATCAGATGCGCGCCGAAACGATGCCGTTCTGCGTATACTCCGTGTCAAAACGGCAATGGGTTTAATGGAAGTGCAAGGCGGCACCTTAGTGCCTGTTCCCCAGCGTTATACAGCCGGCACCCTGCCTGATGCAGACCACCGGGCAATAGCGCGCGAAATGACTGCAAAAACAATAACATTGCTTAAAAACGACAACGATGCAATAGCAAAACTGGCGGCAGCCCAAAATATACTCTTGCTCGGACAAGCCGGCGCCAATATAGGGCTGCAATGCGGCGGTTGGACGGTATCATGGCAAGGCGGGACTGGCGTTTCAACCACGGGCGTAAACATCTTGGAGGGCTTTCAGGAAAAAGGGAAAAATGTGACACATACCAACAACAGCGGCGGTAATGCCACTAATGAAATTTCCGGAAATTACGATGCAATTGTTGCTGTACTTGGAGAAACTCCGCACTCGGAAAACGACGGCGATCGTCCAGGCGGCAACATTATTTTACGCACCGGCTCTGGTGATAATGCTGGAGGTAATTTTAACGATGTCGGTATGCTTAGGGCTGCCTATAATTATAAATTGGACAACCCCGATGTACCCCTTATTGTTATAATGATGTCGGCAAGGCCAATGTTAATAGCGGACCCTGTATACACAGGAAACAACAACCAGGGGCACCCCTTGTACGGGGAGCCACATTATGAACAATGGGATGCCTTTATCGCGGCATGGCTGCCCGGCAACATGGGCGGCGGCGCCATTGCGGATGTTATTTTTGACAATGATAAAGATTTCGTAGCAAAAACACCGCTTGTATGGCGTACAGACTATCGACGCACCGGCCCTGGCGGCGCTGCCGGCTGGCGGTATCCCTATCCCGAAGACAGCGTTATATACCCCTACGGCTGGGGCTTAAAAAAGTAAGCTATTTACTGCATTTTGAAACAGAGGGCTGCCATTAGGCAGCCCTTTTTTTTTCGTTTTTTGATACGAATTTTCTTGAATTCTTCTGTAAAGATCGTATTTTTGATATAGAAGGATTATATGTTATGACTGAAAGACAAGGAAAAATTTTAGAGTTTATTTCGAAACAACAGCTAGTCAAGGTATCAATTATCTCGGACTTAATGAAAGTATCACAGGTTACGATTCGTAAGGACCTTGACGCTCTGGAAAATCGGGGTTTTATAAAGCGGCTGCATGGCTTTGCCAGCTTGAATAAAATTGATGAAACTGCAGGACGTATAGCTTTAAATTACGATATTAAAAAGCGTATAGCCCAGGCTGCGGCAGAAACCGTAGAAGAAAACGAAACTGTGATGATTGCATCCGGTTCTTGCTGCGCGCTTTTGGCGGAAGAGCTTGCCGATGCAAAAAAAGACATTACAATTATTACCAATTCTGTCTATATTGCCAATTTTATCCGTTTTGCAAACAGAACAAAAATTATAGTATTGGGCGGCTGCTATCAGCCTGAATCCCAGGTTTTGGTCGGGCCAATGACCCGCAGGTGCGGGGAGCTGTTTTTTTTCGACAAATTTTTTATCGGGGCGGACGGCTTTTTACCGGATTTCGGCTTTACAGGAAAGGATCATTTGGGAACGCAGACAATAATGGATTTGACCGATTTTGCGCAGGAAGTTATCATCCTGACTGATTCTGAAAAGTTTCAGCGTCATGGTTCTTTGGGTATGGTTCAAACGAATAAAGTGTCTAAGGTTTATACCGATGACCGTATCCACGAGGATATTGAAGATCTTTTTTTGATGAATAATATCTCATTGTTCAAAGTTTCCGGGAAAACTGACTAAAACTGCAATATATCCAGTAAACGCTGCTTGTCTATCGAACGCAAAAAACTTGCAAGGCGGGGGCCCTGGTCCTTACCGATAAGAGCCTGGTAAGCTGCGCGGAATAATGCCTTTGGTTCCATGCCTGTTTTTTGCGCAATGGCGTAAATTGCCTCGGCACAGGGTTTGTCATCTTCAAAATTTTCGATATTTGCAATCACTTCATCACGTAAAAGGCAAATGGCGGATTTTTCTTCATCTGTAAGTTCGGCTTTTTCCCCTGCCGGTTTAAGCCTGAAACGAAATTCTTCGGGGGCGCAGCTTTCCACCCAGTATTTTGCGCAAAGTGCTTTTTCGCGTAACACAGGGATCTGTTCGGGGGAAGGGCCTTTGGGCGAAGCCTTCTGTAATGAGGAAAGGGCCTTCTCCACATCGCCGTCTGCAATTTGAATAAGGTTGCATAGGTGGCGGAAAGGTATCTGAAAGGGGGCCGTCATTTTTTCAAGCGGCAGGGATTTTCCGTCCTCTGTTGTTGCTGTTTGCGAAAGTTCGTAAATACGCTTTTCCCAAAGGTAAGTTGCTTCATCTTTGGCTGCTTCCATTTTCCATGCGATGCGTTCGGTTTTATCATAATCCTCGTAAATTTTTATCACATCAAGATCAAAGGAAATGCAAAATTCGGTATTGGGGCGGGTTCCGGCAAAGAGATAGCGGACAAGCTGCGGGGTGTAAACATTCAGCACATCGCCAAGATCTACAACTATGCCTGTAGAACTGGAAATTTTTCCGGCGCATCCTTTAATGCCGACAAAATCATAGCGAAAACTTACGGGGGCATCCCAATTGTATACTTCCTTGCATACAAGGCGGGCAGTGTCAAAACTCCCACCCTGGCTGTGGTGGTCCTTGCCTGCCGGTTCAAAATCAACTTTTTCAAATTCCCAGCGCATAGGCCAATCTATACGCCAGCCCAGCTTTACGGCAGGGCTTTTTCGAATGTCGGCTGTTTCGCTGTTGCCGCAGGAATTGCAACGGTAGCTTAGGCCCCAATCGCCGTCCCATCCCTCAATTTGCGTTTCATCTTTATTGCATTTAATGCAAAAAACACTTACAGGCCACCATTCCCCCTGAATTTTATGTTCTTCATCACGGAATTTGTCGAGTATGTTTTTAAGGGAATCCCGGCAAAGAAGAGCCTTGCGAATTCCTTCGGCGTAAAAAGATGCCCTGTAACGCTCGCTCTGGCTGATAAATTCCGGGTAAATTCCCACGAGGGGCAGTTTGCTTTCCACATCAACCTGGTGATGACGGGCATAGCTGGAATCACGCTCATAAGGGTCTGGAACCATTGTTATTGGAAAACGAAGGTATTTTTTTAACTCTTCCTGGTTTGGCATATTTTTAGGCACTTTGCGGAATACATCATAATCGTCCCATGAATAAATGAAACGTACTTTTTTACCCATGTCCCTTAGCGCCCGGACAACAAGGTCAACAGAAATTATCTCCCTAAAATTGCCTATATGGACAGTTCCCGAAGGAGTTATCCCAGAGGCACAGGTGTATATTTCCTTGTTTTTTTCGCGAATTACCTTTTGTGCAAATTCATCTGCCCAATGAACTGTTGTTTTTTGATTGTTTGAATTCATTTATTATTCCGGTATTTTTTCAAAGGTGTATTTATTACGGCCGCTTTGTTTGGATTTATACAACATCGCATCTGCATATTTTATATAATCATCGGCGCTTTGCGAATGTTTTACATTGCCGGTTGTTATTCCAATGGATACGGTGATATATTTTGCCGCTTTGCTTTTTTCATGTTTTATCTTAAGGTTTCTCGTATTTTCCAGCAGTTTTTCGGCAATCACCAAGGCGCCTTTTTCATAAGTGTTAGGCAATACAACAGCAAATTCCTCGCCGCCGTACCTTGCGACAAAATCCTCTGACCTTTCAATGCTCTTTGAAAGCGTTTCTGCCACGGCTTTAAGGCAGTCATCCCCTTTGCTGTGCCCGTAAGTATCATTGTAATTTTTAAAAAAATCTATATCGATCATCATTAAACTTAAGGTGCCGTCTGAACGTGAAAGAGATTTAATAACCCGACTAAGGTTTTCATCAAAATATCTGCGGTTGTAAATACCCGTTAGCGCGTCATAATAAACTTTTTCCGCTTCTGTCTCTAGCCATTTTATATTTTCCTCCATTTTTTTCATGCTGCGAAGATCGCTGATGTAGGAAATAATATAATTTTCATTATTTAATATTATATTTTTTATTGTAATTTCCGCAGGAATTATTTCGTCATCAATGGTTTTATAGTTCCATTCCATAACGGTTTTTCCTTCGGTAAACACCCTGTCCCTGACTGCATTTGCCTTCTCAAAAGACCTGCGGCCGTCAGGCTGATACACGGGCGAGAAAATCTCCCAAAAATTTTCCAGAAAGAATTCTTTCTCCTGGCAGGCGTATAATTTTAATGCAACACTGTTGCAGTCAACAGGAGTATTATTTTTATCAAATAAAATACATGAAATTGGGCTTGCTTCCGCTATTTCATGAAGTTTGCGTACACATTCATCTTTATAACTGGCTATAGCCGTATTTACAAGGGAAATTATCTGTGCTTTTCTTTTGGACAAGCGCCCAGGGTCCAGGGCAATATTAAAATTACCTGTTTTCCCTGCCTCGGCAAGCCTTTCCAGTTCATATAATAATTTTTTTACACCCTTGAACATATTTATATGATTTTAATAATAAAACTGTTGTTTGTATAGTGGTTTTATACGGTTTTATATTGAAATATTTATGCATATATGTTAAACTTGCTAAAGTTTAATTGAAAGGCGGAAAATATGATTAAGTTTAGAGGAACATTTACTGCGCTCATTACCCCGATGAAGGATTCCGGGGAAGTCGATTATGAAGGTTTTGGCCGTATAATCAAGTTTCAAATGGATGAGGGGATTGACGGCATTGTCCCATTGGGTACAACAGGAGAAACACCCACACTTGATGAAGATGAAGAGGGGCGTTTGATTGAAATTGCATTGGAAACTGCCAAAGGGCAGATTCCGGTTATTATCGGAACCGGTTCTAACGACACAAAACATATGCTTAAGTACACAGAACGTGCAAAACGGCTGGGGGCAGATGCCGCTATGGTAGTAACGCCCTATTACAATAAACCAAACGATGACGGCCTTATTCGTCATTTTGAAGCTGCCGCCTCTACAGGGATACCAATAATCGTTTACAATATCGCTTCACGCACGGGGAGAAATATCCCAACGCCGCTTATGGACAAAATTTCCCGCATTAATGGCATTGCCGGTGTTAAAGAAGCGTCCGGTGACATACACCAGATGGGAGATGTACTGCGCGATGTGGCCGCAGTACGCAGGGCGGAAGGCAAGGAATTTTATGTGTTATCGGGAGATGATGCAATGACACTGCCCTTAATGGCTCTTGGCGGTGACGGCCTTATTTCGGTCATTGCAAATGCGGTTCCGGCAAAGGTAAAAGCCCTTGTTTCTGCCTGTCTTGCAGGCGATTTTGACAAGGCAAGAAAAATCCACTTTGAATTGCTGCCTCTTGTAAGGGCGGCTTTTATTGAAACAAACCCCATCCCCATAAAAAAAGCTGTCGGTTGGATGGGGCTTCCAAGCGGCCCTGTACGGCTGCCCCTTGGAAAATTATCGCCTGCAAATGAACCAATTCTTAAGAAAGCACTTGAAGACCTTGGGGTCTTGTAAAACAAGAGTTTTTTTTCTGCTTTTATTTTCTCTTGCTTTTTCTGTATCGCTTGATGCGCAGGAATACAATACAGTTCCGTTGGGAGACCCCGCCTACGATCTTATTGAAATGGGAATTCTGCGCGGGGCTGTAATTCCGCCGCCTTCAGCCAAGCCCTGGCCTCTGCAAACTGTAAAAGAAAAATTACAGGAAATGCTTGATAATAATAATCAGCTTCTTTCCGTAAAAGAAACAGAGGCTGTTTCTCTTGCCCTTGATTCTTTTAGGCGGCAGGAAGGCTGGGATACAAACAAGGGACGTTACAGGAAAGAAAAATCATCTGATGATAAATCATCTTTTGAAATAGGGTTTGGATGGGAAAGTTTTTTTGGCGTTCAGGCTCCTGGCGGTTCTGTAACAAGCATAAATAAGGCAAGCATTTATACCGGCGGCGATGCAGGGAATTTTTTTTCGTGGAATATTAATGTCCTGCCGGAATTTCTTTACATTGGGCGGCAGGAAATCGGCGCCCCTTATAAAACCGCCTATTCCATTCCTGCGGCTTTTCCATATTCGTTCAGCAAACAATGGGACGGCAGGGTTCTTTCGCTGGCAAACCCCGGAACATTTACCCCCTGGCCGGACGATCCCTCGCTGGGGCTTGGCATAGAGGCACAGTTTAATTTTTCTTTTTTGGAACGCCGCATTCAGCTCCGCCTTGGCAGGATGCGCCGCGACTGGGGGCATGGAGAAACCGGAGCTTCGCTTTTTTTAAATTCTAATGCCCGCCCATTTGCCGCACTAGAAGGAATTTTTTCACCGCTTTACTGGCTGGACATTTCGTTTATCACAGGCGCCCTTGAATATTTTCCGCAAAATGGCAGTAATACCGAAAACAGGTTTTTTAACAATATGTTAAGCGCTCTACGCCTTGAATTTAACCCTGTAAAATATATTTATTTTGATTTAGGCACTTCCATTATCCCTTTTGAAACCTTTAGAATAGCATACTTTGCCAATTTAGAACTGCGGCTGCCCAATATCTTTAAATTATGGGGAAGTGTTTTTATTGATAATCTTGATTTGTCAATGGACAGCCCTTTTTCGATGAATGTTAACAGCAATGCTTATCAGGCCGGCATAAAAGCCGCCATACGCTGGTTTCCAATGGGTGCTTTTTCACTGCGTTATACGAAAGTAGAGCCTTACTGCTATTCCTATTTTGTTAATGCAGGTGAATCGCTGGGGTATTATATGCCGCCTAACAGCGATGAATTGCTACTAAGTCTTGAATCACAGATAATTCCTGGCATGAAAGCATACTTGCAATACCAGATGATCCGTCACGGGGCAGATTTTGGCGATAAGGCAGTCGGCGGGTCATCTCTTAACGATAAACTGACAAACACAGCTTCAAAAAAATATTTTTTGATGGACGGGGTCTACCAATGGGACAATGTTTTAAAACTGGGGCTTTCATTCAGGCCGCCGGTAAAAGCCCTTTTGCTTTCATTTTTTACGGAACTTGGCTATGTAAATACCCGGTTTTCCAGAAACGGCACTGCCGGTGTCGGCAATGAAGCAGATTATGAATTTTTTAGCGATAACATTTACAAGACAGGAAATAATTTTATTTTTACCTTTGGACTTAAGGTTTGGTAGTGCAAGCCTAAAACTAAAGCAAACAATGAACACCCTGAAGCAACAGGGGGTGTTTTGGTATTATTTAAGGCACAGGGCAGGTAGGGGCGGCATTCCTGCTGCTCCATCACATAAAAACACGCCTTTGTGCGTTTGCCTGCCCACTCTAGAGCGGTCAGGCAAGCCGACACAAAGGTCGGGGTCGGTTTCCCCCCTTTCCTCGCTTGTCGCAGAAGTCATGCCGCCCCTACCTGCCCTGTGCCCAACATGCTATTTCCCACCCCCTGTTGCTTCAGCAATAAATTTCTCAGCAATTATTTCAGGCTTGCTCCGCTGATGGGGGCGCAGGGCGGGTGGGGCTGGAAAAGGTAGCTGCTATCTTTTTCCCGCATCGAATTCAAGGGCAACGATACGCGGGTTAATCTTTGATGTATTCGAGACCTCTATAATAGTTTTCTAACCCTGAGCATGCCCCACGCCTTGCGCCTGAAATACCGGCAGAAAAAAATTCCTTGACAAAAATATAAAAAAAATGATATTATATAGGTATAAATTGTTTAGGGGAGTTTTATGCTTGCTGTACAAGAAAAAGCCGATGTGCTTGTTGATGATGAAAAATCCTCAGATATATGCGGAAGCTACGAACCCGTGGAGTCAATTGAACAGCTATACCGTATGCTTCAGGAAAGTGAAGAAGCCGTAGCTCAAGGCAGGGTCTTTACCAAAGAAGAAGTATTAAAAAGCATGGACATCGCACTGAACTCGTAATGTTTTACTTATTATTTTCTGAGCCTTTCAAAAAAGATGTTAGTTCCGCACTAGATTACATAAAAAATATATTAGAAGCACCAATGGCTGCACAAAACCATTCTAAAGAAATAGAAAAAACATATACCAAGTTAGAAGAAAACCCCTACCAAAGACCTTTGGTACATAATAAATTCTTCGCACTTAAAGGCTATCGTTCCATTAAAGTTAAAAATTATGTTATATTTTATGTAATACACGAAGAAAATAATACAGTTATTTTACACAGATTTTTGTACAGCAAAATGGATTGGGCAAATATACTAATGGGTGATTTTGAAGAAGATTAAATCCGCCTTGCGCCCCCACCCAGCGTTGCAAGCCTGAAACCGCTTGCCCGCCTTATGCAAAAAAAGAAACGGCAGAAAAATATGCTAGGTATAGGCTTTAGTGGAGCAGCAGAAAGTCGAAGCCCCCACGCCTTGCGCCCCATCAGCGATGCAAGCCTGAAACTGTTTGCAAACAATGAACACCAGATAATATGTATGGGCGGAGCAAGCAGGGGTTGAATGACTTCTGCGACCACCAGAAAGGTATAATAGTTAATGCCACCGGAGGTGTAAAGATAAAGCTTGTTTCCACGGCTGGAGCAGCAGGAATGAAACCCCTGCTTGCTCCGCCTATAGAACATACTTAATGGTGTTCATTGTTTGGAGATTAGTATATAATCGAACAAAGTGCTTGTACCGGGCTTTAGCCGGTTCATTAATTTTAAGAGGATGTTTTATGAGAAATATTTTTGCAATTATTATTGGGATGTTGGTTTTTACCGGTTTTACGGCTTGCGATAAAACCTACGATGGAAAAACAGCTTATGAACTGTACGAATTGGCTAATGAAAAAAGCAATTCTGTAAAATCGATGACTGTTTCAATGAACGGAGTAATAGGCATTGATATAAACAATTTATCAATGGACACAAAAATTGACGGCGTTGTCAAAATGATTATTAGAAGCGAAACCGATTTTGACATGAAAATGGACATTATAACAAGTGTCATGGGTGAGCAGCATGAAATGAATGCTTATTATATTGACGGTTTTATGTACATGGATTTATACGGGATGAAAATGAAAATTCCCCTTGATGCAGAAAAAGCGGCGGAAATGTCGTATTCACAATCGCTTGCTTTTCCTGAAAGCGCTGTTTACAAACAATCCGCAAAAGGCGAAGGCGAAGATATAAGAATCAGCTTTACCTTAAGAGGCGATGCCTTGAACGAAATCCTTGCCCCTATAATTAACAATCTTACCGAATCAATGGGAACTGACGACATAAATATAATTAATATTAATGATATTTATTATAAATCCCTGCTCGCAAAAGACTATACGATTAAAAATTACCGTATGGTATTTGATGCGGAAATGAGCAGCAATACACTTGGCGGCAATTTTAAAATGAGTTACGACATAACAGCATATATAAGTGATATTGACAGTACAATAATAATCATGCCCGATGATATTGATGAATATACAGATATTGAATCTGGCTTTAGTTTTTAAATGCAGATATGTATAAAAAAAGTTTAAAATTAATATTGATTTGTATTTTTGTAAATATTTGTACGTCTGTTTTTGCACAGACACATATATCCGTTCCTTTGGAGAACCGGATATATCAAATTTTAGAAAAGGCAGCGATAAGAGGCTTATGTAGCACGCTTTCCGGGGTCAGGCCTTATACCCAAAATGTTGTTGTAAAGGCAATTAATGAAATACTTGGCTCGGAACTGAAAGGGAAAAATGCTCTTAATGACAAGGAAAGGGAAATTCTTAAAGACTATTTGGCTAAATTTTCCAAGCCGAAAAAAGGCATGGATTTTTACCGAGGCGGTTTTTATGCTGAAAGAGGTATGGGTAAAAATGATATACCGCTTTCTATTAATATAGACCTTAGCGTTGATATCGAAGGTTCTGCCGGTATTTATTTACCAAAGGAAAATTATTTTGGAACAGAAACTTGGTTAAATTTATCTTTAAACGGTGATATTAGCAGGTATTTTTCATGGAGATTTTCCGTAGAAGGCGGTGTTGTTTCTGCACCAAGAAAATCCCTCGGCTTTTATCATACATATTACGAAGGATTTAATGATGTCAGTTCATATCAAGACCAACGTATCGAAATTTTCAGCCAACCCTTAACTCATTTTCCATACGCATACAAAAAACGATGGGACGGATCAATTTTTGCATTTGACGATCTTGCAAGTTTAAATTATTGGCCAAACAGTATAGCCGGCGCGTATGGTATTATGTCTGAATTAACCGCATCTTTTATCGAAGATAAATTAATATTGCGGGCAGGGCGGATATCCCATGATTGGGGAGCAGTGCCAATGGGAAGCAGCCTTGCTTTTAACCAAATGGCAAGACCTTTTGCAGCGCTCGAAGCTGAGTTTAATCCTGTTTCATGGTTTGGCATATCTTCTCTTACCGGTATTTTGGAATACGAAAACCGAAAAGGAGAAAAAGTTTCTTCGTCAACTTTTCAAAATGCTTTTTCTGTAACGATGTTTCAGTTTAGGATCAAAGAATATGTATTTTTTGATTTTATTGACTCAGTAGTATGGCCAAAGCGTTTTGAGATTGGATATATGCTTCCCATATTTAACAACTTTTTTTATCAAAATAATGTAGGCGATTTTGACAATTTGGCAATGACTTTTAATCTTAGGGCGCAGTATCCAGGCATTGGAAGCATCTGGGCTTCGTTCTTTATGGACGAGATGAATTTTACAAACGATTTAAAGACACTGGACCGGCAGATGTTCGCATGGCAGGCAGGAGCAAATTTTCCATTGCCTATTCTGGCTTTTTCTTCTGTTAAATTTAGTTATACAAAGATAAACCCTTATTGCTATACCCATAACCGCAATTATAACCCCTGGTATGGAGACCTAACTATGGAAACTTCGTATACCAACAATGGCGCAGGTTTGGGTTATTATCTTCCTCCAAACTCGGATGAAATACTTTTCCAATTCCAAACCATGCCGATAAAAAACATCAATTTGATTCTTCAATACCAGATGATCCGTCATGGCGCCAATTTTGGGCCAAGCGCGGTAGACGGAAGCGATTTGCTGTCAGAGCTTGATCCTAACGGAAGAAACGAAAAGGATGTATTAAAAAGATTCTTCCTAAAGGACGGCGCTTACCGGTGGATGCACATAGTAAAAGTCGGTGTTGATTGGGCATTGTCAAAAGCACCCTTATCTTTTTACACAGAAGCCGGGGTAAATTATTCTTATTTTACAAACATAGAAGGGGAAGCAAACAGCGGTAAAGCTTCTCCGTATAAAATTATAGATACTTCTGTATATCCCAAAACCACCGGTTTTATTTTTAGTTTAGGCGTAAAAATTTATCCAAGATGGTAGGATAACTACTTCAAATTTTTAATTGAATATGGTACAATAATCCAATGGCAGATACTACAAAGACCCCTGTTCAGACAGGTAAAATAATACCTGTTGCAATTGAAGATGAAGTTAAAACAGACTATTTAAATTATGCAATGTCGGTTATTGTATCCCGCGCATTGCCTGACGTGCGTGACGGGCTTAAGCCTGTGCATAGAAGAATTTTATACGCTATGGACAGCCTTGGGCTTAAATCGGGGGGTGGAACCAAAAAAAGTGCCCTGATTGTCGGTGAGACAATGGGTAAATACCATCCTCACGGCGATATGTCCTTGTACGATGCCCTTGTCCGTATGGCTCAGGATTTTTCCCTGCGCTACCCCTTAATTAAGGGGCAGGGAAACTTCGGCTCCATTGACGATGACCCGCCCGCCGCCATGCGGTATACCGAGGCAAAGATATCCAAAATCGGCGAGGAGATGCTGCAGGATCTGCAAAAGCAGACTGTGGATTTTGCCCCCAATTACGATGAATCTTTTCAGGAACCAAAGGTGCTGCCGTCTGCAATTCCAAGTTTGCTTGTAAACGGATCGAGCGGGATTGCTGTCGGTATGGCCACAAATATGGCGCCTCACAACTTGGTTGAAATATGCGATGCGGTATGCGCTCAAATCGACAATCCCGAAATTAAAATCGACGAGCTGATGCATTTTGTCCAGGGTCCCGATTTTCCCACAGGCGGAATTATCTTTGGGCGCAAAGGAATTCACGAGGCTTATAAAACAGGGCGCGGCAGAATTGTTGTCCGCGGGAAATTTGACATAGAAGTTACAAAAAACGGCAAAGAAAAAATTGTCTTTACCGAAATACCCTACAATGTAAACAAGGCCCTTCTTTTGGAAAAAATAGGGCAGTTAACCCGTGACAAAGTGATTGACGGGATTGCCAATGCAAATGACGAATCTGACCGTGACGGCATCCGCATTGTTATCGAATTAAAAAAAGGCGCTATTTCCAAGGTTGTGCTTAACCAGCTTTTTTCCAATACCCAGCTTCAAACTTCTTTTAGTATATCCAACCTTGCCCTGGTAAGCGGCAGGCCCAAGTGCCTTAACTTAAAAGAGCTTATCCACTATTTTATAGAACATCGTGTGGATGTTGTTACCCGCCGCACCCGTTTTGATTTACGTAAAGCCGAAGAGCGCGCACATATTCTTGAAGGGCTGGTTATCGCCCTTGCAAATATTGACGAGGTAATTGCAATAATTAAAGCCAGCCGCGATGTGGCAACGGCACGGCAAAAATTACAGGAACGTTTTCTGCTTTCCGAAGCACAGTCCGAAGCTATTGTTGATATGAGGCTTGGCAGGCTGACTAGCCTTGAAATTGAAAAAATAGAAAAGGAACTGGAAGAGCTAAAAGTCCAAATAGCCTATTACAAATCCCTTCTTGCCGATGAAAGCAAACTTAGAAATGTTATTAAAGAAGAAACAAAAGCCATCTCCCAAAAATTCGGCGACAAACGGCGCACGGAAATTGTTTCGGGAGAAATCGAAAATATAAATATTGAAGACCTGATAAAAAAAGAAGAAATGATCATTTTAATTTCCAATTTGGGATATGTTAAAAGAGTTCCAGTTTCTTCATATAGAAATCAGAGCAGAGGAGGCAAGGGAATGCAAAGCGCGAAACTTAACGAAGATGATTTTGTAGAACAGGTATTTGTAGCTTCTACCCACGAGTACATTATGTTTATCACTAGCACCGGAAAGGCCTATTGGGTAAAAGTCCATGAACTGCCGGAGGGCAGCCGCACGAGCAAAGGTTCGCACATTAAAAGCCTGTTGACTATTTCGCCTAACGAAGAAATAACAGCAATAGTCTCGCTTAAAGATTTTAGCGATGTCGAATTTCTTTTTATGGGAACAGCCCGCGGGGTTGTAAAAAAAGTAAAAACATCCGAATTTGCAAATGCGAAAACCAGGGGCGTTATTGCAATTAAGCTTGATGACGGCGACAAACTTGTAAGCGCGCTGCTTACCAAAGGCGATGACGAAGTGGTATTAATATCACGCCTTGGGCGGGCTTTACGCACCGAAGAAAGCAATATAAGGGCAATGGGGCGTTCGACAAGGGGCGTTACCGGAATAAAACTTCCGTCCAATGACGAGTTGGCAGGGGTTTTACGGGTCGACAACGGAAAAGACCTCCCGCCGGAAAAAACGGAAAAAATGCTTCTCCTGTCCGAATTTGGTTTTGGCAAGCGGGTGGATTTCAGCGAATTTACTCCGCACGGGCGCGGGACCGGGGGGCAAAGGATTTACACGGTAAGCGAAAAAACCGGGGAAATTGTCGGGTGCGTAAATGTCCTTGAAGACGAGGAAATTATGTGCATTACAAGCCAGGGGAAATCAATTAAATTAAAGGTTAGCGAAATCCGCATAATGGGCCGTTCCGCTCAGGGGGTAAGGATACTGAGCATAGACAAGCCTGATTTTGTTATCGGCCTTGACAGAATTGTCAAAGAAGAAGAAGCTGTTAGCGAAGAAAGTTAAATTTCATTCCACGGCATCTGCCATAAGCATTTTGAATTCTTTTTCATCGAGAGTCTCTCTTTCCAGAAGCAGCCCGGCAATTTCTTCCAAAAGGGGGCGATGCCGGCTTAATTTTTCTTTTGCAAGCGTATAACGTTCATCGATTATTCGTGCAATTTCCTCGTCAATATACTGCTGTGTCGCTTCTGAATATTCGCGGTGGAATACAGGTTCATGGTTTTGCGGCCCCGTCATACCTGCCCCGCGCTGGGTAAGGGCAATATTTCTAAAACGGCTACTCATGCCGTAATCGGTAATCATTCTGCGGGCGATGTCCGTTGCCTTGGTAATATCGTTTGCAGCCCCGGTAGAAATTTTTCCAAAAATAAGTTCCTCAGCCGTACGCCCGCCCATTAAAACATCAATCTTTCCCAAAAGCTCTTCTTCGGTCATAAGGTAGCGGTCTTCAAGCGGCATCTGCAGCGTATAACCCAGCGCGCCGAATCCTCGGGGCACTATGGAAATTTTTTGAACAGGATCGGAACGCGGGGTAAAAGCGGCAATCATTGCATGGCCTGTCTCGTGAAAAGCTACAATACGCCTTTCTTCGGGAGAGATGATCCTTGTTTTTTTCTGCAATCCGGCAACTGTTTTTTCGATAGCTTCTGAAAAATCCTTTTGCATAACCAGAACCCGCCCGGCTCTTACGGCAAGCAGGGCAGCTTCATTGACAATATTGGCTAGGTCTGCGCCGGCAAAACCAGAGGTGCTTCTTGCAACTGCCGCAAGATCAACCAACGGGTCAAGTTTTACATTTACTGAGTGTATTTTAAGAATTGCCTCGCGGCCTTTTAAGTCGGGCTTGTCAACAAGAACCTGCCTGTCAAAGCGGCCGGGACGCAGAAGGGCAGGATCAAGCACGTCGGGACGGTTGGTCGCTGCAAGGATGATCAAACCGCTTGTTGCATCAAACCCGTCCATTTCAACTAACAGTTGGTTTAGGGTTTGTTCCCGTTCATCATTGCCCCCTGCAATATTGTTGATGCGGCTTTTTCCTATTGCATCAAGCTCGTCAATAAAAATTATGCAGGGCGCTTTATCGCGGGCCTGTTTAAAAAGGTCCCTTACACGGGCGGCGCCGACACCTACAAACATTTCAACAAAATCCGCACCGCTCATACGGAAAAAAGAAACCCCTGCTTCCCCCGCTACAGCCCTTGCCAACAGCGTCTTGCCAGTTCCCGGAGGGCCTACCAGTAAAACGCCTTTTGGGATTTTCCCTCCAATATCGGTATATTTTTTGGGGCTTTTAAGAAAGTCTACAACCTCTACCAATTCCTCTTTTGCCTCGTCCACGCCGGCAACATCGCTAAACCTTGTAGCGATATCCCCTTCGGCGACAATCACAGCGCGATTCTGCCCGACAGAAAGAACGCTGCCGCCAAAGTTACCCATTCGTTTAATAAAAAAACGCCATATAAGTATAAAAAAACCGAGGGGCAGGATCCAGCTCATAATAAAATTAAGCCATGTACTGGGAAGATTCAGCTTGTAATCCACTTTATATTCGTCCATTAAGGGGATAAAAGTATCATCAGAGTAAATGGGAACAGCTTGATAAATTAACTGTTCGCTATGGCGTGTACGTCTGTTATTCGTAAAATCCGGATCTAATTTATATCCTATACAACGCGACTCGGACAATTCTACATTGGTAATTTCTCCCGATCTGATTTTTTCCTTAAACTCGGAAAAAGAAATTTCAGGATACCCTCTATTTAAAAATAAATAATTAAACAGGCTGATGGCAACAACCAGAATCACAATATAAATTATTGTAAATTTCCTGTTACCAAATGGTTTACTATCTCTCATATTTAGATTCAATCCATGTATTATCTTGCAGTCATTGCATAAATTGTAATGGAATTTTTGCTGTCGTTAATTGCCCAGAAAACTTTTCCATTGTGTTTATTGTAGCGAAGCACATCGTTCATGTTAAGGCGGAAGCCTTTTATTTCCCTTGTTTCGCCGCGCAGCCTGCCCTGTTCATCAATAACAGTCATGAAAGTAGAAAGGTAACCAGTTGGGGTGTTTCCAATAGTATTAGCGGATTGGGTAGAAAAGCTGAACAATTCCCATAGCAGCAGATAACGCCTGTTTTCCAGTTCCGTCAGCTTGGGATGCCCTGCATGGCCGTCATTGCTTGTATAATTTGTAATGTAGATAGGATCAGAACACCTGGATAAATCATCGTCAAAAGTAAGCACAAATAAATTACGCGGGGTATTCCTGTCTTTCCCATAAGTAGCGCAAAAGATATAACCCCTTGGGGTTTTTGCCATGCCTCCCATTTCGGCAAAAGTCGCGTTTGCTCCCTGTTGGCCAGGGAACCTGAATGCGCCAAGTGTTTTGGTTATGTTTCCATTAAGGAATTTAGCAAAAGTAAAACTTCTTGGGAATGCATCACCGTGGTCTGCAAAAACAAAACCGCCTTCAACCGGAAGAATAAATTGATTAAAAGAATGGCTGACATAAGGCACTGTATTATTCCCTCGCAGCATCATCTTGTTATTGCTTACCTGGCCTATATCAATTCTTTCAAATGTATCTTTATTTAAAACAAATCCGTAAGATGACTGGTGCCCGTTAAACTTTTTCCGCGCAAAATATACCGCAAGCATCTGCCCTGACAATTCAAGCCTGCAAGCTCCTGCATCAAAGGGGCTGTTAACTCCGTCAAAACTGTTTAAGGCTAACGCAATTAGTTTATAGGTGTTTAATTTTTCCCCATCCGGGCTGTATTTTACCATTGCCATATTTTCTGCATTTTTTCTTGTTTCATTGCGCGCATAAAAAAAGTAATAGTTTCCTTCATCGTCTTTGGTAAAAGCGCCTAATGTTGTAAATTCATTTTCAAAAGTTAATGTTTTTTGATGCTCAAGATCGATTGAATATTCATAAATATATGTTTTTCCTCCGCCGGAAGAACAAACTGTAACAGAACCGTCGCTGTTTATAAATGTCAAAACCGAGGGAAGCTGCCCCCAATAGCTGATATACAGATTTCCGATATTATCGACAGAATCGCGTATTTGGTATTCTGTTTCAAACCGTATGCTGGAAATATTTTCTTCTGCCTGCGAAAAAGACAAAGCTGCCGGCAGAAGCAGCATGGCTAATATAAAAAAACCTTGTTTCATGGTTTAATTTTCGTAGAAATCAGGCAAAAAAGCAATGGTATTAAAGCTTTTTTCCGGAAAGCAATATTTTTATCATATACACTTCCATATAATTCTTAAGGTCTTTCTGATTTTTAAGGTTACGTAAATTTTCATGGCGTTTTAAAAGCATTTCGCTAATATCACGAAGGCTTTCGCGGGTAATGGTTTTTACTTTATATACCTTAACCATCTGCCGCAAATTATCACGAAGCAGGGTTTGCATATCGACAATAAGATTTTGGCTTGCTTTTTTATCAATTATCGGAAGCCAGCGATCTGCCAGTTCGCTAAGATATTCATCTATGCTTTTGCCTTTTGGTATCATTGCCGCCTCAAGCAGATAGGCGCTCTTTTTTAACTCAACGGTTTCTTTATGAGCGTCACTGGCGGTTTCAATGTCATCGATCATTTTACTTTTATGTTTTGGTTTTCCCAATCTCTTAAAAAATATAATTATGGATTTAAGAATCGGTATGGAATACCAAAACGGGTAACCCAATTTTAATGTTGCCAATAGATCCCTGCGCCTGATAGACAAAAGAGTACTGTAAGGGAGGAGCATCCCGTCATTGCTGAAAATTTTAGCAGCTTGATGAAGGGAGGCAGCCGTTTTATTCATATCCTGAAAAGCCCATTGAAGTTTTGGATCCGAGAGCATTGAAAACAAATCCGGGTTATGGGATTTTATCTGGCTTTCCAGAAGTTTCTCAAAAGCAGCTTCATTTTCCATAGATTTTTCTTTTGAGAATTCATTCATTATTTTTTTCCATCTTTTTGTGACGATTTCTTTAATAACAGGCTGTGCGTCAAAAAGCATTTTATTGCATATATACAAATAACGTTCTTTTTTAACAAACCAGCGGGTCTTGTTTGCAGAATGAATTACAAACCAGGGCGGCAGGGAGCCTTCGGTACTTTCTGTTATTTGTTTTTTAATATATTCTTCTAATTCATGCTGGGAGTAAATATCAAGGAGGCGGATTCCGCGGTCGTTGGTAAATTCAACAATGTCTTCAAGAGTATAATACCAAGGTGCCTTGTCTATATTGTTTTCCAACGCCTTAAAAGCAAGCTCGTGATCGCGTTTTTTCGTTTCCTTGTTGCGGTATATACTGCAGAAAATTTCAATAATACACACTGCCTGTAAAATGGCAAGATCTTCAGAAAGCATTTCACCTTTCTTTTTAACTTCGTTTTTGACAAATGAACAAAAGTATGTCCAAAAGAGGTATTGAAAATCCGCAGTGTTTTCCAGTTCAGTCAGGCAATCAAGGGGGCGAAACATTATTTTTTCAACTAAATCTCTGTTAATTTTATCTTTGCCCGGCATCTGTATTTTCAACTTGTTAAGCGCATAATCCTTGTTGTTTTGGATATGAAGGAAATGCCTTATTTTAAGCAAAGAAATTTCTGTGAGCCTGCGGGGTATCATCGAATTTAACAGTAATGCCGAACCATAGCTATAAGGAAATTGTAGAAGCACAATGTCCCTGGAATGAAGGGCCTCGTCTGTTTTAATAAAAAAAGGATCCATGTCTTTATTAAGGTTCACTCTAAGGGCATGGCCTTCGGGAATTTTAAAATTTAATGTATCTTCGTTTGGGAAAGGAACGGGGGCAAGCCTGTCCGCATCGCTATATGCTTCCTCAATTTGTTTTCGGCAGTAGGCAGGCACAAAAATACGTTCTATTTTGCTGTCTGTCAGAATTGAACATTTGCCGCTTTCTGCAAGTTCCTGAGCTTCACTCCAAAAAGTTTTTTCGGTGTTATTTTTCCAGCGTTCCCATTCCGGCTGATCGGGAGGCGCCTTATGGGCATATCTTTCAATAAAATCGGTAAATTCCTTTACATTGATATACGGGGACTTTGTTTTTAGTGTAAACCCTTTAAGCAAGGAATACAGATCCGTTTGAGCCATATATAAATTATTGGCTATTTTGAAGAAATATTGAAGTGTTTTTATGATTATTTTGGTAATTTAATGCAAAACTGAACTAAAGCCAAACAATGAACACCTTGAAAATTTTTCCCCGCACAACCGATGCCGTTTTGTTTTACACTGCGGACTTGAGCGAACCCTCTTCAGGGTTCCTCAAGCTCCGCACGATCCGTTAATTCACGGCATCGGTTGTGCAATTACCGTGTTTCAGGTGTTCATTGTTTGGCAATTGTTTAAGTTTTGTAAGAGCAACTCTCAAGCAAACCACACTTTTCCGCCATATATATATTAGGAGAATAATTATGAATCAATACCCGATTTCCTATATCCATCCGGACGATGATCCCCTTGACATCCGCATGGACAATGTTTTTAAGGCGGTTTTCACAAAGGATACGCCGGAATCTATGGGGGCGCTTTCCCAATTCGTTTCGGCGCTCATAAACAGAAATGTTACTATCGTTTCTATACTTGCAAACGAGCCGCCAATTGGAAACACACGGGACAGGCAGATGCGCTTTGACATTAACTGCAGGGCGGAAAACGGCGAACTGGTTAATGTTGAGATGAGTTTCAATCCGAAGCCTTTTGAACCTGTCCGCATGGAGTTTCACGTTGCGAAACTTTTTACAGGGCAGGATATAAGAGGAATAGACATGGATTATAGCGACCTAAAACAAGCATACCAGATAACAATTCTTGCCAAGGATAGGTTTTTCCATGACGAAACCTTTCTTCATACTTTCGTATATTATGATTCGGTTAACCACATACCGCTGAAAGGCAGAACACAGATTATCACCCTTGAACTTTCGAAACTGGCAGCCGTTGTGAAAAAGCCGACCCGTGAAATGAGCATACCTGAATTGTGGGCAGTTTATTTTGAATATTTGACAGACCGGAGCAAACGCAGTATAATAAATGAAATATTAGATTGCGAGGAGGGCATAGCTATGGCAAGCAGCGTGTTAATGACGGTCAGCAGGGACGAGGAAGAACGCGCCCGTATTATGCGGGATGAAAAAATCGAGCTTGACTATCAGAGCGAAATGTCTTGGGCGAGAAAAGAAGGCCGTGCTTTGGGCCGTGCAGAAGGTCATGCAGAAGGTCATGCAGAAGGTCATGCAGAAGGTCATGCAGAAGGGAAACAGGAAATAATAAACCTGTTAAAAACTGGCAAATCGCCGGAAGAAATTATCATGGAGTATAGCACGGCGATGCAAGCCTGAAACAGTTCCCCGCCTTATGCAAACAAAAAAAAGTCAAAAAAATATGCTCTTGCAAAACTGAACCTTTATTTTGTATAATTTAACCACACAAAACAATTATAATTATTCAGGAGGCCTTTATGGCGCAGTATCAATTTCAAACCGAGGTAAGCCGCCTTTTAAACCTTATTATCCACTCGCTGTATTCAAACCGCGAGATTTTCCTGCGGGAATTAATTTCCAATGCCAGTGATGCGCTAGACAAGTTAAAATACCTGACTGTTGCGGATGATGCATATAAATCGATCAATTTTGACCCAAGAATCGACATTTCTTTTGATAAAGAAGCGAAAACTTTCACCGTTTCTGACAATGGCATAGGCATGAACGAAGCCGACCTGATAGATTCGCTTGGAACCATTGCCCGTTCCGGCACAAGGATTTTTCTGGAAAAAATTGCAGAAGATGCCAAAAAAGATTCCAGTTTAATCGGTCAGTTTGGGGTTGGTTTTTACTCGGCTTTTATGGTATCCGATAAAATAGAGGTAGTCAGCCGTAAAGCCGCGGAAGAAAAAGCATGGAAATGGTCAAGCGATGGAAAAGAGGGTTATACAATCGAGGAAAGCCAGCGTGAGAGCCAAGGCACAACGGTTATTCTTTACCTTAGCGGCGAGGGAGCAGAGTACGCTAACCGCTGGTCAATTGAAAATATCGTTAAACGCTATTCAAACCATGTGGCTTTTCCAATTTACCTTACTTACGAAGAAAAAGAATGGGACGATAAAGGAAAGGAAAAAGGCAGCAATACAAAAACCGACAGAATTAACTCTGGCACTGCCCTTTGGAAGCGTGCCAAGTCCGAGCTTAAGGAAGAGGATTATATTGAATTTTACAAGGGTTTCAGCCAGGAGGCCAGCGATGACTCTCCACTTCATTATATTCACACAAAGGCCGAAGGTTCTCTGGAATACACAACCTTGTTTTACATTCCCCCAAAAGCCCCTTTCGATTTATACAATGTTGACTACAAGAGCAGCGTAAAGCTCTATGTAAAGCGGGTTTTTATCACCGATGACGACAAGGAGCTGATGCCCGTCTACCTGCGTTTTGTCCGGGGCATAATTGATTCTGAGGATCTGCCGTTAAATGTAAGCCGTGAGATATTGCAACAGAACAAGATTCTTTTTAATATTAAAAACGCTTCGGTTAAAAAACTCCTTTCCGAATTCAAGCAGATGGCAGATAACGGCGGGGAAAAATGGGAAACTTTTATCAGCCAGTTTAACCGCCCGCTAAAGGAAGGTCTTTATCAGGATTTTTCCAACCGGGAAACGATACAGGAATTAGTGCGTTTTAAGAGTACCGCCGTAGAAGGCTGGACCAGTTTTGCCGATTATGTTTCACGCATGAAAAGCGATCAAAAGCACATTTACTACATTACAGGCGGCGGTGCAGCCGGAGGCTGTGACGAAAAGACCCTGCGCGCATCGCCTCTGCTGGAAGCCTACCGTGCAAAGGACATTGAAGTTCTGGTTATGGACGATGAAATTGACGAAATTGTCATTCCCACCCTGCACAGTTACCGTAAAGAAACTGCCGGAACAGACGGCAAAACAGAAACCCAGTCTTATGAACTAAAAGCCGTAAACCGCTCAGGTTCTGATGAAGAATTGGGCAAAAAGAAGGATAAATCGGCGGAAGATGACGCAAAACCCATTATAGAAAAAATCAAAAACGCGCTGGGTGACCGTGTAAAGGATGTAAAACTTTCTCGCCGCCTGCACGACTCCCCCTCCTGCATTGTTGCCGATGAAAACGATCCCAGTATGCAGATGGCGCAGATGCTCAAGGCAATGGGACAGGCTAATATGCCCGAAATTAAGCCGATTCTGGAGGTAAACGGCGAACACCCTATCGTCCTTTCCCTTAAAGACACTGACGGCGAGGAACGCATAGCCGATATTGCCACGGTGCTCTTCGATCAGGCTCTTCTTGTAGAAGGGATAAAGCTGGCCGACCCTGCCGATTTCGTAAAAAGGCTAAACCGGCTGCTGTCCGGGTGATGTTATTGTTTTTAGATGTTCCTATAAGGCTTGCCTTTTAATTTTTATTTGGTATACTTGTCATTAATGAACGAAGAAAAACCTGAATTGATTAAATGGTCATCAACCTTTTCCGTAGGGATAAAACTTATTGACGATCAGCACAAAGGCCTGATCGATCTTCTTAACGATATGTTTAACCATGTTACCGGAAACAAAGAAGAAGAGCGAATTTATTTAAAAAATATAATCAATTCGGCAATAGAATATATAAATAATCATTTTAATACAGAAGAGAAAATAATGAGGCATACAAAATATCCCAATATGGATGCGCATTTAATGGCCCATGGGGATTTTATTGTTAATGTATTTGAAAATGTTAAGGATTTAGAATCCGGAAAAAATATTTCGCTTCTTAATCTTACTAAATTTTTAAAAGACTGGGTATTAACACATATTGCAATAATGGATAAAGAATTTTTTTCTTATTTTAAAAAACTGGCAGGCAAGGCTGATATGCCTGCATAAGGAGAAAAGTTATGCGATCTTTAGTTACTATTCAAAGGGCATCAGAAATAAGCCCTATTCCTAATTCTGATTTTCTTGAAGCAGCCAAAATAATGGGCTGGCAGTGCGTTGTTAAAAAAGGTGAATTTAAGGAAGGAGACATGGGCGTCTATTTTGAAGTAGACAGCTTTCTTCCAGAAGATCCACGTTATGAGTTTTTACGCGCCACATCTTACCGCGACAATGCGGATAACGGCAAAGGGTTTAGAATTCGCACCGTAAAAATGCGCGGTCAGCTTTCACAAGGGCTTTTTATTCCTCTGGCAAATTTCCCCGAGCTGGAAGGCTGTAACGAAGGCGATGATGTTACAGAAAAACTTAAGGTAAAAAAATGGTACATACCCGAAACCGCAGGCCCTGGCGGCAATGCTATCGGGGACCGCCCCCATGGCGTTCCCGGTTCAGATGAAATTCGCATACAATCGGCGCAGGAACTGCTTGAAGCATTAAACGGGAAGCCGTATTACATTACAACAAAAATGGACGGAACTTCCTGCACTGTGTATTTTATTGACGGAAAAATTGGCTGTTGCAGCCGCAACAAGGAAATACAGGATGATACGGAGGCGCTGTACTGGATGCCGGTTTACAAGTACGGTCTTAAAGAAAAACTTTTAGAGTACGGCAAAAACATAGTGATGACAGGGGAAATCTGCGGGCCGGGAATTCAAAAAAATCTTCTGCGTCTGCCTACCGCTGAATGGTATGTGTTTGATGTGTTTGACTGGGATGCCCGCAAATATTTTTCTTACGACAAAGCCTGTGAGATTTGTACCGCTCTTGGATTGACAGTCGTGCCGCTGGAAGAACGCGGGGAGAGTTTTTCCTATTCTCTTGAAACCCTTCTGGAAAAAGCCAGGGGCAAATACCCAAGCGGGCTTGATAAGGAAGGCATTGTCGTCCGCAATCTTATGGCTCCAAAATCCATTTCTTTTAAAGTTATTAACAATGATTTTTTACTTAAGGAAAAAGATTAAAAGATTACCCGGCAGGCTTCCAGTTCTTTTAAACGTTTTTCATCAATTTTTATACTCAGGTTTTTTTCCTGCGTGGGAATAACTTTCCCTACAGGGGCGCTGCCTTTTGCGCCTTTTTTTACACGCCGTAAATATTTTACCGGAGTATAAAAAACATCGCCCTTTCCTGAATTACGCCCCTTTGAATAGAAAATTGCAAGGTTTCCGGCATCAAGGAGAATGTCTAAGGGGACAGTTTTACCGGGACGCTGCTTGATAAAAACAAAAGCTCCGGGGAAATCTCTGGAGTGCAGCCACATATCATTGCCCTTAAGGTGCCGCCGCAGCAGGGCATCATTTTCAGAGGCATCTCTGCCAACCAGCAGCAGCCAATCGCCCCGCCGAAAACTTAAACCGGGATACTTTTTTTCGACAGGGGCAGGGCGGGCAGTTTTTTCGATGCCGGTCCCTTCGGGCTGATCCTGGTTAAAGTCTCCTGAAAGAAGCATTGCCAGTTTGTTTTTAATTTCAGCCAGTTCCTTCTGACCTTTTTCAATTTCCGCTCTTAAATCGGCAAGCCCTTTTTTTGCTTTGGAATACTGCTTGTAATAGATCTGCGCCTGAGCAGACGGGCTTTTTAGCGGATCAAGCTTAATTTGAATTTTCCCGTTTGCCTCTGTTTCAATAATCAGCCACTCATCGCCTGGTTTTATAGCGGCAATATTTGCAAAGATACTGTCTCCGTATACCCGCAGCCGGTCCGCCGAGGCAAATTCTTTTTCTTTTGCCTTTAGCCGCTCAAGCGCCGCTTCCAGCCGTACCGAGCTTGCCTCAAAATTTTGCCTTGCTTTTTCCCTTAAAGCCTCAATGGAATGGACTCCGCCCCGTTCTTTATAAAAAGCATCGATCTTAGAATTAAAAGAGCCATCTCCGGGCAATTCCCTGATCGAATATTTTTCATTAACTGGCAAGGCACTTTCCTGCGGGGCATAATGCCCCCCTGAAATTTCGCCCTTTTTGGGCAGGCGGCGCATGGCATCCAGCACAGTCCCGTTTTCATCGGTGACAATGCAATTTGCCGCATTCGACCACAGCCTTATGTAGAACAGGTAAGAAAAATCCCCCCTTTTTAGCTTTAGCCTTATAATGCGGTTATCCCCCAACTGCAGGGCCTCTTCGATCCATGAATTTACAATTGTGGATTTTAAAAACTGGGCAAAACGCAGCGGCTTGTCCCTTTTTGGCAAAACCTGCGATGTTTCATGCAGGCGGCAGACATCTGAACTAACTGCAATTAGCAGATATTTTGTTATGCCTTTTTTGTGCAGGCGTAAACTTATGACATCAAAGGCACTCTGAACTACAGCCTGAATTTGCGCCCCGGCCAAATCAAGCTCTTCGAGTATAAGGTTAATTTCTTTCCAGTTTAGCGGCACATCCTTTCCTTAGTTAATTAATAAGATAAAAACGAAAGCAAAAACGGTTAATAAACCCCGCATAAATTACCCCTAATTGTCAAAACATAGTGTGATCATTAATATACTACACTTTCGTTTAAAATTCAAGGAAATGCATGAGGCAACAGTTATTGCGGGTTTACAGAAAACTAATTAGGCAGGCCGAAAAACCTGTTGGAGTTTTCCCAGAGTTGGGCGGCCATTGCTTCCGGTTCCATTTCCAACATACTGGCAAGGCATAGGGCTGTTTCCGGCAGGTATTTGGGCATATTTCTTTTGCCTTTTTGACTGGCAGGGGCCATAAAGGGGCTTTCAGATTCTATGAGAATTCTGTCCAGAGGAATTTCGGGAATGGTTTCGTGCAGGTTGCGGGCATTTTTGAAGGTAAGGTTGCCGGCAAAGGAAAAGTACAGATTCAATTTAACGGCTTCCTGGGCATAAGCTGCATCCTCAGAATAACAATGCATAATTCCGCCCTTTGGGGGCAGCCGGTCGCGGAGGATTTCCAGAACATCACGGCCTGCATCCCTGTTGTGGATAATTACAGGCAGATTGAGCTTGGCTGCAAGATCAAGCTGTGTTATAAACAGTTCTATCTGCGACTTTTTATCACCGAATTTTCTGAAATAGTCCAGGCCTATCTCCCCTATGGCAACAACCCTGGGAAGCTGAACGCTTTTTTCGATGGTCTGCAGCCAGTTTCGCCCCGGGTTTTGCACCTCCGAGGGGCTGACACCGACTGCATGGTAAGCAGTTTCGGTTGTCTTTAGATTTTCATATACCCTGGCAAAATCACTTAGACTATTGCAAATGGATACAATCCGCTTAACAGAGGCCTGGCGGGCCTCCTGAATAACAATTAATTGTTCAATTGGGTCGTCAACTATTAGCCCTAAATGGGCGTGAGTATCAAAATACTGCATCGCTTTTGTCCAAAAGATATGATAAAAACAACCGCCCGCCCGGTTCCTAACCGTAATTAGGTACAGGGCAAACAGTTTTTCCAAACTGGATTAGTTATATTAGCAAATCCAGCCAATAGAGTCAAGCCTTATTCTGTAAATCTGAAAGAATTATTTATTTCTAAATAAGTATCATCAAACCTTATAAAACTTGGATTATTAAATAAAAGCGTTTTTACAATAATACCTTTGTTTTCTTTACAGAAGAATGATACCAAAACATATTTAAATCCGCTGCAAAAATCCGATTCTGGATCCCTTATAAAACCAAAAAAACCATAATCACCATTAAAATCTTTTTTTACATCTATATCATTAAAATTTACTAATTCTTGCGCTTCATAACCGGCAATATTCCAGAAAATCGGTAAACAAAACATAGCAAAGGCTGCTCTGGTGTGTTCATAGTCTGGAACGGTCTGCTTAAAGAAAGAATACCTTAACTGGTAAGCTGATTCTTTATTTGTAAAAGTATAATTAGTGTCTAGAATCTCGGATTCCGGATTTTCAATCAACAGCATATGAGAATACTGAATAATCTGTACGCCAGGGTCGCCATGGGCAAAAGGAATGGTCAAAAATTCTGCATTTGCCATTACTCCAATAAAGAGCATTAAAAACATAAAAAAATTCGATTTCATTTTTTTCTCCTAAAAATAATTTGTTATACATTACTGTTTTAGTAATATACAGTCAAGCTTTCTTTTGACTATCTAATATATAAATGGCGGGAAAATGCGGTTTGCTTTATTCTTTATTTAATTTTTTTCAAAAAAAATGCCGCCGTGGTAAACCGGCGGCAGGAGGAAAAATCCTACTTTTTTAATGAACACTTTTTTTTTCTATAACAATATATAGCAAATACCGTGCCAAGCTTGTCATTATTTAAAATAATAAATAAATTTCGGTAAAATTTGGGAAAAAAGCTCATTATTTTGCAGAATGTTCTTAAAAAACATATAATCGAAAGCCTTTTTGTTATTTTAGTGTATAATAAATTATACATATTATATTCAAAAAAAACTATTTTTAACGGAAGTTGTTCGAACACTGGATGTTTTTGAACAACTCTATTATGTAAAATTGATACCGATATATTGAAATTAATTGCCAATTTTGATATAATATAAACAAATAAATTATAACATAGGAGAATTTTAAAATGAAAACAATTTTTAAGGTATTTGCATTTTTGCTTATTATCGGAATGGCAATGATAAGCGTGTCTTGTCCAGACCCGGATCCAGAAGATCCAGTGGATCCTGTCGAAACACTGTACGACATTACTATCAGTCCGCCTACCGCAGACAACAACTGTTCTTACACGATTAGGGTGGGTTCCGGTGTCGCCGTTAACACTAGCACAAAAGCGCCTGCGGGGCAGGCAATTACCCTTACCGCGGTACTCGAAGCCGGTTTTGAGTTAGTAAACTTTATCGTAACTCCGACTCAAACTTTGAGCGGGTCAGGTAATACATGGACATTTACCATGCCGGCAATGAATGTTAGTATAAGCGCTGTCTTTCAGGCTGCAATTACTAAATATTCAATTGTTAGGGGAACATCTGTAAACGGAAATTTTACAATAGACCCGGCAGATCAGAGGGCTGCTGAAGGAGACACTGTTACCCTTGTACCAACTGCCAATGAAGGGTATCAATTTGACTCTTGGCTTATAGACCCGCAGCAGGCAGTTACTAAAGATGGAGATGCCTACAAATTTACAATGCCCGATGCTGATGTTACAGTTAATGCAGTATTTAGCGAACAAGGCACAGGAGACGGCGTTAAAACCATAACCTTCGAAAGCGGGCTTGGAAGAACATCGGAAAAGAACACAGGCGCAGATGTATATGACGGAACCAGGCATATGACCCTTACCGTCACAATGGCAGCTGGGAATATTACCAATATTGCAACAGGGCATCCTGATATAATAATAAATCATCCCGTTACCGGCTGGGCCGACCAGTACAATAACCACAATCCATACCGTACCCAGACTACCAGTTTGATAGAAGCAATTCGTACTTCGAGGAATCCTGATGTAGATTTTACCGTTTCCGGGCTTAGCGGCGAAGCCCTTGCCGGCTGGGAAAAACATGAAACACAGGTATAAGGGATGCCGTAAAAGAAGCGGTTTCTGCCCTTGAAGAAGGCAAACCAAACCGCGCGCTAGAAGGCGGCGGCAGCGGGATTCCCTGGACTGCAGACGGGGAACCTCTTAACGGAGAGGCTACGGTAACTGGCAGCGGCCATATGAGAGGAGCTGGCCAGCAAGGATCTGGCACTAACCTTGCCACTGATATGACGGTGCGGGTGGTTGTAGAAGAGGGACTTATAACAACAATAGCAGTGTCTAATGCAACTGACCTTGCCTGCGGTCATGACAATAAAGCAGCTTGGGGAGGAACCATAGGGTCGCGTTTAGGAAACGCCTTCCCTAACACAATGAGAACCAATAATCACTATATCCCTCAGGTTGCAGGGTATTTATTCGGATCAGATACCGATCACTGGAACACCCAAGGAGTCGGCGGAGGTTGGGGAAACACTCGCGTGGGAGACGCTATTGGAGGCGCTACCCGCACCTATAGAGGTTTAGCAGGCTTGGTACAAATGGCTTTGTATCAAATAGCAAACGAATATTAATTATATTATGGGGGACTCCAGAATGAAAACAATTTTTAATGTATTTGTATTTCTGCTGATTGCAGGAATGGCAATGTTCAGTGCGTCTTGCCCTGATCCGGAAGAAAAAATAGATCCTGTCGAAACATACGATATTACTGTCACTCAGGGCGAAGGAGGCTCTTTTACAGTTAAGGTTGGTTCTGGAGAAGCCCTTAGTACTAGCACAAAAGCGGCAGAGGGGGAAGTAATAACCCTTAGTGCAGAACCTGCAGCCGGTTTTGATTTTAGCGGCTTTACCCTAAGCCCGGTACAAACATTGAGCGGGGAAGGTCTTACGCAGACCTTTACCATGCCCGCTCAAGCTGTAGCGGTAACAGCATTATTTACCGACCAAGATGCCCAAAAATTTGCAATTACAGTGACCCAGCCCGAAGAAGGCGGTACATTTACTGTTAAGGTCGGCAGCGGTACAGCAGGTTCCGACAGTACGGAAGCGGCAGAAGGGGAAGTAATCACCCTTAGCGCGGCACCTGCAGAAGGTTTTGATTTTAGCGGCTTTACCGTAACTCCGCCTCAAACATTGAACGGGGAAGACAATACGCAGACCTTTACCATGCCCGCCGAGGCTGTAGCTGTAACGGCTGTATTTATAGAACAAGACGCAGAAAAATTTGCAATAACGGTGACCCAGCCTGAAGAAGGCGGGACATTTACCGTTGCTGTCGGCAGCGGCACTGCAGGTTCCGGCAATACGGAAGCGGCAGAGGGGGAAACAATCACCCTTACCGCAACGCCTGCATCCGGTTTTAGTTTTACTGGCTTTACAGTTACCCCGGAGCAAACATTGGCGGGTGACGACAATATTCAGACCTTTACAATGCCTGACGAGGCTGTAGCTGTAACGGCTGTATTTACAGAAATACCAAAATTTGCAATAACAGTGACACAAGCTGCCGAAGGCGGTACGTTCACTGTTGCTGTCGGCAGCGGCACAGCAGGTTCCGGCAGTACAGAAGCGGCAGAGGGGGACACTATCACCTTAACTGCAACGCCTGCATCCGGTTTTAGTTTTACCGGCTTTACCCTTACCCCAGAGCAAACATTGGATGGCACAGGCAATATACAGACCTTTACCATGCCTGACGAGGCTGTAACAGTAACGGCTGTATTTACAGAAATACCAAAATACGCAATAACGGTGACCCAAGCTGGCGAAGGCGGTACATTTACTGTTAGGGTCGGCGGCGGCACTGCAGGTTCCGGCAGCACGGAAGCGGCGGAGGGTGACACTATCACCTTAGCCGCAACGCCTGCAGCCGGTTTTAATTTTACCAGCTTTACTGTTACCCCGGCTCAAACCTTGGGCGGCACAGGCACTACACGTACCTTTAATATGCCCGCCGAGGCTGTAACGGTGACGGCTGTATTTACAGAAATACCAAGACACGCAATAACGGTGACCCAGCCTGGCGAAGGCGGTTCGTTTACTGTTAGGGTCGGCAGCGGCACTGCAGGTTCCGGCAACACGGAAGCGGCGGTAGGGGAAACAATTACCCTTACTGCATCGCCTGCACCCGGTTTTAATTTTGGCAGCTTTACAGTATCTCCGGCTCAAACCTTGGGCGGCACAGGCACTACACGTACCTTTACAATGCCTGCCGTTGCTGTTGCAGTTACTGCGGTATTTAATGAACAAGGCATCGGTAACGGCGTTAAAACATTGACTGTAGTCGGCGGCATAGGGAAAATTCCAAAATATGCCTCACCTGAGGGTGATGATACCTGGGATCGCACAAGGCATATTACAGTAACAGTAGAGTTGGAGAATGATATAATAAAGACAGTTGTTTTGGATCATGAGCTTACACGCTATTGGGTTGCGGTAAATAATAAAGGTAATGCAGGCTGGGCTTACGGCAGCAGTTGGTATAATTCAAGGATAGGTTTAGCAAATTTTATTAACAATGCAAACGCATTAGCTGCCAGCATTGCATCCAACAATAATCCTGATATAGCGCATACTTACACTGGCGGGACAAGCGGAGCTGTAGGCGATTATACAGGCGCATGGGATTTTCATGCGGCAGTCATACGTCAAGCTGTAAAAGATGCGGTTGTTGCAATAAATCAAGGTAAACCAAACCGCGTTATTGCGGGCGGCGGTTTAGCCGGAGGGAACAAAGTACCCTGGACGGCTGACGGCGTGCCTATTTCCGGAACCGAAACCTTAACAGGTTCAAGTTATATGGCCGGCAATATTAACCCGACATCCAACCAAACGCCTACGGATATGACAGCAAGAGTGACGGTAACCGACGGTTTTATATCCGAGGTAACAGTATTGGCAGCAGGTGAACTAAACTGCGGCTGGAACGGGCAAATGGCTCAAACCGGGTTTAGAACCAGATGGCCTAATGAAATAATTCAAAAAAACGCATGGGAAGATGCGGCCGGGCCTATAGACGCTACATCAGCAGCAACGGTGTCACGTGATTGCCTGGTGTGGATTGTCAAAAAGGCAGTTCAGAAAATGGCAAACGAGTATTAGACTTAATGTCTGTTGAAGAACCGCATCCTTTTTCTCATTTTGGCTTGTCCGAACAAATGCTTGGGGCGATTTCCAGTAAAGGCTGGCCTGCCCCTACATCTGTTCAAAATATCGCCCTTCCTCGGCTTCTCTCTGATGAAGGGCATTGTATTGTAAAGGCGCGCACCGGGACGGGAAAAACCGCCGCTTTCGGCATACCCCTGATAGAAAAACTTAACCAGGCAGGCCACGCTCCCCGCGCCTTAATTCTTGTCCCGACCCGCGAGCTTGCCCTTCAGGTAACAAAAGAAATAACTTCGCTTGTTTTCGGCAATTATCCCAGGATAACTGCCGTTTACGGGGGCTCATCAATCAGAAATCAAATACTCGATTTAAGGCGCGGCACGGAAATTGTGGCAGGAACTCCCGGGCGCATAATGGATTTAATGGAAAGAAAAGTTCTTGACCTTTCGGCTGTAAACTGGTTTATTCTGGATGAAGCCGATGAAATGCTGGATATGGGGTTTTTTGAAGATGTAGAAAAAATTCTGGCGGCAGTAAAGGCCGGCGAGCATAATTTACAAAAGCAGGCCCTGCATATAGCGCTCTTTTCTGCAACCATGCCCGAGCCTATTCTGAAAATCGTAAAGAAGTATATAGGTAAAGCAGAGATAATTGTTGATGCTGCCCCCGAAGACGAAAAGCCGTTAGTCGATCAATACTGCGTAATTGTCAGGCGGGAGGACAAGCTAGAATCTCTTCGAAGGCTGATTGACAGCGCGGAAAATTTCTACGGATTGATTTTTTGCGCTACAAAAATTGAAACCGATGAGCTTGCCCGCAGGCTTGTGGAAGCAGGCTACCCTGCCGAAGCGATACACGGCGATTTATCCCAGGATGTTCGTGAACGCACCATGCGCCGTTTTCGCCAACGCAAAAACAATGAACCCGGTATTCTTGCAGCCACCGATGTAGCGGCGCGAGGACTTGATATTGAAAATCTAAGCCATGTAATAAACTGGGATCTCCCAAGCGACAGTGATACCTATATCCACAGAATAGGCAGAACGGGAAGGGCAGGACGGCGCGGTATTGCAATAAGTTTTGCAGGGCTTAACAACCGCAGCAGAATAAATCAGTTTTCAAAAATCGCCGAGAAAAACCTGGGAAGTACAATTCACTGGCTTAAAATCCCATCGGTAAAGTCTGTAATGAAATCTCTTCGCCGAAGAATTTGCGCCAAAGCAGATCAGACACAGCCAGCCTCGGCATCGCCGTTTTTGGAAAAGGTATGCCGCGGCCTTATAGAACAGTTAGGCGCAGAAAAAGCCGTAGAAGCACTCGTATCCATGAACTTTGGGAATTTGTTTGATCCCGGCCGTTATGATCCAATAACGGAATTTTCAGAGGAAGATTTTAACAAAGCCTTTAAGAACACAGGTCGAAAAAAAGACGACCGAAAAACAAGGCATCCGCATCATCACAAAGATAATAAAAAGAAGAGAACCTCTAAAAATTATCGTATGGAATACAAATACCGGAAATAGTCTAAATCGGTTGTCAAGGTTTTATTCAACTTTGGCAGCGTATTACGGTACGATTCAATTGCCCGCCAAAATTCAAAAAAGGATCTGTTGCGATTGTAGGCATCTGCATAAATCTTGGATGCTTCTGCATCGGCTTCGCCCTTAATTGCCTCGGAACGGTGGTAAGCCGCCGAAAGTATTGAAGCTTTTTCATTGTCCTTGCGTCCAAGCCACTCTGCCTTCCGGCCTTCGCCTTCGGAGCGGAAAGCCTGCGCTATCTGGTGCCGTTCTTTGATCATGCGGGCATACACGCTTTGTGTAAGTTCATCGGAGTAACGTATCTGGCGCGTTACTACATCGATTAACTCAATGCCGTATTCAGGAACCATACGCCATGAACGTTCAAGAATTTCTTTTGCAAGCTCGCGGCGCCCGCGGATTACAGGCTCATAATTTGTATCCGGCTGTATCGTTGATGTAATGATTTCCGACTCAATGCCGTCTCCAAGGCCCAGGACATCAATTTCTCCTGCCCGTTCCATTATGATATTGGAATTTCTGACAGACTCCCTTAAATAATTTTCGGCAACTACCGTCCTTACTTCGGAATCGATAATTTCAGCTAACTTTGAATAAGCGGCATCAATAGTGTTAATGGATTCGTAGAATTTTTTTGGATCGTCAATGCGCCAGCGGGCAGTAACATCAACAAAAATAAACTGTTTTTCCCGTGTGGGCATACTGTTTGCTTCGCCGTCCCAAGCCATAATGCGTTTCGGATAACGCACTACATCATCAATAAACGGAATCTTAAAATATAAACCTGCATCGGTTTTAACATCAATTATCCTGCCCATTTGCACGATTACAGCCTGTTCCCCTTCATCAATAACATAAAAAGGCTTTGCAATAATAATGCCAAGAACAATAACAAAAATTATTATGATAGTAGCAACTGGTCTTTTCATTATCTTCCTCCTAAATCCATCAAGGGCAGGAAATTGTTTAAATTGCGATCGATAACAACTGTTCCATCCTGTCCCTTAAAAACATCTTCGATCATTTCAAAATACAGCCTCTGCCTTGTAACCTCTGGAGCGGCACTGTACTCGTCATAAACCAAATTGAAACGGGCAACATCACCTTGAGCCATGTTTACTCTTTCGGCGGCATACCCGTGGGCAACCTGTATCATTCTTTCCGCTTCGCCCTTTGTTTTTGGAATCTCTTCGTTGTACACCTGCTGCCCTTCATTAATCAGCCTGTTCATGTCCTGTATAGCTTTATTTACATCATCAAAGGCCTGCTGAACGCCGGCAGGAGGAACGATGTTCTGCAGCTTAACTGCAATTACATTAATCCCAAGACCGTAACCCCTGAAAGTCTCATTCATAAAAGCAATGCCCGCCGCTTCTATTGCGCTGCGCTCGGGTCCCATTATGTCCATAATGGTTCTGTCACCGACAAGCATATTAATCGCAGAACGCGACACATCACGGATAGTGGCAATCCTCTCACGGACATTAAAACTCCATGCGCGGGGATCAACGATACGGTATTGAATGATCCATTCCACTTCGACAATGTTTAGGTCTCCTGTGAGCATGGTTGATTCGCTTGTCTGCGAAGTATACCTGCCTACAGGAAAAGAAGCCTGGTTACTATAACTTGAACTGCTCTGACTTTCCAATGTTCTAAAACCAAAATTTTCTGTCTGTACTGTCTTAACGTTTACAGTATAATTTTTATCAATGCCAAACGGCAGCTTAAACTGTAGCCCCGGCCCCTTTGTTGTTAAATACCTGCCAAAGCGCGTTATTACCGCTTCTTCTGTCTGATCAACAATATACACACTGGTTGTCAGAGCAATAATAAGCAGGATTGCGCCAATCACAAGTGAAACAAACCTTGGGCTAAGGAATTTTTTCACCTTCTGCGGAGAAAAATGCTGCATAGTAGCCTCCTAAAATAAAGATTAATTATTATACCTTTTTATTGATTATTATGATATACCTAATTTATGAAAGCACAATTTTATTCACTTGGCGCTGCCGGGGAAGTTACAGGTTCCAGGCATGGGGGGATGGAATCGGTGACAGTCACTCTTTTTAAAGAGAAAAATTAGGAATATTCCCACTTAAAATTGAAATTCATCTTCGATTATGCTATATTATAAACATAAGGTATAAAAATGAAGAATAAATTATTTGCTGTATTTTTAGTTTTTCTTTGTATTAAATTGTTTGTTTTTACAGCTTGTTATCATCAGGTTGATCTCTACGGATTTGATGAAGTTCCTTTTTCATTTAGTGAATCTGATAAGGCTGTAGCTATGGAAATAAAGGCAGTGGAAAATAAACAAACACCAGCATCTCGAACGGCTATACCGTCAGGAAAATCCAGCAAAGTTTTTTCCGATATTATTTTTGTTTGGGATTCCGAGAAGATTGAAGACAACGGTTATCTGCGTGTAGATCTTATTGTGTTCATTAAATATGAGCAGTTTATTTTGACCGTTAAAGAATCTAATAATTATTGGGATTTTGTGATTACTTTGCAAGAAAATCAAGAGTTAAATAGAGGGTATTATATTTTTTATCTTCCGTTAGGAGAAGATGTTAAAATAGAAAATGCATATATAAATGGAAGTGTAAAAAAAGCACCCCAAATTATTGATTATAATGTCAACTCTGGCGGGGTTGTGGTTCTTTGTGAGCCGACTAATCATGTGTTTTCTTTATTGTTTAGTGCCGGGTTAAGCGGAGCACCTGACAGCTTTGAATTTTTTAAAAAGTATGGTGGAAATGTAGATTTATCTCCTTATGATGTAAAAGGAATAGTGAACTTAGAGTCATCACCTAACCGGACAAGATTGTTTAAGGTAAGAGATTATAGTTTAGAACGTGCAGATATGGTGGTAGCTCCTTATAGGCAACTTGATTTTGTTTATAGTATTTGGATTGGGTTTGGATATGGAGATAGCTGTGATGTAGTTATGACTCCCAGAAAAGAATACTACAATAAGTTTGATTCCAAAGGATTTACTATTGCTGATTTTAAAAATCCAAATGCAAAAAGCTTAAAATGTGAAACTTATCGTTGGTCGACATGGTATAGCGAATATAAAATTATTTTAAATGATCCAACACCTGAAAACAAAAAAATACTTGCAGATTACTTGAAAACATTTTCTTGGGTAATTGATACATATTGATATACGATGCAAAGTATGATATAATTTAGATGATGGTCAAATACAGTAGTATTAAAAAAGAAGAAACCTTCAAAGCGGATGTTTTCCGTGATTTTTTCAATAGTGCTAAGTATGCCTACAAACCAAATATCGACAATATCGATTTTGTTGTAACCGAAGCTAAATCCCTAAAAGGCAATATGTGGAAACGCCACTATCTATGGGCAGAATCTAAAAAAGGCATAGCCGACATACCCTCAATGCTTACCCAGTTGATCCTTACAATTAAAAAAACCTATGAAAAAGGCGAAGACTTGCCACCCCCTTACATTGGCTGTTTTGACACATCTCAAATTGCCTTTGTTCCATTCCATGACATATTACCTATTTTTACCGACAATGACGTGAACTGGAATATAACCCCAAGCAACCATACAAACGATGACTTTTTAAAAACCAAAAAGAAAATAGAAAAATTATCTAAAAAAAGTATCGTCATATTTAATTTTGATAAAGATAAAAAAGAAATAATTGATTTTATTAATAATAATCTGGCTGCAGGCATTATAAGTTCTAAATTTCAAATCAATAAAAATAACTTTGTAATAATCTATAGTAAATGGCTAGATAATGTAAAAAAAAGTATTGCAATGAATTGGATAGAAGCAAAAAAAATAGGCATTATAGACGGCGATTTTTTTCTAGCGGATTTGTTATCAAGAGACAATACAACCCTTAAAGACAAATTATTTGTTATTCTGCAAAACAATCAATATAGGTTTGATGAGAGATTAAATAAAGCCGGATTTTCTATGTACAATGAAGTCGGCTTTAACGACAGCC
>Ga0099364_10000534_pt1 | contig 64462 bp, 61 predicted proteins | sample TergutTh196P3_FD_73070 | JGI IMG/M metagenome (GOLD analysis project Ga0099364, IMG submission 73070) | Microcerotermes parvus P3 segment gut microbial communities from Pointe-Noire, Republic of the Congo - Th196 P3 | ecosystem: Host-associated > Arthropoda: Insects > Digestive system > Gut ... | reverse complement strand
TTGAGCGGTACGGTTGTTGCTATACTTAATATTATAGCAAAACAAATGGTAAAGCTCAATACCTTTTTAAAATTTCCTGTCATGACGTTTCCTTTCTACCCCTAAGGGTTTACAAAAATGTTTTAAATTCTATAAGATGTATTTAGTTCTACAGCTTATTTCTTAATAATAACAGAAAATTATCGAAAAAAGTATTGTTTTTTGTCCTTATTTTTTCTTGAATTTTGTTGATTTTACTTGTTTTTCCTTGTTTTGTGTTGTTACATTTGCAACAAATCGTTGCATATTCTTATTTATATCTTGTATTTAATAGATATTTCTTGATTTTTGTAGGTGTAGGATAATTTTCAGAAAAAAACCCGCCTTGATAGCGGGTTTTGCGAATTCATTTTAAATACTCAACAATGCAATAAGAATGTAAAGTATTAGTCAAATGAATCTTCTTCATTTCTCGAATTAAAAAGCTCGACTAATGCTGTCATTTCTTCCTCGGTCAGCGTTATGCCTTTGCCCATACGTTCGCGGTCGGGTGACCAGTTGCGAATATCGTACTTAGGCGGGTTGTCGTTCCAGCTTACCATGTTCAGCTCGACTTTCCAGCCTTTTGCGTTCTCTGACATTACCCCGAGTTCTTTTGTGATTTCAAACTTAATTTCTGCCATAACTTAGTTAATCTCCTTTTGTATATTTAATTAATTTCGTCCCCTTGAGTAGATAGAAGCCCTTCGCGGGTAAAGGTTTCGGGAATCTCGCGACCGAAATCCCAAATGCCGGAGGGTTCGCTCCTAATTAATGAAGCTGTCTCGTTTTGCATAATCATTACCAAGGTGTCTCCATCGACAAGAAATGCAAATTCAACCACATAGTCGTAATCGTCAAAGGTATCTTCAGAAAGTCCGGATTCGCCATACCTTATTTCCCGCATGGAAGTGAGAAGTAAGCGGTCGCCTTCGATTTTATAGATTCCTTCTATAATTCCGATTTCAAAATTATCGTCATACCCGTGGTATAGAAGCTGATAAACTTCGCCTTTTTCGTTAAAGCACATCTCGGAGGAAATATCGGTTTCCGATTGATGTGCTGACCATGTGCCGATAAGAGGGTTGTCTGCGGGCGTAGGCTCACCGCCGGAATTTCCGTCCTTTGAACAAGCTGTAAGCATAAATACAGCCGCAACAAGGGATGCGAATATTCTTTTTTTGTTCATTTTTGAAAGTCTCCTTTTTGTCATATTTTAATTATTAGCTTTAATTATATCGTCTGCCCGCATAATCCTGTCGAAAAGCGCGTAATACTTGCTTGTCACGACCCTGTTAATGTGATGATACCCGAAGAACCAACGCTCAAAAGAACAGCTTTCACCGAGAATGTCAAGGTATGCGTTGACGCGGCTTTTGTCGGAGTTGGGCAGCTCTAAAAACTCCGCTATTTTACTCGGTGCCTCGTGGCTGACTATATAATCTACACTGCCATTATGTTCGGCTAAAGCCCGAAGTCCGTTTCTGTATTCCGATTCCTTTTGAATCTCGGGCGGCAATTCGGACGGTTGGTCGTTTGTTTCAGGTGCTGAGGTATCTATATGTCCGCCGCCGAATGTAAGAATCCTTTTTTTACCGAGCGTGAAAACCTCACCGCGCATGAGATAGCGAAGGTTTCCGCTTATACGGCGGCTTCTCCCGCCGTTCCATTCCTCTTCGGGGTAGGAGCTTAGTTCATTGAAATTCTCGTGAATACCGTCCACAAAAAGGATATGATATTTTTTCTTACCGAGCCGCTTTAAAAGGCGTTTTTCTTTTTTTGAGCCATCCCATATGAAACCGAAATCGCCGCAAATAATCAGGAAATCTCCTTTTTTAAGACGTTTTGCCTTTTTAAAGCGGCTTAGGTCTCCGTGAGTGTCGCCTGTGATGTAAATAAGATTTTCGTATTTTTTCATTTTTATACCCTATACAGCCAATGCTTTTTCTAAATCGCCGATTAAATCTTCTACTGATTCAATACCCACCGAAATACGTACAGTACCCTCGCATATATGCGAGTCGTTAAGCTGTTTCGCTGAAAGCTGGCTGTGCGTGGTTGTTGCGGGGTGAACCACCTGTGTACGTATGTCGCCTAAGTTGGCGACGTTACGTATAATAGTGAGCGAATCCATGAAACGGGCGGCACGATTGCGGTCGCCTTTTATGTTAAATGTAAAGACAGTCCCTGCACCCTTTGGCAGGTATTTCTTTTGCAGGGCGTTATATTTGCTTGATTCGAGTCCGGAGTAGTTCACGGTTTCGACTTCGGGGTGGGCTTCAAGGAACTTTGCGATTTTAAGAGCGTTTTCGCAGGCTCTTTCAATGCGTAGAGACAGGGTTTCTACACCCTGTAAGGTCATAAAAGCGTTAAAGGGGGCGAGACACGAGCCGAGGTCACGCATAATCAATGCGCGGAGCCTCATAATAAACGCCGCTTTACCTAAATCTGCGAAAACTATGCCGTGATAAGAGACATCAGGCTCGTTAAAAAGCGGAAAACGAGGGTTATTTTTATAGTCAAAACCGCCGTCAACGACTATTCCCGCCATGACTTGCCCGTGACCCGAAAGGAATTTTGTTGCACTGTGAACCACTATATCTGCGCCATGCTCTAACGGGCGGCAGAGGTAGGGAGTGTTCAGAGTGCCGTCTACCATAAGAGGAATCCCGTGCCTGTGAGCGATTTCACCGATTTTCTCAATATCGCTGATGTTTGCGTTTGGGTTGCCTATCAGTTCAGTAAAGAATAATCGGGTTTTGTCTGTTATTGCATTCTCCCATGCCGAAAAGTCGTCGGGGTCTACAAATTTTACGTTTATACAGAGCCGTTTCAGGCTTACGCCCATCATATTGATTGCGCCGCCGTAGATGTTCGCAGAGGAAACGATTTCATCGCCCGCTTGACACAGGTTTACAAAAGAATTGAACATTGCCGCATGTCCCGACGAAAACGCCAGAGATGCGACGCCATCCTCTAAGGCGGTTATGCGTTCTTCCAAGAAGTTGTTAGTCGGGTTCATGAGACGGGTATAGATGTTACCGGACTTTGACAGCTCGAAAAGGCTCTTGGCGTGTTCTACGTCGTCAAAATAATATGCGTTTGTCTGGTATAGCGGCGGGGTGACGGAATGGGTAGCCTCGTCTCCGTCATAGCCGGCATGAACCATCTTTGTTTCAAATCCGTAGTTTTTCTGCATGTTTTTTCCTTTCCCTGCGGCGGTTGCCGCGACTTTGTATTTATTAATTTAAAAAAATAAGTAATTATTTCCAAAAAAGACTTTTATTTACATTTGATTTGTGTTAAAATAAAGAATAACAGGACGGGCATTTTTATGTCCTACAATTCATTATAATACAAAACAGGGGGTTTGTCAAATATGAGAGGCTTAAAAAAATTAATTATCGTCGCATTCGCCGTATTATTTATTATCCCAAGCATAGATAACAACGGGTTTTCAGGGGTTTTTGCTTTTGAACCGGGGATTGAAGAAATTTATTCCGAGGGAGTTTTCATGGTTCATCTCGACACAGATATAGCTGTATATAAAGAAAGCGAGCTTGAAAAAATTTATCCCGCCTCGACCACGAAAATTATGACGGCTCTCGTGGTGCTTGAAAATATTGAGAATTTAGATGAGCTTGTAGAGGTAACGAATAATATGAACCACGGATTTGGTTCAAACCCGAATTTCACGGATGCGGCTGCCGCTGACATCATGATAGGACAGGAAAATTTGAGCTACCTTGATTGTTTATACGCGCTGATGATTTATTCGGCGTGCGATGTGGCTAATATTTTGGCGTATAACGTCGCGGGGACTATTTCGGATTTTGTGGATATGATGAACGCAAAAGCGGCGGAACTCGGCTGTATTAACACTAATTTCGGAAATCCGCACGGACTTCACCAAATAGATAATTATACCTGCGCTTATGATATGTTTTTGATTGCAAGGTATGTTTATGAAAAATATCCGATTTTCAGGGATATTATAAGTTCCGCGAACTACCAAATGCCCCCTAACAGCAGAGACCCGAACGGCGTGGTTCTTACGAACACTAACAGGCTATTAGCTAAAGACAGTTCATATTACTACGAATTTGCAAAGGGAATAAAAACCGGAAGCGTGCCTTATTTTTACAATTTAGAAACCACAGAATATGAGCCGGGGAACTTTAACCTTGTTTCCATTGCCTCGCGGGAGGGACACACTTATATGATTGTTACGCTCGGTGCGCCTTATCATGATGTTCCGGGCGACAGAGGATTCTATTCCTACAGCGACCATTTAGCTTTGTATAAGTGGGCGTTCAGTTCCTTGGAATACAGGACGATTATGTCGGCAAACGATATTGTAGCGCAGTTACCCGTAGTAAACGGCATAGAAGACCGTATACAGCTAAAACCCGTTTCGGATTTCAGCTATCTGTTACCCTCAGGACTCGACAGAACCGCCGTTCTGCGCGTACCTAAGCCTTTTAACGATGAGGTAGAAGCTCCTATTGAAAAAGGGCAGATTCTCGGCGTCATTGAACTCGTGTTATCAGGTGAAACGCTTGCGAGGATTGACATGGTTGCGGCTACTGACGTAAGTATGTCGATTGAGTCGAGAATTATGGATAATGTCACGGGGATTTTCGGCGAATGGTGGTTTCAGACAGGTGTTGCTCTTGTGGCGGCTCTGACGGTTTTTGTAATCATTCTGCGTATAATTAACAGTCAACGGGCTAAAAACCGCCGCACGGGCAAAAATATTCGCCGCTGACAGATGAATATTACAATAATAGCACTCGGAAAGTTGAAAGAAAACTATTTAAAAGATAATTCAAGCGAGTACGAAAAAAGACTCTCGGCGTATTGCAGGTTAAAAATTATTGAGCTTATGCCCGTAAAGCTCAACCAAAACCCGTCTGCGGAGCAGGTCAAAGCCGCACTCGAAAAAGAAACCGCCATGATAAACATAAAATCCCCAAAGGCTTTTAAAATCGCGCTTTGCTCTGAGGGTGAGAGGTTTACAAGTGAGGGGTTTGCCCGAAAATTATTTAAAAACCCGTGTGACTTGAATTTTATTATAGGCAGTTCGGCAGGACTTTCAGACAGCGTTAAACAGAGTGCAGACCTGCGGCTCTCGCTTTCGGACATGACGTTTCCTCACAGGTTTGCTCGGATAATGTTGCTTGAACAGCTTTACAGAGCTTTTTCAATACAAAACAACGGAAAATATCACAAATAGGGACGACGGACATAAATAGTTTATTCCGTAGTGCTTAGAAGGGACGGTTTTTAAAATATGGCAAGGGAGATTTCCGCCCGCGAGAGGTATGAGGGTGCATTACTCGGATTCGCTATAGGCGATGCGTTCGGTTATCCGATAAGAGCGATGGAATTCAGCGATATATGCCGAAGGTTTGAAAAGCACGGCTGTTTGGAGCTTGCAGTAAGCAAACAGACAGAAACCGCACTTTTTACCGATGCCACGCAGATGTCGCTTTTCACCGCAGACGGAATTATATGGGCGGACAGAGAAGCGCGGGGCGGCGAGATTAATTATACCACTTATGTTTTTTACGCATATCAGTTCTGGCTGTTTACCCAGACTAACACAATAGCCGGAAAAGAATACGCATGGCTTTTCGATACGGAGAGAAACCACCGTAAATGCCGTCTCTTGAGGGCTAAGGGGTTGTACAAGAATCGTTATTCCGACAGGACAAATATAGATGCACTGCTTAGTGCAAGGGATAATCAGTACGGCAGATTAATCCACAGAGTAAACAGCAACAATGATAACGGCGGATTAAAGCGTGTGCTTCCTGCGGGGCTGTACTTCAATTATGACGCAGAAACAGCGTTTCGGGCAGGTGCGGATTTCGCGGCTATTACCCATACTTCGCCATCGGGTTATCTTGCGGCGGGTTGTTACTCTGCGCTGATTGCGGAGCTTATGAACGGCGAGCCGCTTGAAGACGCGCTGAACATGGTCATGCGAATCCTTAAAGAATATGAGGGACACGAGCAGACATTGCATGCGCTTAAAGCTATGCTCGGATTAGTCCGTGACCAATCGGTTTCGCCGCGTACCGCTGTCAGTCGTCTCGGAACGGGGAAAAATGCAGAGGAGGCTTTGGCTATTGCATTGTTTTGCGTTTTCATACACTCGGAGAGCTTTGCAGATGCCATAAGGCTTGCCGCTAACCATGACGGCGATAGTGAAGTATGCGCCGCGCTTTGCGGCGGGATTTTCGGGGCATACAGGGGTGCGGAGTCGATTCCTAAACGCTGGATTAAAAAAATCCAATATTATAATCTAATCATGGACGTGGGGGAAGAACTGATAGGCGTCACAGTATTCAGCCAAAGAAGACCTAAGCAAAAGAAAAATAAGACAGAGCCGCCACAAAACGCAGTAAATCCGGAAAACACAGGAGATTATTCGGGCGACACAGAAACTTTTGATTTTAAATAGGATTTAAAAAGGGGAAAGGTAATGAATGTAACAGATTTAGGCTTTATTAAAGGGTTTATCAGAATGGCGGCTGATGGTTATGCGAGAGGTTGGCATGAGCGTAACGGCGGGAATTTAACATACAGGCTAAAAAAAAGTGAGGCGGACGAGGCGCGGTGGTGCTTTGATACAAAAGCTCAGTGGGTATCGCTCGGCGCAAAAATTCCCGAACTTGCAGACGAAATCTTTCTCGTGACAGGTTCGGGGAAGTTTTTCCGTAACATTGAGCCTTTCCCTTCCGAAAACATAGGTGTATGCGAGCTTGACCAAAGCGGCGGAAGTTACAGGATTTTATGGGGTTTAGATAACGATTCAAAACCCACCAGCGAGTTTCTCAGTCACCTCATGAACCATGCGGCGAAAAAGCGGGCGAAAGGCGATTCTTACAGGGTTATATACCACTGCCATCCCACGAATTTGATTGCACTGAGCTTTTTACTTCCGCTGGACGAAAAGACTTTCACACGAGAATTGTGGGAGATGATTACCGAGTGTGCCATTGTTTTTCCGGATGGCGTCGGGGTTATGCCGTGGGAGGTTTGCGGCGGCAGAGATATTGCCGAAAAGAGTGCGGCTCTTATGGATAAGTATGATGTTATAGTCTGGGCGCATCACGGAATTTTCTGCGCGGGCGAGGATTTTGATTTGACTTTCGGGCTTGCCGACACTATCGAAAAAGCCGCAGAAATTCGTCTCAAGATAATGAGTGCGAACGCAAAAACACTTCAGACGATAACGCCCGACAATTTTAAAGAATTGGCGAAGGCGTTTGGAGTGGATTTAGCGGAGAGGTTTCTATAGGGAAAGAGGTTTTTAGGCGGTGAGAATAATAAAAATACAAAATAGTATTATTGAGTTTTTGCAAACCGAGGGCAAAGTTATTTATGATTCGATTGTCAATGAAGATTATCCAATAACCGATGAATTCAATGAAGAAGCGTATAAATCCTATTTTGAAAAATCGGGTATTAGCGATATTTTACCGCGTGAATCGACTTTGAGGAATTTAGGTTGTGCGGAAATGTCAAGCAAAGGTGAGCTGTCATTTACTAACGCAGGAATCCTGTTTTTTAGGGATAACAGCCAAAATGTCCGCTTTGATTTTACTCATGTTGTGTGTGCGTTATATAAAGGCACAGAAAAAGTTGATATTTTAGATGCCAAAAATCTAAGCGGAGGAATTATCGAAAACATTGATAATGCGATTGTGTTTTTGAAACGCAATTTAAGAGTTCGCTACGAAATAAAAACAGTGCAACGCCAAAACATATTAGAGTTACCTGAAGATGCTTTAAGAGAGGCTATAACTAATGCCGTTTGTCACCGTGATTACTTTGAAAAAGGCGCGAGAGTAATGGTAGAGATTTATGATGACCGCGTGGAAATAACTAATCCCGGTACTGTACCAAAGGGCATTACAACTGATAATTTCGGAAATATGAGCATTACGAGAAATCCAATTATCGCCAGTTTGTTGCATCGCGTGCATTACATTGAACGCATGGGGACGGGCATTAAAAGAATGAATCAAGCTATGGAAAAGTTAGGACTGAAAGAGCCGGAATTTCAGACAGAGGGCTTGTTCTTCAAGGTAATTTTCAAGCGCGATTTATCTATTGTCGGCGATAAATCGGCGATAATCGGCGATAATCAAGAGAAAATCGGCGATAAATCGGCGATAATCGGCGATAATCAAGAAAAAATCGGCGATAAATCGGCAGTAATCGGCAGTAAATCGGCAGTAATCGGCAGTAAATCGGCAGTAAAAGAGGACAGAAAAAGAGTGGTTTTATCGTACCTTGCGGAAAACGGCAAAATCACTACTCTTGAAGCCGCTAATCTTTTTGGATTAAAAGAAAGCCGTGGCAGAGACGTTTTGAAGGGTATGATTGATGATGAGCTTATTGAAAAAGTCGGAAATAATCGTGGTGCTTATTATATATTAAAACATTCTGATTAATAAATAAGAATTTTCAACGATAAAACAGAAAGGATATACCTAAAAATGAAGAAATGTCCGAGATGTTTAAAATACGACCACGATGATATAAGATTTTGCAGATATTGTAATACAGAGTTATTTTTCCCCGAACGATTCTCCCAAAACGCTGATACTGAAAAAAGAGAATTTAAAACCACAAAAGGGGCAATGATTAGCCGTTTTGTAGTGTTGTTGCTCTTGTTTTTGTCTATCGGCGCAGTTATCGCGCTTGTGGTCGGCGAACAAAAAGATGTTGAAATGCACCTTATTGATTATAGCAAGGTCTTCACTCTGCCTGTAATTCTCATTATTGGGGCGGGAGCACTTTTCTTGTCGGGGTATTTTGCTTTTTATCGCCGCAATATTAAAATAACCGTGTCAGACAGAGGCGTCAGTTTTTTCAGAGGAAGCGAGATTCAATCATTCTTAAACTTTTCAAGTGAAAAATATACTTTCGGTTCTTACGTAGTAAAGCATACGACTAATTCTATCATTCCGTCGGGAAATGATAAATTTCTGCGCGTGTTCAATAAAAGCGACGGCAAACACAAGGATTATAAATGCAATTTTCTCACAAAAAAAGCGTTTGAGGAAATGATTTCGTGTGCTGATTCGATTGGTGTCATTCCCGTTCCCGCAAAAACAGAAGATTCGGACTCACATAACATTAAACATGACGATAAACCTTCCGTATTTTATGTTAATAAAAACATAATGAAGAAAAAAATGAGTTCCGAACTCATTATGTGGTCTGTTATAATAGGAATTGTTGCGGTTTTTTCTGTTTTTTATATAGAAGTTCAAGGTTATCCGTGGTTCTTTTCGGTTCCTGTTTTATTAATTTTATCATTACCTGTTATTATTTATGCGGTAGTTAAACCTCGTAAAGAAATAAAGAATATGCCGCAAAAAATCACACTTTATCATGACAGAATCGTTATGGATGAAACACCCTTTTATTTTAATAAATTAAAGCAGGTTAAAGCAACCCCGCCATCTTATCAAGACGATGGGAAAGGTGTGCCGAGCCTTTTTCACACCGCAAGGAAAATTATATTTATCGAAAACAATAAAACTACCTCCTACATAGTCGGACGTGTTTCTGATAAGGATTCAAAAAAACCGCCTGTTTTTGCGGATTATGAAATCTTGTGTAATGAACTGAGAGGGTTATTTGTTAACGAGCCGGATAAATTTTTGTGGGAGTTAGTTTAGTAAATCCTTTTCTTTAATCAATTTTGATTATTGATTTTCTCAATAACTCCTTCCACGAACTTCACTTCTGCGACTGTCTTTTTATCTTGTACTATGAGTTGAAATTCCCCAAAAGGTGTTTTATAAACCCAGTTTTCCTTGCCTTTTGCCCATTCCGGCACAGAGCCGAACATTGCGAACGCCGCCGCTGACTCCATTGCAAACTGCGGCTCACCGACCCTTTGGATAGCTTCTTTGACAGTCATACCCTCTTTAAGAGCCATTAAGTTTTCTGCGGTGATTCCCTGTTTGATTTTTTCTTTTGACTTGAATAAGCCCATTTTAAGCACCTCCAAAAATTATTTAATATGATTAATAACATTATTACCCACGACAAACATGATTTCAGGTCTATTCCTTTTTTCGAGAGTTTCAGCGTACTTTTTATGTCTTGCCCGTGCCGGAAGGTCGTAAATTAAAAGATAGCCCGCCGAAGGAACTAACAAACCTAAACCAATAATGCCGCCCTGTAACCTATCCGATTCGACTATTGAGGTGAGTCCTGCACAGGCTATTATCCCTCCTAATATTATACCGCATACCAAAACCGCCAAACGTGTAACGCTCAACTTTGACCACGACTGGATTTTTCGGCATGATTTACATTTCCCGACACCCAAAAAAGAAATGCTTTTTCCTTTGTCTAAGTTTTCTTTTATATCGTCTTGAATTTTTGCAAAACTCTCTGTAACAGATTTTTGTTGCTCGTTTTGTAAAATATTTGTGTTGGTAAAATAGCCGACTTTATTTGAAATCTGAACACTTTTTTCCTTTGAAACCCAGTCGGAAAGAGTGTTGCATTGTTCGCAAATAAAGCGGTGTTTCAGCGTGTAATTTAATGTTGTGGTGCTGTATGTTGTAGCCATGAAAACTCTCCTCAATTCTTTATTAAAGTTTCTCACCACTCATTTTATCACAAACAAAAAAGGATTTGGTGTGCATGAAGCACACAAACCCCTTTTTTGATGTAGAATTTCCGGTGCGAAAATTGTGAATGTTGCACAACTTTCGTAAAACCACAAACTCGCTCACTCTCATTCATCTTTATTTAATTGATTATTTTATACTCGCTCAATTTTCCGCCACTTCTTGCACTTCCTGTTTATCAAAATCGCAAGAACCGTAAAAGCTATAGAAATAACAACTCCCGAAGTAATACTAACCCCGGTGTCGGGGTTATCCGTCGGTTCTCTCATTTCTCCGCCGGACGGGTTTTGCGAAGTGCCGGACATATCGGGAAAAGGGGCAAACTCGAATTCGTCCACGTTGCCCGTGTACGGCAGAGAGCTGTCAAGCGTGGCTTCCATGACTTCGTATGCATCCTCGATACTGTCATTGAAGGTGTAAACAAACTGCGGGTCAGGAATGACGACCCATAACGTATAGTCGATGATATAATGACTTATTTCATCGGTATAAAGGGTTTTATATTTTTCTCTGATTTCTTCTGCGAACTCTTCAATTGTTATTCCGGAAGAAGCCGATATCGAAATCGCCGTCACCGACAGCGTTATTATTGTTACCATTATAACGCAAATTATTTTTTCAGCAATCTTTAACATGAAAAAATCCTCCTAAGCCTTATATAGACAATTGCGAAACTCGCAATTGCCTATTAATACTATCACATTTTCGCAAAAAAGTCAAGATTTTCTATGAAAACCACAATATGATTCTGTTATTTCTTCACCCTACTCTTATAAACATTAAATTTATTTTTATCAAGCATGACCGTAAGACCACAAACCCACTCACTCTCATTCATCTTTATTTAATTGATTATTTTATACTCGCTCAATTTTCCGCCACTTCTTGCGCTTCCTGTTTCGTGATACATGACAGCCAAATCTGTAACAGTTATTTCAAATTGAATATAATCGCTTTCTTTGAAATATTCACCTATATCATTTGCATAATCTTTTTCATTTCCTAAAAACAGACGTGTAGTGTCTCCTCGGAGTGCGAACCTTGAATCAAAATCAAACACCTGTGTCGGGAAAGACGTAAAAGAATATGGAAGAGGAAAGAAACGCTCACTACTTGCATCGGGATAAAAAAGCAAATCTCCGCCCATATCAATATAATCAGGGTCAGTCGGAACACGGTACATCACGCCCGTAATCGTATGCGTTCCGGAAAACACCACCGTACATTCAATTACATTTATTTCTTGATAAATATCACCGTTTTCATCTTCAAAATTCATTACAGAAACGGCAAAACTTGCAGCTTCAACTTGAAACCCGTTGATTATATCGCCCTTTTCCGCTTTAATGTAATTAATTGATACATTACTGTCAAAATCTTCGTTGAATTCAAGTCTGTCAAAGTCAAATAAATCAGGCGTATTAAATGTCGTCAGATATTCAAGCGACGGCTCCCTGATATACCCGAAATCAAAAATCAAAATATTTCCGGCAAAACCCGTTGCTTCGGTTTTTGAAATAGTAATGCCGTCAAGTCCCGTAAAACTGTCTAACGGAAATTCACTAATAGCGGAAAGCAGTGCTTTGTCTTTTGGCTCTTCCGTGCCGCTATTAACAATGTTTTCGATTGATTGCTCATTTGACGGAATTTCGCGCGGCGTTTCGTTTGTACTCTCTTTAACATCGCACGCTGTTATAAAAACAGTCAGAGAAATTGCTATAAATAAAATAATTTTTTTCATTATAAACCTCCGTTTGTTAATACTATCACATTTTCCCTAAAAAGTCAAGATTTTTTATGAAAATCACAATTAGGGCATTTGCGGTGTATACACCTCAACGTCATCGCGATTCAACGTATGCAGGTATTGGCGCATATCCGCGCTTATTTGCAGGTGTTTCAAGTAAGGCAAATTGTCAAGTTGTGAAAAATCCGTAATACTCGTGTTGTCAATATTGAGTTCTTTTAGTGACGGAAAATTTTCAATACCATTCAAGTTTTCAATCCTGCGTGAGCCATGCAAAACTAAAATTTCTATGTTAGGTTGAAATCCAAGTTCGGCTATACTGCCAAGCGTAGTATACTGAATTCTCAGCCCGTAAAGAGTGCTTATTTCCTTAAAAATAGTGTAATCATCAACGTCCGTATGAGTTATTTTTATATCACGTAACAGCGGCAGATTTAAGAGCGGTGAAAAATCTGTAATATATTCGCACCGTTCAAAGTCTACCACGCGCAGTTGCTTGTTCTCGGCAATCGGCGAAATATCGGCAATTGTATTCGCCATAATGTGTAAATCAATCAAGTTTTCCATTGCATTTAGGTCTTCTAAACTTTGCGTAAAACCATATGGTGTGATTCCATCTCTATACTGCCCGTAAATATTCCAATATTCATCTCTCGAAGCCGCGACTTCTTCCCCGATAATATAAATGCCTGTAACGGTTTTCAATTCATCCGGGAAAATCCACTCGTCCTCGTTTTTTTGAAGAACATAACGCGCGGCTTTTTCAATCAGCGGTTCTTTAAAAACATAAACGCCGTCGGGGATTTCCTGCACGGGTGAAGTTTCCGACGCGGACGATGTTTCCGGTGTAGATGAGGTTTCCGATGCGGTTGAAATCTCAAGTGTGGATGAAGTTTCCGGTGTGGGTAAAATCTCCGGTGGCTCGTAGGTAGAAATGTCCGTATGTTTTAAGGCAAAAAATACGCCGGCAGATATGACAAAAACCGCGGCTAACATTGAAATCAGTGCCTCAGGTTTAACACGCTTGTTGTAGTTCTGTAACGCCTTTTTGAACGCCGCCGCACTCTGATAACGCTGTTCCGGCGCGAACGCCGTGGCTTTTGCGACAATCCGCTCAAGTGCTTTGTTACTAATCTGTACGGTCGGTTCGGGCGAGCCTGTGAGTAGGTAACGAAGAACAACGCCGAGTGCGTAGAGGTCGGCGCGGCTGTCGGTCTGGGAGAAGCCGTACTGCTCGGGCGGTGCGAATTTCTGCGTACCGAAACAAACGGTATCGGTGGGCGCGTCTTCGGAGTATCTCCGTGAAATCCCGAAATCAATCAACTTAACCGGCGAGCCGCCGGAGGCATTTGGTGAACCACCGGAAGCATTAGACGAGCCACCGGAAACATCAATGATAATATTAGAAGGCTTTATATCTCTGTGAATAATCGGTGCTTGTTGAGAGTGTAAAAACGAAAGAATCTCGCATACTTCAATAATAATACCTACAGTTTTTCCTTCGCTCGGTTTATGATTATGAAAATACTGTTCTAAAGTGACGCCTTCGATGTGTTCGCGCAAAGTGAAAAAGGCGTCTTCGGTTTCCGTACCCTCTTCGTATTTGGGTAAGCCTTTATGTTCAAAAGTGCGTAACAACTCAGCTTCGAGTATATCACCCGAACGGCTCGACTTTTTATAACTTTTTAAGACATAACGCTTACCACTGTCTTTTTCCTCGAGCAGAAATGTTTCGCCGTAATCGCTTGCGGTCAGGTTTTCAATAGCGAAAAAGCGAGAGGTTATCTCTTCGGGTAGCTCGTATTCATCAAATTCTTTGTCATTTATTAACATTGCCGCAAAAGAATTTCCTTTAATCTCCATACCTTAATTATACCTGTCTTTCTCTTTCTGTTCTATTCAGTATAACAGAGCCTTTGTAAAAAATCAACCCGTTTGCTTGTGTTTTTATTTAACTTGTGTTATAGGGACATTCAAATATTTTAGCCAATCGCCTTGCTAAATCGGCGAAGTGTTTTTGACGAATTACTATATATTTTTTGACGAATTACTATAAAAAAACCTTGACATACCCCGAAGAATCTGATAAAATAGCATTATATCCCTAATAAATGTGAATTTTCATGTTGAATTGTACTTATGAAAGGTGTGGTCATAATTTGAAAAGAATTGTTCTTTTTATTTTATCGGGAGTTATTTTGTTTTCGGGGTGTCGAGACGAGCAAGCGATTATATTTGAGGTACCCGAATCTATTACAAACGAAGTAAATAGCGACCCGGAATCAATAACGGAAGAAAGCACAGATGTGATTATCGTACCCGATGCTCCGAGGGATTTTACCGCTACAGCAGGGGACAGACAAGTTGAGCTGACATGGTTGGCACCGAACAGTGATGGCGGAGAGAACATTTCCGGTTATGAGGTTTCGAGTAATGGCGGTGGTGTATATATATCGGCTTCGTCAAACAACGGACATATCTTTATCGACCTTGAAAACGATACAACCTATGATTTCCGTGTGCGTGCCGTTAATGAGATGGGTGTTGGTGAATTTGCTTCGGTCAGTGCGATACCAAGCGGTGTAATAATCCCGGAAACCGTTGGCGAAACATTCACTGATAGTACAGGTTTTGAATGGAGGGTGTTGACTGTAGAAGATAATAAAGCACTTATTATAACCGAGCATGTTCACAATATGGGTGTGAGTTATCACGACCAAGATGGATACTTACCTTTTCAAAATGCAGAGATAGCGAATGTGCTGAATACATGGTTTGATAATGATTCTTTCGTGTCACCCGGAATTAGGGCTAAGGCGTTGCCGTATGCCTTCCAACTTGATGATGGCACTCCCGGCGGAAATGGTGTCGAAAATCAAGCAACAGAATGGATACATACGCCTTCGTCTACAAACCAACAGCAAGCAATAACAATACCCGGCGAACAGGGAAGCGGCGATATAGCATTTATATTAAGTATATCCGAAGTTCATAAATATTTTGAAGATAATATTTATGAACGCATAGCTTACAGAATATCGGAAACAGGTGAAGTTGGCGAAACAGCTTATTGGTGGTCACGCTCACCATCTACACATTCTGAATATGTGGTGTGGATTGTTGGTTATAACGGTTTTTTTTATTACGACCCCGCCTTGTACACCAGTCCTCACCTCGGAATTCGCCCTGCTTTTTGGGTCAATCTTTAGAACTGTATTAGGACTGTGAAATGCTATGTTTGAGACAAATTATAAAAATAATAACGCCGCATTAATTGTGATGTTAACACATAACGATTACACCGTGGAAAACGCATTTGAGATTTTTGAACAATGTAAAAATTCTAAAGCGAAATTCTATGGGCTCAAAGAAAAAGGGCTTTCTTTAAAAAGAATGAAGTATTTATACGCTTATATTAAAAAACACGGTAAAACAACCGTTTTGGAGGTGGCGGCGTATACAGAGAATGAGTGTTTACAAGGTGCTGAAATGGCATTGGAATGTAAATGCGATATTCTTATGGGTACAATATTTTTCGATTCTGTTAATGAGTTTTGCAAAAAAAATAATTTAAAGTATATGCCGTTTGTGGGGAAAGTTGAAAACCGCCCATCTATTTTACAAGGTGATATTGAGGAAATAATAAAAGAAGCCAATAAATACCTTGAAAAAGGTGTTTATGGCTTTGATTTGTTAGGGTACAGATATTTAGGAGATGCGGCAGAGCTTAACAGGAAATTTTTATCGCAAGTACACGCCCCTGTTTGCCTTGCGGGTGATATAGACAGTTATGAAAAGTTAGATGAAATTAATAAAAATCTGCCATGGGCATTTACTATCGGCGGAGCTTTCTTTGAAAACAAATTCGGTAAAACGCACGAGGAGCAGATTAATAAAGTTTGTGGATATACCGATATATACCGTGCGAATCAAGCGGTGTAAACTAATTAAGGAAATAATAATATGTTTAAAATGTTTTATCCCCATGAGTATATAAAAAATGTCTTTTGCATTGATTATGAGAAACTATATAATATGGGATATAGAGGGATTATTTTCGATATAGACAATACATTAGTACATCATGGTGAAGATTGCACAAAGGAAGTAGAAAAACTATTTCAAACCATACACGGTATAGGGTTAAAAACTATTCTTTTATCCGACGGTGGCGAAACTCGAATTAAAAGGTTTGCAAAAAGAATTAACACACTATACATACATGATGCTAATAAACCAAGCGTAGTAAATTGTTTAAAAGCGGTCGAAATGTTGAACATAAAAAAGGAAGAAGTGACAGTCATAGGCGACCAAATCCTCAGAGATATTTATGGTGCTAATAAAAGCGGAATAGTTAGTATTTTAGTTGAGTATATGCGTTATGAAAATGAGAAGAAAATAGGAATAAGAAGAAATATTGAAAACGTCATTTTAAAACTCTACAAATTTAATAAGCGTTATCATAACAGGATAGGTGATATTTATAAAAAAGAGAGGTTTAAGATTCCGCAGAGAAAAAGAAAGCTTTTTTGTGATATTAATCCTACTTGTTATGCGATTTCTTTGCGGAAAGAAATTTGCAAGCGTCACTTAAAAAATCTATTTAGAAAAGAGAATTATGCTAAAATAATATCAAACGAAAAATTGCCCGTAATTATTTCTGCTCATAGCTCTCATATGATAAAAAGAGGCAAGGGAATTAATTTAGAGCATCAGAAAAACAAGGCGGTGAATATAGAAATTGCAGGCAGCAAAATTACCGGAATAATAATTCGTCCGGGCGAGGTGTTTTCTTTTTGGAATACAGTAGGAAAAATAACGAGAAAAAAAGGATATTTAGATGGTCGTGTATTACTTAGAGGAAATTTAACATACGGAATAGGCGGAGGTCTTTGTAATTTGGCGAACACTATTCATCTTTTAGTTTTACATAGCCCTTTAGATATAATTGAAGTCCACAATCATTCCGATGCTCTGGCTCCCGATGAGGGAGAACGCATCCCCTACAGTGCAGGGACAGCGATAGATTATAACAATATTGATTTCAGATTTAAAAACAATACTGCGCAATGTTTTCAATTACTGTTATGGTGCGAAGATGAAACCTCGTATGCAGAGTTAAGAAGCGAAAAAGAATTTCCGGAACGCTATAAATTAATTGAAGAAAATCATCATTTCAGGAGAGATGAAAATAAGTATTATAGAATTTCTAAGATATATAAAGCAACTTTTGCTGACATGGATAATATTTTAAAGAAAGAGCTTGTTTGGGATAATTGTTCGGAAGTTTTTTATGATTATGCTTTAATACCTCAAGACCAAATAAAAGAATAATAGTCACAACTAATAACATCACCCCTCGAAAAGGAAGTTTTTAAGCATGCTTAATATCATCATGTCTCCGCCCGGAACGGGTAAAACTACATATATAACAGAACAAATCAAGGCATGTAATGACGGTTTGAGCTTCGGTGCGTCCGGCTTACCCATCTTAATAGTCCCTGAGCAAAGCCATTTTGAAACCGAACGAATGATTTATAAGAAGCTCGGAGCGAGGATGTTCTGTAATACCGAGATACTTTCGTTTACAAAGCTCGGCGCGAAAATACTTGCGGATAATAAGACAGATAAACCATACGCGGAAGATGCGGTACGTGAAATATTAATGCTTAAAACTGTCCGCGAATTACGGGACAAGCTCGCCTTTTACAGGCAAACGTCAAGAGAAGGCGGCGCGGCGTCTCCCGCTTTTGCCGCACGTATGTTAAATGTTGTCGCTGCTTTCGGGCGGGAGGGGATTTCCCCCGAACAACTTTCAGAGGCGGTACAAGCGATTAAAAATCCGCGCCTAAAATCTAAAATAAGCGACGCCGCATTGATTTACGGCGAGTACATCCGCGCCGTGAGCGAGAACCACTGCGACAGACAGGACGAAATAAGGCTCGCCGCCGCCCTCGCGTTTAAAACAAGATACTTTGCGGGTAAACATATATTTGTTGACGGGTTTGACGGTTTCACAGGCGGTCAGATGTTATTGCTTGAAGCCGCGGCAATCCAAGCGGCAGGTTTGACCGTGACACTGACGGGTGACAGAATGGGGACAACAGACGCCCGTTATATCATTACTTCAAGGTTAGCGGAAAAGTTGAAAAAAATAGCCGAAGATAATAAAACAGGATTTACGGCGGGGATTCCCGAACCTTATATTCCCGAACGTAATCCCCGGCACAACACCGAGGTTTATAAACTTTCAGATATTTATACCGAGAGTAACTTTGTTGCGGCGAAAATCCGCGAACTAATCACAACACAGAATTACAGTCAAAGCGAAATAGCCGTATTAAATCCGCCATCTATGGGGGTTCTTGAGAGTGCGTTTTCAGCTTACGGAATAAAACTTTTTTCCGATATTCCTGTATCGGTTATTGAAAAGCCTATGGTGAGGTTTATTATAACCGTGTTGGAGGTGATAGAGAGCGGGATAACAGCCGAAGCGGCGGCGGATAATTCTGCTTCTGCTATAGAGGGGTTAATAGAAAGCGGATTTTTACGTGTATCGGCGGACATTGTTCCGATTCGTGATATAAAGGTCGTAGGACAACGGAAAATCAGCGGAAAAAGAACCCATGATTATATCCGATATAACCGCAGAACCCAACGTCTGTCAAAGAAGCAGATACAACTGCTCACCCAAACGGCAAGAGAATGGAAGCTCGGATATGAGGACTGGTATAGGACTTTTCCCGCCGGGGTTATCGAAGAAAAAAACACTGAAAAAGCGGAGAGAATCCGCGCCGAAATAACAGACAAGCTTGCGGCTTTAGCCAATAAGATAAAAGATACTACAGGCGATGTAATAACAAAAGAACTTACGGCTTTTATTCTAAATGATATGGAGTTTGGCAGAACGGTAGCCGATATTGTATACAAGGGCAGAAGAGCGGGCGTGAGCCTCGATGATGAGTATCGCGGTCTTTGGGAAAAAATTATCGGCGTTTTTGAATCCATGTACGGCGCACTTGAGAATCAAAAAATATCGGTTTCTGATTATAAAGCTGTGTTGTGTTCGGTATTTGAAAAAACTCTGACAGCAAAACCGCCGCAGGTACTTGACTGCGTTATTGTCGGCGACCTGCGCCGCACACGGACAGGCAACGTTAAGGTTGTGTTCCTGATGGGGGTAAACCGCGGGGAATTTCCGAGCAGTACCTTTTCGGGCGTGCAGTTTACCGAGTCCGAAGTCGAGCAAATGCACGAGGCGGGAATATTCATAGAAGAAAACCGCGCCGACCGTTATTATCGCGAAAGGTTTTTAATAAACAGAGCGATGAGCCTGCCGACTGAAAAGCTCTATATAACCGCCCCGCTCCGCGACCTGACATGGAAAGAAAAGCGGGCGTCAGCGTTAATATCTGAGCCGATTTTAAAAGATAAGCATAAAGACGCTAAAGCCCTACCCCTGTCTTTTTGGGCAAGTCATAAAAACGCGCTGAAGTTCCTTACGGCGGTGAAGCCCGCTGAAGCCGCCCTCGTCAACGCACTTTCCGAAATAGAGCCGAAAGAACATTTACGGCTTTTCACTTATAAGAATATTGAAAATCGGGGTTATTTACATAGAATCGACAGTACTGATGCAAGAGCGTTGTTGGAGCGGGAAAGCATCTCGCCAAGCCGAATCGAAACGCTTAACACCTGTTTATTCAAGTATTTTTGCGAGCAGGGGCTAAAGATTGGAACAAGGAGAATAAAAAATAACACTGAGCCTGACGCCTTAACACGCGGAAGTGCGACCCATTTTGTACTTGAAAAAACGCTTGAAGAATGGGGCGGAAAAAATGATAATTATGAGAGTTTTATTAATGCAGATTCCGATGAGTTTTTGAAAATTACGGAGCGTTACATAACCGAATTTGAGGAAAATGAATTTCACGGGTTGGCGCGTTCGGCACGAAAACAAGAGATTTTGTTCGCTCACGCAACAGGAATCGCCGAGGTACTTAAACAAATGCGCGAGGATATGGAATCGTCGGATTTCAGACCCTTTGAAATTGAAAAAAAGTTTGAGTTTATGCACGGCGATATTCTGATAAAAGGCAAAACAGACAGAATAGACATTCTGCAAAACGGAGAATCCCGTTACATTAGGGTAATAGATTACAAAACAGGCTCAAAAGAATTTAATCCTTCAGAGATAGAGTATGGTTTAAATATGCAGGCGCTGATTTATTTGTTCGCCGCTGTAGATTCGGATGCCCGCTTTAAACCGGCGGGAGCATTTTATCGTTTGGTGAACGGCGGAAGATTGAGCGAGAGTTGCAGACCTTACGGCGCGTCGGTTGGCACGGGAAATACCGCAGACTTATATCAAAACAGGCTCGAAACGCAAAAAACCACAGGGCTTGGATTCGGTACGCCAAGCCCCGATATAGAAGAAATTAATAAGAAATTCAAGCAAAGAACCGCATCAAGGAAAGAGTTTATTAAACTCATAAACTTAGAAGATGACGAATTTTCAAACCTTTTCCGTAAAACGGCAGAGCAGTTAAAAACAAGATTAAACGCTCTTTACGAGGGCGATATGCGTGCCGTACCCACATATTCGGGAAGCTCGCCCTGCGAGTATTGTGACTATAAAGGCATTTGTAACAATGCGGGGAAATATGAGGAAATAAAAATAAAATGAACAGTGTATTTAAATGGAGCGATGAGCAAGAAAAAGCAATCGGTCATACAACGGAAAAAGACGGCTCGGCAATAGTCTCTGCGGCGGCGGGAAGCGGAAAAACCGCTATGTTAGTCGAGCGTATTACCCGTATGCTGATAAGCGAAAATCCGAGAGTTCCCGCCGATAAAATCGTAGCCGTTACTTTTACAAACGATGCGGCGGGGGAGTTAAAGTCGAGGCTCGAAGACGCAATAGGTAAAATAATAAAAGAGTCCGAGATTATAAATAAAAAAGGCGAAGGAGATTTATCATGGTTAAACGAACAGCTGATTAATCTCGAAAACGCAAACATTTGTACTATAAGTTCATTTTGTATACAGCTGCTGCGAGAAAACGCCGAGGAGCTAAATCTAAAACCTGATTTCAAAATCTGCGAGGAAAAAGAAAGCGAATGGTATTCGCGCCGTACTCTTGAATACGCATTAAATTCAATATACGACACAGATGTTTTCAATAAGAATGAAAAAGCCGCCCTACGCAATATGACGGGAGAAGCGGGCGATTCAAAGCTCGGTAAGGCAATTTTAGAGCTTCATAAGGAATATATAAAACAACCGTTTCCCGAAAAATGGCTCGCCGAAAAAATATTACTCTATGAAAATAACGGATTCTGTGATTTACTCGATACAACAAAAAAGAAAATCAAGAACGACGGTTTACGTTGCCTTGAATACATTGACGAATGTAGGGGGCTGTCCTACAGCGAAGCCATGCGCGAAAGAACAGAGCAAGACAGAGCCTTTGCCGAAAGTTGGATAGCCGCCGATTTATCAAAAGGGGAAAAAGGGCTGTACGATTACGGTAATTCCAATTACGGAAATCCTTCAGGCGATAATAAAGCCCTAAAGGAGCAAATCAAAAAACGTCGAGACGCATATGTTCCCATTTTTAAAGATATGATAATTAATGCAGGGCTTGTTTTGGATTTTGATTATATTATAAGCAAACAGGCGGGACAAGTAAAGGCATTGGGGCGGCTTTTCGAGGTTTATAATAATAAATTCCGCGAGCTTAAAAAAGAGGTTGACTGTGTAGATTTTTCGGACGCAGAGCATTATGTTCTTGAGCTTTTACAAAATGAAGAGCTTGCTCAAACCATAAGAAACAACTTCCATGAGATAATAGTGGACGAGTTCCAAGACAGCAACGCAGTGCAGTATGAGATTTTTAAGGGTCTAAGCAAAAACGGAAAAAACCTCTTTTTTGTAGGTGATGTGAAGCAGTCTATTTACCGTTTCAGAAATGCCGACCAACGGGTTTTCGTCCGCGTCACCGCTGACGAAGGCTTTAATACACTTACGCTTAATAAGAATTACCGTTCATCCAAAGAAGTAACAGATGCAGTAAATGATATTTTCCAAACTGTTATGACTAAAGAATCGGGCGGCGTAGATTATGACGATGGTTCAAAGTTAGTGTTCGGTACAGATATAAGCGGCGGTGATATGTATAAAGCCGAGCTTGTAATTATTGAAACGGGCAAAACGGATGAAAAAGAGAGGGTAGACGAAAAAAAAGCGGAAGCAGATTATATAGCCGACAGGATAGAACAAATGGTCAAAAGCGGCTTTAAGGTCACTGAAAAAGATAAAAGTATCCGCCCTTGTAATTACAGCGATTTTGCCGTTTTAGTCAGCGGTCTTTCGACAGTAGAGGAAGAGTTTTCGACGGCATTTGAAGAACGCGGAATACCCTACGATAAACAGAAGAGCGGTGATTATTCGGAAGTTCCGGAAATTAAGACGCTTCTCGCGCTTTTAACCGTTATAGAGCGTCCGTTTGAGTCAATGGAGCTTTTGCAGGTTTTAATGTCGCCGCTTTATAATTTTACGGCGAACGACATAGCGTGTATCAGAAAAGAAGATGTTAATAAAACACTGTTTGAAAACCTGTCAGCTCGCGGGAATAGTATAAAGGCAGGTGAATTTCTTGATGATTGGCGCAGGTGGTCGGCGTATTCAAAAAATAACGGAGCGAGCAGACTTATACGGTTAATTTATGACGAGGGCGGCTTTAACCCGCTCTCCGCCGCGAGTGCAAACCCCGAAAAAACCATGACAAATATCAGGCTTTTACTTCATTATTCCGAGAGCCTGAAAAGGCTCACAAAGGACACGCTTTCGGGGCTTGTCGGGGTGGTTTCCGGGCAAACGGACGGCGGTATAATACTTGAAGAGGCGCGATATTCGGGCGAGAGCGGACAGGGCGGGGTAAAACTTATGACCATTCATGCCTCTAAGGGTTTAGAGTTTCCTGTATGTTTTGTGGCGCGGACGAACACAAGGTTTAATCTGCGTGAAAACTACGCCGATATTATTTTCAGTGACAGAATAGGTTTTGCAATCAGACATATTATCCCCGAAACAATGACAAGATACGACACACTGCTCCACAAAAAAGCGCGAGAAGAAAATAAAAACGCCGCCGTCAGCGAGGAAATGAGAAAACTTTATGTTGCGTGTACGAGAGCGAGAGACAAGTTGATTTTAACCGCCGTCCGCCGTAACGAAAAAACAACAACCGACTCATACCTGAATTGGTTACTCAAAACTAATATAAAAAGAGAGATAATAGAGAATTTTACACAAACCGCAGAGCGTAGCGACACCGAGAATGTTGAAAATGAAAAAATACGGAAAGATTCTCTACGCGCCGGGAGCGATACGTCATGCAGTCTTAAAGACGCAGCCGATATTAAAGAAGCTATCGGAAAGCCTTATTTGCGCGAGCCGCTTACGGCAATACCGAGACGAGTCACCGCAACTCAAATAGGGGTAAAAAATCTCGAAAGTCATGATATACTATTTAAAATTAATGATGAGATTGAAGAGAGAATAAATGATGAACCTACAATTTTCCCGCGGGGGGCATCGTTCATGGAAAACAGAAAACTGACGGGCAAGAAACGCGGAGACGCCTATCATAAAATGATGGAGCTGATTGATTTTAAGGATAGCGACATTTTAGGGCAGATAAACGCACATAAAAACCGCCTGACGGCGGATGAATTTGCGGCAATTGAGCCGGAAAAAATTAAGGCGTTTTTCGGCTGTCGGCTCGGAAGGCGGGCGGCTGCGAGTCTTAGAATACATAAAGAATTTAAACTCTGTATTGAAATCAGTCTGTCAGAACTCGGCTACCCCGCCGAGTATGACAAAAGGTTTGAAGAACGCCCGTTTGTACAAGGAATCGCGGATATGTTTTTTTACGAGGAGGGTGGTATTATACTCGTGGATTATAAAACAAACAAAAACCAAACACGCGAAAAGCTAAACGAACAATACGGCAAACAGCTTGAAATTTACGCACGGGCGATAGAAGAAATGACGGGGGACAGGGTGAAAGAAAAATGGATTTACTCGTTTGAGCTTGGGGAGATTATGTTATGAGCGGATTCCCGAACAACTCTATAATCATATCGTTATTGTCGTCGCGAGCGGCGACATTTTTCTTTATCGCGCCGCATTTTCTGCATTTATATATAATTTTTACACCTTTTTTCCCCTGCTCCGCGCTAATAGCTTCAAGCACGCCGCCGCAGTCATTTTCGCGGTCTCCGGGATTATTATCGAGATGAACAGAACAAAGACATCTGTTACAATGGTCGCGGGCGGTATAACCGAGCGGCGGAACCTGTATGCCGCAAACAGAACAAACAAAAGCCTCGTCTATGACGGTAAAGCGAGAAGATTGCATGAGTTTCTCCTATAAATAATCCAAAACCTCAATAATATCGGTAAGCACAGGTACGCCTAATTTAGACAGCCGCCCTCTGCTCTGATGTCCGTTTGCGATTAAAACGCAATCCGTACCTAAAGTCCTTGCAGTTTGATAATCGTGTTCAGTATCGCCGATTAATATAGCTTTTTTTACCTTACTTCTCTTCATAAAATCTAAGCCTATATCGGTTTTACTTCCTGCGTAAATGTCAGAAATTCCGAGTATTTCATCAAAACAATCGGTTATATCGGTGTCAGCTAATTGGCTTTTTAGATTATTAATTTCCGATGCCGACAAAATAATCTGCGGTATACCTTTCCTTTGGATTTCCCGAAGTACAGTTCGGGCATTTTTATGAAGTTTACAGCTCTGCGAATGATAAAGCGAAATGTACTCGACGGCAAGTTCCTCAAAGGGTTCTTTCTCAAAATCAAAGCCTATTTTCTCGTAATAATCAATGACGGGAAACGAAAAAACCTCATGATATTCTGCAATGTTTGCGAATACTTTCAGCCCGCGGCTTGATAACATTCGATTTATTACACCTACACATCGGTCTACATCGTCAAGCAATGTGCCGTTCCAATCCCAAATAATATGTGAATATTTCTTCACGGTTATAACATTCCTTTTAAATTATCGAGTGAAAGGGTGAAGCTTTCAAGACAGTGTTCTAAAAAGTAGCCTAATTCCTCACTCTCTGTATTTTCAAGTTGTTTTTTTATACTATCGTGTGCGGCGGAAAACTCTTTATTCGAGGCTTTCAATTCCGTGACACATTTTAGGTAGGCGCATAGCTTGTCGGCTATTTTGATGAGCTTTTTTTCGTCGTCACTAAGGTTATCGCTGTCGAAATAAGTTGCGTAAACCTCACGCAGTTCTTTTGGTAAATGGGAAAGAAGTCTTTCGCAGGCGATTTTTTCTATGTCTTTATAGGCAGATTTTATATCCTCGTTAAAATACTTTACGGGCGTGGGCATATCGCCCGTAAGCACTTCTGAAACATCGTGAAACAAGGCATAAGCGCAGAGCTTTTCTGCATCGTAGTTTTTAGAAAAATAACAATTCCCGACGACCGCAAGAAACTGTGTTATAAAAGCACATTCAACAGTGTGTTGCATGAGATTTTCCTGTTGAGTGTTAAACATTAAACTCCAGCGTGAAATATGCTTCATACGAAATAACATGGCTAAAAACGTGTTGTCCAATATCCCAACTCCTCTCTTGATAGTCTTATGAGTTCATAATTTCGGCTTCCGTGAACTATGCTCGTTAAAAGCGCATGTGATTCGCTTGATTTCCCCTTATGTCTGAGGGCTTTCGCTTCGAGAAAAAATAACTCATATTTAAAATCTTTCAGCGGAAAACCTTTTTGAATACTCTCATCGGACAAATAAGAACGAGCCTGTTGAATTGACTCAAGAGCCGCCGCAACATCGTCCGTGTAAACCGAAAAATAGGATTGAGCTAATTTTGAAAGAAAAAAGCCGGATTTATCACGAAATGTTTTAGAGCAAAGTTCACGCAAAACATCCTCGGCGGCTTCAAATCTGCCGAGATGTATCAGGATTTCAATTCTGTCGTAATAAATTGCGGCTTCTTCCCCTTTTAAGGTTGTTTTAACGGCGAAATTTTTGGGGAGAAACCGCCACGCTTCTCCGCTTGTTCTGTATGCGGCAACATAATCGCCCTTGCTCGCGTAGGAAACCGCAAGCATGGATAACATCTTTTGCCGTGCGTCTCTGTAAAAAGGCAAATTAACACCGAAAGTATTTCTGTGAAGAAAACCTGTAATTACCGCAATCTTACGGTCGGGAGCTTGAATATCGGGGATACTTAAAAGTATGCGGATTTGGTAATAATAATAAACCACAGCCGCTATAATAATGAAAGCCGGGATAAGAGAAAATAAAATTGCAAGCGGATGAATTTCCGCGCTTACTGCGATATACGAAAGTAATATCGGCGATGCCGCAACAAGCGTTATAGCTATGACGGTTTTTGTATTTATTACAGATTTCATGATATTTATTTAGTTAAATCCTTCTAAATCATGCCTTATTCTTTCACTTTCCTCGGCGCGTTTTGCGTTGTTAAAGCGGTCAACGGTTCCTGCCAAATATCCTGTTATACGACGTATACGCTCGAATTTTATGCCGCCATTTTCATACTCGAGCCGTCCGCACTTAGGGCAACGGTCGCCGATTACTCCCGTATAGCCGCAAACGGGGTCACGGTCAACAGGGTGATTAATAGAGCCATAGCCGACCCCTTTTTCTTTCATAAAACGAATAATTTTTTCAAAAGCTTCAAGGTTATTTGACGGGCTTCCGTCCATTTCAACATAACTTATATGCCCGGCGTTTGTAAGCGCGTGATAAGGAGCCTCAATCTCGATTTTCTTGTATGCCGATATATCGAAATAAACCGGAATGTGAAATGAGTTAGTATAATAGTCGTGTTCGGTTATACCCTTAATTACGCCGAATCTCTGCTTGTCCATTCGCAAAAAGCGTCCGCACAAACCTTCGGCAGGCGTGGCGAGCAGGGTGAAATTAAGACCTGTTTTAACGCTCTCTTCATCAAGGCGGTCTCTCATACGCTTAATTATCCGCAGTCCGAATTCCTGTGCCTTTTCACTCTGACCGTGATGCTCGCCGATTAAAGCGCAAAGACATTCAGCAACTCCGATAAAGCCCATGGCGAGTGTGCCGTGCTTTAGAATTTCTTCGATACTGTCATCGGGCTTCAGCTTCTCGGAGTCCATCCAGACCCCCTGCCCCATAAGGAACGGGAAGTTTTTAACCTTTTTCTGACACTGGATTTTAAAACGGTACATAAGCTGACTGATTGCCAAATTCATAACCTCTTCGAGATTCTTGAAAAACTCTACTATGTCGCCCGATGATATTATTCCGATTCGAGGCAGATTAATAGATGTAAAGCTAAGATTTCCTCTGCCTGATACGGTTTGACGCTCCGGATTGTGCCTGTTCGCTATTACACGGGTACGACAGCCCATATAGGCTACTTCGGTATCATAATCGCCTTCTTTGTAGTATTGCAGATTATAGGGTGCGTCTAAAAATGAGAAGTTGGGGTACAGCCGCTTTGCCGAGACACGGCAAGCGAGCTTAAACAGGTCGTAATTGGGGTCGCTCGGATTGTAGCTTATACCCTCTTTAAGTTTAAACACATGAATGGGGAAAATAGGCGTTTCGCCGTTACCGAGACCGCTTTCGTTAGCGAGCAGGATATTACGAATAACCATTCTGCCCTCCTGCGATGTGTCTGTGCCGTAATTGATAGACGAAAAAGGCGTTTGCGCGCCGGCGCGGCTGTTCATGGTGTTCAAATTATGCACTAACGCTTCCATCGCCTGATATGTGGCACGTTCGGTTTCTTTCTCTGTGAGTCTGCGAATGAAGTCCTGAATTTTCTCAACGGTTTTATCACAATCCTCACATTCGCCTAAAAGCTCGGTTATATATGGCTTTTCCAAATCGCGGTAAGCCTTTTCATCCGAGAGAGAGGGTTCTTTACCATGTTCCGCTTTAATTTTATCAACGAAACTTTCGATTTTTTCTTCAAGGTCATCAATTTCCGAATTTTCGGAGAAAAGTCCGACAGCCCTCAAAATGTTCTTTTTATAAAGCTGTAAATAGCTTTTATGAACGCCCTCTGCGAGTGCATAATCAAAGTTCGGGATAGACTGTCCGCCATGCTGGTCGTTTTGATTTGATTGAATGGCAATACAAGCGAGTGCGGAATAGCTCGCGATATTGTTAGGCTCGCGCAAATAGCCGTGTCCGGTCGAAAAACCGTCTTTAAACAGCTTTATTAAATCAATCTGACAGCAGGTGGTGGTAAGCGTAAAGAAATCTAAGTCGTGAATATGAATGTCGCCCTCGGCGTGTGCCTTAGAGTGTTCGGGGGAGAGCAGATACATTTCATAAAACTGCTTCGCACCCTCAGAGCCGTATTTGAGCATTGTACCCATTGCCGTGTCACCATCTATGTTGGCATTTTCGCGTTTAATGTCACAATCAATAGCCGGCTTAAAGGTTAAATCCTCGTAAATTTTCATTAGTTTAGTGTTCATTTCGCGGACTCTTGTGCGGTCGGAGCGGTAAATTATATACGCTTTCGCCGTCTTGGCATGACCCGCATCAATTAATACTTTCTCCACCACATCCTGAACCTCCTCGACAGAGGGGGGGTGTCCGCTTTTTTCCGACTCTACTTCAAGAATATGGCAGACCTTCTCTGCGAGCCGCAGAGAAGACTCATAGTCATGACCGCCCACGGAACGCGCCGCCTTATATATAGCGTCGGCAATTTTTTCGAGGTTAAACGGGACATGCCGCCCGTCGCGCTTAAGAATCTTAGTCAGCATTTTTCTCTTTCCTTTCGTGTATTGCGATTTATATACGCCGAATAATGTGCCGGTGTATCGGGTACTATATATAGTGTTTCGATGCGCCGTAATATCTATTATATTGCGTTTTGGGTAAATTGTCAAGAGTCCGTAGAAATCTTCTTCGTAAATTTTTCTCATGGATTTTTGTGCAAATTCTACAAAATATCCCCCGTTTCTCATGACGGGGGATATTCTAAAGGGCGAACCTACATATACGAATCTATTATCTCTCTAACTTTCGCATTATTTGAGGTAATGTAGAAGAACAACATCTCCCCGTTTATGAGTACCTGCGCGTCATCGAACTTATACATTTCTGCGGGTGCATAATCGCGGAAGTCATCGCGTCGGCTTTCGAGGCGGCTCTCGACGCCGCTTCTTGCCGCCGCGGCGGCATCGGCATCGGCGAACTTTATGATTAAAAGCTCGTCGGGATATGCACCCGAAGCGCAGATGAAATAGGATAATTCTTTTATACTATGAGTATCAAGAGAGCCTATAAAATACTCAATATCGTCAGTACCCTTCTCAGCCGCCGACGGAATCTCAACCTCTGCTAAAATAGCCTGCGCTACCATCTCCACCTGAACATCGGCATAGTTCGGGGTTATATCTGAGTCGTTCGCACCGTTTTTGTCAGATTGACAGCCGCCCGAAAAAGCCATAATGGCAATAATTGATATTAAAAGCGGTATCTTTTTCATTTTATTACAGTTTCCTTTTCATCTTAAATTTAAACCTGAACTAATCCCACAACCACCTGAAGAATAACCAACGCATCGCTCGCATTAATCCTGCCGTCGTTGTTTAAATCGTATTTTTCATATTGCTCGGCGGTCAGTGTGGTCATACCGACACCATACTTTAAGACAGTAAGTGCATCGGCAGAGGTAAAAACTATTACCGTGTCTGTCGGCGGTTGCGGAGGGGGAGGCGGCTCTTCGGGTTCAGTCGGCTGTGCGGCAGGTTGAACGGATATACGCTCTATAGTCCCCGCAGAATCGACTCTTACCCTGATTGAATAGGAAATAATGTTCTCACTCATGGCCAGACCGAAGATGAAGCGGTTCCCAGTACCGCCGAGATTTGCAGGAGAATGAATGATTTCAATTTCTCCTGCGGCTATGTTGTACGCATAGATTTCCTTTGCGGTATTAAAGTATATCTTACCGTCATAAACCGCGACGCCTACATAGGATGACACCTCAAAAGAATAAGAGGGGTCGGTTTCTGTACCGTCAAGATACCAAATTGAAGAAAAACTGTGAACGGTTGTTATGGTTCTTGAGCTTATATTGTATCTCATCAAGGAGTTATTATTCAACCCTCTTTCAACGCTCGGCGTAGACGCAATCCAGTAATAATGTCCGTTATGTTTTACGATAGCGGTGTTGATTGTTCTGAAAAAGGCATTGTCGTATGCGGTAGAATTTGCTGTGATTCCGGCGGGGAGGCTGAAGTCATTATGGGTTTGTCTCCCGCTGTTGTCTATGACCGCACGGAGTCCATCGGTGGAAAGAAGGAAATACTTATGAGTGACGAGACCGTGTACATCGTAATCCCCGGCGACAGGGTCGCTTGCGGTTGTATCAGCATGATACCAGTAACCGTCTATCTTAACGAGATTCCAGATATGCGGACCGCCTTTCATCGTTCCCGTAATCACCCTACTCTCTACTCCCGCTCGCCTGAGCAGATATAAATATGCTCTTGCATAGCCGTCACAGACCGCCAAGCCGTCTACCAATACGCCGTATGCGGTGTGAGAATTTTCACGCAGGGGCGTTGAATAGTTATTTTTTTCTAAGTACGCAAGGTTCTCTGAGTCATATATAGTATTGAGTACTATGTAATCATGCAGAAAAAGAGCCTTCTCAAAGTCGTTTTCGGCAGATTTCGCATAATTCAAGGCTTCGTTTATCGCGGTTTCCATTCGCCCCTTAGCGGCGTTGTACTCCGCAGGGGTCATAAAGTAGTCAAAAATGAGGTTAAAAGCTGAAAAATCAGAGGTGTATGAAACCATAGGCGATGTTGTAACGTGAAAGAGCTGCGGATTTTCAGCGTGTATTCTGAGTATTTCTTCACCCAACACATCCTGAATAAAGTCACTCACATCGCTTTGAGCCCGTCTGAGCCAGTCTCTGTTATTTTGTATGTAATATGCAATTTCTATTTCTGCGACGTAGTTTTCAAGGCTCGTTACTACGTATTGCTCAAATGTCATTCTCGATGGTTCAATTACACTTGACGCCCCCGAAACAACAGGCACTGTCCACATTATACTTAGTATAATAACGACCGACAAAAAGACGGCGGCAGATTTTTTTATGTAGCTCATTATTTTCCTCCTTGTGTGAAAATATAGATTTTTGTTTTAAAAATAACACCTTTCTACTCATTATATCAAATTTCACTGTAAAAAGCAAGAACTTTTATTTGTAAAATTACAGAAGATAAATTTCCTTATTTTTCTTAAAATCACGAAAAATCGGATTTACCCCCTTGATATTTACAATAAAATGGTATATAATAAGAAAATCGGGAGACTGATACAAAATCAACACGAAAAGGATTGTTATATTTTGAATAACATAATTTACTTAGACAACGCCGCCACAACGCGCATAAGTCCCGCTGTCCGTGACGTTATGGAGCCGTATCTGGGTGATTTTTACGGGAACGCTTCGTCTCTTTACGGTCTCGGCAGAGAAAGTGCGAAAGCACTCGCTAAAGCTCGCCATGAAATATCGGAGGCTTTAAACTGTGAACCGCGCGAGATTTACTTCACGAGCGGCGGCAGTGAGAGTAACAACTGGGCGATTAAAAGTGCGGTACGGTTCATGGAGCGGCAGGGCAAACGGCATATTATTACATCGGCGTTTGAACATCATGCGGTTTTACATGTGCTTGAAGGGTTGGAGAAATCCGGCTTTGAGGTGACGCAGCTACCGGTTTACGAGAATGGTATAGTCCGTGTTCCAGACTTAGAAAAGGCGATAAGGAATGACACAGGACTTGTCGTAATCATGCAGGTAAATAACGAAACAGGAACAATACAGCCCGTATGCGATATAGGCGCGGTAACAAGAGAACACGGCATTATGTTTCATACCGACGCTGTACAAGCTCTCGGAAGCGTTGAAGTCGATATTAAAAAAGCGGGTACGGATTTTCTCTCGCTTTCGGGACATAAAATCCACGCAATGAAGGGCGTAGGCGTACTGTACATTAATAAAAAAATCCGGCTTTTGCCTTTCATTGAGGGCGGCGCACAGGAAAGCGGATTACGCGCGGGGACTGAAAACATAGCGGGAATCGTGGGTTTAGCTAAAGCCGTACAAGATGCCGTGAACAATGTTGAGACAAAGGGCAAAAAACTCCGCCCTTTGCGCGAAAAGATTTACCGTGAGGTTATGAAACTCGAAAGGGTTCATCTGAACGGGGATTACGAACAAAGCGTAACAGGCACCTTGAACTTTTCGTTTGAGGGAATTGAGGGTGAGTCATTACTGCTGATGCTCGATATGGCGGGAATTTGCTGTTCGAGCGGCTCTGCGTGTACATCCGGCTCGCTTGACCCATCGCATGTATTACTCGCACTCGGAATGCCGCACGAAATAGCACACGGCTCACTGAGAATTTCCATGTCACAGTACACGACTGAAGCTGAGATTGATAAGTTTCTCGAAGTACTTCCCGGTGTTGTCGATAAGCTTCGCGCTATGTCGCCTTTATGGGAGCAAATTATTAAGAATTCGTAGAATCGCCGCACGCGGAATCTGCGAAAGAAAGGACAAAATCATGATTTATTCCGAAAAAGTAATGTCTCATTTTGCCGCACCGAAGAATGTCGGAGAAATAGAAAACGCCGACGGCATAGGTGAAGTCGGTAATGAAAAATGCGGCGATATTATGAAAATGTATCTTAAAATAAGCGACGGAATTATCGAAGACGTAAAATTTAAAACCTTCGGTTGCGGCGCGGCGATTGCCACTTCTTCAATTGCCACTGAGATGATAAAAGGCAAACCCGTAAGAGAAGCTTTAAAGCTCTCAAACAAAGCCGTAGTCGAGGCACTTGACGGATTGCCCCCTGCAAAAATCCACTGCTCTGTTTTGGCGGAACAGGCAGTCAAAACCGCTATATCTGACTATTACAGGCGGCAGGGCGTTGACCCGTTACCTATTGTGGGACAAATTGCCGACCACTGCGAGGGATGTTGCGAAAATTTTGTATAATTCGTAAAATTCTGTTAATGCTGTTTTTATGGCTGCTGTAATTATAAACGAAAAAAACTTTAAAAAAGAGGTCGAGCGTTGTAAAAAGCCCGTACTGCTCGGCTTCGGGGCGGAATCCGAAAAGAGCTTTTCGGCGTTATTGCTCAAGCAGACCGCCGACGCCGTGAGCGATGAAACAGGCGGTGAAATAAAAGTAGGCGTCGTCGAGTTAAACCCGAACAACGCCGCACTTATTAAGATTGCAAAAAAATTTAACATCCACTTTTTACCTACTACGATACTTATTATAAATAATATCGTAGCCGACAGGATAATCGGGAATATGGCTAAGGAGGATTTTATCAGAATTTTAGAAAGTTCCTGATATAGGTCTCAATCAGAGCGGTGCAGATGTTGATTCCGCCCGTGCTGTCCAATGTTATATTATAATCGCCCGCACGTCCCCATTTATTTTGTGTAAAATATCTGTAGTATGTAATGCGTTTTTTATCCATGCGCGTTACATAATTTTTGTAATTATTATCGGGGACGGTTTCATTGTATTCGTTTTGTACCCTTCGTACTCTGTCCTCAAAGGGTGCGTGGATAAACACCTTTACAAGGTTATCCATATTCTTTAAAACATAATCAGCACACCCTCCCACGATTACGCAGGATTCTTTTTCGGCGACTTCGCGTATAACCTGTGACTGCGCTATAAAAAGCCGGTCAGAGGCAGGAAGCCCCGTCATATAAAGGCTATACAGCAGGCTTACGGTTTTTTTCTCTGCTGTCTCTCTGACATACTCCTCGGAGAATCCGCTTTCATCGGCTGTGAGCCTTATCAGCTCGTTATCATAGAATTGAATACCGAGCCTGTTCGCCACATCTTTACCAATCAGCCGCCCGCCCGAACCGTATTCGCGATTAATAACAACAGCGTACTTCATAAAAAACATTCCTTTTTTTCTTTTATTTTACGCTGTTTTATCAATTTTGTCAATAGAAAAAATCTACTCAAATAAATCTTTGGTTTCACTTTTCGGTATTTTCACATAAACACTCACATCACCCGCGCTGTCGCAGGTAGCTAACGAAATGTTTTCTGCGCCGCTGAACCCTTGGGCATTGAGCTTATCTGTCAGCCAAATTTTATTTTTACCGAGCTGTTTCAGGTTAGTTTCAAGGATTCTTCCGTCAAGTACAACATTCACCGTAATTTCCTCCTGTTTCGGAAACAAACTCAGGTCTTCGGGCGTGGCGGGTCTTCTCGCCGCCGCAGGTATAAAGGATAATTGCCCGTTATGCTCAAGCACCGCTGTCCCGACATCGGCAAGGTTAAAATAACCGCTGTTACGGCAAAGCATCTGAAACTCGGTAATATCGAGCTTGGCTTTAAGCAGATTTTTCTCATATAACTTTCCGCTTTTATATATGACGAGCGGCTTTCCGAGTATAAACTTTCGCGCCTTCGGCGATTTTATTGTAATGAGCGAGATGAAAAAACCCGCAAACCCATATACCAACATAGCGGTAAGAGGTTCAATCCAACTGTCGGTAATGCTGGTCGCCATTTCCGCGGCAATATTTCCTATAGTTATCCCGATAATATAATCAAACACACTAAGCTGTGAAATCTGCTTATTGCCCATAAGTTTGGCTATGAAAAAAAGAACAGAGAGCGAAAAGCCGGACAGCCATAAAATTTTGAGTATCATATAAGTATTATGTTATTTGACAAATCATAAAATAACTGGTAAAATATAGTGGCATTGTTTTTAAAACGGAGATGTATTAATGAAAAAGAAAACGAGATTATTAGTTTTCTCAAAAAATTTTGCGGTATTGCTTAAAAACAGCATGATAAAAAATAACGTCCCGACTCATTCGGCGGAGGCGGCGTTTTTTGTGATAATAGCGACCCTGCCTACTATGATGTTACTTTTGACGCTTTTAAACTATCTGCCTATTTCCGCGGAGCAGATTCAGGGCTTTTCACTCGATTTCCTTTCTCCGCAGGTTTCGGGCTTTGTAGATAATCTATTTAACGAAATACATCAAAAAACCACGGGTGCGGTCATATCTACCGCCTCAGTCGCCGCACTTTGGTCGGCTTCCCGCGCACTTCTTGCAATTATAAAGGGGCTTAACTCCATTTACGGCGTTAAAGATAAACGCGGACTCATCAGGGTGCGTTTCGTCACCATGCTTTACATGCTCGGATTTATGATTACGCTGATTATAACCCTTGTCGTGCTTGTTTTCGGCAGAGTTATCGCAGGGTGGTTAGTGGAGACCCTACCCGCACTCGGAAGAAATACCGCGTTTTTCTCGTGGGCGCGCTGGCTGTTCGGCTTTTGCTTCTTAGTTCTGTTTTTCTGGGCGTTGTATTCTTTTGCTCCCGGGCGTAAGACCCGCTCGATTATGGAGTTTCCCGGAGCGATTTTAACTACGCTCGGTTGGCTCGGTTTTTCCGCATTATATTCTTTTTATATAAACAATTTCGCCAACTATTCATATCTGTACGGTAGCTTGACGGCTATAGTTTTACTTATGCTATGGCTTTATTTCTGTATGAATATAATGTTTTTCGGTGCAGAGGTCAACGTAATATTACGCACCCTGTTAAAGCCCAAGCCCCGTATAAAAGGGAAAATCAGAAAAAAAGCAAATAAAAAGTAAATAAAAGTAAAAATATTAAAAAAAGGACGGTTCATAAAAAATGAAGCTCGGTATGGTAGGTCTGCCCAATACGGGCAAAAGTACATTATTTAACGCACTGACAGGCGCGGGTGCGGATTCAAGCAACTATCCGTTTTCTACGGTAGAATCCAACATAGGACGGGTTAGCGTACCCGACTCAAGACTTCTCAGGCTCGCCGAAATCTACAAACCCGAAAAGCTTACCCCCGCATGGCTTGAGTTCGCAGATATAGCGGGTCTTGTGAAAGGCGCCTCAAAGGGAGAGGGACTCGGTAACAGGTTTCTTGCCTCTATACGTGAGGTTGACGCAATTATTCACGTCGTCCGTTGTTTCGAGGACGAAACAGTTGTTCACCCCGATGGAAGTATCAGCGCGAAACGCGATATAGAGACCGTTAATCTTGAGCTTGTTTTTTCTGACCTCGAAATACTCGAACGCAAACTCGAAAGGACAAAGAAAATGCTTAAAGGCGGCGGAGAGTTTAAAAAGGAAGCCGATTTTTTAGAGAAAATAATCGCTTATATGAGCGAAGGAAAAACCGCTCGCAGTTACGAAACGGATGAGTACGAACAAGGAATCCTCAAAGATGTTCCGCTCCTGTCGGCAAAACCGGTCATATACGCCGCAAATATGAACGAATCCGATTTTCCGGACGCCTTTGAAAATAACACTCACTATAAATATGTAAAAGAAGCCGCAGAAAGTGAAAACTGTGCTGTGTTACCTGTTTGCGCAAAAACTGAAGCTGATATTGCTACGCTCGATGAGGAAGACAGAGCGGCTTTCCTCAGTGAACTCGGCATGGCGGAGCCGGGGCTTAATCGTATAATTAAACAAGGCTATGCCCTGCTCGGGCTAATCTCATTTCTCACCGCAGGTCCGCAGGAGGTAAGAGCCTGGACAATAAGACAAGGTACAAAAGCCCGTCAAGCGGCGGGTAAAATTCACACTGACATTGAAAAAGGCTTTATAAAGGCAGAGGTAATCGCATTTGAGGACGTTGATATTTACGGGAGTACAGCCGCCGCAAAGGAAAAAGGGCTTCTCCGCCTTGAGGGCAGGGACTATATAATAAAAGACGGCGATGTGGTACTTTTCCGTTTTAACAGGTAAAATTCATGCAGATTTACAGAAACAAAAACCCGTATTACCGCACGCTTATCGTCATTTCGGCGGCGCGAATTGCTCTTTGTGTCCTGCCTGTTTTCGCGCTTTGCTTTTTATTTTGGCGGATAGGCTCGGAAAATTATATGGAAGCTATGGGCTTCGCCGCAATGACAACAGGTATGGTGATTGCGTATGCGGTGCTGTCGCGGCGTTACAGGATTTTACTATCAGGACACAATGGCGAACGCGAGCTGTACAAGATTATAAAACGCTTGCGTTTCGAGGGTTACAGCGCAATATTTACTAATCTGCCCGTAAAATTCAAGAAGAACCGTTCTGAAATAGATATGCTTTTAGTCGGAGTCCGCGGCGTGGTTATAATTGAGGTAAAAAATCATTCGGGGGTAATAAACGGCGACAGAAGCGATAATTTCTGGATACAGCGAAAAAAATTCCATGAAGTCCGCACGGGAAAACACGCCGAAAAGAAAATGCTGAACCCGCTCATACAGCTTCGCAGACAGCGCGGAATCATAAAAGCTCTTCTCCGCGAAAGCGGACAGGAGGTATGGGTCGAAAATGTATTATTTTTTTCAAACCCGTATGTAAAACTGAAACTTACCCTCGGCGTAAATAACCATGTGTTTTCAGACAGGTCGGAATTAATTAATTTTATAAATGATATGGAGCCGAAGAACCGCCTGTCTAAAGCGCAGTGTTCGGAGATTATAGAAGCAATAAAGAAAATGAATAAGACATAATTTAGTATTTGATTAAATAATTAAATTTGTTTAGTCTTTTTACCGAAAAACCCATTCATTTATTTGTGCATAATTTACAAACATTTTTAATTTTTATAAAAACTATTGACACATATATATAAAAGCAGTATAATGAATGCAAGTAATAATTGTTTTGTAAGGTTGTTGTGGTGAATTTGTTTTGTTTTAGTTGTCTCCTTTCTTTTGTTCTACACATTATGCATTATCTTACTTTCCGCCCCTTTTTTAAAAAAGGGGAATTTTTTTGTTTGTTTTTTTTGAAAAATATGTTATAATAGAATTATAACGTCTTAAAGCGAAAGGAAAAACGAAAATGACTAACCCGCTAAAACGCGAAAGAATAGCCGAAGGCACACATTTTAACAGAATAAGCGACCCTCGTTTTAAATTTAACAGGATTGTTTTCGGTTTTTTTGTGCCTCTCGATAAAGAAAAAGCGTCGCTGTACGCTCTTATCCCGCGGCTTTTTCACAGAACCAACGCCGAATATCCTAAAAGTAAGGACTTTAACAACTACTTAGCCTCGTTATATAACGCTAAGGTCGACTTTGAGGTTGCGAGCATAGGTGATACGCAATTCTTAGGTATATCCATGAATTTTATGGATGACAGTTACGCCCTGCATGGTGAAAAAATTACTGAAGCAGCATCATACGCACTGTTTAACTGCGTTTTTAATCAGCCTGTAGCCGATGGAAACGCCTTCGATAATGCTAATGTTGAGCTTTGTAAGCGAGAGCAAATCGAGGCTATCGAAGCCGAAATAAACGATAAGCGCGTTTACGCCTCGAATCAAGCCCGTCGGATTATATGCGAGGGTGAGCCGGCGGCAATAAATCCGCTCGGTACAGTCGAAAAAACCCGTGAAATAACACCGGAAAGCCTTTTAAAAGCCGCTGTTGAGCTTTTTTCAAATGCTGTTTTTGAAATAATCTGCGTAGGCTGTAACGATTTTGACAGCGCATTAAAAATCGCTAAAGAATATTTCCCCGCGGAGCAATTTGACGGCAGAAAAACCTTACCTTGCGAATCCGTTTACAGTCCGCTCAAAAAAACTGTTTCGGAAAAAATCGAGAAGCTCCCTGTTTTGAATCAGAGCAAGGTCGTACTCGGTTTTAAGACTGACAGTAAAAACCGCGCCGCTCTTACTCTCATGTCTAATCTTTACGGCGGGACGCTCTCGTCCAAATTATTTTTGAATGTCCGTGAAAGGCTCTCCCTATGCTACTATTGCTGGTCGCGGTTAAGCAAAGAAAAAGGGGTCATGAGCGTTGTTTGCGGTGTTGAGGAAGAAAATATCGAGAAGGCGAGAGAAGAGATTATATCACAGCTTGAGCTTATTAAAACGGGAGATATTACCGCCGATGAATTAAACTCTGCCCTGCTTTTTGAGCAGAATAATATTAAAACCGTAAACGACAGCTTAAGCTCTTTGACTTGGTGGTATATTTCACGAATCTATGCCGGGGAAATAAAATCCCCCGAACAGTTCCTAAAAAATTATGAGGGTATAACGAGCCGAGATATAATCGAAGCGGCAGATTCTATGAGGCTCGACACGATATATGTTCTGTCAGGCGAGGAAAAGTGCGTCGGAGATGACATATCGCTACAGGAGGAGAATGAATGAATACTAATATAATAAGAAGTGACCGCGTCCGTGAGGAGTATCAGGTAATAAAACACCCGAGCGGACTGACAATCTGCCTGTACCCCATGAAGGGCTTCACAAGTGCATATGCGTTATTTGCGGCGAAATATGGCTCTGTGGACGTTACGTTTAAGACTGATGAGGATACCGAGTTCGTAAGTGTTCCCGAAGGGATTGCGCATTATCTTGAGCATAAATTATTTGAAAACGACGACTGTGACGCATTTCAGCTATTCGCAAAAACAGGTGCTAACGCAAATGCCTACACGAGTTTCGATAAGACGGCTTATTTGTTTTCATGCTCTCAGCATTTTGAGAAGAACTTAGAGATTCTTTTAAACTTTGTTCAGGAGCCGTATTTCACCGAGGAGAGCGTTGCCAAGGAGCAGGGTATCATTGGTCAGGAAATAAAAATGTACGAGGATGAGCCGGGTTGGCGGGTATTTTTTAACGGTCTGCGTACACTTTATCATAAAAACCCTGTCAGAATCGACATTGCAGGAACATCTGAAAGTATAGCCAAAATAGATAAAGAACTACTTTATCGCTGTTATAAAACATTTTATAACCTCAATAACATGGTTTTATCAATTGCGGGAAGCTTCGATGTCCGAAAAACCTTAGAAATTTGTGACCGCCTCCTAAAACCGACTCCCGACCTCGGGTTAGAAGCTGTCTTTCCGGACGAACCCGAAGAAGTGAAAAAAAGCGAGACAGTACAAAAGTTAACCTGCTCCATGCCCATATTTAACGTGTTTTTCAAGCTTCCGGCTTTTGAGGGGGAGGAGAATACCCGAAAATATGTTATTTATAATATTATACTTGAAACAATACTCGGTAAAACTTCCGCTTTCTACGATGAATTGTTAAACGACGGTTTGATTAACAGTAATTTTACGGTGGGGGTTTTAAACGGACGCGGATTCTTTACATTGACTGCGGACGGGGAATCGAGCGAGCCGCGTAAAGTTTTCGAGGAAATAAAAAAAGCTCTTTTACAGGCGAAAGGCGGGAATCTTTCGGAAAAAGAATTTGAAAACGTCAGAAAAAAGACCTACGGCGAGCTTATTTCTATGCTCGGTTCAGTAAGCGCAGTGGCGACAAATATGATGGAGGCGCATTTCCACGGCAATAACATGTTTGATATTATTGAGATTACCGCAAATTTATCATATCAGGACATAATTTCCACACTCGCTGAATTTAATGAAGAGAACTCGTGTATTTCGATAATTGAACCAATTTAAAATGACATTAAAAGAAAGGCGTGATTTTTATTAACAGCTTTATCAGCTTTCCTAATTTAAACTTAGAATTTGAAATAGGGCGGACGGCGTTTACTTTCTTCGGATTAGATATTTACTGGTACGGCGTGGTTGTTTCAACGGCGATTGTACTGAGTTTTATGTACGCTTTAGTGCGTTCGGAGCAGTTCGGGATGATTTCCGATAAAGTTTTCGACGTGGCGGCGGCGGGGTTAATCGGCGGATTTATCGGCGCACGGCTGTATTATGTCATATTTCATAATTTAAACCCTGAAAACCAAGTTAAATATAGCTTCTCCGACATAATAATGGGCATACGTGACGGTGGTCTCGCTATTTACGGCGGAATAATAGGGGCGGTGGTTTTCTCGCTTGTCTACATGAAGTTAAAAAAGGTGAAAATGCTTCCCATACTCGATATGGCGGGAATATCCTTTCTGCTCGGAATAGGGATAGGCAGATGGGGAAACTTCTTTAATCAGGAAGCATATGGTGCAGCTACTGCGGGCGACCTGCCGTGGGGTATGACGGGTAGCCGAATCGCGTATGAGGTCGGCGATGGTTTAGTTCATCCCTGCTTTCTTTATGAAAGTCTTTGGTGTCTGCTCGGTTTCACTCTCCTGCATTTTTATTCAAAGAAATTCCGTACCTATGACGGGGAACTCTTTTTACTTTTTGCCGCATGGTACGGTACGGGGCGGTTGTTCAATGAACAACTCCGTACTGACAGCCTGATGCTCGGGGATTTAAAGATTTCGCAGGTTTTAGCGGCGGTTTCTGCCGGCATCGCGCTAATAATATTCATTTGCCTGAAAATACGCACAGGGAAGGAGCAGAAGCTTTTTAAAAACACCGAGGAGAGTATATGGGCGGTAAGCTCTTATGAAGAAAACATGCGAATCCAAAAAGAGAAAAAGGCGGCAAAAAAAGCCCTGAAAAAAGAAGAAACCGCGCCGAGTATTTTGGGTGAGGACGAACACTTGACAAACGGCGATTTATGATGCACAATGATAGTTGACAGTGGATAATTAATATTTAATGGAGGTGTACATGAAAAAATATATAGTCCTACCCCTCATAGTCGGTCTCGTTTTCGGGTTCATTTCGGTTATCTATTCAAAAATACCTGCTCCCGCGGCGAACTGGAGCGGGATACGGCTTCTCGCAAATCATTTGGGCTACTTATGGTACGCGCTTGTTTTAGCCTATATAAACCGCGAGAAGTGGGTTAAGGCTTTTATATCGGGCTTTTTGGCGATTACTGTAGCCAATATTACATACTATGTTGTGATTTTTGTGATGATGGAGCTTGACCCGCGGGTTATACAACATTCTTTCGAGACCATGGATTTAATCATGTGGACGATTACGGGGCTTGTTGTGGGGGCTTTGTCTGCTACGTTCATTAGAATCGTGATGTTCGGAAAAGTTAAATTCGTCCGCTACGGCGCGATTTTTACATGGTATGCGGCGATGTTATTTATAATTTATTATTTTGTAGCCTCCGGAATTTTCGTTCGCATGGGTAATGAAAATTTTATACAAGGCGGATATATGACGGGGTATTATTCTAAACATTATTTCGTGGGTGATATATACGAGGTAGTATTAGCCCTCGCGGTGACGACGGTTATGCTTGTGTTTTTTCTTAAAAAGCAGAAAGGGAATATTAATAACTTGGAAATTTTATCTACAGAATCGGGGAAAACGATACTTTAAAAAATCTCTTGTGAGGAAAGGACGATATTAAAAATATGGCTAAAATTATTGACGGAAACGCGCTTAGTAAAACTATAAAAGCCGAAATCAAAGCGGAAATTGAACGCGACAGCTTAAAGGTCGGGCTTGCCGTGGTCTTGGTGGGGGACGACCCCGCAAGCCATGTCTATGTTAATTACAAGAAAAAAGACTGTGCCGAGTGCGGAATTAATTCATATGAACATATTCTGCCCGAAAGTACAAGTACCGATGAACTTCTCGCTTTAATCGACAAACTCAATACCGATGAAAACGTAAACGGCATACTGATTCAACAACCATTGCCCCGTCAGATTGACGTTACAACCGCAAATGCCCGTATAAATCCGAAAAAAGACGTGGATGCGTTCCATGCCGACAACGTAGGGCGTGTCATGCTCGGCGAATATCACCTCGCGGCGTGTACTCCCGCCGGTGTTATGGAAATGCTGAAACGCGAGGGTTTATCGGTTTCGGGTAAAGAGTGTGTCGTTGTGGGCAGAAGTAATATTGTAGGGAAGCCTATGGCTATGCTTCTTCTTCATGAGCATGGTACAGTGACAATATGTCACAGCCGAACCGTAAATCTTAAAGAGGTCTGCCGCCGTGCCGATATTTTAATTGCGGCAATAGGCAAACCGAAGTTCATAACAGGCGATTATGTGAAAAAGGGCGCGGTTGTAATTGATGTGGGCATAAACAGGGGAGAGGGAAATAAGCTTTACGGCGACGTCGATTATGAAAATGCCGAGCCTCTTGCGAGTTATATCACGCCCGTACCGGGCGGTGTCGGTCCTATGACAAGGGCAATGCTTATGAAAAACACGCTGACGGCTAAAAGGTTACAGTCGTTATGAAGAAGCATACGAATAAAGGGCGCGGTTTTTTGACAAACGGGGTGCTTTTGGCGGGTACAACTATTTTACTTATTGTATATATTTCGACAAATTATCTCTGGAGTATAGGGACAATTGTCGTAACCGCGCTTGCAGGAGTCATGAGCGGCTTTCAATTTTGGGTTTATTTTTACTTTATAAATAAAAACAGTTGACAAAAGATGAAATCTGTGGTAAAATGTTTAAGCCGCGTGTAAAAGGCTCTTATTAAGAGACGGCTCTACGCCGTCCGCCTTAAATTACAGCGAGACTTATGCCGAAACTGAGCGTTCGGCACGGAAAAAAGAGGAAATTTTAATGTACGCAGTTATTGAAACAGGCGGTAAGCAGTACCGCGTTAACGAGGGTGACGAACTTTATATTGAGAAGTTAGACACCGAGGGCGAGGTCTTGTTTGATAAGGTTGTACTTGTCAGCAAGGATGACGAGCTTGTAGTAGGGACTCCTTATGTACAGGGTGCGTCTGTCAAAGCCTCGATAGTAAAATCAGGCAAGGCAAAGAAAATCACCGTATTTACCTACAAACCCAAGAAGGGGCAAAAGCGTAAATTAGGTCATCGGCAACCTTACACAAAGGTTAAAATCGAATTAATTAATTATTAGAATGGGGGGGAATAGTAATGGCTCATAAGAAAGGCGTAGGTTCAACAAAAAACGGTCGCGACAGCGAATCCAAGAGGCTCGGCGTTAAACGTGCCGATGGTCAGTTTGTTTTGGCGGGGAATATCTTAGTGCGTCAGCGCGGGACGAAAATTCACCCCGGCAACGGCGTAAGTCGCGGTAAAGATGATACCCTGTTCGCGCTCGTTGACGGAAATGTCAGATTTGAGCGTCAGGGGAGAGACCGTAAGCGTGTAAGTGTATACGCGGCGGAATAGTTCGACAAAATATTACAAGGAGGCGAATTTAAAGTCGCTTCCTTATGCTATACGGAGGAAAGAGGAATGACGTTAAAATCTAAATGTATTCTTTGGTTTATTATTTCCATTATTCTTACAGCCGGTTTTTTCGCGCTGTTGACGCTGGCGTTTTTGGATGATTTTTTTATATGGTTGTCGCTTAGTCTTTTAGCGGCGGCGATTGTAATGATGATTTCGTGGATTGCCTATTATTTGGCTTTTTCAAAATATAAGGAGTCGCTTAACCCTAAAAAGAAAAAACGCTACCATAGGCAGGGAAACAGGAAAGAAAGCAGAAGAAAAGGGCTATAGAAAAGGTCGGAGTTTATGTTTGCAGACATAGTTAAAGTCTTTGTAAAAGCGGGAGACGGCGGAAACGGTGCTGTTTCCTTCCACCGTGAAAAATATGTTGCATCGGGCGGTCCCGACGGCGGCGACGGCGGTAAAGGCGGCGATATTGTTTTCGTGGCGGACAATAATCTGTCTACGCTTATTGATTTTCGTTATAAGAAAAAATATACCGCAGAGGACGGAAAAAAAGGCGAGCCTAAAAAATGCACAGGTAAGTCCGCACCCGACACACTCATAAAGGTACCGCGCGGAACTCTTGTGTTTGATAACGAAACAGGCAGGCTCATCGCCGATATTTCGGGCAATGAGCCTGTTATAATCGCTTGTGGAGGTAAGGGCGGAAAAGGTAATATGAACTTCGCAACATCAAGGCGGCAAAGCCCCCGTTTTGCGAAGCCCGGATTCCCCGGTGAAAGCTTCAATTTAAAGCTCGAACTCAAGCTCCTTGCCGATGTGGGGTTAGTCGGTTTTCCGAATGTCGGGAAATCAAGTCTGATAAGTGCGGTCAGTGCGGCAAAACCCGAAATCGCCAATTATCATTTCACAACGCTTACGCCTGTTCTCGGTGTGGTTAAGGTAGATGATAAAAACTTTGTTATGGCGGATATTCCCGGCTTAATTGAAGGGGCAAGCGGCGGTGCGGGGCTTGGTCACAGTTTTTTGCGTCACGTAGAGCGTTGCCGCCTTATTGTTCATGTTGTTGACGTTTCGGGAACAGAGGCTCGTTGTCCCAAGGACGATTTTATTAAAATAAACCATGAACTAAAACAGTTTTCACCGGAAATATCGAAATTGCCTCAGGTCGTCGCCGCTAACAAATCGGATATAGCCACGGAGGAACAAATTGAGGATTTTCGTGAATTTATAGGAGAAAAACACCAACTTTTCGTCATATCGGCGGTAACAAAAGAAAACACAGGAGATTTAATTAATCATATTGCCGCGAAGCTTGACGAACTGCCGCCTGTAAAGCTGTATGAAGCCGAGCCTGTCACGCTTGAAGAACTTGAGCGTATAAAAAGTAATAAGCGTGTATTCGCCATAAATAAACTTGAGGACGGCTTCTATGAGATAAAGGCTGAATGGCTCGCACCAATTTTATCTATGGTAAATATGGACGACTACGAGAGCTTACAATATTTCGGACGGGTATTGCGTTCTTCCGGTATCATCGATGCACTCGTGACCGAGGGGATAAAAGAAGGTGACACAGTAAGCGTTTTTGATTTTGAATTTGAATTTATAAATTAATTATGGATAATATAACAAAAGAACAAGCAAACCGCTACAGCCCTTTAACATTAGCCTTTCTCGGCGATGGTTACTATGAGTTGTTAGTGCGTCAGAAAATAACCCTTCTTCATAATATGAGTGCGAACAAGTTACATCATGCCGCCGTGAAAAAAGTTCGTGCGTCTTTTCAAGCCGCAGCTTGTGAAAAGCTCAAAACGGTTTTAACAGAAGAAGAAAGCGAGATTTTCCGCCGAGGCAGAAATGCAGGGGGAGCGGTTCCGCGTTCGTCAACTCCCTCGGAGTACCGAAAGGCAACGGCTCTTGAGGTTTTGTTCGGTTGGCTTTTACTTATCGGCGAAACGAAACGCGCCGAGGAATTATTTGAGGTGATTTACTATTATTCCGAAAAAGAAAAATAAGAATAAAAAGAATCGGTCGGCTTTAAAATGGACGATAGATTTGGCAATCATTATTTTCGGCTCGGCGGTTTACTCGCTCGGTCTGCATTGCTTTATTGCACCCGCTCATATAGCCCCCGGCGGTGTGACGGGTATTGCCACTATTATAAATTCGATGACGAAATTCATAAGTGTGGGTGCGCTTTACGGTTTGTTAAATTTACCTTTAATTGTACTCGGAGCGGTTCTTTTAAGTAAAAGTACAATGATTAAAACCATAATTTCTGTTATCGTCATTACTGTCGCGACCGACCTTGTTTTCGTATCAATCCCCGTCTATGAGGGTGAAAAAATACTTGCAGCATTATTCGGCGGTGTTATGTTCGGGGTCGGGATAGGCTTGATTTATTTATGCGACGGGACTTCCGGAGGCATAGGTATAATTAATCGCATAATAAACAAAAAATATCCGTTTTTCAGCATGGGAAAAATTTCGCTTGCGGCGGATGCGGTTGTAATTGCGGCTTCGATGGCGGTGTTTAGGAGCGTCGAGGCTGGGCTTTTTGCCATTGTGTCGATTTATGTGAGCGGGAGAGTTATAGATGCGTTACTTTACGGCGGACTTGAGGGCAAGCTTATGCTTGTTTTTTCTGAAAAATACGAAGAAATAACTCGGAAAATCATAGATGAGCAACAAAGGGGCGTGACGCTTCTGCATGGTACGGGTGCGTATTCGGGGCGTGAGCGTAAAGTAATCTGCTGCGCCGCACATAAGAATCAACACGAAAAAATTAAACGTATTGTGGGGCAGGTTGACCCGTCGGCGTTTATTGTAATAACCCATGCGGGAGAGGTTTTAGGCGAGGGATTTAACCCGAACAGGATTTCGTGAGTTTGATTTTCGGAGGGAGAAAATGGGAAATTGCGAAGTGGATATGACGATGGACAGCAAAGACAGCCGACCGATTTGTATGGTGTTTTCTGCGGATAAAAACGCCGTCATTTATTCATGCGGAGATATAAACCGTAAGCTCTGCGGCGGGTTAGGATTACCGCTCCTGCTGTATCATTTTCTGACGCTTATAAATAAAGGTGCGTTACTCTGGAGCGATAAGGTAACTGTAAGCGGAAAAGCCGCAAAAGAGAGCAATTCGGTAAACTCACTTGGGCTTGTAAAAGGCGAAAAAGTCAGTCTTTTTACCCTTTTCTGCGCCGCCGCGGCAATAAATGCACCCGACGCGATAATCACAATCGGAGGACACATTTTTAATTCTGTCGGGAAAAAGAAAAACAGTACAGTCGCTAAGTTAAGGCAAATCGGAGATGGATGGGGTATACCAAATGAGAGCATTAAAAACTTAACGGGAAGATTTTACGAACAAAATCCGCAATATTTTACAGTCGAACTACTCTCACGGGTCGCCGCCGAGCTTCTGGCATTTGATGTTGAGAATAATCTTAATAAAAACCGGGTCGTGCATAATGAAACATATGTAGAATGTGAAAGTGTTCTCGGTTCTACCCGAAACATAATGAGATATTTATGTTTCGGAGATGAGTTTGCTTTTCACGCAATAGCAATGGCAGAGTATGAAAATGAAACCCTTTTTATATCAGTCGGAGATGCCCGAACCCCGTTAGAACGGGATACGGCGATTCTGAACGCTCTCTTTTGTATAAATGAAAAGTCTTGTATTGATTTAAATAAAAACACAGATACGTGGATAAATGTATCTCAAAATATTCTTACAATATGCGGTGATACATATTGCGGAGAACGCTATACGAAATGGCGGATAAAACGGGGTATTGACGACCCTATCCAACGCTACGGCGATGAAGGGTACGATTTCTCGTTTGAGAATGTTAAGCAGTTTATAACAAAAGAGTCTTTTAATATAGTTAATTCCGAATGTGTACTCAGTCCCGTTTATGATAAGTCACAACAAACGGGTAAGTATTTGGGGTTCGTTCTCGGCGCGAATCCGGAAAAAACCGTAAATTGTTATAAGCGGATGAATATAAATGCGGTAATGCTCGCGAACAACCACATGATGGATTTCGATTCGGTGGGTTGCAGGCAAACGAAAAGATATTTTGAACAAGCAGGAATATTGACCGTGGGAACAGGCACAAATATACGGGATGCTGAAACGCCCGTTTGTTTGAAAATAAACGGACACAGGGTCATAATTTTCAATGCTTACGGCTATTATCTTGAAAAAAGGCACAAGCTTTTCCGCCATTATTGCTTAGGAGAGAATACCGGAGCGGCATTTATCACGGATATTATCGAAAACTGCTCATTCATTAAACGTATAGAGCAATACCGTAAGGAATATCCCGAAGCGTTTATTATACTCTCCCCGCACTGGGGTAAGGATTTTGACGGAAGGCATTTGCACTTACGGGCTATCGCTCAAAGGGCAATTAAAGCAGGGGTGGATTTAATCGTGGGACACGGACCCCACATACCTATAGGCGCCGAGCATTTATCGAAGAAAATAGTGATATACTCGCTCGGAAATTTTGTTTTTAATACCACGGGCATCGACCTTGACGCTTCGGGAAAATTACCTTACGGTATTATCTCACAATTATACTTTGACAAAAAAGCCGTAACATTGCGGTTGTACCCGATTTACGCACATAATATGAACACATTCTTTCAGCCGAAACCTGTTGATGAAAAGCAATTAGATGAATTTTTAAAGAACTTCATAGGCGCGAAGAAGTTTAAAATAAAAAAAGATGAATTGGGGTATTATCTCCAAAGAGGTATATAAAAATGAAAACACTTTTATTAATACTAATATCGGCTTTGCTATTACTATCATCTTGCACCTTTGGGGAAACACCAGAGCCGTATTCCGAAGAGATTTTTGAAGATAATGCCGAAGACACAGAAACCGAATCTGAACCGGAAGAACCCGAAGAAATTTTTGAAGATGATGAAACCGAAGATGGCTTTGAAGATGATAAAACCGAAGATGGCTTTGAAGACGATGAAACTTCAATAAATAATAACGAATATACTTCTGACTTTTTTCATGGTTCTTATGAAAGCATAGATATTATAAACGACACGCCTTTGTATATTGGTTACGTTTCCGTGCCTGCGGAAGAACCGCTGAAAAGGAAAGAAACTCTTATTTTAAATACCCCGAAAGAAATGGAAGCGCCCGTAAAATATGCGATATTAAATTTTGATTATAACTTGTATGACCTTAGGTTTATCCGCGTTCGTTCCTATGACGGAATAAATTTCTATTACGATGACCTTATTCAAGGGCTTGGTTGGTGGTCTTGGCGGTATTGCAATATTTTCTTCCCCTTGAGTTATTCCGAAGACATTTATTATTACGCAGTCACTTTTACCGATAACAGTGAAGATGGAGATATTCATTCCTATCTTCTCACCCCTGACAAGGTTGAGAAAATCGAGGTTCAAGGTCGTGTTGATGAATATGTTACTGACGATTTAAACACTATCTCAATTAAGCTTTGGGATTATGCCGAAATAAAAAATACTGATTATAGCGATGAGGAAAATTTTAGTTTCGTTACCATGAACATATCGGAAGAAAATTTCCTTGAAGATGCCGTAAAGGCAATATATCTTCATCAAGGTTTCAGCATTAAAAGTATCTGGTATGAGGGGGACAAGATTTATATTGATTTAAGCCTGATTCAAGATTTTAGGGCTTCTCGTGGAAGCATGGCGGCAATAGTGACTTCAAATTTGTTGAAGCGAACCTTTGCAAGTTTTCCGAATATGACGGAAATGGAGTTTTTGGTTGAAGGAAGAGTGAATCCCGATTTTCATAACAGTAATATGATGTGCGGTACATTCACGGTAAACGGTCCTCTGCTTACAGATATAACTCATAAAGAATTTAATTAATTTTAAAAGGAGCAAGTCATGTCAGGTCACTCAAAATGGAGTACGATTAAGCGCAAAAAAGGCGAAAAAGACGGCGCGCGTGCTAAGGTTTTCACTAAAATCTCGCGTGAGATATTAGTCTGCATAAAGGAGACGGGAAACGCCGACCCCGCCGCAAACGGCAGACTTCGCGACCTAATCACCAAAGCGAAATCCAACAACATACCAAACGATAATATTGAGCGGTTACTTAAAAAAGCGGCGGGCGGCGGCGAGAAAGCCGATTATGAAAACTGTGTATACGAGGGCTACGGTCCGAACGGTGTCGCTGTCATGGTCGAGTGTTTAACCGATAATCGTAATCGTACAGCGGGAGAAATACGCTGTTATTTCGATAAGTACGGCGGTAATATGGGTGCAACGGGTTGTGTTGCATTTATGTTTGAACAGAAGGGCGTCACCCTGCTTGATAACGAAGACGGCAAAATTAACCCTGACCTGCTTTTTGAACATACGCTTGAAGCGGGCGGAGACGACTTCACGCTTGAAGACGATGGGACTGCGGTCATTTACAGCTCTCCGGAAACGGCGGCGAATGTAGGTTCGGCGTTGAGTGAGGCGGGTTACTCTGTGATTTCGGCAGAGGCTGTGCAAATCCCCTCGACGTATGTAAAGCTGACCGACGATGAGCATATTAAGAAAATGAACCTATTACTCGATGTGCTTGAAGATAACGACGATGTTCAGAATGTTTGGCATAATCTTGAAGAGTAGAAAGAAAATTAATATACCGACATCGAAAAAGGAAGGTTACAGATGAGTAAAACTAAGAATTACGGCGACCACAGTTTAAAGTCGCTCAAAGGTCCCGACCAGGTAAGAAAACGCCCCGGTGTTATATTCGGCTCGGACGGAATAGAGGGTTGTCAGCACTCGGTTTTTGAGATTTTATCTAACTCCATCGACGAGGCGCGGGAGGGTTACGGTAAGGAAATAGTTATAACCCGCTTTAACGACGGTTCGATAGAGATTATTGACCGCGGACGCGGTGTACCTATTGATTATAATAAAAGTGAGGAAAAATACAACTGGGAGCTTGCTTTTATCACCCTTTATGCAGGCGGGAAGTATGACAACAACACGGGTGAAAACTACACCTACGCATTGGGGCTTAACGGATTAGGGTTGTGTGCTACGCAGTTTTCTTCCGAGTATATGGAAGTCGAAAGCGATAACGGAACATGGAAGCACAGCCTGAGCTTTGAAAAAGGATTCAATGTCACGCTGAATAAAGACGAACGCGGGTTCATAAAAAGTAAGTCAAATGGCAAATCCGGTACGCGAATAAAGTGGAAGCCCGACCTTGACGTTTTCACCGATATAGATATTCCCGATGACTATTTTGACCAAGTACTGATTAAACAGGCAGTCGTCAACGATGGGTTGCTGTTCAAATTCCGCAGGGAAAATGCAGACGGTACATTCAGAGAAAAAGAATACAGCTACCAAAACGGGATTGACGATTATATTAAAGGAATTTCCGGAACTGATACTATTTCCGAGATGCAGAGTTGGAACACATCCCGCACGGGTAAAGACCGCGAGGATAAAGACGAGTACAAGCTTCGGTTGCGCTGTGCTTTTGTGTTTTCCAATAAAACAAAGCTGATTGAACACTATCACAACTCATCATGGCTTGAATACGGCGGAAGTCCGGACAAGGCTTTACGGCAAGCCTTTGTGTCTCAAACAGACGCATATTTAAAAAATAATAATAAATATAATAAAGGCGAAAGTAAAATCAATTTCACCGATGTTGAGGATTGTCTTATTTTTGTTTCAAACAACCTGTCATCGCAGGTAAGCTTTGAAAACCAGACAAAAAAAGCGATTAATAATAAGTTCGTTTACGAGGCTATGACCGAATGGCTTAAAAGTCAGCTTGAAGTATATTTTCTTGAAAACAAAGACGAAGCCGCACGGATTTGCGAGCAGGTATTAGTCAATAAACGCTCGCGGGAAAACGCAGAAAAAACCCGTCTGAACTTAAAGAAAAAGCTAGCAGGAAACCTCGATATTTCAAACAGGATTCAAAAATTTGTTGACTGCCGCAGTAAGGATTTGGCGAGACGCGAACTCTATATAGTAGAGGGCGATTCCGCACTCGGAGCTGTTAAGCTTGCGCGTGATGCGGATTTTCAAGCCGTTATACCCGTGCGTGGAAAAATCTTAAATTGCCTTAAATCTTCATACGATAAAATATTTAAAAACGAAATTATCACCGATATAATAAAAGTTCTCGGTTGCGGTGCGGAAATCGAAAACAAGGCGAAAAGTAAGGATATATCGCATTTTAACATTGAAAACTTGCGTTGGAACAAAGTTATAATCTGTACTGACGCAGATGTAGACGGTTTTCAAATCCGTACTTTAATCTTAACTATGCTGTATCGCTTAACGCCGACGCTTATTAACGAGGGCTTTGTTTATATAGCGGAATCGCCCCTTTATGAAATAAACACGAAAGACGAAACCTTTTTTGCTTACACCGAGACCGAAAAAAACCGTATAATAAAGAAATTAGACGGTAAAAAATATACATTGCAACGCTCAAAGGGACTCGGCGAAAATGAGCCTGATATGATGTCGCTGACGACCATGAACCCCGACACGCGCAGGCTTATAAAGGTTTTACCGACAGACGCGGAGGATACCCGTGATATGTTTGATTTAATGCTCGGAGACAATCTGCAAGGGCGAAAAGATTTTATCAGTGAGTTCGGGAGTAATTATTTAGAACTGGCGGATATTTCTTAGCTAATTTTTATCATAATGTCAATAAAATTCTGAGGAATGGTCAAAAAATTGAAAAAACAAAAACAACTTAAAAACACCCCGAAAGCCTACATCGAAAGTGCGGGAATCGTGATTGAAAAACCTGTCACGGAAACAATCGAAGAAAATTATATGCCCTACGCCATGAGCGTTATTGTTTCTCGCGCCCTGCCGGAAATCGACGGGTTTAAACCATCTCACAGAAAGCTTTTATACACAATGTATAAAATGGGTTTGCTGTCTGGTTCACGGACTAAATCCGCTAATATAGTAGGACAGACGATGCGGCTTAATCCGCACGGAGATTTGGCTATTTACGAAACGATGGTAAGGCTTGCGCGTGGGAATGAAGCCCTTTTGCACCCTTATATAGACAGCAAAGGGAACTTCGGAAAGACCTACTCCCGCGACATGGCGTATGCCGCATCGCGTTATACCGAGGCAAAGCTTGAGCCGCTTTGTAAAGAGCTTTTTGACGAAATAGACCGCGACACGGTTGACTTTGTACCTAATTATGATAACTCGACAAACGAGCCTGTTTTACTCCCTGTAAAATTCCCGTCTGTTTTGGTTAATTCTAATATCGGAATCGCCGTATCTATGGCAAGTAATATCTGCTCGTTTAATCTTGCCGAGGTCTGCGAAACAGCAATCTCTTTGCTCAAAGACCCCGAGCATGATATTATCAGTACGCTGAAAGCACCCGACTTTTCGGGCGGAGGATATATAGTTTACGATGAGGGTGCTTTGCGTGAGATTTACAGAACGGGACGCGGTTCTTTTAAGGTTCGTGCTAAGTACAATTATGACAGTGCAAACAATGTCATCGAAGTCACTGAAATACCGCCCACAACAACGATTGAGGCGGTTATAGATAAAATTGTCGAACAGATAAAAGCCGGAAAAATAAAAGAAATAAACGATGTTCGCGATGAGACAGACCTATCGGGGCTTAAAATAGCCATAGATTTAAAACGCGGTACAGACTATGACGCACTGATGAAAAAGCTGTTTAGACTGACGCCGCTTCAGGATTCGTTTTCTTGTAATTTTAATGTGCTTATTGCGGGTACGCCGCAGGTTCTCGGAGTGGGAGAGATTTTACGTGAGTGGGCGGCGTTCAGAACCGAATGTGTAAAGCGGCGTATTTTCTTTGAGTTGAATAAGAAAAAGGAACGTCTGCATTTACTCAGAGGGTTGCAAAAAATTCTGCTTGATATTGATAAAGCGATTAAACTGATTCGAGAAACACGCGAGGAATCCGAGGTCGTTCCTAACCTTATGATAGGTTTCGGGATTGACGAGTTGCAGGCTGAATATGTCGCAGAAATTAAACTCCGTCACATTAACCGCGAGTACATTTTAAAGCGTACCGAGGAAATCGAAAACCTCGAAAAAGACATAACCGCCCTACAGGAAACCCTCGAAAGCAAAAGCAAGGTCAAGGCTATCATAATATCCGAATTAAAAGAAGCGGCAAAAAAATACGCCGTACCGCGTAAAACCCTTTTCGTTTTTTCCGCCGAGGAAGAGGCTGAAGAAGAACCCGATATACCTGATTATCCCGTTAATATTTTCTTTACGAAAGAGGGTTATTTTAAAAAAATTACACCGCTGTCACTTCGCATGAGCGGCGAGCAAAAGCTCAAAGAGCAGGACTATATAACGCTCCATGAAGAAAGTGTGAACCGCGCCGAGCTTCTCTTCTTCACTGATGCAGGGCAGACATATAAGAGCCGCGCTTCTGACTTTGAGGACACGAAGACAAGTGTTATGGGTGATTTTATTCCCTCGAAATTAGATTTTGAGGACGGTGAAAAACCCCTCACCTTAATCACAACCCTCGATTATTCCGAGACGTTAATTTTGTTTTTTGAAAACGGTAAATGTGCTAAAGTGCCTCTTTCCTCGTTTGAAACTAAGACGAAGCGAAAAAAATTGCAAAACGCCTTTAATACATCATCACCGCTTGTCGGTATATTTAAAGTTTCGGAGGATATTGATTTTATCCTGTCCTCATCTGCGGGTAAATCGCTTATATTCAATACCGCGTTGATTCTGCCTAAAGCCGCACGTGATACGCAGGGCGTTCAGGTTATGCGCCTGACAAAAGCATATTTGAAAAAAGCGGAAATATATGCAGTTGGCATGGTGAAAAAATCGGCGGATATAGCGGAAATAACGGCGAAAACCCTGCCCGCCGCTGGAAAAGCGGTGAAGACCGTTGATAGTTTACAGTTGACAATTGACAGTTGAGATTAAACTATGGTATAATTAAGCCAAACATGGAGGGATATCATGCTGACAGATATTGAAATAGCCCGGCTTGCTAAAATGAAAAAAATCCGTGAAATTGCGGAGATGCTTGGTATAACCGAAGACGAATTTGAGCCTTTCGGCTACTATAAGGCGAAGCTATCCGAAAGCCTTTATTCGCGTGTTTCGGGCAACCCCGACGGTAAATTAATACTTGTCACCGCAATTAATCCCACACCCGCCGGCGAAGGCAAGACCACCACATCTGTCGGGCTTGCACAAGGTATGGCTAAAATAGGAAAAAAAGCGGTGCTTGCACTGCGTGAACCCTCTTTAGGTCCTGTTTTCGGTGTGAAAGGCGGCGCGGCGGGAGGCGGTTATGCACAGGTTGTCCCCATGGAAGATATAAATTTACACTTTACGGGGGACATGCACGCAATAACAAGTGCAAATAATCTACTTGCGGCACTACTTGACAACTCTTTGCAACAGGGTAATCCTCTTGGTATAGACCCGCGCCGTGTACAGCTTAAACGCTGTCTCGACATGAATGACCGCGCACTCAGAAACTGCGTAATCGGACTCGGCGGCAAGGTTGACGGAACGCCGCGGCAGGACGGATTCATTATTACCGTGGCGAGTGAGGTTATGGCTATTCTGTGCCTTTCGCGTGATTTGGAAGATTTGAAAAAACGGCTCGGCAATATTTTAGCAGCATACACTTATGAAAATAAGCCCGTGTTTGCGCGTGATTTAAACGCTGTGGGAGCAATGGCTTCTCTTCTCAAAGACGCGATTAAACCTAACTTAGTGCAGACGCTTGAAAACACGCCGGCGATTATTCACGGCGGACCGTTTGCCAATATCGCGCATGGGTGCAACTCAATACGTGCGACAAGACTCGCGATGAAGCTCGGTGATTATGTCATTACCGAAGCGGGGTTCGGCTCTGATTTAGGTGCGGAAAAATTCTTCGATATAAAATGCCGTGCGGCGGGGCTTGCTCCCGATTGTGTTGTTATTGTAGCGACAGTCCGTGCTTTAAAATATAACGGTGGTGTACTTAAAAGCGAGCTTGCCGCACCGAATCTTGATGCACTAAAAAAAGGTACGGTCAATCTGCAAGTTCACATTGAAAACATGAAAAAATTCGGTGTACCCGTGGTTGCGGCAATTAATCGGTTTCCCGCAGACAGTGATGAAGAAATAGAATTTATAAAGAATTTTTGCGACACGCCTGTTGCTGTTTCGGAAGTCTTCACCAAAGGCGGGGACGGCGGCACGGAGCTTGCACGCATTGTTTGTAAAACAATAGAAACAGAAAAATCCTGCTTTAAGCCTTTATACGATTTAAAACTTTCGCTCAAAGAGAAACTAAATATAATAGCTCGCGAAATATACCGCGCAGACGGCGTAAATTTCACAGCCGCCGCCGAAAAAGCGATTTTAGAGACAGAAGCGCTCGGTTTTGGGGAACTGCCTGTCTGTGTTGCAAAAACACAGTATTCACTCTCTGACGAGCCGACAAAACTCGGAAAACCCGAAAATTTCACAATTACTGTTCGTGATGTAAAATTATCGGCGGGTGCAGGGTTTGTGGTCGCGCTTACAGGCGATATTATGACCATGCCGGGGTTACCTAAAACACCTGCGGCAAGCAACATTGACGTTGATAACGACGGGAATATTTCGGGGTTGTTTTGAAACCTTGACATTAGGGTAGGGTATGAAAAGCATGAAAACACTTTTATCTGCGGTAATTATTATACTTATATTTTTTACCGCCTGCGACAAGAATACATCTGTTTTATCGGAATCCGAGTCCGAAAACTCGGAAGAACCCGTTATTGTCTCTTCCGAAATTGCTGAGACCACGCCTCCGATACGTACAACGCCACCCGCAACGACGACTTCAACCACAGCGAAAACCGAACCACCCGAACCGCTCCCCATTATAATGTCTGAAAAAATAGCCGCTTCATTAGTTAAAAAAGCGATAGACCCGAATGACGAACTTGACATTGAATTAGATTTTGATATGCAACGGTCTGATGAAATTGACGGAGTTGATTATTTTTACGGTTATATACGCGGTTCGGCGTATGCTAAAACTTACTATGTCAGTAAGGTGACAGGCGAAGTTTTTTTAAGAGTGAACGGTAAATTAATGGCTTTACCTATTGATGAAATGTCAAGATTTTTGATTTTTATCGAGGTTTTCAATTCAATGCCGCAGTTTACATCAATTCCCGCTTTCAATGATATAAACGAGATTCCTCTCTCGCATATATTAAAATTATACGAAAACAATTACGATATCGGATATGATTATATAGTAGGTCACGACTTTGAATATGAGGAGCAAATAGAAAAATTCCCGGATGGCGTTATTGTGCATAATAAAGCCTATGGCGTCTATCCCAAAACGATAGAAGAAGTTATAAAAAAGAGATATAACCCCGAATTTAAAATAGAACATTATGATTTTAATTCTATTATGGATAATAGCGGCTCTGTGTTTTATGCAGATGAGTATGGAGGATTATATCTAAGTTACCAATATAAAGTTGTTTGGGACGAAGAGAATAAAGCATTTGCTTTTATTCCTATATACAGCGCGGGCGGAGGACACGGGGCAGGGTGTATAACGCTCAAAACCTACACAGAAAATGCTCTATATTACGCTATCACGTTTGATTACTGGTCGACAATTCAATATTTTGAGATTAAAGGTTATTATCTAAGTACTGTTAAGAAAAATGAAAACGATGAATTTATTATTATATCAAAAACACCTATAGATATTAATACTATATCTTTCACAGATGAGGAAATTGCCGATTTTAGGTGGAAAGATGAATTTATGTTTGATAATAAGTTTTTTATGCCGGGCGTTGAAACAAAAAAAATCATAGAAAACTTCATGAGTAATATAGTTTCCGATGAAGAGCTTTATTATGATATGGATTTTAACGAATATTGGTTCAGAAAAGAAGTTTACGGTGAGCCATATATAAACTGTTATCTTGCCTATATCAGGTATGATGATGCAGATGGAAAAACACAAACTATCGGCAAGTATTACGTGGATATGGTGACAGGCGAGGTTTATCCATATGACGAATAAACAGGCGGCGTGTCGCCGCAGCCAAAATTTTTCCGATGTTTTAGAGGCGGCGTGTCGCCGCAGACGGTATTTTCCGATGTTTTAGAGGTCGCCAAATGAAGTATTTCTCATCTTCCTGCGAAGAAACTATCAAACTCGGTGACGAGTTAGGACGCAAAATATCCCCCGATACCGCCGTCTTGCTGTACGGCGAAATGGGGGCAGGGAAGACACATTTTGTAAAAGGTATTGCACGAGGTTTGGGTATCTGCGCGAATATCACCAGTCCCACCTTCGCGCTTGTAAACGAATATGAGGGCAAACTTTTCCATTTTGACTTGTTCAGGGTTCAAAGTTCAGACGATTTGTACTCTATAGGCTTCTACGATTATATAGGACGCGGAAATATTGTCATAGAGTGGAGTGAAAATGTCCCGGAACTCGAAGACGAGTTTGAAAATTGTTATAAAGTGGAAATTAAAAAGCTTTGTGAAACAAAAATAAGAGACGAACAATCCGTCTCAAAAAGGGAAATAATAATAAGTCCTAATATAGAAATTTCATGATGTGAATTCAATAAACCTGTCTATATCTGCATCTGTTAGGTTTCCTATAGGCTCTATATTTTCAAAAAACGATAAAGGTCGCGTGAAACGTGTTCCCGTGTCAACATATGATTGCTTGTCGAGTCCGGCTTGTTCCCAATTGTTAATCTTGAAAAATTTCGCCTTAATTTCATCGCTTTTACTCTCGTATTGGGTAGTTATAGGATATGCTCTTACAATTTCATTATTCAGAGCATATACCAACACAGGGCGTTTTTTACCGCCACTCCCCCAAGAAATGTATATAATAAATATGTCAAATGCTTTCATCAGCCGTTTACCGCCCAGTCGTATAATTCGGGATGCAGGTCTTTGTCGATGAGAATATTTCCGTCCGTATCGGAATCAAGGTTGTACTCCTTCGCCGGCATTTTTTCGAGGGCGGCGATTAACTCCATATGTTTTAGGTTGTTATTTTGCATGTTTAATCTGATGTGTTCCCTTGCAATCAAACAGAAAGCCTGTAAAACGCTTTCCGGCAACAGTTCTATATCCCTGTGAAGTTGCTGTCTGAGTTCCATATCGTTCACCTCGTTTATATTGGTTTTTATACTCATACGTATATTATAGTATATGGCATGGAAAATGTCAAGAAAATAAAGAAAAATAAAGGTGAAAAATGCTTATTCTCGGTCTTGACAGCTCTGCTAAAGCCGCTTCATGCGCTGTTTATGGTACGGACGAAAAAAAAATAATCGCCTATGGCGGCGTTAATGTTCAAATTACTCACTCGGAAACTCTCCTGCCCCTCGTTCAAAGTATTTTAAAAGCGGCGAATCTAACGCTTAACGACATAGACGCTTTCGCGGTAAGTAACGGTCCCGGCTCATTTACGGGAGTACGAATCGCAGTAAGCGCGGTAAAGGGCATGGCTTTCACACTCGATAAGCCGATTTATGCGGTTTCAACCCTGCGAAGTCTTGCATTTAATCTCGCCGGATATGACTGCATAGCCTGCTGTTTAATGGATGCGCGGCGTGAACAGTTTTACAGTGCGTTGTTTGACATATCTGACGGAAACGTCACGCGATTGACCGAAGACGCGGCTTTAAGTCGGTTTGAAATCGAATCCATGTTGGAAAAATATAAAACGCGAAAAACTATTCTTGTCGGTGACGGCGCAGAATTGTTTTACAATAATACCGGAATCAAAGATTTTTTAACCACCGCTCCGCAACAGCATATTCACCAAAACGCCGTTTCGGTCTGCCTCGCAGGGCAGGAAGAAAATCCCGTCTCAGCAAAGACGTTAATGCCGTTTTATCTGCGGCTCGCGCAAGCTGAGAGGGAAAGGCTAAAAGTTGATAGTTGATAGTGACAGTTACATTTTAAGAACCTGTAAAAAGCTCTGACAGAAAGGGAGAAATGATATGCAAGAAATTACGCCGCGAAAATTGATGACGCCCACGCTTGTGGCACTTTTAATTATATTGATGGCGGGGATAGGTGTGTTATTTTATGTTTATATTATTGTCGTACCCGATTTGCCTGCCTTTAATGAAAACGGCGAAGAGGTGGAAATTTTAGCTCAAGAGGATAACATATCGGGGGAAAACACGTACTTTCATGATTACGAAAATTATGAAAATTATGAAAATTATGATAATCTGTACGAGGATATAAATCTCATTGGTGACGGTTCAATCGATGAGCCTTTCATTATCAACACCATCAATGATTTAGAAGAGCTTGCCGTTGCGGTAAGAAACGGTTCGAGTTTTGACGGTATGTGTTTCCGTCTTATGAGCGATATTGACATGAGCGAATACCTTTCCGAGGGCAATCCCGGTTTTAACAATGGTGAAGGTTGGCTGATGATAGGTACATACACAGGCACACCTTTCAATGGTATATTTGACGGGAATGGTCATACCATAAGCGGGCTTTGGGTTAATCGCCCAAACGAAGCCACAGTGGGGCTGTTCGGTCAAATAAGAGGCGGTGCGGTTTTCAACCTTAATGTAGAGGCGACAAGTCTTAACGGGAGAATTTATGCCGGAGCGCTTGCGGGAGGTGTGCGTAATTGCGTAATTTTGAACAATTCAGCTACAGTCGGAGAGATGCAAACGAAAGATAATAATTACCCAAGTGGCTTAGGCGGACTCATCGGTGATTTAAGAAATAGTTATGTTGAAAAATGTTATGCCTTTTTAGACATCGAGTTTTATACAGACAGAATTACTAATGTCGGTGGACTTATCGGAATGGCAAGCGTGAAAAGCACAATAAAAAACAGCCATGCCACAGTAAATATTGTTGCAAAAGGCGATGATACTATTTTGGTGGGCGGTTTAGTAGGGTACATTTTTGACGATGGCTTGATTGATGGTTGTTATTCTGAGGGAAGCATTGCCGCAATGGGAGAAGATGCTTTTGCCGGAGGGGTTGCAGGCGGAATTGAAGGAACTATAATTAACAGTTATTCGTCATGCTCAGTCAACGGAACCTCAAAAGCAGGTGGTTTAATCGGGGCAATCGGGTCTCAAGACAAAGACTCAAGCATTATAAATTGTTATGCGACGGGTGACGTTTCAATAACTAAAATTAATGCTGATTCTGATTCGCTGATGGCGGGAGGATTAGGCGGGACACAGTTGGGGGGGATTATTACTAATTCTTATGCAACAGGAAATGTTTTTGTTGTAGCCGACTATGCCGAAATACAAGCAGGGGGATTAGTCGGATTAATGAATAGCGCAAGTAGTATTACGCATTGTTACGCCGAGGGAAATGTTTACGTTACCATGAGTTCGGACACTGCGAGCGGATTTATAATAGCAGGGGGGTTAATAGGAGCCCAAGTCCAAGACCTCGACATTTTCATACAGGAGTGCTACTCCATTGGAAATGTTTTTTCAAGTGATAAGAATAATAAAATGTGCGAAAAGTACTTATCTTTTGGTTTCATAGAAGAGTATGAAGAATTGAAAGCAGAAAACTGTTGTCTTTACGGTTTGTGCGAATTGTCGTTAAACGGGGGATTTATCGGTTATGCGAATGGCACTATAGAGCGAAGTTATTTTAATATTGAAACTTCCGGTTTAGAGGAAGGCATAGGAATTTTCGATGAGGATGACTTTGTCGGTGATGTTGTCGGCAAAAAAAGCAATGAAATGCAAAAACAAGAGACTTTTGAAGGATGGGACTTTATTAATATTTGGTATATGCCCGAAGGCGGAGGTTATCCAAAACTTAGGGTGTTTATGTCATAAAGTAATATATACAATACAAAAAATAAGGAGGAATTTTCATGATTTACATCGGTTCAGACCATGCGGGTTATTCGCTTAAAACCTCATTGATTGACTATTTAAGCGAGAGCAATATCGAATTTATCGACCTCGGCTGTGACGGCGAGACGGTTGATTATCCCGATATTGCAAAAAAAGTTTGTAAAAAAGTGCTGGAGTCGCCCGATAACAGAGGCGTTCTCGTCTGCGGCACGGGTATCGGTATTTCAATCACCGCCAACAGAATCAAAGGCATACGTGCAGCTCTTTGCGGCGATTATTACTCGGCAAAATATACCCGCAAGCATAATGACGCAAATATAATATGTTTCGGAAAACACGTCACGGGAGCAGGACTTGCCGCCGAGCTTTTAGAAGTTTTTTTAAACACCGATTTTGACGGGGGTAAGCACATTCCCCGCGTATGCAAAATAGAGCAATAGAACAATGAGCCGGAAGACGGCACATTAAGCAGGCGATTTATTAATCATAAGCTTAAATAATATAACAACAGGAGGAACTAAACATGAACAATCTGAAAATTTTAGACCACCCGCTTTTACAGCACAAAATTTCACTGCTACGTGACAAAAACACGATTATGAAAGAGTTTCGTGAGCTTGTCAGCGAGATTTCGATGCTCATGACTTATGAAGCGACCCGTGACTTGAAGCTGACAGAGGTACAGATTCAAACGCCTGTGGCGATTGCAAAAACCAAGGTCATTTCGGGTCGAAAAATCGCACTTGTGCCGATTCTTCGCGCAGGACTCGGCATGGCGGGCGGTGCGTCTGTGTTGATTCCCGCCGCTCCGGTCGGGCATATCGGAATCTGCCGCAGTAATTCAAAAGAAGGAAGCGATGTTACCGAGTATTATTGCAAACTTCCCGTAGATATAGCGAAACGCGACGTAATAGTTATGGACTTGTTACTTGCAACAGGCTCCTGTGCTTCACGCGCTGTCAGCAAATTGAAAGAAGTGGGCTGTGACTCGATTAAGTACATCTGCGTCATTGCATGTCCTGAAGGGGTAAAGGCTTTCGGCGAAGCCCATCCGGATGTGGAAATTTATTGCGGCGCGCTTGATTCGGGGCTGACCGATGACCTTTACATCACCCCCGGAATAGGCGACGGAGGCGACAGAATTTTCGGCACTAAATAAGTATCCGCTTTCAATCTCTTTCATTCTTTAGCCCGACAAACGCCGCACGGAATACCGTGCGGTGAGCGGACTCATTGTACCCGTAAGAATAAGGGTCTGTCAAAATTTTCGAGCATGAGTGACAGAGCCGCTGTGCTGTATTGTAATGAAAAATCGGAAAAAACGGAAAGCCGAATAAAACTCGTTGACAAGACGAAAAATCTGTGCTATAATTACTGATGTGACAGTTGGGCGTTTTTAAGAACCCTTTAATACCGGGGACAGGTGGCTGAGTTGGTCTAAGGCGCACGATTGGAAATCGTGTGACGGCTAATACCCGTCCGAGAGTTCGAATCTCTCCCTGTCCGGTCGGGAACCCCGACACGTAATACTCTCATATGGCTATGGGTCTGTCGAGAGTTTAAGTGTCGGGGTTCACATTTTTTTCTTTTAAATTACAATGAAAATTAACAAAAAATCAGCAAAAAATCAGCAAAAAATGGCAAAAAACGGCAAAAAACAGCAAGAAAAATATCATGGAACAACAAAAAACAATAAAAAAATATCACGGAGCAACAAAAATCAACAATAAACAACAAAAATCAACAAAAAATAGGGAGAAAAAGCAAGAGTTTTTCTGAAAATTTTATGTTATAATTTAAGAAATGAGTCGAAGCCCTAAATATACGAAGTCCTTATCGTCTTGTGTCACGCCCAAATACCTACGGGTGACGTCAAGGGACGAATGGTTATAAATCTCCATGATGACCGCAGGCGACGCGCCGTTTTTCCAGGCATGGTAGCCGAAAGTCTTACGCAGGGAGTGGCAGGACACACGGTTCGGGAAGTTCAGAGAATCGGCGGC
>Ga0099364_10000533_pt1 | contig 64496 bp, 57 predicted proteins | sample TergutTh196P3_FD_73070 | JGI IMG/M metagenome (GOLD analysis project Ga0099364, IMG submission 73070) | Microcerotermes parvus P3 segment gut microbial communities from Pointe-Noire, Republic of the Congo - Th196 P3 | ecosystem: Host-associated > Arthropoda: Insects > Digestive system > Gut ... | reverse complement strand
TGTCGTCTATCGTGCCGAGATCCGTTATCAGCGCAAGCTCAAACGTGTCGCTGCCGCCGGATGCTTCGGCTTCAGGCGCCGCTTCGGCCTCGGGCGCCGCTTCAGCCGCGGGAGCTGTTTCCGCCGGAGCGGCAGGCGCGCCGCCTCCGCATGCCGTCACCGCCAACGCCATTACCACAGCCAGTATTAATGCAAGAATTTTTTTCATTTCATATCCTCCTGTTTTGTGTGTTGGGTTCTTTATGAATCTATTTGACTTGCAGATAACAGCAAGTGAAATACGGATTGAAATTTGTGCTTATTAATATGTGCCCGCTTCTTCCCCGGACAGTATCTTTACCGCAGAGCTTGTTCCAAGCCGCGCGCAGCCCGCTTCTATAAAATTGACCATATCGTCCCGGGTACGTATCCCGCCGGCGGCCTTGATTTTTACATCAGGCCCGATGTGCTCCTTAAACAAAAGGATGTCTTCCATCGTGGCTCCGCCCGTTCCGAAACCGGTGGAGGTCTTTATATAATCGGCGCCCGCTTCGGTTACACACCCGCACAGTGCGATTTTCTCCTCACTTGTAAGATAGCACGTCTCGATGATGACCTTGAGGATTTTTTCGCCGCAGGCTTCCTTTACCGCCGCGATTTCACGTGTTACACCGCCGAAATCGCCGTTTTTTACGAAACCAAGGTTTACGACCATGTCCGCCTCGGACGCGCCGTCAAAAATCGCGGTTTTTGCCTCAAGAACTTTAACATCTGAAACGCTATATCCCAGCGGGAACCCGATAACCGTACAGATGTTAAGCCCGGTAAACATTTTTGCTATCCTTGTTATATATGACGGCATAACGCATACGGACGCAGTTTTAAACCGCACCGCCTCTTCGCACAGCGTTTTCACTTCGTCCCATTTAGACGCTGCCTTTAACAGCGTGTGGTCTACATGCGCCAATATTTCCGCGTTGTTCATTTTTACCTCCGGCTATGTTGTTTGTTTCAAGTCCTTCCCAAAGCGTCGGAGCCGATTGTTTCCAGCCGCTTTGCCCGTAAATTATATCGGAACCGTATCATGTCAATATTTGCAATCGCATGTAAGACCTCTACCTTTTTGGTGTCTTGAATAAAATAATCAGGCTTTACTCCAATCACACGAAAACCGATCCGCTGAAAAAGCGCGTACAAATCCATGTTGGCGTTTCCGCATCCGATTTCGATAAACGCTTTGTTTTCTTCCTTGTAATGCTCCTCAATATGTATCAGTAGCTCCGTCAAGGTTTCTTCAGCGCGGTATGCTACATGGGTTATGTCCATGTAGTATCCCTTGTCTTCTATCAGGCATTGCGCGGCGGCCTCGCCGTCGACTAACGCGACAAACGGGATCGCTGTATTTAAATACAGCATGATGTCGGGCAGGCTGTATTGCGCCTGCTTAAAAAGTCCGATGTCAATTTTTTCTTTGTCGATGACGATGCTCGCAGGGCCCGGCATTCTTCTCCCCCCTGATTATGTTTATTTGAAGATGTAATGCTTCCTGACAGGCTTTGATACGTCCCACACGCATGACAGCCCTTTCGGAAACACTACCATATCCCCTGCGCCGAATGAAACGCGGCCCCCGTCATATGTGACGGTGACTTCGCCATGTGTTAACAGGCAAGTCTCCTCGCTGTCGTAAAACCAGTCGAACTTCGATACGCCGCACTCCCATACGGGCAGGGCGCTCATCTCGGATTTTTCTAAGTCCGTCGGCTTTTTCACGATGATTTCCATAAGACAACTCCTTACAATCATATCATATATCTTACTATAAACTGCGCGGGATATCAAGACCCTAAGGCCGGGTATAAAACAAGACCGCTTGAAGCGCAGCCCGGGATTGCCGCAAATATAATTTTACACAGAATTTACACGCGCCTGCATTCGGTCTTTACATTTTGAAATTATAATCAGCGTGTAATCAAAAATTTGGAGGAATATATAATGAAAAGATTTTTCGCGACGATTTTAATCTTAACGCTTGTACTTACGGCTTTTGCCGGTTGCGGCGGGCAAGCCGGCGTTTCTCAGCCCGAGGCGCCGGCCGCCCAATCCGAGCCCGCGGAGCAAGCCCCGCAGCCGGAAGCGTCAAATTTCAATGAGAGCAGAGAAATAACCGTTGTATCCCGCGAGGAGGGAAGCGGCACGCGCGGCGCTTTCATCGAGCTGCTCGGGATACAGGTAAGAGGCGACGACGGCTCGTCTGTGGACACGACCACAAAGGAAGCCGTCATCGCGGACGGCACCGACATCGTTTTGACGAATGTAGCCAACGACGTCTACGCGATCGGCTACATATCGACAGGCTCGTTAAACGACACAATAAAAGCCCTTGACATTGACGGCGCCGCGCCGACGGTAGAAAATATCAAAAGCGGCGCGTATCCTGTATCGCGGCCGTTCAACATCGCGTATAAAGGCCAGCCCGACGGGCTTGCCGCGGATTTCATCGACTTTATCTTCTCTAAAGACGGACAGGATGTCGTTGACGGGCGCGGCTACATCACCGTGGTGGACAACCCGGCCTACAGCGGCGACAGGCCCTCCGGCAAGCTGGTCATAAGCGGCTCGTCGTCGGTGTTCCCGCTGATGGAGCGCTTGGTGGAGGCCTACCAAAAAATCAATGAGGGCGCCGACATCGAAGTGCACCTTACCGATTCCTCCGCCGGTATGCAGGCGGCTATTGACGGCACCTGCGACATCGGCATGGCAAGCCGCGATTTGCGGGACGCCGAGATGGCCGAGCTGAACCATCAGGCCATAGCGATCGACGGGATCGCCGTAATCGTCAATCAAGACAACCCGAGCGAAGCCCTTACAAGCGAACAGGTCAAGGATATCTTTACCGGCGAGATCACGGCATGGAGCGGCGCGAAATGATTAAAAGCACTGCAAAAACCGAACGAATCATGCAAGGAGTATTTACGCTGTCAGCCCTTGCCGCCATTGTGGCGGTGGGGCTGATATGCGTGTTCCTGTTCGCGGGCGGCGTCCCCGCGATGGCGGAGATCGGCGTGCTTGACTTCCTTTTGGGGATGGACTGGTCGCCGAGGGACACGCCGCCGTCGTTCGGGATATTCCCCATGATTATCGGAAGCATCTATGTTACGGCGGGAGCTGTCCTGTTCGGTGTGCCGATCGGGATATTCACGGCTGTATTCATGGCGGAAATCTGCCCGAAGCAGTTATACAAAATCCTGAAGCCGACGGTAAACCTGCTTGCCGGCATCCCTTCGGTGGTGTACGGCTTTTTCGGCATGGTGGTTTTAGTGCCGCTGGTCCGGGGATTGTTCGGCGGCAACGGAAGCTCCATGCTCACAGCCTCGATCCTTTTGGGGATCATGATTTTGCCCACCGTTATCGGTATTACCGAATCCTCTCTCCGCGCTGTGCCCGGCGAGCTTTACGAGGGCGCGGTGGCGCTTGGGGCAAGCCATGAACGCGCCGTGTTCGCGGTGGTGCTTCCCGCCGCTAAATCCGGCGTTATGGCGGCGGTGGTACTCGGTATCGGCCGCGCGATTGGCGAGACGATGGCGGTCAAGATGGTGGCGGGCAACCAGGCGCTTCTGCGCATGCCAAACGAATTTCTGCGCGGTGTTCGCACGCTTACGGCCAACGTCGTAATCGAGATGGGCTACGCGGAAGGGCTGCACCGGGAATCGCTGGTGGCTACGGGCGTTGTATTGTTCGTATTCATTTTGCTGATAAACCTGCTGTTTTCGGCAATCAACAGGAGGGGCGCCAAATGAAAAAATTTCTGCGCAAAAAACCGGCGGATTTATTCCTGAGCCTGTTTACATGGCTGTGCGCCGCCGCGACATTCCTTGTTTTGATTTTCATAATCGGACATATTGTGATAAACGGGGCCCCGTACATACGGCCGTCGCTGTTCGCGTTTAGATACAACAGCGATAACGTCTCTTTGTTCCCGGCGCTTGTGACCACCGTTATGACGGTTATGCTCTCGCTTATTATCGCCGTGCCTGTCGGTGTGTTTTCGGCGATATATCTTGTCGAATACGCAAAGCGCGGCAACCGGCTTGTCAAGCTTGTGCGGGTGACCGCCGAAACGCTCGCGGGGATTCCGTCCATCGTATACGGGCTGTTCGGGATGCTGTTCTTTGTAATCTGGATGGGCTGGGGCATGTCGGTTTTAGCGGGTGCGTGTACTTTATCCATCATGATTTTGCCGCTGATCATGCGCACCACGGAGGAAAGCTTAAAGGCCGTTCCCGACAGCTACCGCGAGGGCTCGTTCGGGCTTGGCGCGGGCAAGCTGCGAACAGTATTCAGAATCGTATTGCCGTCCGCGTCTCCCGGGATACTCGCGGGGATTATCCTTGCGATAGGCAGGGTGGTCGGCGAAACCGCCGCTTTATTGTATACGGCGGGCTCAATCGCAAGGATACCGGGAAGCCCGATGGCTTCAGGGCGCACGCTTGCCATACACATGTACGCGCTGTCAAGCGAAGGGCTGTACACCGGTCAGGCATACGCGACGGCGGTGGTCTTGCTTGTCGTGGTCATAGGGATTAACGCAATGTCCGCATATATGGCAAAGAAAATTGTACGGTAGGTAATGTATATGGATAAATTTATTCTGCGCAATGTCGAGTTGTGGTATAATGATTTCAAGGCGTTAAAGGACGTTTCGATGGATGTTGAGAGAAACTCCATAACGGCCTTTATCGGGCCGTCGGGCTGCGGGAAGTCCACCCTGCTTAAAAGCTTAAACCGCATGAATGATTTGATTGAGGGCTGCAAAATCATGGGAGATTTTTTGCTTGATGGAGAAAACATCTATGAAGATATAGACGTTAATATGCTTCGCAAGCGCGTCGGTATGGTGTTTCAGAAGCCGAACCCGTTCCCCATGAGCATATACGACAATATCGCGTTCGGGCCTAGGACACACGGCATCAGGTCAAAATACAAGCTGGATGAAATCGTTGAAAAGGCGTTGCGTGACGCGGCGATTTGGGATGAAGCGAAGGACAGGCTTAAAAAGAGCGCCTTGTCGCTTTCGGGAGGCCAGCAGCAGCGGCTGTGTATCGCGCGGGCGCTGTCGGTGTCGCCGGACGTGCTGCTGATGGACGAGCCGACGTCGGCGCTGGACCCCATCTCCACCTCTAAAATAGAGGATCTGGTGATGGAGCTGAAAAAGCAGTACACCGTCGTCATCGTGACGCACAATATGCAGCAGGCAACGAGAATCTCCGACAGAACCGGGTTTTTCCTGCTGGGGGAGCTGGTCGAGTTTGGCGACAGCGAGCAGGTGTTCTCAATGCCGCGGGATAAACGATGCGAGGATTATATCACCGGGAGGTTTGGATGATGCGGAGCAAATTCGACGAGCAGTTATCGCAGCTTAACAATATGCTCATAGAGATGGGCACACTGATAGAGACCGCCATCGCGCTTGCAACCCAGGCGCTTCGGGAGCAAGATATACGTCTTGCGAAAAAGGTCGTTGAATACGACCAGGAGATCGACCAAAAGGAACAGGACGTCGAAGCGTTATGCCTGAAGCTGCTTTTGCGCCAGCAGCCGGTAGCGCGGGATTTGCGGCTGGTTTCATCGGCGCTTAAGATGATTACGGATATGGAGCGCATAGGCGATCAGGCTGCCGATATTGCCGAGATTACGATTATGCTCGCGGGTACGCCATACGTCAAAAAGCTGGAGCATATCCCGCAAATGGCGCAGGCGACGGTGAAGATGGTAACGGACAGCATCGACGCCTTCGTGAAAAAAAATCTGGAGCTTGCAAGGTCGGTTATAGAATATGACGATGTTGTTGACGATTTGTTTGTCGCGGTAAGGTCGGACCTGATAGAGCTGATCCGCGCAGACATCGCATACGGCGAACAGGCGATGGATTTATTGATGATTGCGAAATATTTTGAGCGAATAGGCGACCACGCGGTGAACATCGCTGAGTGGGTAGTGTTTTCCATAACGGGCAGACATGAGAAGGAAGGCTGATACCATGCGGAAAATCTATATCGTTGAGGATGACGAGGACATCCGCGAGATTGTGCTTTACGCGCTTCATTCCGCCGGGTTTGACGCTGCGGGATTCGTGTGCGGCGAGGATTTGTTTGAAGCCGTTGACGCCGGGATGCCGGCGCTCATACTGCTCGACATTATGCTGCCGGGCGACGACGGTCTAACCATACTAAAAAATCTTAGAAACTCCCAAAAGACCAAAACACTGCCCATCATCATGCTGACGGCAAAGGGCAGCGAGTTCGACAAGGTCAAGGGGCTGGATTTAGGCGCGGACGACTATTTATCCAAGCCGTTCGGCGTCATGGAACTGATTTCCCGCATCAAGGCCGTGCTGCGAAGAAGCGGGGAGCCCATGGCGGGAAAGGAGCGGCTCCAGTGCGCGGGTATCCTGCTCGACAGCATAAAGCGCGACGTCAGCGTGGACGGCGCAATCATAACGCTGACATATAAGGAGTATGAACTGCTGCATTACCTGATGCTCAACAAGGGGATCGCCCTTGACAGGGAAAAGATTATGACGGCGGTTTGGGGCTATGATTTCGCGGGGGAAAGCCGGACCCTTGATATGCACATCCGCTCGCTGCGGCAAAAGCTGGGCGAAGCGGGAAAGCTTATCAAAACCATACGCAACGTCGGCTATAAACTGGAGAGTGAGACGCCGTGAAAAAACGTATATACTTAAATTTCCTCATCATTATTTTGATGTGCGCAATGCTTTTGTCGGCGTCGGTGAGCGGTGTTTTTTATAACGCTACAAGGAACAGGGAAATTGAAGCGGTCAAAGACCGGGCAAGCCTTGCCGCCGACCTTTTGAATCAAGCCGTTAACGCGGAGGGCTTCTCCGATTATTTAAACTACGGCAACGACGCCGCGCGCATAACAATTATAGCGCCCGACGGCGCGGTGCTGCTCGATAATAAAACGGACGCAGGCTTGCTTGCGAACCACGGCGACAGGGAGGAATTCCGGCAGGCCCTTGAAACGGGGCGCGGCGAAGCGATGCGCTACTCAAGCACGTTGGGCGAGGAAACATATTACTATGCAATACTGCTTGAGGACGGCAATGTGCTTCGCGTCTCAAAGACGATGAGCCGCATCGCCGGGGTGTTTTTATCGGTCATTCCCGCGATTGCAGCCGTGACGGCGGTGGTCCTGCTAATCGCGAATACCCTTGCCCGAAGGCTTACGAGGAATATAATCGATCCGCTGGGCAGCATAGATTTTGACGGCGACAACTCAAACGTATACGACGAGCTTCTGCCTTATGTGAAAAAGATAGACCAGCAGAAAGGCGAGCTTAACGAGCAATTTGCCATGCTGAAAAACCGCGCCGATACGATCGAAGCCATTACCGGCAACATGAAAGAGGGGCTCATACTGATCGATAAAGCAGGCGTGATGCTCACGGTCAACCAAAGCGCGTCGGATATTTTCCGCGAAGGGGATATAACCGGGAAAAACATTTTGCACATCTGCCGTGACGTGGAATTTCACGCGGGGATTAAAAAATGCTTGTCCGGCGCCGACAATGAAATCATTTATGAGAGGGCGGACAAAATATACAGCGTATATTTCAGCTGCGTTTACAATGACGGTAAAATAAACGGCGGCGTAATTTTCTTGCTCGATATATCGGAGAAGCATGAAGCGGAAAAACAGCGCCGGGAGTTTTCCGCAAACGTATCGCATGAACTCAAAACACCGCTGACCACGGTTTTAGCGCTGTCCGAGATGATAGAAAACGGCATGGCGCAGCAGGGAGATATAAAAGCGTTCGCCGGGAAAATATCCGTACAGGCAAAGCGGCTTGTGAATATTATTGAGGACATTATCAAGCTGTCGGAATTTGACGAAGGTGAAATAATCGCGGAATATACAAGCTTTGATCTGTACGAGCTCACAGAATCCGTGATCGACGTTTTGCGGCAAAAGGCGGATGAGAAGCGTATTAACGTCAATGTAACGGGCGAGCGGTTTCATATCACGGCAAACAGGCAGATGATTGACGAGCTTTTGTATAATCTTATCGACAACGCGATCAAGTACAACAAGGAGAACGGTTCGGTTACCGTTTTGCTGCGAAGGGATAACGGGCTTTATAAAATAACCGTATCCGATACGGGCATAGGCATTCCAAAGGAACACCAAAGCCGCGTGTTTGAGAGGTTTTACCGCGCTGATAAATCCCGCTCAAAGCAGACGGGAGGCACGGGGCTTGGGCTTTCTATCGTAAAACATATTGCGGAGTATCACGGCGGCAGGGTCGCGGTTTCAAGCGATACCGGAACAGGGACGGCGGTGGAGTGCTTTTTCCCGCCTGCCTGATGCGGCAAGAACATATCCCCGGCTTATGCGGTGAATCATCGCGGCCGGGGTTTTCTTTTTGTGAATTATGCAGTATACTGGTGTTGTGACCGGTCACAACACTAGGGGATAAGCAAGAGGCTTAGTCAAAAGCAGAAAAACAAAAAGGAGTGAAGATAATGCCGCTTACAACTACAGATTACATGCTTTTAAGGGCGCGGGAAAACAGTTATGCCGTCGCCGCCTTCAACTGTGAAAACATGGAGATGATCCAGGCCGTCATATCAGCGGGGGAGGAAATGAACGCTCCCGTTATCATACAGACGACGCCGTCAACGATCCGATACGCGACCACGGATTTGTTTGCCGCAAACGCCATCGCGGCGGCGAAAAAATCAAAAATTCCGTTCGCGGTGCACCTCGACCACGGAGACAGCTTTGAACTTGCGGAGGAAGCCCTGCGTTCCGGTTACACCTCCATCATGATGGACGGCTCGCATTTTCCGCTTGATAAAAATATCGCGTTCACAAAAAGGGCGGCGGAGCTCTGCAAAAGCGCGGGAATCCCTATTGAGGGGGAGCTTGGCCGCGTGGGCGGCAAGGAGGACGACCTTGTAAGCGGCGGCTGCGAGTACACCGACCCCGACGAAGCCGTGCGTTTTGTAGCTGAAACCGGCATTAACTCTCTGGCGGTCGGCATCGGCACATCCCACGGGATATACAAAACGACGCCTGTTTTAAAGCCGGAATTAATATCCATATTAAAAGAAAAGCTTTCTGTCCCGCTTGTAATGCACGGAGCGTCCGGTATTGCCGACGACGTTATACGCGACTGCATCGACCGCGGAATAAGCAAGGTAAATTATGCGACCGAGCTTCGTGTCGCTTACACGACAGCCGTCAGGGAATACCTTATAGCGAACCCTGATTGCTTAGACCCCAAGAAATACGGCGACGCCGCGCGAAAGGCCGTGAAAGAGCTTGTAATAGAAAGGATAACCGTCTGCGGATGCAAGGGAAAGGCGTAAAACAGCCGGCCATAAAACATCAGTATTACTTTATTCCGGTCGGTATCCCGCAAAACAGACGGATGACTTCCGATGCGTTCTTCGACAGCGCTGTAAGGGATCGTCCCACATCCTCGCGCCATTTTCTGAGAACGGCGTCGGTGGGGACAACGCCGCAGGAAATATCACGGCATATTACGACGGCGTCCGTGTTTTGGCCGATAAACTCACGAACCTTTTCAGCAACGTCCATATCCGCCTTAACAAGCGCGAGAATCCAATCCTCAAGCCCGTATACCACTTTGCCGCGCGGTGTTTTTCTGTCACCTTCGCTGCACCTGTAAACGTCGCTTTCGGTAAAATGAAACCGCTCAAACGCGTACTTGAGCTTCCCCTGGTACGCCCCGCCAATTATCAAAAACATTTTCGACATTCCTTTTATAAATTATCCGGCCACCGTGAACACCATAAGCCCGCACAGCTCGCTTATGACAAGGGCGAACCCCGCCAAATCACCGGAAACGCCTCCCAATTCCCTGTATGCCGCCCACATCGCCGCCGCGTAGCCCAGCATAACCGCCGATGCGATAACAAGCCCTGAAAAACCCGTGCACCAAAACAGGAACATGATTGCCGCCACGGCGATGATGATAACAAAAACCCTATGCGCCGATTTTGCGTTTTCAAGGTATATTTTTGCGTACTCACTTTGCGGCAGCGGCTTTAAGCACATGAACGCAAGCGCGGAGCAGCACCTTGAAAGAACCGGGATTGCGGCAAAAGGCGCATAGTCCCAACGGTCGAAACAGATGTCGCACATTGCTGAAAATTGCAGCAGGAACAAAACGGCGAGCGTGATGACCGCAAAAGCGCCCGTATGCGGGTCCTTGAGTATACGCAGCTTTTCCTCAAGGGGGCGGCGTGAGAGGATAGCGTCGCAGGTGTCCATATACCCCTCAAGATGCAAAAAACCCGACAGGAAAAACGGGATAAGCGCGAGTACCGCCGCCATAACGACGAGATGATCTAACCTACCCCATGCTATCAATTCCGCAAGGCCCCACCACAACCCGCCGATAACGGCGCCTACAAGCGGAAAACAGGGCAGCAGCAGGCTTTTGCAGTTATCGTCCCACGAGCGTCGCGGCAGAGGGATCGCTGAAAACATTCCAAGAGCCATATAAAAGCCTTTAAAATATCGCAGCAAATTTTTCCGCTCCTTTGTGTACAATCACATTTGAATATACAATTTCAAGAACAATATCGCACCCTGCCGCCAAAAAACGGTCAATCGCGGCAAGGGATCCGCGGTATTTTTCAGTTAACGCATCAAACGCAATGGCGTCGCTGTAAATATAATCGGACACGATTATGATATTTTCAATCTGCGACAAAACCTTTGAAAGCCCTGAAGTTATCTTTTCACAGGCATTTTCGTTTACGCTGCCGTTTGCGCGGAACATCTCGTTTGCAAGAAGCGCCGTTGCGCTGTCAAGCAAAAACGAGCCGCCGCAATCGCACTTTTCTAGTATCCGCTCAATATCCGCATGCTGCTCTACCGTAGCAAAGCCCCAGCCGTCACGGTCCTTAAGATGGCGTACGATGCGCTCGTCGTCCTCCGAGTCGGCGGGCCGCATCGTTGCTATGTAGTAAAGCCCGTTAGTCTGCTGCGCTTTTGCCAAACGCTGGGCGTAAAAGGATTTTCCGTTTTTCACGCCGCCCGATATAAAAATTCTCATACATTTGCAACCGTGAAACAGTCGCCGCGTCTGATCTCATCCAGATACCCGTCGTCGATGCGGGCTTCCTCGAAGGTTGCCATATTTTTCATGACGGCGCAGGCGGCGTCGATGACCGCGAACATCAGCGGGCATCCGCTGCCCTCGCCAAGCCGCATGCCGAGGTTTAAGCACGGCTTTTTGCCAAGCGCGTTTGCCGCATGCAAAAAGCCCGGCTCAAACGACGAATGTGACGCAAACATGAACGCTTCGGCGGCGGGGCAGAGCCTCGCCGCTAAAAGCGCCGCTACCATGGAGATAAACCCGTCGATGACGACCGGCACGCGCATGTACGCGCCGCCAAGAAAGACCCCCGCCATCGCCGCTAAGTCAAACCCGCCGACTTTGGACAATACATCGACCGGATCACGCGGGTCCGGTTTGTTTTTATAAAGCGCCGCGCGTATGACCTTTAGCTTGCGTTCATACGCATCTTCGGTAAGGCCCCCGCCTTTTCCGGCGGCCCGCTCCGGCTCTATGCCCGTAAGCGCGCACAGCACCGCCGTTGACGTGGTCGTATTCCCGATGCCCATTTCGCCGGCTCCGAGCATGGTATAGCCGTCATTTACAGCATGAACGGCGGTTTCGATTCCTGTTAAGATTGCCGTGAGCGCTTCATCATACGTCATGGCTTCTCGCCTTGCGATATTAAAGGTGGATTTTCTGATTTTATGGTTTTTGATAAGCGGCGATTGGATATCGGCGTTAACGCCCATATCCACAACGATTAAATCTGCGCCGAACTGTTTTGCGATAACGGCGACGCCCGTCAGTCCCCTTGACATATTCACGGTCTGCGCGTATGTAACTGACTGCGGCGCAGAGGATACACCCTCCTCAACGACGCCGTTGTCCGCGGACATGACGATCACGCACCGTTTGTTTGTATCGTAATACAAACCTCCGCCGATACCGGCAAGGGTAATGGCGATATCCTCGAGCATGCCGAGGCTGCCCGGAGGCTTCGCAAGGTTGTCCTGCCTTATCCGCGCGCGTTCCATTGCGTCTTTGTCAAGGCCCTTAATCCGTGATGTGTATTTTTGTAATTCTATCGGCAACATATGCATTTCTCCTTTACGATTCTATTTTACTATTTATTATGGAATTTTTCAATGCCGGGCACTGTTTGAATTATTGTGTCAACCTACGGCAACAATATAGATTTAGAATGTAAGAAAAGGAATGCGAAGATGATAGAAAAAATAGATTATTCCTGTATTGATGCGGCAGTAAAGGAAGCGCTCGCAAAGAAGGATTTCCAATCGATCGAGAAAGTGCTAAGGACGCTCAAAACCCGGATCAAAAGCTTAAAATCGCATTACGCCAGAGCAAACCTGAGCGAAGAGCGCCGGCCTGTCGACGAATGGCTTTGCGATAACTATTATGTGCTTGAAAAAGAGACAAAGCAAAGCCTCAAGGACATAAGAGCGATTATCCGGAAGGGCGGAAAACCGGGGCTTGCAAAGCTGTATGCCGTAGTCGAGGCGGCGCTGTTTTCATGCCTGCCGCCCGTTTGCGACGAAACGATTACATTCCTTTTAAACGAAACGCAAAAATCCACGCCTCTCAGCGAAAAACAGTTTTCGTTCATTCCATACGCGGTAAAGGCGGCGTTTGTAAACATGGCTTATGTCGCGTGCATAGAAACAGGCATGGAAAAGGAAATCAAATATGCCATAACAGGGATATCAAAGCTGTCCGCCGTTGATTTTGAAAGCATCGTACAGGATTCCAGCACGGTCGAGAGGACGCTGTTAAACGATCCCGCCGGAATCTATGAAAACATGAGCGCCGAAAGCCGCCAGCACTACCGGCATTTGATAGCCGAGATCGCGGCGAAGAAAAATATATCGGAAAGCCGCGCCGCAAAAGAAAAGCTTGAGCTTGCGAAAAACGCGAAAGCGCCCCTTGAGAATCATATCGGGTACGGCATAGTCGGGGACCCGGGGCTTCGGGCGCTTCGGCACCGGCGCGGCGTGCTCATGTTATGGCTGGAGGCGCTGATACCGCTTTTGGCGAGCGTTTTAGCGGGGATTTTAACACGCAACGCTATGGTCGGGTTGCTGTGTTACTTTCCGCTTTGGGAGGTCTTCAGAACGCCGCTTTCACGCTTTGCGCTCGCAGGCGTCGACGTGGACTTCATCCCGCGGATGGATTTGTTAAAAATCCCCGACAAACCGAAAACCGTCGTGCTGGTATCCACGCTTCTGCCGAAAGCAGCCGACGCCCCCGCGCTTGAAAAAAGGCTTTTACAGCTTTATTTTTCAAACTCCGACCCTGATTTGTATTACTGTATCCTCGCGGATTTCAAGGAGTGGGATTTCCCCGTCGATGAAAAGGACGAGTCGCAGATTGAGGCCGCGAAAAAGGTAGTCGAGGGGCTAAACTCGCGGTACAATGGGCGGTTTATGCTGTTTTTGCGCGGCCGCGTGTTTAACAAGACACAGAAAAAATATTCCGGGTGGGAGCGAAAACGTGGCGCAATCACCGAGTTTATCCGCTTTTTAAAGGGCGAGAAGACGTCTGTCCATACCTTTGTGGGGGACCGCGAAGTCTGCCCGTCAATCCGCTATATCATAGCGCTTGACTCCGACACCAACATGCTTTACGAAAGCGCCGAAACGCTGGTATCCGCGGCGATCCACCCGCTCAACGCCCCGGTGACCGGGGAAAACGGGATCGTAACGCGCGGGTATGGGATACTCACGCCGAAGATGAGCGCCGACCTCAACTCGGCGAAAGCCACGGCTTTTTCGAGGGTGCTGTCGGGATGCGGCGGCGTCACGGCATACGACACCCGCGACAAAGACTTTTATCAGGACCTGTTCGGGGAAAGTATTTTCGCGGGCAAGGGGCTCATCGATATCGACGCGTTTTACGCCGTTTTAAACGACCGGTTTCCGGAAAACCAGATACTAAGCCACGATATTTTAGAGGGCGCGTACCTGCGGGCGGGCTTCGTCTCCGACGTCGAGATGACCGACGGAACGCCCTCCAACATGATTGCATGGATTTCGCGCCTTCACCGCTGGACGCGCGGCGACTGGCAGAATATCAGGTTTATCGGAAAGCGCTACAAGGTTGACGGCAAGGTTTACGAAAACCCGGTGAACGCGCTTTCAAAATACAAGATGTTCGATAATTTAAGACGGTCCGCAACACCCGTAATCAGCCTTTTCTGCATCGTCGCAGCCGTGTTTATGCCGCGTGCGGCGTCGCTGATACTGGCGCTGTCCGGTACGATGGCGGTAACGCTTGCGTCAATCTGGGCGGCTGTCTCGTCGCTTTTGACGGGAGGCTTTTTCACGCTGTCGCGCAAATTCTTCACAAGGACGCTGCCGCACACGCTTGAGCTTTTAGGTCAGGCGCTGATTTTTCTGATCATGCTTCCGGCGCAGGCGTTTTCGTCCCTTGACGCGATATTCCGCTCGCTTTGGCGCTCGTTTGTCACGCGCAAAAAACTGCTGGAGTGGACTACCGCGGCGCAAAGCGATATGCGCAAAGTTTCGGTGGCGGTCGTCGCGAAGCGGTATTTCCTGCCGGAGATTTTCGGTATCCTGTATTTTTTCTTAACGCCGAACAGCACGCTTTCCCTGCTCGGGATTGCGTTTGCGCTTGTCATGCCGGTTGCGTATTACACGGCGCGTCCCACCGAGGAGGAAAAGCGCAAGCTGTCAAGTGCAGACCGCGACGCCCTTGTGTCTTACAACGCCGCTATGTGGCGGTATTATGAGGATTTCGCAAACCGGGAAAACAACTTTCTGCCGCCCGATAACATCCAGCAGTCGCCGGTGTTCCGCGTGGCGGCGCGCACCTCGCCCACGAATATCGGCATGCTGCTGCTTTCCGTTTTAGCGGCGCGTGACCTTGACTTCATCGATACGAAAGGGCTTTACACACGGATTGAGCGCACAATCGGCACGGTTGAGAAGCTTAAAACGTGGCACGGAAACCTGATCAACTGGTATGACACAAACACGCTTGACACGTTAAAGCCCGAGTTTGTATCGACGGTGGACAGCGGAAACTTCATCGCGTGTCTAGTGGCTCTTAAGGAGGGCCTGCGCGAGTTTACCGCCGAAAAGCGCAGGTTTGCGGGGCTTATCTCAAGAATCGAGAAGCTCATAGACCAGGCGGATTTGACAGCTTTTTACGACAAGCGCAAGAAATTATTTTCAATCGGGTATGACGTCGAAAGCGGAAAGCTTGTGGATTCCTACTACGACTTTTTGATGAGCGAGGCGCGGCTTACAAGCTACCTTGCGCTCGCGAGAAAAATCGTCGGCAAAAAACACTGGGGAGCGCTTAACAGAACGATGTCGCGCTCAGGCTCCTACGCGGGCGCGGTAAGCTGGACAGGCACAATGTTTGAATATTATATGCCACATTTATTACTCCCTGTATACGACGGCTCGCTGCTGGGCGAGGCGCTCACATACTGCTTATATTGCCAGAAAAAGCGGGCTAAATCGCAAAACGTGCCGTGGGGCATAAGCGAAAGCGCGTTTTACGCGTTCGACAACAATTTAAACTATCAGTATAAAGCCCACGGTGTCGGCAAGCTGGGCGTAAAGCGGTACCTTGACCGTGAGCTTGTGATCTCGCCGTATTCCACGTTTATCACGATTCCGCAAAACCCGAACTCATCCATGCAGAACTTAAAAAAGCTGCGTGAACTCGGAGTTTACGGTCGCTACGGTTTTTTTGAGGCCGTTGATTTTACGGCGGGGCGCGTGGGGGCGGGCGCCCTTTGCGTTACCCGCAGTTACATGGCGCACCACATCGGCATGAGCATGGTTGCAAGCTGCAACGCCTTGTTTGAAAACCGGATGCAGGAACGCTTTATGAAAGACAATGACATGAAATCGGCCGTCGAGTTTTTGCAGGAAAAAATCGCGAAGAACACGGTGGTTTACGATGAAATGAAAAATACCGAGGGGCGCGGCGAAAAGCATGAGCGCCCGAAAATAAAGGAAGCCACCGAAATTATTTATCCGCAGTCTCCGCGGTGTTATATCCTCACAAACGGCGAGATTACCGACGTTTTAACGGACAGCGGAGCGGGCTATCTCAAATTCGGCGGCATTGACCTTTTGCGCCGGGAAGGCGACCTGCTCCGCCGGGCGCAGGGATTTTTCGCGCTTGTTTACTGCGGCGGAGAAGTCATATCCGCGACGAAGGCGCCGTTTTACGATAAAAGCGCGGATTACCGCGTGGAACAGGATGAACGCAGCGTCACATATATTTCGTCTAAAAAGCAGCTTGAAGTCGGGATGCGGTGCATGATCCATCCTACAATCTCGTGCGAACAGCGGCAAATCGTCATAAAAAACAATTCGCAAAGCAAAAAAAACGTGGAGGTTCTTATTTATTTTGAGCCTGTGCTGTCGGGTTATTGCGATTACGCCGCGCATCCTGCGTATTCCAAGCTTTTTGTGACGTCGAAGTACGACCGGGACTCTAAAACTCTGACGTATACGCGCCGTAACCGCGACGGCGGCTCGGACTTATTTTTGACTGTCGGGTTTTTGCAGGACGATTTTGATTTTTCGTTTGAGACGGCGCGCGAAAACCTGATGAGCGCTCCGAACGGAATGAGCGATTTGCTTGATTTTTATAAAAAGGAATATAAAGGCCATGCGGCGGGAGTGCCCGATGCGTGCTGTGCGCTTAAATTTTCCCTTACGATCGGCGCGAATTCACAGCAGCAGGCGACGGTGCTGCTTGCCGCGACAAGGACGGAGGCCGAGGGCGCCGCCGCGATTATTTCCATGCGCAAATCCGGCTTGATGGAGCCTGAAAACGCGGCCGTATCACCGTTATTGGGCGATTCGCTCGAGAGCAGGATGAGCGGCTCCATGCTAGGGCAGCTGTTGTTTACGCGTGCAAGCTGTGAGGAAAACTTAAAGGCGAAATCCGAAAACGGTTTAGGGCAGAGCGGGCTTTGGGGCGCCGGGATTTCAGGCGACGCGCCAATCGCACTGATGGAGCTTGATGCGGATTTTGACGAGACCGCCCCGGTTTCTTATATCAAGATTCATTCATCTCTTAGAAGCTTGAGCGTGGAGTTTGATTTGTGTATCGTATACGAAGACGAGCCGGTGCTCTCAAGTCTGACGGCTTTGATCGAAAAATACAGCGTGACGAGTATCTTAGGCGCGCGGGGCGGGATTTTCCTTTTAAAAAAATCAGCGCTTCAGGCGGAGATACTCACGCTTCTCCGCTCGACCGCAAGGCATACCGCAACAGAAAAACCTGTACCGTTACCGGAATTTCAGTATCATCCGGTGAAAATCAAGCCTGTATTTCCGGTGGGGCTTCCGCGCGGGATAGAGGTGAACGGCGGCGTGTTCAAGGACGGTAAGTTTTATGTATCGCGCAAGACGCCGCTTCCGTTCTGCCATGTGCTTGCGAACCCGGTTTTCGGCACGCTCGTCTCCGATTCGGCGCTTGGGTTTACATGGGCGTCAAGCTCGCGTGAAAACAAGCTCACACCTTGGTATAACGACATTTGCACGGATAACACAGGCGAGCTTTTGATTCTGAAGGAAGAAGGCGGATACCACAATCTTGTGAAGGGGGCCCGCGCGTCTTTTTCGGTGCATGACGCGGTTTATGACGGCACAACGGAAAAGCTCTCGACAAAGGTGCGGGTGAGCGTTGCGCCCAAAGGATTCATGAAGCTTGTGGACGTTGAACTGCACAACAACACGAATGCGGCGATAAAGTGCCATGCCGCGTATTATATTGAACCGGTTTTAGGCGTTTCACGCGATACGGCGCGGCATATCTCAGTGCGGCAAACAGACGCGGGACTTTTAATGCAAAACCCATACGGCACAGCCGTGCGCGGCTTCGCCGCGCTCCGCCGCCTTAGAGCCGCCGGGACCGCGCCGGTCTTAATAAACGACCGCGCCGCGTTCTTATGCGGGAAATGGGATAAAACGTCTATAACGCCGCAAAACGACACGTGCGCCGCAGTTATCATACCTGTAAAGCTAAACCCGTATAGCTCCGAGACGATCAGGTTTGCGCTCAGCTTCGGTAAAACCGAAAGCGCCGCGTTGTTTGTCCCGGCCGAAACGGGCGCGCTTTACGAGCCTGAAAACAGTTTTGTCTTCGAAACTCCCGACGAACACCTTAACGCGTTTCTAAACGGGTTTGCGGTACACCAGATTTACGGCGCGAGAATGCTCGCCCGCTGCGGATTTTACCAGTGCGGCGGCGCATACGGATTCCGCGACCAGCTTCAGGACGCCGCGTCATACGTTTTCATCGGGCCGAAGATTGCGCGACGGCACATCATCCGCTGCTGCGCCGCGCAGTTTGAGGAGGGCGACGTGCTGCACTGGTGGCATAATCTTCCGAAATCCGCGGGAGGCATCAAAGGCGTGCGCACGCGGTTTTCAGACGACCTGCTGTGGCTGGCGTATGTCGTGTCCGAATACATTGAAAAAACCGGCGACATTGAGATATTATCGGTGCCGGTGCGGTATCTTTCCGCACAGCCTCTGCGCCCGAATGAAAACGAAAAATATATTTCGCCAAAGCGCTCCGATGTTATAGAGGATGTATTCTCCCATTGCGTCAGGGCACTTGAAAAAGGCTATAACGTTGACGAATTCGGGCTTCCGTTCATCGGCTGCGGCGATTGGTGCGACGGTTTTTCATCCGTGGGCTTAGGCGGGCGCGGCACTAGCGTGTGGCTTGCGCTGTTTTTGTCGCAGACGCTTGAGAAATTTGCGAAAATATGCGTTATTCGCGGGAAATCCGAGCTCTCGGAAAAATATTTAGAATGGTCGCAGTCGCTTAAAAAGGCGGTGGATATCCGATGCTGGGACGGCGCGTGGTATGTCCGCGCGTTTTACGACAACGGCGAGCGCATGGGAAGCCGCGACAGCTCCGAATGCAGGATCGACCTCCTGCCTCAGGCGTTTGCGGTTTTGGCCGGAATGCCCGACAAGGACCGTGTAGACACGGGACTTAAAAGCGCCGTGTCCGAGCTTGTGTCAAAGGACCTGCGTCTTGTAAAGCTGTTTACGAAGCCGTTCCAGCACTGCCGGGAACAGCCCGGCTATGTAAAGGCGTACCCTTCGGGAATACGCGAGAACGGCGGTCAGTACACACATTCGGCGGTGTGGCTTGCAATCGCGCTTTTAGAATGGGGCAAGACCGATGAAGGCTTTAAAATAATCGAAATGCTCAACCCGGCGAACAGGGCGCTGTTCCCGGAATTGATGGAAAAATACAAGCTTGAGCCGTATTACATGCCGGCCGATATTTACACCAACAAAAACGCGGAGGGCCGCGGCGGCTGGAGCATCTATACAGGCGCCGTGAGCTGGTACTACCGCGCCGTGCTCGAGTACCTGCTCGGGTTTAAATTATGCGGCGGTTACGCGGTATTAAAGCCAAAGCTGCCGTCTGGCTGGAATGAAGCAAAGCTTTCGGCGAGCGTTTGCGGCACGCCGCTTGAGATATCCTTTTTGCGCGGCGAAAAACAGGAAATGCTTTTAGACGGCGCTCCTGCTGAAAGGATTCCGCTTGACGGCAAGCGTCACGACGTAAAATTCATAGCGGAAAAAACACAATGATAAAGATATGGAAATTTGCCCCTCTTTGTGGTACAATCTTAGATATATGGAAAAATTAAGGAGATGAAGCGATGGGTAAAAGGCTTATCAGAAAAGAAATCGGAGATAAAATCCATTTTAGCAGCATAATCGATGAAAAATTCAAGCACAACCGGCTAAGCGTGAATTTTGTCACTCCGCTGTCAAGAGAAACCGCGTCGGGGAACGCCGTCGTGCCGTTCATACTCAGAAAGGGCTGCCGCGAATACCCGGACTTCACCGCCTTAAACGAGAAACTCTCCGAGCTGTATGGGGCGGCGCTTCACGCCGACGTGAGCAAATACAGCGGGTATCAGGTTATCGAGGTTTCCATACGCGGAATCGACGACCGCTTCGCGCTTTGCGGCGAGGATATCACGGGCGCGTGCGCACAGCTTCTGGCAAGCGTCGCCCTTGACCCGAAGCTCGATGAAAACGGCGTGTTCCACAAAGAGGACGTCGAGTCCGAAAAACAGTATATCATCGACACGATTGAGTCTTTGATAAACGAAAAGCGCGGGTACGCGATCTCGCAGTGTATGCAGTTCATGTGTAAGGGCGAGCCGGTTGCGGTGCGTCGTTACGGCTACCGCGCGGAAGCCGAGAAAATTACGCCGGAATCGGCGTTTCAGGCATACCAAATGCTTTTAAAAACAGCGGCGGTTGAGATCATATTCACAGGCTCCGGCAGCCCGGTTACCGCGGAAAAGGTTTTTACCGAGCGGTTTTCCGGCCTTGAACGCGATTCCTTCGGATACGAGCTTGTAAAGCTCCGCGCGAAAGCCGACAAGGTAAGCGAGCATACCGAGACAATGGAATTATCCCAGTCAAAGCTTGTGATGGGCATGCGGACAGGCCTTTACGAAAATCTAAAGCAGGTAAACGCCGCGAGGATTTTCACGGCGCTGTTCGGCGGAACTCCGTTTTCAAAGCTGTTCCAAAACGTGCGTGAGCGCCTGAGTCTTTGCTACTACTGCGCCGCGCGGTTTGATGTCGCGACAAAGCTGCTGCTTGTCGATAGCGGCATTGAATACGAAAACAAGCAAAAGGCTCAGGATGAGATCATGGCGCAGCTTTCAGCGATACAAAACGGGCAGTTTTCAGATGAGGAGCTTACAAACACAAAGCTGCTCGTCAACAACTCCATACGCGCGACGACCGATTCGCTCGCATCGATCGAGGGATGGTACATGGCCCAGATTTTACGCGGTCAGAACATCCCGCCTGAAGACGACGTGAAGAACATCGACGCGGTGACGCGACAAGACGTCATCGACGCGGCGAAGGCCGTAACCCTTGACACGGTGTATTTTCTGACCGGAACGGCGGAAGAAAGGCAGGGAGGTTAACATGCGAAAGGTTATAAAATCAAAGCGGTTAAATGAAGCGTACACAAAAATAACGCATTCGTCGGGGCTTACCATCCTGCTTTACCCGATGACCGGATTTTCCAGCGCCTACGCGCTGTTCGCAACAAAATACGGCTCTGTCGATACGCGGTTTAAAACCGGCGACGACGACGGCTTCACGGACGTTCCCGCAGGCATCGCGCACTTTTTGGAGCACAAGATGTTTGAAAGCGAGGAGGGCGACGCCTTTTCCCTCTACGCAAGAACAGGCGCTTCCGCGAACGCGTACACATCCTTTGACAGGACCGCGTACCTGTTTTCATGCTCCGAGAACTTTGAGCAATCGATAGAGATACTCATGGGGCTTGTGATGAATCCGTATTTCACCGCCGAGACCGTGCATAAGGAACAGGGCATCATCGGGCAGGAGATCAAAATGTACGAAGACGCTCCGGACTGGCGCGTGTTTTTCAACCTGTTAGGAGCGCTTTACCACGAGAACCCCGTAAGGATCGACATCGCAGGGACGGTCGAATCCATCGCCGAGATTGACGCGGATTTACTCTACCGGTGCTATAACACGTTTTATAACCTTAACAACATGGTGCTGGCGGTTGCCGGAAATTTCGAGCCTGATACCGTGCTCAAAGCGGCCGATAAGCTATTAAAGCCGGCGCCTCAAATCAAAATCACCCGCGGCGTTTTCGAGGAGCCGGAAACGGTGCGTGAAACCCGGGTAGTGCAGCATTTGCCCGTATCGCTGCCGATGTTCCAGATTGGGTTTAAAGGCAAGGCGGGGACTGAGTACGAGAACGTCACCGGGCAGATACTCGACGAGGTTTTGCTTGAGATCATAGGCGGCGAAGCGTCGCCGCTTTACCGAAGGCTTTACGACGAGGGGCTCATAAACCATACCTTCTCGGACGAAGCGCTTTCAAGCCGCGATTATTCGCTTTGCTTTTTCTCGGGCGAAAGCCGCGACCCCGATAAGGTATTTGATGAAATCAAAAAAGAGATTGTCAAAATCCAAAAGAGCGGGATTCCGCAAAAAACCTTTGATATGGCGAAAAAGGCGGTTTACGGAAGATACGTCGGCATGTACGGCAAGGTGGATTCCATCGCGGGGGTCATGGTTGCGGCGCACTTTGCAGGTATGGACATGTATTCTATACTTGAAGCCGCGGCGGATATCCGAAAGGATGAGCTTGAGCTGCGCTTTAAAACAAATTTTGACGTATCAAAAAGCGCCATATCGATCGTCATGCAAGAAGAATGACGGTATCGAGCGATAACATGAACAGGCGGGCGGTATAAACTCCCGCCTTTGAAAGGATTGGCAATGAAAAATGGCAGAAGCATTATCTTTCCCCGGGCTGGGGCTTGAGTTTGAGATAAGCCGCGTCGCGTTCACCGTCGGGGACAGCCCGATTTACTGGTATGGAATCATCGTCGCCGTGGCATTTTTGGCGGCTGCGGCGTATGTGCTGCTGCGCGCGAAGGTGTTCGGGCTTGACGGCGACCGCGTAATGGACGTCGTCTTGGGTGGCGTTTTGGCCGGGATTATCGGCGCAAGGCTATATTACGTGATGTTCAGGTGGGATACATACAGCCGGGACATTATGTCCGTGTTCAATATACGCGAGGGCGGTATCGCGATTTACGGCGGTCTAGCGGGAGGCGTGATTGCAGCGGTTTTCCTGTGCAAATTAAGGCGCGTGAAGCTGTTGCCAATGCTTGACCTTGCAGCGGGCGGCATCATACTCGGGCAGATGATCGGGCGCTGGGGGAATTTTGTGAATATGGAGGCTTTCGGCGCAAACACGCAGGCTGCGTGGGGCATGACTTCGCCGTCAATCGCGTGGTACCTCAGGCAGAACATGCGGGAGCTCACGGCGCAGGGATTTCAAATCCAGCCGGATATGCCCGTGCACCCCACGTTTTTCTACGAGAGCATGTGGTGCCTTTTGGGATTTTTGTTTATCCTGTGGTTTACGCGGCGCCGCCGCTTCGACGGTGAGATAGGCCTTATATATATAGGATGGTACGGCATTGGACGCTTCCTCATCGAGGGGCTTCGCACCGACAGCCTGATGCTCGGGACAATGCGCGTTTCGCAGGTTGTGGCGCTGCTTTGTGTACTTGTGTCCGCTATCACGCTTATAACGGTATTGTCGAGAATCAAGCGCGCAAACGATCCTGATTACCTCAAGATTTATGTGGACACCGACGAGGGGAAAGCGGTGATTGCGGGCGAGTTTTACAAGAAAAAAGATCAGACTGCGGATGCGCCTAAGACGGAAGATACGGATGAGACGGATGAGACGGAAGATACGGGCGAAGAAAAAGCTATAGATAAAGCAGAAGACACAGCCATAACGGAAGATACGAATAAACCGGAAGAAGCGGCGGCTGAGGAAGAGCCTCCAAAGGACGTGGAGCAAACCGGCGAAAAAGAATCATCCGGGGAGGAGCAAACCGATGGCGACGATCATTGACGGCAAAGCCGTGGCGGGCGCATTGCGAAAGAGCCTGAAGGCTGAGATCGAAAGCCTTAAGGCCGCCGGAATAACGCCGGGGCTTGCGGTTGTTTTAGTGGGCGGTGACCCCGCGTCAAAGGTGTATGTGGGCAGCAAGGAAAAAGCATGTGCCGAGCTTGGGATGCACTCCGAGCGGTATAACTTAAAAGAAGAAACGGCGATGGGCGAGCTTCTCGCGCTTATCGGCAAGCTTTCTAAGGACGATAAAATCCACGGGATTTTAGTGCAGCTTCCGCTTCCGCGGCACCTTGACGAAAAGACGGTGCTTGAGGCTATACCGGCCCACAAGGACGTCGACGCGTTCCACCCGGAAAACGTCGGGCGTATTATGATTGGCGATTACCGGTTTCTGCCATGCACTCCGGCCGGCGTGATGGAGCTGATATTGTCTACCGGCGTTTCGATCGAAGGCAGGGAGTGCGTAGTCGTCGGGCGCTCGAATATTGTCGGAAAGCCGATGGCTATGCTGCTTTTACACAAAAGCGGGACTGTGACTGTATGCCACTCAAAAACGAAAAACCTCGGCGAAGTCACAAGACGCGCCGACATCCTTGTCGCCGCCGTGGGCCGCGCTAAGTTTATCACCGCCGATATGATAAAGCCGGGCGCCGTCGTGATTGACGTGGGCATGAACCGCGATGAAAACGGCAAGCTTTGCGGCGACGTCGATTTTGAATCCGCCTTGCCCTTCGCCGGATACATAACGCCGGTTCCGGGAGGCGTGGGGCCCATGACAATCGCCATGCTGATGAAAAACACGGTAGCGGCGGCTAAAGCTGCGGCAAAACAGCTATGACGGGGCGGCTATAAAAATGGAAATGATTAAATTAACAGTTTTTATTGTAATATTAATCGCACTGCTCATTTGCGTTGCGAAAAAATTTAAAAGAGGTACGGCCAGTGCACTCTCCGTAGTCTTGATCATAGCTCTTTACTGGCTGTTTTACTATAGTGGGATTATCCCCTGACGCACTCGAAAAACATTGACTTTTGTGTTTTTGTGCGGTATAATGTTTTAGTTTTGTTAGAATCTGCAAAGATTGTTATTTAGTGGAGGACTTTAAATGAAAAAAGTGGGCAAGCCGGTATTTTTTGTTCTGGCGCTGCTGATTGTTGCGTTTACCGTGACAAGTTTCACGGGAATCAAAACACGGTACGGAGACACGATCAATACCTTTATCAAGGGCGCGGATGACATACGCTGGGGAATTGACATCCGCGGGGGAGTAGACGTGACGTTTTCGCCGCCTGCAGGTTACGCGGCGACTGAGAGCGAAATGTCGGCCGCGGAATCCATTATCAAGGTAAGGATGATTTCGCAGAACATCACAGATTACGAGATATACACGGATATGGCAAATAACCGTATAATCGTGCGGTTCCCATGGAAGGCCGACGAAGCGGCCTTCAATCCGGAGCAGGCGATCAAGGAGCTTGGCGAGACGGCGCTGCTCACGTTCCGCGAGGGGCTGGAAGCGGATGATTTCGGGTTTCCCACCGGCGTTACCGCCGACGTAGTAATCCTTGAGGGCAGGGACATCAAAAGCGCAAGCCGCGTTGACGTACCGAGAACGCAGGGCGGAATGGCCGATATGCCGGCAGTTTCGCTTGAACTCACGCCTGAGGGCGCCGTGAAATTCTCTGAAGCCACCGGAAGGCTGGTAGGACAAGTAATCTCAATCTGGATGGACGACGCGCTGCTTTCGGCTCCCGTCGTAAATACGCAGATTACCGATGGCAACGCGATTATCCAAGGCAATTTTACCGGCGAGGAAGCAAAGGATCTTGCCGACAAGATTAACGCCGGCGCCTTGCCGTTCAAGCTTCATACCGAAAACTACAACACCATTTCCCCGACGCTCGGCGAGGGCGCAAGGGAGGCTATGGTGCTGGCGGGTTTGTTGGCATTTATCTTTATTGTGGTATTCATGATTTGCACTTACCGTTTGCTTGGGTTTATCGCGGCTATCGCCCTTGCGGGACAAGCAGGGCTTATGATTGCGGCGATTACGGGGTATTTCGCGCCGTTCCCGTCGTTTACGCTGACGCTTCCCGGCATCGCGGGTATCATCCTTTCCATCGGGATGGGTGTTGACGCGAACGTCATCTCCTCAGAGCGAATAAAGGAGGAAATCAGAAGCGGAAAGACGATAGACGGCGCGCTCGATATCGGTTATAAGCGGGCGTTCACTGCTATTTTTGACGGGAACATCACGGTAATTATCATCGCCATTATCCTGATGGGGGCGTTCGGCCCGCCGGGAAGCGCGTTCTCACGGCTTTTGTATCCCGTTTTCTTCATGTTCCCCGCTGTTCCCGCAGGTACGATCTACTCGTTTGGATACACGCTGTTGGTGGGCGTTATCGCAAACTTTATCATGGGCGTTTTAGCGACGCAGTTTATGGCGAAATCCATCGCAAAGCAAAAAACATTCAGAAAAGCATGGTTCTTTGGAGGTGAAAAGGCATGACGGTAAAGTTTGATTTTATAAAAAACTCCAAGAAATTTTATACGATTTCAATTGTCATGATTGCGGTTATCATTCTTTGCTCATTTATCATCCCGCCGCAGCTTGACATCCAGTTTAGAGGCGGCTCGATGATTACGTATTCGTATACCGGGGACATCGGTATGAACAGTTTTGCCGAAACAGCCGACAGCCTTTTAAATGAACGCGTGACCGTGCGTGAGGTCACCGATATCGCGACGCAGACGAAAACGTTCATCGTGTCGCTGCCCGGTACGGAAAGCTTAACGTCTGATCAGATGGCGTCGTTTACGCAGGGGCTTCAGGCCGCGTTCCCGTCTAATAACCTGCAATCTCTGCAAATCAACAACGTCGATCCGGCAATCGGGCGTGAATTCTTCTTAAAAACAATGGTTGCGGTGGCGGTGGCGTCAATACTTCTGATTTTATATATCGCCGCCCGATTCAGCAAAATCGGCGGTATGTCGGCGGGCGTTTTAGCGGTTCTGGCACTTTTGTTTGCCGCCACAATCGCGTATGGCGCGTTTGTTATTCTGCGAATCCCGGTTGATAACAATTTTATCGCGGTTATTTTGACGATCCTCGGATACTCCATCAACGACACGATCGTTATCTACGACCGCATACGGGAGAACAAACGCCTGATGGGCGGCAAAACCCCTTTCGCGGAGCTTGTAAACGCTTCGCTTAACCAGTCTTTCCGCCGCTCCATCAACACCTCGCTCACGTCCATCATGGCTATGATAATCGTTTCAATCGTGGCTTATTTCTATAACGTGACGTCGATCCAGTCTTTCGCGATACCGATGATTTTCGGCCTTGTCGCGGGCACGTTTTCATCCCTTTGCATAACCGGACCGCTGTGGGTCAGGTGGCAGGAGCATAAGCTGCGCCAAAAGGCGGCGTAAGCAGAGACAACAAAACCTCCGGGGGATTTTCCCCGGAGGTTTTTCGTTTACATAATGATCGCAACCGGAATCCCCAGCAGCTCCCTGACCCAATAGGCGGGCAGGAGTCCCCACGGCGTCAGGGAAGATATGGCATAGAAACCGCCTGAATAAGGCAGCGCGGATTTTGCAAAAATGTACGCGCGAAGCTGGTGAAAGCTGTCGGTAACTACCACGACCGGCCGGCTTTCAAGCCCCTGCTCCTCAAGCAATACGGCGCCAAACAGAAAGTTCTCACGCGTGTTGGAGGATTCTATTTCCCTTATGATTCTGTCTGAAGCTATACCAAACCGCTCAAGGTAGTCGCCCATTACCTCGGCTTCCGGTAAATCCTCGCCGGGACCTTGGCCTCCTGTGACGACGCACACGGCTTCGGGATTTCGGTGCATATATTCCATCGCCTTATCTAAACGGCGTCGGAGCATCAAAGACGGCTCGCTGCCGTTTACCATTGCGCCGAGCACAATCACGGTCACCTCGCCGGAAGCAGGCGGCGGGTTGTGCCAGGCTTTCATGGCCATAATAATCGAGACGGCGGCGCTGTATAAAAGGAAAACCGCAACCCCTCCAAGTATTATGATGCGAAGCTTCGGCAATGCCGAAAGTGTGCCGGATATCCGCGGCAATGCGATGAAGAACACTCCAAGCGCGCAGAGAAGACCGGTTCCGAAATTGAAAATCATGTATATCAAGGGCGCAAGGCCGAAGAAGAGCAGTATCACGCCAAAAGAAATACTGGCGGCTTTAAGCATGGATTAGCACTCCTCAATTACTGCTATCTCTGTAGTAATTAATCAAACATCCCGCGATGATAATCCTGCGCTCGTCGTCGGTGAGCTCGCCCAGCCTGAGGGGTATCTGCCGCGCCTCGGAGCCGTTTAAGATATAAGCGGGTATGTCCTTTGCGCTGTCTTTCACCGCCGATAAAATATCCGGCACGAACACATAATCGCCTTTTTTAAACGGAACGCCCTCGCATAAAAACGGAAGCATGCCCCAATTGATGAGGTTGGAGCGGTACCGCTTGGTCGCGTACTCGTTTGCGAAATTCGCGGATGTGCCGAGCACCCTCTGGCAGCTCGCCGCCTGCTCGCGGGCGCTGCCGTCGCCCGGCCTGACCGCGAAAACCGCGCTGCCAATGCCGATATCTTCAAGCTTTTGGCCGTCAAATTCAGGCATACACCCGAGGATGAAGAACACGTTTTGAAGCTCGCGGCTTAAAATCGCGGGATTCTTGCCCTCAAGCCTTGCGCGTTCAAGCTCCTGAACCTTTGCCGCTTCGCCGACGTAAGAGGGGTCTTTTCTTGAAAGCGTGAACTTTGCAAGCCCGAGCGGATTCGAGCGGAAACTTGAGGTTTCCCCCGACGGAATGAGCTCGTCCGTTGTGGTGACGGGGTCGGTTATCACGGTTATGACTTTGAGCAGCAGATCATTTGTCAGCGGCTGTATCTCGGGCCAGTCCGAGATGCCGGGGCCGAGCTTTAGCTCCGCCGACGTGTCGGGCTTTTCAAAACCGTTGTAGCAGCGGTTTTCGTAGATTTCCTTGTGATAGAAATATTTAGGGCTTGCGTATGATGGATCGCAGTCTGTAGCCGCCGTCAAAAAGCCGCCGTTTACCGCGGTTGCGGCGATGCTTCTCGCGTCCATCAGCGCAACGGAGGCAATCTGCCCGTTTTGCGGCTTGCTGCCCTCGCGGTTTTGGAAGTTGCGCGTGGAGTGCCTGATGCTAAAGCCGTTGTTGGCGGGGACGTCGCCCGCCCCGAAGCACGGTCCGCAAAACGCTGTGCGAAGCGTTACGCCCGACGTCATGAGCTTTGAGACTACGCCGCAGTCTGTAAGAGCAAGGTTAACCGGCTGGCTTGCAGGATAAACGCTCAGGGAAAACTCGCCGCTTCCGATACCGCGCCCGTTTATCATGTGGTTGGCATAAACGATATTTTCAAAAGTTCCGCCGGCGCATCCCGCGATAACGCCCTGCTGTACCGACAGCTTCCCGTTTACGATCTTATCGCGCAGGCTAAGCGAAACCGCGTCGCCGTCAAGCTGGGCGTTGCCCTCGGCCTCAACCTTATGCAAAATATCGTCTAAGTTTTTGTTAAGCTCCTCTATCGTGTAAACGTTGCTCGGATGGAACGGCATTGCAATCATAGGCTTGATCTTCGATAAGTCGATGGTCACAAGCCCATCGTAACACGCCATGTCGCCGGGCTTTAGCTTTTTGTACGCATCAGGCCTTTTGTGTGTTGCAAAATACGCTTCGATTACATCGTCCGTCTGCCAGATTGAGGATAAACACGCGGTTTCCGTCGTCATCACGTCGATCCCGATGCGGTAGTCGGCGGAAAGCTTTGCGATACCGGGGCCTGTAAACTCAAGCACCTTATTTTTCACAAATCCCGACGGGAATGTGGCGCCGATAAGCGCAAGCGCGACGTCCTGAGGGCCGACGCCGGGGGCGGGCTCGCCCGTCAGGTACACGGCGATGACTTTCGGAATATCGATATCGTATGTCTTTTTAAGAAGCTGCTTTACAAGCTCGGGACCGCCCTCGCCCATCGCCATTGTTCCAAGCGCGCCGTAACGCGTGTGGCTGTCGGAGCCGAGGATCATCCTGCCGCAGGCGGCGAGCTCCTCGCGCATGTACTGGTGTATTACCGCCATGTGTGCGGGGACGTAAACGCCGCCGTATTTTTTCGCGGCGGAAAGCCCGAACATGTGGTCGTCCTCGTTGATGGTTCCGCCGACGGCGCAAAGGGAGTTGTGGCAGTTCGTGAGAACATACGGAAGCGGGAAGCGCTCAAGCCCGCTTGCCCGCGCCGTTTGGATTATGCCGACGTATGTTATGTCATGAGACGCGAGCGCATCGAACTTTATTTTAAGCGCATCCATATTTCCTGAAGTATTGTGCGCTTTCAAGATGGAATAAGCCATCGTCTTCGTGCGCCCCGCCTGAATTTGCGGCGTATTTTCCGAGGCCTTTACAGGCTCGCCGTCCTCCGGCAGCAAGAAAAGTGAATCATGAATCTTTACCATATGAACGCTCCATTTCATTAAACTTAAACTGAAACATGACTTCGTCATGATGTGAACTGCAAGGGAACCGGCGTTTACATTTATTCACATTCTACCATAAAATCTGCGGATATGCAAAAACGATGCATACTTACGGCAAAAGCGGTGAATAGTTTTAATATGGATAATGACAAAAAAAATAAATACCGCTACTTCTTTTTTTCGTTTTCAGCGGCATTTTTTATGTTATCGCTCACCTTTTTATTTTTGGTGTTAATCGTGCGCCCCACAGTACCCGACTCACTTGCCGGCGAACCGGAGCTTCTGGACGGGGCTTCGGTTTATATCCCGAAAAAGGAGGACGCGCTAACCGTGCTTTTTGTCGGCGCGTCACCCGACTTAAGGGACGCGGGGATGATTATGGTCGTGAGGTTTGACCCTGTTTCCGGCGAGATGCCGGTAATTGTCTTGCCGCCGCAGACGGCAGTCTCAAACAACGGGAAAACAGAGCCTTTTTCGCAGGTTTACCGGTACGGAGGCGCCGAATACGCAAAGGACGCGCTTGCTGAAACGCTCGGCGTTCCCGTTGACCGCTATGTGAAGATGAACGCGGAAGCATTCGTGAAGGCCATCGATATGATTGGGTTCGTGGAATTTCAGCTCCCGGAGCCCGTGACCGTCACGCGCGCAGGCGCCGCCAGCACGATGAACCGCGGCAAACAGCTTTTAAACGGGCAAAAATCCGTGGACGTCATGACGTACAAGCATTACCCGGGCGGCTTCGATGAACGGCTTTTCATCACGGGGGAGCTCACCGCAGCCCTTATAAACCAGCGCATGGATATTTGCCTTTCCATCGTTTCCGACAACGTGTTTGAAAAGATCATAAACTTAGTCTCGACCGATATTTCATACGGCGATTACCATACGCGCAAGCCCGCTGCCGAGTTTTTGGCGAAGCTGGGCGACGACCCCGCGTATACCGTCGAGGCTTCAGGCGAGCTTAGCGGCGACGGCTCGCTCTTTGTTTTGAGCGACACGTTTTACGCGAAGCTAAGCCAGATTATGCGGTAAGCGGCACGAGATATCTCCAGACCTCTTTCATGACGTCGCGGTTTATGTCGTAAATCCACTGTTCCCCTGTTTTCAGGCTGCACCCGTTTGACAAAAGCACAACGCCGGTTTTTGTAGCGGGGTCGTAGAACATACCGGAAATCATACCGTAGGCGTTGCCCTGATGCCCGTAAACCGTGCCTTTCTTGAAGATATCGGTTGCGGCGAACGTACCCAGGCCGCGCGCGACGCCGGCGTTGCTGTCAATGAACATGGTGGTATTCATCTGGCTTAAAGCTTTTTGCGATATGTACCGTCTGCCGCCGTATGTACCGTCGCCTGCAAGTATGACGCCGATTACCGCAAGGTCTTCTGCGCTGATAAATAAATCGCCGTGTCCCAGCATGTACATCTCGCCCACAGGGATGGAAGCGTAAACCGCGTCCATATTTGTCCAGCGGCCGGGTTCAGCCGTAAGCTGCCCGCTTTGATTATAGATATTCGCAACGAGATGCGGATTTTTTATGAGGTGCATGGAGTACCCCGCGTCGATTGAAAGCGGATCGAACAGCACGCGTTTCGCGTAATCGTAAAAGCGCTCGCCGGTTTTAGCCTCAATCACGCCCGCGACGACGCCCATGCCGAAGTTTGAGTATTCATACGCCGTTCCGGGCTTGCGGTCAAGCCACATACCTGGGGCAAGAGACACCGCCCTCAAGGAGGGGAACCGAAGGTGTTTGGCAACATCCATATACGGCCTTGCGTCTATTAGACCGGAGGTGTGCGTGATAAGATGGCGCGTGGTGACGGGCTCATCCGCAAAGTACGGGTTTCGCATATACGGGTATAGATAGCTTAAATCATCGTCGATTGAAAAACCGGTACTGTCCTCCAGCATCATGGCGAGCGCCGACGTCACCAGCTTTGATATGGACGCTACGCGGTATTTTGTCTTGCTTTCGGTGGGAATATTTTCTTCTATATTCTGCATCCCGTATGTATGGCGAAAGACGATGCGGTCATGCTCAAATGCGGCGATACTCATCCCCACGGCGCCGTGCTTTTCGGCAAGCGCGTCCAGCGTCTCATGGAGTAAAGCGGAATTGGCTTGCATCGTATTTTTGTATATGGGTTCTTTGTCCGACATGAAATCAAACTCCAACACAGCCGGGGGCTGTTTTTTTTCGGGATTTTCAAAGGCTTCGAACGCTCCTTGCGCCATCACGCCCGCGGAAATATGATTTCCCATGACAAAAGGCGTGATAAATGAATTGGATAAGACGTATAATAAAGCCATAAACGCTGTGCCAAAAACCATTACTACCCGCATAAAGGCGTCCTTTCGAATCTTGTCGGAATTTATAAAAAAAACACGTTTCAGTATACCATAAAATTTTCTGTTAACCAATACTTTTTTATTAAAATAAATTTAAAATAAATTTCGGCGATTTTACCAAAAAACATGAAAACTGGCAACTATAATCATAACCGCGCACATTGATTTTTTACCATGTTTAAGGTTACAATAAAAACAGTGCGGCGAATATGACCGGAATGCTTTCTTTTCTCTTAAAAAAATGCTATAATGCGATAGAAACAATACTGAGGGGCGTATAATTTGGAAAAATTTGTTATAAACGGCGGCACAAAGCTTAAAGGCTCCATAACGGTGGGCGGCGCGAAAAACGCGGCTGTTGCGATTATCCCGGCGACCATCCTCGCAAAAGGTCTTTGTGTGGTTGAAAATATCCCGAACATAAGCGATGTGGGCATCCTATTTAAGATGCTCAAGGAGATGGGCGCTTCGGTTAAATCCATAAATAAAACAACGGTGGAAATCGATACAACGAGTGTAAACAACCCGTTTGTAGGGTATGAGCTTGCAAGGCATCTTAGGGCTTCCTATTACTTTTTAGGCGCGCTGTTAGGCAGGTTTAACCGCGCAAGCGTATCCATGCCGGGCGGCTGCCATTTCGGCGTGAGACCCATAGACCAGCATATAAAGGGATTTGAGAGCCTTGGCGCGACTGTTACGATAGACCACGGTATGATAAACGCAAGGACAAAAAAGACGCTTTTAGGCTCGCACATTTATTTTGACGTCGTGTCGGTAGGCGCTACGATAAACGTAATGCTTGCGTCCGTCAGGGCGAAAGGGCTTACGGTTCTTGAAAACGCGGCAAAGGAGCCGCATATAGTCGACCTTGCCAACTTCTTAAACTCAATGGGGGCGGATGTGAGGGGCGCCGGTACAGACGTTATCAAAATCCACGGCGTCGATATTATGCATGGCGCGAGCTATTCCATTATTCCCGACCAGATCGAGGCCGGGACGTTCATGATCGCCGCCGCCGCGTCAAAGGGAAACGTCCTTATTAAAAATGTTATTCCAAAGCATATGGAATCTGTTACAAATAAATTGGAAAGCGCGGGCGCGAAGGTCACGGAATATGATGACAGCATACGCGTTGAGTGCACGGGGCCGATTTCCCCGACGACGATAAAAACTATGCCGCATCCCGGCTTTCCGACCGATATGCAGCCGCAGATGACGGCGCTTTTGACCGTCGCCGAAGGGACCAGCGTCATCACCGAGGGGGTTTGGGACAACCGCTTCCGATATGTGGACGAGCTTGCGAGAATGGGCGCGAATGTCCAGGTTGACGGCAAGGTCGCCGTAATTACCGGCGTAAAGGGGCTCAAAGCGGCGCCGGTCAAAGCCACCGATTTGCGCGCCGGAGCCGCAATGCTGATTGCGGCGCTGATTGCAAAGGGCACAACCGAGATTGAGGACGTCTTCCACATTGAGCGCGGCTACGAGGACGTCGTTGCAAAATTCAACGCGCTCGGCGCAAACATCAAACGCGTGGAGGCGCCGAAGACCGATATCGAAATGCCGGCTTCACTGTGACAGACTGCCGCCAGCATAAAAACCGGAGACCGAGCGCTTTGCGCTTGTTTTTTCGTGTTAATGAACCTGGTGCCCTGACCAACAGATCCGGCCTTATCTCTTGGAGGATATTATGTCCAGAATTTGTCCGCTTTTTAGCTCCAGCAAGGGCAACAGCGTATACCTTTCCGGCGGCGGCTCGTCCCTGCTGATAGACGCAGGCGTAAGCTTTAAACAGCTCCTCATCGCGCTGGAAGCCCAGAATATCGATATAAGCCATATTAACGGCATACTCGTAACCCACGAGCACAGCGACCATATACACGGCCTTAAGGTCCTGCTGAAAAGGACAAACATCCCGCTTTACACTTCGAGAGGCACGATGGAGTACCTCTGGCTCAATGGCTACATACCGGCGCATACAAGGATCACTGTCTGCGACGGCGCCTTTAACATCGGGGAGATTGAGGGCACGGCGTTTCAAACGCCCCATGACGCGTCGCACAGCGTGGGATACCGCTTTTTGATGCCTGACGGGCGCCGCGTCGGCGTTGCGACAGACTTAGGACATGTAAGCGGCGGCGTGCGCGAAAGTCTTACGGGCTGCGACTTGGTTATGCTGGAATCCAATTACGACCCCGGAATGCTTGAATGTTCATCGTACCCGTATCCGTTAAAGCGGCGGATCAAAAGCGAGTTTGGGCATCTTTCAAACGACGATTGCGCATGTATGCTTGCATTACTTGCAAAATGCGGTACGACGCGGTTTGTCTTAGGGCATTTAAGCGAGCAGAACAATATCCCGGAGCTTGCGCGGCAAACCGCGAAAGCGGCGCTTGATTCGGGCGGGCTTAAAGAAAACGTGGACTACACGCTCGCCGTAGCGCCTCCGCGCGGCAGAACACAGACAATCGTTTTTTAGGGTAAAGAATATGATGAACGTAACGATTGTCGCGGTCGGAGGCTTAAAAGAGAAATATCTGAAAGACGCGTGCTGCGAATACATAAAGCGGCTGGGGGCGTTTTGCAGGCTTTTGGTTGTGGAGGTGAACGAATACAAGCTGAAAGGTAAGCCCTCCGCCGCCGAAATCGAACGCTCCCTTTCAGCGGAGAGCGCCGATATTCTTAAAAAGATTCCGCAAAAATCGTTTTTGATACCGCTGTGTATCGAGGGCGAGCAGTTGTCATCGCCGTGTCTTGCCGAAAAGATTAGGCAAATAAGCGGCGAAAACCATCATATCACGTTTATTATCGGCGGCTCCCACGGGCTTTGCGGCGACCTTAAAAACCACGCGGATTTTAAATTATCCATGTCGAGCATGACGTTTCCGCACCAGCTTGCAAGGGTCATGCTGTTAGAACAGCTTTACCGCGCGTTTTCCATCTTAAACGGCATGAGGTATCATAAGTAAACGGCAAGGAATCCCTTGCCGTTCTTCTTATTTTTTTCGCCCTTTTTTCGGGGCTTCTTCTGCGGCTTCCGCCACGGCATCCTCCGTTGCTGCCGCGCCTTTCTTTGTTTTCGAGGCCGGCCCTGCGACGACAACCTGCTGCGGAACGCGCCGCAACAAGCTGATATGCATCAAAAAGCCTGTCAGGGCGCCATACAGGACGGCGAGGACCGAAAGCTCGATGAGATGCGCTATACGCACGCTGTGGGGCATGACGGGGCTCGGTATCAACATATAGACGGCAGGACCTAAAAACAGCGCAATCGTCATTCCGATAAACAGGATGCGGTTTGATTCGAGCTCCTTTAACAGGGGAATCATGCACAGGGCAAGCAGAAGGCCTTTAAGAAGCGCCATCGGGACAAGCCTTGCGTTTTCCAAAAGCATTAATACGATTTCCGTGACAAAGCTGCGGAGCTCCGGGTCGCCGGAATAATAAACGCGCGCCGCTTCGGACTGCCATAGAGCAAAATACCATACAAGGAAATACAAAACGCAGTATACAACGGGCAAAACAAGCATTTTGACCGCCAAATCGATTTTTTTAATTTTGTATGTTACTCCGGCAGGCTCCGGCTTTTTGTTTTTAGGCAGCTTCTTTTTTGGCTTTGATTTTAATTCCTCACCGTCTTTTAAAGGCCGGTTAAACAGCAAGGCCGCAACAAGCATGACGAAGACGACGGTCACTGCGCGTTTTAGAAGCTCCATCAGGGAGTCTGAGCCGGACATCACGCCTGTCGTTTCACCGTACATGACCTGTTCCAGCATAGGCACGACGCACTGCGTAACCAACACAGGCAAAAGAAGCGGCAGCATCAGCCGAAACCCGCGGTGCTTGGAGAACTGGTAAAGTGATGCGAGTATAAGGGAAATGTAAAGCCCGTATACGACCATGAAAAGATATCCGGTATACGGTACCTGAAATACAAAAAGGGCTTCCGAATACAATTCCGTGGATGGGATAAATATGGCGGCAAAGGTGAGGACTGCCGCGTAAATAATAGCAATCAGCGGCGTCTTCGCAATAAACTTGACCATCGTCATCCCCCTCAAGTGCAATTGACAATCTTAATTATACTACTTCACGCAAGGCAAATCAAGCTGCAGCAAAGCAATGGCTTCAACATGCGCCGTTCTTGGGAACAAATCGACGGCGCGGGCTTTTATAAGCTTAAAGCCGAGCGAGCAAAGCCTTTCGATATCCCGCGCGAGCGTCGCCGGGTTGCAGGAGATATACACAAGCTTATGAGGCGCAAGCTGTGCAATCGATGCGGGCAGGTTCTCCTGAAGCCCCTTTCGCGGAGGATCTACGATCACGATATCAGGCCGGACGCCCTTTTGGGTCAGCGCGTCCGCCTCAAGCGCCGCGTCCGCATGGATGAACCGCGCGTTTTGTATTCCGTTTAAGCGGGCTGTCGCCTCGGCGTCCCGCACGGCGTCGGCTACCAGCTCAACGCCGATGACCTCCTTTACCGCATGAGCCATCGAAAGCCCAATGGTTCCGGCGCCGCAATATAAATCAAGCAGCACGTCGGTTTTTTGCGGAGACGCGTATAAAAGCGACGCTTCATACAGGATTTCGGCGGCGGCCCGGTTGACCTGGTAAAAAGAACGCACCGAAAGCCGCACGCGAACCCCCGCAAGCTTGTCCGTTATATATCCGCTGCCTGAAACGACGCGCGTGTTTTTGCCGAATATCACGTTTGTGTTGTCGGCGTTTTCGTTTACAAGCACGGTCTTGACCGTCCGGCAGCGCGAATGAAGCGCTGCGGCAAGCTCCTCCTTGTGCGGCAAGCCGCCTTTGTTTACCACAAGGCAGACCATCGTTTCGTTTGAAGCTTCGGCGTGGCGGATGAATATATGCCGCAGGATTCCCGCGCCTGTCGCCTCGTCGTAAGGCTCGATGGAGTATTCCTCCGCAAAGCGTATGACCTCCGCCGTGATGTCCCCGAAAAATTCCGGCTGAAGAAGGCAGTCGTCCACGGGGACAAGGCCGTGGGAGCGCCCCCTGAAGAATCCCGCGCGGATTTTGCCGTCCACGCGCCTTACGGGGTACTGCGCTTTGTTGCGGTAACGCGAGACTAAGGGGGAGAATAGCGGGGGCTCAAGCGTAAAATCCTTTACGCCGCCGATTCGTTTTATGTTTTCAACCACCCATCCGGATTTTACCGAAAGCTCATGATGATATTCGATATGCCTCAAGGAACAGCCGCCGCAACGCGAAAAGACAGGGCAATCGTTTTGCGCCCTGTGTGGCGATGGCGTTATAATCCGTGCGATGATCGCATACGCGCGGTTTTTCAGCATCTTTACAATTTTTGCCTCTATCACATCGCCGACAGCCGTCATCGGAACGAAGACGACAAGGCCCGAATACCTGCCGACGCCGTCGCCGTCATGCGACATGGAAGTGATTTCCAATACAATTTTCTCGTTTTTCTTCAATCAAATACCCCATAAAAAAATCCCCCGGCATATGGTGCAAGGGGATTTCGCATTTAAAGCGCAATATCTAGGATCTTGAACTGGACGACGCTTCCGTTCGGGACTACGACGTCAACCATATCGCCGACTTTATGTCCCAGCAAGGCTTTGCCGACCGGCGATTCGTCGGTGATAGTTTCCTGCGAGGAATGGTTTGATTCAACCGAGCTTGCGATACGGTATGAAAGCTCCTCATTAAATTCCATGTCAAGAATCGTTACATGGCAGCCGATAGAGACAACGTCCGTGGAAATCTGATCCTTTTGGATCAACTGAGCTTTTTTCAGTTGATCCTCAAGCGTTGCGATTTTAGATTCGACAAGCGCCTGTTCGTTTTTCGCTTCATCGTATTCACTGTTTTCCGAAAGGTCGCCAAACCCGCGCGCAACCCTTATTTTCTCCGCAATTTCTTTTCGCTTTACAGTGCGGAGCTCCTCAAGTTCCCGTTTGAGTTCCTCGTAGCCCTCCGGCGTCATAAGAATTTCGCCGCGCATCGTGATACCCTCCTTTCAGATTCATAATTGCCATTATATTAAATAAGGCGTGTTATGTCAAGCTATAAAGCCTGAAATCTTGTTTATGGCCGAGACGACTTCCAAAACTTCACACTCGCGGTATTTGAAAATCATCCGGCAGGCGGGGAAGCATACGTCTAAAACGCCACAATATTCATATAAAGCAGCCAAAAAGTCGTGCTTGTCAATCCCTTCAGGGAAATCCTGGGACGCGAAACCGGCAGGCGGGACGACCTTAAGATCCGTGATAAAGTCGCTGAATTGCTGCCTGGACGGCGGTTTTCTCGACAGAACCGGGCATTTTAAGCTTTCGGACGTCTCTATACCGTCAGGCGCCAGGATCAAAACGCAATCGGAAAACGCCGTATAATCTTCCGCCAACGAAACGGGCGCCCCGAGCTCATACATCATTTTCGCCGACTCATTCTCATATAGCGCGGAATTGCCGGTTAAAACCTTTACCGATGTGTAATGGTGCAAAAGCGGATATAAAAACCCTGAATATCCGCCTTTTAAGTCGACAAGCCCGACTGTGCGCCGGTACATGGGCATACGCGAGAGCTTTATGATCTCCACGGCGGTTTTTAAGATTACGGTATTGTCATACTGCAAAAAGCGAGGCTTCGTGATTGCTTGCGGCGGCGTTATATTCGCGGGTAACAGCAGCCGGTCCGCATAGCGGCCTGCAAGCGCAAGGATACGCTCCCAGTCGCTTTGCTTTAAGGGAGGGCGGGAAACGATCGCGCCGTACCGTGCGCCGAAAGCCGCGCGCGTTTCCGCATGCGGGGCGGATTTAAAGATACGGCCCATAAAACCGCCGCGATTTTCCGTTGCGACTTCCAAAACGACAAACAAACCTCCGCCCCCTTTGCCTCTTTGTAAGTTTATGCGCCGGGCGGTGTGTTTAGTATTTTCAAATCTGATTATTGTGTTCCGTTCTCAGGCTCGGGCTCAGACTCCGTTGGAGTGTCGCCGTTACCGTTTTCCCCCTCGGCTTCCGATTCTTCGCCATTTTCATCATCGGACTCGTCGTCCGTTTCCGTTTCCGGTTCAGGTTCAGGCTCCGGTTCAGGCTGCGGCTCCGGTTGTGGCTGCGGTTGCGGCTGCGGCTCGGGTATGGGTTCCGGCTCGGGCTCCGCTTCGGCTTCCGCCTCGGCAACCGTTTCCTCGACCTTACGCATGGCCTGTACGACTTCAAGGGCTTTCATCAACTGCGCGTCGGTTGCTTCGTCAAGGGTCAGCCAGTCGGTACCGGCAGACAGCGGAACGTCATAATCGGGCTTTATGCCTGTGCCGTCAAAGTTGACGCCGGCCGCCGACGTAATCAGCGCCGTGGTAAGATCGATCGCGCTTCCGTCGGAGAGCCGGATTCTGTTTTGAATAATACCGACTCCCGAGGAGGTCTGGCCGACTATGCTGCCTTTCCCAAAATCCTTTAGGTTCTGCGCGAAAAGCTCCGCGGCGCTTGACGTGCCGCCGTTTATGATTACAACCATCGGCATGTTGATTTCATGCGAGTCGGAGTATTCCTTTACTTCGGTGGTGCCGTCGCGGTACGTCGCGGAATAAATCGGCCCTTCCGGCACTAGGTTATCGATGATGCGGACAGCCGCGCTCAACGAAGTGCCTTTATTATCGCGCACATCAAAAATCAGGCAGTCGGCGCCCGCGTCGATTATTCGCCGAAGCTCCCTTGAAAATTGGTCGGGAGTGTTGTCGTTAAACTGCCTTATCATGATATACCCGACGTTTGTTTCAGGTATTATGCGGGAATAAACGCTTGGAACGGCGACAACGCGCCGCGTAAGCTCCGGGATCAGTGTTTCCTCGGTTCCTCTCCTTATGAGGAGGGAAAGCCTTGTACCGGCCTCCCCCTGGATGGAGGATAAGAACGTCTCGGCGTTATCGGGCGCTATGCCTATATCGTTTATCTTGATGATCAAGTCGCCCTCGATGATACCGGCGACCTGGGCGGGCGAATCGGGGTAGACCTCCATCACTACGAGGTAGCCGTCGGCGGAAACCTCTAAAACCGCGCCGATACCGACGTCCTCGCCTTCCTTGCTTCTTGTAAGGCGCCTGTATTCCTCCGCACTGATGTAAGCGCCGTACCGGTCGCCGATGCCTTTGATATACCCTTGCGCAACGCTGTCCATAAGAAGCGTCTCGTTGATTACGCCGCTGTAGTTTTCGCGCACGACAGTATCGACCTCGGTGAATTTCGCGTACATCTCGCGGCGGCGCTCAAGGTCGGTCGAGCGCTCGTTAAAAGCGGTCTGCGCATAAATCCATGTGGATGAGAACGTGGCCGCCGCAACGATTAGCATGAATGCCAAGGCGGCGCCAAGTGAAATTTTTTTGTTCATATAAAAACCTTATCCCTAAATTTCCTAGCTGAATATATATGGACGCGGGTTTACGGCGCTGCCGTTTATGCGCACCTCGAAATGCAGGTGGGGACCTGTAGACCAGCCGGTGGAGCCCACCGCCGCGATTGTCTGGCCGCGCTTCACCTGCTGCCCGACAGAAACGCTGATGCTGCTGCAATGCGCGTAAAGCGTCGAGATGCTGTTACCGTTCGAGTCGATACCGTGGTCGACGATGACGTATATTCCGTAACCTACGCCTTGGGAATACGCAAAATTGACTTTCGCCACAACGCCGTCGTTTGCGGCGACAATCGGCTTGCCGTGAACGCCGGAGCCTGAAATATCGATGCCCGTGTGCATGTTGGTTCCGCCGAAACGCGGCCCGAACTCGCTCGTCACGCTGGAATAACCGGGTACTGGCCATGCCATCACGCCGCCGGCGTATGCGTTTTTGCTCCATTCAATCTCGCGGAATATGCGGTCAAGCTCGGCCTGCGCCGCGTCCTGGATTTTCTTGTTCTTCTCAAGGTCGGCAAGAAACGCCTCTTCCATCGATTTTATATCCTGTATCTGGAGCTGAGCCTTTTCCTGCTGGACGCCCAACTGCTGTTTTTTTACCTCGGTCTCGAGCCGGTCGGCTTCCACCGATAGCTTTACCTGCTCCATTGCCATTTTTTCGTGCTCAAACGATAATTTTTCATTTTCCAAATCAATCCGCTGATCCGTGAGGATAGCCATCAGGCTGCGGTCGTGGTCTGCGATACGCCTGATATGCTCGGTGCGCGCGAGAAAATCGGAAAAGCTGTCGGAACCAAGGATAAGCCCAAGCGACGACGTGGTGTCCTGAATGTACATAGCGCGGAGACGCTTGCGCAAAAGCTCAAAGCTTTCATCGAATTCCCGCTGCTTGTCTTCGATTTCCTGCTGCTTTAAAGTGATGCTTTGCATCTTATCCTCAATGTCCTGCTCCAAATAGTTGATGCGCTCGAACAAAAGCGCGATCTGCTCTTGTGTTAAGTTCACCTGCTGATCAATCTGCGCCTTTTCGGCCTGCGCCTTTTCAAGCTCGGACTTTGCGCCCGCTATGTTTTGCTTGAGCTTTTCCTCTTCCTTTTGAAGCTCCGACAACTGGCTGCTGATATTGTCGATCTGGTTCTGGTACTTGCTTTCCGTGGAGTTTTGCGGCTCCGGCTCCGGCTCCGGCTCGTTGTCGTCGTAATCGTCATAATTGTCGTCGTCGTCGCCGTCGTCGACGTAGAACTCATCGTCGTCGTAATCGTCATCGTCGCCGTAAGTGGCGGAGTCGGCCACATAAGCATAGCCGTAAAACGGCTGCACCGGACCCGCCAGCAAAACCGCTATACATAAAACAAGCGATAAAAAGGCTCTTTTAGTCAAGACCGAAACCTCCTTTAAACCTTAAGGTGCCTTCGCACGAATATGCCGCTGCCTACGACGCCGATAAAGACGCCGAGCACCGCAAAGCCTGCGAACATGTAAAGACTGATATCCATGAACCGGACCGTGTTTTCAAATACCACGCTTAACTGGCTGCCGTAGTTTTCGGAAAGGTACTCTACAAAATATGTATAGCTCACGCCCAGCATTAAAAAGGCAATCGACGCCGAAATCAGGCCGATCATCATGCCCTCGACGAGAAACGGCATCCTGATGAAGCTGTCGGTTGCGCCGACGTACTTCATGATATTGATTTCCTTGCGGCGTGAAAATACCGTGAGCTTGATGGTGTTCGTGATGATAACAATGGAAACCACGACCAGTATCAGGACGATCCCGGCCCCCGCGTACTGCACGGCGTTTTTAATGCCTACAAGCATATCGACGACGTCGTTTTTCGAGTTTACAAGCATTGCGCCGTTTAATGCGCTCACCTGCGAGACTGTGTCGTCGAACTGGGATAAATCGTTTACCCTGAGAACATACTTGTTTGGGAACGTGGATGCGTCGATGCCTTCTAGGATATAAGCCTCGTCGCCTAAGTTTTCCTTTTCCTGCGCCAGAGCTTCCTCGCTGGAGACGAACGTTTTAGACGCGATATTATCGATTGAATCGAGCGCCACGTCAAAGATGCCGATGTCGTCTTCGGTCATGTTGTCGTCTAAAAATACGATGAATTCGTTTTGCGCGACGACAACGCCCACAATGTTGTTGACGTTCAGCGTAAATATGACCGCGCTGCCGATTAACAAAAGACAAGCCACAAGTACGCCGATACAAGCGAAACTCATGAGCTTGTTTGAAAATATATTTTTCGTGCCTTCCTTAAAAAGGTAAAAGAAATTATGTAACCTCATCGGCTATGCCTTTCTCCTGAGAGTGACCTTTTCATTCTTAGCGGGGAATTCATATGCGGGTCGGCTTTTTTCGTAGCTTGAAATCAATTCCTCAGCAGTCCGGGCGGAGAAATCGACCGTCCGCGCGGTGTCGAAAGAGCCTGCGTAACCGCCGCCGTTATAGTCGAAGCTTGTGTCAAAGTCGTAATCGTCGTCGGCAATGCTCTGACTTTCAGTATATTCGTGCGCGGAGTAATCCCGCGCTTTTTCCTTGCTATCGAGGCTGCGGCTGTAATCCTCCATCAGCTCGGAGCCGGTAAACAGCTCCTTGCCTTCGCTTTCGGCCGTATCCGACAGGATAACGCCGTCTTCTATTGTGACGACGCGCTTGTTAAAGTAAGATACGAGCTCATGCGCGTGGGTAACCATCACGATCGTGGTTCCGCATTGCGCGTTTATCTCAGACAAAAGGTCGACGATCTCAAAGCTTAATTCAGGGTCGATGTTTCCCGTAGGCTCGTCCGCGATGATGATTGTCGGGTTGTTCACAAGCGCACGGGCCAGCGCTACACGCTGCTGCTCGCCGCCGGAAATCTGGTCGGGCATACTTTTGGCCTTTGACGCAATGCCGAGAAGCTTCAGGACATACGGCACGCGCGTGCGGATTTCTTTGCCGACGACGTTCGTTACGCGAAGCGCGAACGCCACGTTGTCGTAAACGGTCATGTTCGGTATCAGCCTGAAGTCCTGGAACACCACGCCGAGCGAGCGGCGAAACTTCGGGATATGCCGGCGCTTCATGCGGCAAAGGTTCATACCGTTGACAAACACGGTGCCGGAGGTCGGGACATCCTCGCGCAGCATCGTCTTTATAAGCGTCGACTTACCGGCGCCGGAGGAGCCGACGATAAAGACAAACTCGCCCTTTTCAATCTTAAGGCTTACGTTTTTAAGGGCAATCGTTCCGTTTTTATATTTTTTAGACACGTTTGAAAAATCGATCAAAGACATGATTTCTCCGTTTCTCCGGCGAAAGCTTTAGAATTTCACCGGGTTGGAAGTCAGATATTTCTTAACCATCAAAGCGACCTTAAATATAATGGCGTGGTCGAATTCGCGCAAATCAAGCCCTGTGAGCTTCCTGATTTTTTCAAGGCGGTACACCAAGGTGTTGCGGTGTACGAACAGCTTTCTTGACGTTTCGGATACGTTTAGGTTATTCTCGAAAAACTTCTGGATCGTAAACAGCGTTTCCTGATCGAGGCTTTCGATGGAACCTTTTTTGAACACCTCGCGCAGAAACATCTCGCACAGCGTTGTCGGAAGCTGGTATATAAGCCTTGCGATGCCTAAGTTGTCGTAGCTTACGATAGACTTGTCCGTGTCGAAGACCTTGCCGACCTCAAGCGAGACCTGGGATTCTTTAAATGAGCGCGCAAGATCCTTTACGCCTATGACCGAGGTCCCGATGCCGATGACTACCTTCGTGTAAAACTCGCTGCCAAGCGTATCGACGATGGACCGCGCAAGCTTTTCAAGGTCTTTCGGGTCGATATCGGATTTTATTTCCTTTACAAGCACGATGTCGCTTTCGCTGATGTTAAAGACAAAATCCTTCTGCTTGTCGGGGAACAGGTTCTGTATGACGTCAAAAGCCGAGATATCTGTCGATGATACGATGCGTATCAGCAAAACCGCGCGCGACACGTCGGTATTGAAGTGGAGCTCCCGCGCTTTCACATAGATATCGCCGGGCAGAATATTGTCGAGTATGACGTTTTTGATAAAGTTGCTGCGGTCATATTTTTCATCGTAATACTGCTTGATGCTTGAAAACGAAATCGCAAGTATATTGCAGAATTTCGCGGCAAGCTCGTCGGTACCCTCTACGAAAACGGCGTACTCCGGCTTCATTTTGCTGCCGAAAGGCTTGAATGTATAGTTATCCCTTACGAAAATATCTGAAGATTCGTTTGAACCAAGCGTGATATATTCGAATGTCTCCCCAATTCTTGTGAGGTTACTCGATGAAATTACCGTAGAAGTATCGTCAATAACGCCAATTATACGGTCTACAGAATCCCTCATTTGATGCACTATGCCTTGAAACAGCCTGTTTGACATTCCCTTTTATCTCCATTCACTCCGTAATTTTAAGTTGACACAAAAGTCGCAACTTTACCAGCTACTATTCTACAGCAAATTTGGTTAAATTGCAACATAAAATTAAGAAAAAATAGTGATTTCATTTCAAAAATGTCAAAAACATAGTTTGAGCGGATATGATTGCTAATACTACAACAAATATTTGACCTCATTGTGAACAAAGGCTTAAAAGAAAAAACATATAGCAGACAAAACTGCCGCTACATGATATATAGTGCAAAAATATCGGCCTTTTATTGCGGCAGATTACATTTTCTTTTTAGAATCTGACTTTATACCCGTAATGTGGCGGTAAATTTCGTTTTTCCTATAGCCTGTCTCGCGGGCGGCACGCCTTGCCGCCGCCGCCGGTTTTTCGCCGTTTTCAATCAGGTCTTCCATAATTTTTACAGCGTCAGATAAATCAACGCGCGGTAAATCCTCCGGCTTTTTGCCCTCAACGACGATTACAAACTCGCCGCGCGGCGTGTTTTCTTCGTAATAAGCGGCGGCTTCCGACAAGGTGGTGCGGACGATTTCCTCGTGGATTTTCGTAAGCTCCCTAGCAAGGGAGACGCGCCTGTCGCCTAAAACCTCGCACATGTCCTTAAGCGTGCGCAAAAGCTTGTGCGGCGCTTCGTAAAACACAAGCGTTCTTGCGTCGTCCTTGATTTCGTTTAAATGCGCGATGCGCCCTGTCTTTTTTACGCTCAAAAAGCCCTCAAAGGAAAATCTTCCCGAGGGCAGCCCAGAAGCCGCAAGCGCGGAGATCGCGGCGTTCGGCCCCGGTATGGCGATGACCGGGATTTTGTTTTCAGCGCAGAGTTTTACCAATTCTTCGCCGGGGTCGGAGATGCACGGCGTTCCGGCGTCCGTGACGACGGCGCAGCTTTCGCCCGCAAGGATACGGTTCACGATTTCTTCGCCGCGTCCCTGCGCGTTGTGTTGATGGTAGCTTAAAACAGGCTTCTTGATATGGTAATGGTTTAAAAGCTTCGCGCTTACGCGCGTGTCCTCGGCGGCTATAAAATCCACGCTGCAAAGCGTATCTATGGCCCTTTGCGATATGTCGCCCAAATTTCCTATAGGCGTCGCGACAAGATACAGAAACTGCAAAAGGTTCACCTTATCCTTGTTTTTTCGGCATCACGCTGATTAAGACGATTGCGCCCATCACGGCCGCGATATACCCTGTCATTACCCTTGAAAACCCGTTTTCCTGCGCGGGTTCACGAGGGATTTCAAAAACATCGTGGTTCATCGGCTGCGGTATTATCTCTAAGGCGTCAGGAACCGTTTTTAGTTCCGGCTCGCTTTGTGCGCTGCTTGGCTGTGTCCTGCCGGAAGGCGGCGGCTGCGTTATTGTCCCCGAAAACTTCGGGGCGGATTCGCTTTTTGGAGTCTCCTGCCGACTGACTTCCTCGAGCACCGGACCGGGCGTGACGGCAGGCTCTCTTAAGGCTGCAGACTCTCTTGGGGTCGCAGGCTCTTCGCGGGCGGAAAGCCTTTCGATTAAATAATAAAACCAGTCGTTTCCATTATCGTAAAGGGGAGGGTCGTGCGGCTCCAATTCAAGGGGCTCCTGTTCGCCGAGCGTCAGGTTCACGCCATAAATCGTGACGGAGGCAAGCGACATAAACTGACATGTTTCCTGGTTAAATCTTATTTTTGGCATCGGGTCGGGAACCCACTCATTGCCAGACGCCGGTATAAAAGCAATGTCATTGAGCTCAACCTTTATGTAAAGTGCCGACGACGGCACCGCAGCCGTATATTCTTCATAACACAGCCCGTAATTTTCAACATAAGACACATCTGCAAGAACCGGCTGCACTCTTGTAAAGTTTATGCCGTTTTGCGAGTGGTAGATATTTACGCCGAAGCCAATCAAATCCCCCGCCGGTTGGCTGACCGGCCTAAACAGGTACATGCTCGTGGCGGAATCGTAATAAAGCTGTTTTAAGCTTCCGCCGTCGTTTGCGTAGACCGAGTTTGTGCTTTGTGAAAGCAAAGCCTGCTTCATGGAAGGCGTTACAGGCGACGTGACGTTGCCCGGATGAAGACCCATAATATATTCACCCGGTCCGCCTTGCGGGTTTGGGGAGTAAAATGTCCCGCATGGCGCATTCGAATAAATAGCAACGCTTACCCGCGTTGCGTCATTTACGCGGTACATTGCCCACGCAGACGGGTTCCCGGTGTTTTCAAACTGGAATACTGTTCTGTCGGACAGGCCGCTGGCAAGCGAATATCTGTGAGGGATAAACCCCGAATACTGCTTTATGCGGTTCATATCAAATTCGCTCATGTCGTCGACATATGTCCTGCCGAAAGCCTGAAAATTGAGAATAAAAGCAACGATGAATAAACCGGTTGCAAAAGCTTTAACTTTCACAACAGATGTCCCCCTTATTTAAATGTCTTTCATTTTATGATTTTTTTTATTTTTTTGTTTAATTATATATGATTATAATGAAAAAATCAACTTAATAATAAGATTTAGGGCGTGTTCCCACTACCGCTCAACGCCCTAGGGCAGCAATCTAACGCCGCCGATCACGGGAATTTTTTTAGCTTTTCCGCTAAAGGCCGAAATCATTCCGGACGCCATCAAACATAGCAGGAAAATGCCGATGATATAAAACAAAACCCTGCCAAATAACGGAAAAAAGATCAGGAACATCCGAAGCGCAATATTTGCGGCAATAAAAATCCACAGCACAAGCGCTTGGTTTGCGTGAAAGCGGCAAAAGGCGGAGTGCGGCCTTAAGAGGAGCGGCAGGAAAAATACAAGGTACGAAAGCCCCGCCACCATCTTATTGTTTTTGATGTCCTGATGGTAAAAAATCTCGCGGACGTCGTTGTTATACTGCATACACCTCAAACCTTTCGGCATTTTGCTCTTTATAATTATAACATCATGCCTATTGATTTACAAATGGCAATTCTATATAATAGTTATGTTAGAAAACAGAAGGGGGATATTTTACATGCCAAAAGATTCGTATAATCCATACGAAAACGCGCAGGCTCAATTTGACGGGGTAGCCGAAAAGCTTAAGCTTCCTTTGGGGACAAGGGATTTGCTGCGCCAGCCGCAAAGAGAGCTGCATTTTACGATACCGGTCAAGATGGACGACGGCTCCACGCAGGTTTTCAAGGCGTTCCGCGTCCTGCATAACGACGCAAGGGGCCCGGGCAAAGGCGGCATACGGTTCCACCCGCATGAAACGGCGGACACGGTTCGCGCGCTCGCCATGTGGATGACCTGGAAATGCGCAGTCGCCGACATCCCGCTCGGCGGCGGTAAAGGCGGCGTCATATGCGACCCGAGAACACTTTCGCAGGCGGAACAGGAAAGAATCTGCCGCGGATACGTAAGGCGCTCGTTTGACGTTGTAGGCCCTCTTGAGGACGTTCCTGCGCCCGACGTAATGACAACCAACCAGCATATGATTTGGATGCTCGACGAATACGAAACGATCGCGCGTGAAAAATCCCCGGGCTTCATCACCGGCAAGCCGGTCGGCGCGGGAGGCTCTCTCGGCAGGACGGAGGCCACGGGCTACGGCGTTGTTTATGTCCTGCGCGGGCTTCTCGGCAAAATGGATATCCACCCGAAAAAGACGACCGCCAGCATCCAAGGGTTCGGCAATGTTGCGGAATACGCGGCGAAGCTGTATACGGCCCTTGGCGGCAGGGTTATCGCAGTTTCGTGCTGGGATGCGGGAGACGGAACGTCGTATACATACAAAAAAGCGGGCGGAATAGACGCCGAGGAGCTTTCCGGGATCAAGGACAAGTTTAGCAGCATCGACAAAGAAAAGGCGGAGAAGCTGGGCTACGAAAGGCTGCCGGGCGACGACTGGCTCAAACAGGACGTTGATATCCTGATTCCCGCGGCTCTTGAAAACCAGATTACCCCGGCGAACTTCCCGCTTATCTCAAGGAACGTTAAAATCATCGCCGAGGCCGCGAACGGCCCCGTCACCCCGGACTGCGACCCGCTGATAAAAGAGCGCGGTATCGTGATGCTTCCCGATTTTCTTGCGAACGCGGGCGGCGTTGTGTGCAGCTACTTTGAGCAGGTGCAGTGCAACATGAACTACTTCTGGGAAAAAGCGGAGGTGCTTGAAAAGCTTGAAAGCAAGATGGTAAACGCGTTTGAATCCGTGTACGTGCTGGCCCGCAACGAAGATCTTTACATGCGCGACGCGGCGTACATAATCGCCATCAACCGCGTCTCTGACGCCGTAAAGCTGCGCGGATGGGTATAAGAATCATTGACGATTGTGCATGATAAAAAAAAGGGCCGGCGTGTTACGCCGGCCCTTTTCCGCATTATTTCACGATATATTTCTGCATACTTTCCGGTAAGTCGGCGGGCTCGCAGGAAACGGTGAACGTGACGTCCGGGCCGTTTTTTGTAAGCGCGTCGATTTTATCAACAAACTGTGCGAGCGCGCCGAAATCCTTTGAATCCTTGCCGCAAAGAATCTTAAACGTAGCGTCGCCAAAAATATCGGTAATATCATAGTCCCCGGCTAAAAGCCCGGCGATAAAGCCGTAGTAGCCGTCGGCCCCGCTGATGCTGTATTCCTGAATGTCGATCAGCCGGATATGGTGGCTCAAACCAAACTTCAGCGCGTCGCCGCGCTCGATGCAAATGACATTGCCCTTTGAAACCTCGGCGGCCTTTTTTACGAGGTCGATGAGAATTTTTGTTTTTCCAAAGCCTTTGCTGCCTACAATTAACTTAACCATAACAATCTACTCCCTTTCCGGTTTTATTTTTACGCCATAGGCGTGATATGATTATCCAAGCTTAGCTTCAAGCTTAGCTTTTTGCGCTTCAAACCCGGGCTTGCCTAAAAGCGCGAACATGTTCTTCTTGTAATCTTCGACGCCCGGCTGGTCAAACGGGTTCACGCCAAGCATATATCCTGAAACGGCGACGGCCTTTTCAAAGAAATAAACAAGCCAGCCGAACTCGTATTCAGAAAGCTCCGGAAGCTCCAGTATCACGTTCGGAACGCCCCCCTCGACATGCGCAAGGACCGTTCCCTCAAAGGCTTTTTGGTTTACCACGGACATGTTTTGCCCTGAGAGGAAGTTAAGCCCGTCGAAATTCTCGGGGTCGGGATTTAAAAATATGTCGCGTTTCGGCTTCTTGATGCTGACGACGGTTTCAAACATTGTCCTTGCGCCGTCCTGTACAAACTGGCCAAGCGAATGCAGATCAGTCGAAAATATCATGGAAGCTGGGTACAGCCCCTTGTGATCCTTGCCCTCGCTTTCGCCGAAAAGCTGCTTGTACCACTCCGCCATCATGGCGAACGCGGGTTCGTATGCGACTAAAATCTCGATCGATTTGCCCTTTTGATACATGATGCTCCTGATTGCGGCATACAAAAGGCAATCGTTTTTGCAAATATCGGGGACTTTGTATGCTTCTCTTGCTTCACCAGCTCCTTTCATGATGGCGTCGATGTCGCAGCCTGCAACGGCAATCGGCAGAAGCCCCACCGGCGTGAGGACCGAAAACCGTCCGCCAACGTCGTCGGGAATGACAAAGGTCTCGTAGCCCTCGGCATCCGCAAGCTGCTTGAGAGTTCCGCGCGCCTTGTCGGTCGTGCAGAAAATACGCGATTTAGCGCCGTCTTTGCCGTATTTTTCCTCAAGCATAGTCCTGAAAACGCGAAACGCCAAAGCGGGCTCGGTCGTTGTTCCGGATTTCGAGATCACGTTTACGCAGACGTCCTTGCCGTCACACAAGCCGATGATTTCCAAAAGTGAATCCGGGCTGATGGTGTTGCCGACGAAATATATGTCGGGGGTATCCTTCTTAAGCTGGTTGTAAAGCGGCGACTTGATAAAATCGATAGCCGCGCGCCCGCCTAAGTAACTGCCGCCTATCCCGATTACGACAAGCGCGTCGCAGCTTCTTTGGATGCGTTTTGCGGCGTCCTTTACGCGCGCGAATTCCTCCTTGTCATAGTTTTCGGGCAAATCCACCCATCCGAGAAAGTCGCGGCCCGGCCCCGTTTTGCCTAGAAGCGTTTCGTGCGCCGCCAAAACGGCGGGCTCTATGCCCTTGTACTCATGGTGGCGGATAAACCCCTCAAGGAAGCTTTTGTTCAGTTTTAACGACATTTTACATACCCCTTAAAATTTATGTAATTATAGTCTACCCTATTATTGGAATTTTTTCAAGCCGGGCGGTAAAGTAAATGTAACAATTCTAACGATAATAATTTGGCTTTTAATATTTGGAGTAAATGCTTGACAAAACGCCTATGACTGCTTATAATATTTGGGTACGCTTTAAATGAGTTTCGAAAGAGGTCTATTGATATGCTGCTGAATTTAAAGCATCTCGGCAGCGGCTCTACCAAGGCTGAGGAAACGCTTGATTTCACGCACGGATTTGACTTGTCGGCGGTGCGGCTGTGGGGAGAGTTTCCGTTTTCGGAGCCGGTCATGGTCACCGGGCGCGTGACCTGCCGCTTGGGAATCTACACGGTTTCATACACTTCGCGGTTTAAGATGCACGGTACTTGTTCGCGCTGTTTATCCGATGTGGAAAGAGAAACCGAGGATAAGTTTTCGCATACGGTGCTTGTCGGTGCGAAAGACACAGGCCTTTCCGACGGGTTTATCTTTGCCCCCGGCGGCGAGCTTGATTTGGACGAGCTTGTGATTTCCGACATCCTGCTTCAATCTAGCGGAGTTTTGCTTTGCGATGAAGAATGCCGCGGGCTTTGCCCGAAGTGCGGCAAGAATTTAAACGGCGGGGATTGTAGCTGCGACCACACGATAAAAGACGCAAGATTTAAAGTCCTGCGGGAATTTACTGAAGGACAACAATAAAGACTAGAAGCCTTAAAAGGAGGTGCCATAAATGGCAGTACCAAAGAGAAAACTATCAAAAGCGCGCAAGAACAAAAGGCGCTCGAACGTATGGAAGCTCTCCATGCCTGCGTTGTCGAAATGTACACAGTGCGGCGATTTTAAAACCCCGCACAGGGTTTGCAAAAATTGCGGATATTACAACGGCAGGCAAGTGATAAACATGGAAGCCGAAGCTTAAAATGCGAGTAAGGGTGGAAAATTTCCCACCCTTATTTTGTTAAGAGGAATAATGGCTGTAAGGATTAAAAATGTAACGCAGCGCTCGCTTGCCGGGAAAGCCGGAGTCTCCCCGTGCGATACGCTGCTTAAAATCAACGGTCACGCGATAAAAGACGTGCTCGATTACCGGTATTATGTAACCGAGCGCGAACTTGAGATTACGGTCGAGTCCGGCGGCAGGGCGCGCGATATACGCATCACAAAGCGGGAATATGATGATATAGGCCTTGAATTTGAGACATACCTGATGGATAAAGAGCGGTTTTGCAAAAATAAATGCATATTCTGCTTCATCGACCAAATGCCTAGTGGTATGCGCGATTCCCTTTATTTTAAGGACGACGACAGCCGTCTTGGGTTTTTGTTCGGAAACTACATCACGCTTACAAATCTCTGTGATGATGACATTGACCGCATCATATCAATGAAAACAAGCCCTGTTAATATTTCGGTGCACACGATGAACCCCGATTTGCGCGTTATGATGATGAACAACAAAAACGCGGGAAAGTCGCTTCGCTTCATCAGAAAGCTGACAAACGCCGGGATAAGCGTAAACGCGCAGCTTGTCCTGTGCCCCGGTGTCAACGACGGCGGGGAGCTAAAGCGAAGCCTTGAGGAGCTGTCGAAGCTTGCGCCAAGCCTTAAAAGCATAGCGCTCGTTCCGGTGGGGCTCACGAAATACAGAGACGGGCTGACATCGCTTAGGCAATACACGAAAGAGGAAAGCCGCGCGGTCATCGAAACATCCGATGCAATTGCCGAGGAAAACCTGAAAAAGCACAAAAGCCGCATTTGTTACCCGTCGGATGAATTTTATATTTTGGCGGGTATCGACATGCCGGACTGCGAAAGCTACGGCGATTTTGACCAGCTTGAAAACGGCGTAGGGATGCTCAGGCTTTTGGAACAAGAGTTTTTAGACGCGCTAAAGGACGAGGCTCCGCGTGAGGTAAACCGCGAGCTCACAATCGCCACGGGGGTTTTGGCAAAGCCGTTTATCGAAAAGCTTAAAACGGAAGCGGAAAAATGCTTAGGCGGGCTAAAGGTCACGGTTATTGCCGTCAAAAACCGGTTCTTCGGCGAGAGCGTAACCGTTGCGGGGCTTGTGACAGGCGCCGACCTGATTGCGGAGCTAAAGGCGCAAAACGTGTCGGGTACGGTGGTGATACCGTCCGCGATGCTGCGGCATGAGGGCGATCTGTTCCTTGACGGCATAAGCGTTCAGGGGGCGGAGGCTGCGCTTCAGGTAAAGCTGTGCGCCGTCAAAAACGACGGGTACGAGCTTTTGAGCATGATGATTGGAGGATAGCATGGCAAAACCGGTTGTGGCGATCGTAGGGCGCCCGAACGTGGGCAAATCCACGTTGTTTAATAAGCTTGCGGGACGGCGCATCTCCATCGTGGAGAACACGCCCGGCGTTACGCGCGACCGCATCTATGCCGTGTGCGAATGGCTTAATAAAGAGGTAATGCTAATCGACACCGGCGGCATTGAGCCGCGCGCGAATACCCCGATGCTCGGTCAAATGCGCAGACAGGCGCAGGTGGCGATAGATTCAGCCGACGCGGTGGTCCTTGTGGTTGATTTAAAATCAGGCGTCACCGCGACCGACAAGGACGTCGCCGCGATGCTTTTAAAATCGGGAAAAACTGTGATTCTTTGCGTAAACAAATGCGACAAAGTGGGCGAGCCGTCGCCGGAGTTCTACGAGTTTTACAACCTCGGGTTAGGCGACCCGGTCGCGGTTTCGGCGGCGCACGGCCACGGCACCGGCGATTTGCTCGACGAGGTGTTCTCGCACCTTAACTTTGACAAAGCTGATGAATACGGCGAGGATTATATCAGGGTGGCCGTAATCGGAAAGCCGAACGCCGGAAAGTCGTCGCTGATCAACACGCTTTCCGGAAAGGAGCGCGCGATCGTCTCCGACGCCCCCGGGACTACCCGCGACGCCATTGATACCGCGATAGAAAACGGATACGGCAAGTATGTATTTGTTGACACGGCGGGGATCAGGCGGAAATCCAAGGTAGAGGAGAATATCGAGCGGTACAGCGTTTTGCGCGCGTATATGGCTGTGGACCACGCAGACGTCTGCGTCATTATGATCGACGCTGAGGTGGGCTTTACGGAGCAGGACTCGAAGATTGCAGGTTATGCCCATGAGCAGGGAAAGGGCTCCATCATCGCCGTGAACAAGTGGGACGCCGTGGAAAAAGAGACTAAGACCATTCAGGAATACACGAAAAAACTCGAGCATGACTTCTCGTTCATGAGTTACGCGCCGTTTATCTTTATATCCGCGAAGACAGGCCAAAGGGTGAACAAGCTTTATGAGATGATCAATTCGGTGGCGTCGCAAAACGCCATGCGCATCACGACCGGGGCGCTCAACGATTTATTGGCCTACGCGACTGCGCGGGTGCAGCCGCCCACCGATAAAGGCAAGCGGCTCAAGATTTACTACATGACTCAGGCGTCGACAAAACCGCCCACCTTCGTCTGCTTCTGCAACCGGGCGGATTTGTTCCATTTTTCATACCAAAGGTACATCGAAAACCAGATACGGGAATCTTTCGGGCTTGCGGGGACGCCGGTGCGGCTTGTAATCCGCGAGCGCGGGGATACAAAGGGAGCATAAAAAGGAGCATAAGCTATGAATATGATCATCGCCATTATTTGTATCGCGGCGGTTTCCTACCTGATAGGCAGCGTCAATTTTGCCATTATTGTTTCAAAGGCTGTGGCGCGGGAGGATATCCGCACAAAGGGCAGCGGGAACGCGGGTATGACGAATATCTTAAGGACATACGGCAAAGGCCCCGCGGCAGTCACGGCGGTCGGTGATTTTTCAAAGGCGATTCTCGCGATTGCTCTGTCAAGGGTTTTGTTTAACCATTTCGGGCTCGGCGATATGATAGATGCGGGCTACATCGCGGGAATTTTTGTGCTGCTCGGGCATATCCGCCCGCTTTATTTCGGCTTTCGCGGCGGCAAGGGCGTGATGACGACCCTCGGGATTATCGTTGTAATCAACCCGCTTGTGGGCCTGATTATCGCGGCTGTCTTCATTCCGGTGATGTTTATCACTAAAATTGTATCGATCGGCTCCGTTCTCGGAGCGATTGCGTACCCCGTAATCACATGGCTCACGGATTACTTAAGGGGCCGCACCGCCGTCCTTGACATTGTATTTGCAGTTGTGTACATGGTGATTGTGCTGTATATGCACAAAAGCAATATCAAACGGCTGTTAAACGGCACGGAAAACAAATTCGGCCAAAAGAAATAGGGGAGCAGTTGCGATGCTTTGTGAACAGGTGCTTGCCTTGCTTGAGCAAAACCGCGGAAGGATCGTGACGGGCGGCGAGATTGCAAGGCAGCTTAAAGTAAGCCGCACGGCGGTCTGGAAAACTGTCGCCGCGCTGAGAGAAAAAGGGCATGAGATCGAATCCGCCCAGAGCAGCGGGTACAGGCTGAATCACGAAAGCGACGGACTTGACTTAAAAGCAATCGGCTACGGTCTTACGACCGAAAAGCTGGGCAGGAGCATGGAGCTTTTAAAATCTGTGGATTCAACGAATACTTATCTTAAACGAAAGGATATCTCCTCGCTTCCGGACGGACACGCCGTGATTGCCGACGGGCAGACAGGCGGGCGGGGAAGGAAAGGCCGGACGTTTTGCTCCCCCAAGGGAAACGGCGTTTATATTAGCTGCCTGTTAAAACCGCAGATACCGCTTTCTGAAACCGCCTTTCTCACAATCTGCGCCGCCGTCGCGGTTTGCCGCGCCGTAAATGACGTTTGCGGCATCAAGGCTGAAGTCAAATGGGTAAACGATATTTACTTGGACGGCAAGAAGCTGTGCGGCATTTTAACCGAAGCCGGCGTGAACGCCGAAATGCAGTGCGTTGATTACGCGGTTGTCGGTATCGGGGTCAACACGGGGGATATCCCGTCTGAAATCGAACATATTGCAACGTCGGTTTATGAGGCTTCAGGCGTCAAAGGTATCCGCAACAGGCTGGCGTCCGGGATATTAAACCACTTTGAACAAGTATACTTGGGCTTTATTCAGGACGGCAAAAAACAGGAAATCCTCGATGAGTATACAAGACGGCTTTTCATCATCGGCAAAACGGTCAAAGTGGAAGATACAAGCGGCGGATATGAAGCCGAAGTATTGGGCGTCGACGATATGGGACGCCTGCTTGTAAAACGCCCGGACGGGCAAACAGATGCGCTAAACGCGGGCGATATCAGCATTATGCCCTGACGCTGCCGCGATATTTGGGTTCGTCATTATAATCCGGTGTCTGACACCACTTTCACACCTTTTGCATAGACTATTTTGCGGGGTTGAATGAAGCATAAGAGCGGCTATGCCGCCTTTTGTTTTCCCGAGGAGCACGGTGAAAGGGTGTGCGTGATGGCGAGGTATTACATTGAAGGGGGCGCCCGTTTACACGGCGAGATAAAAATTCACGGCGCGAAAAACGCCGTGCTTCCGGTTTTAGCGGGTACACTTTTGATGGATGAGTGCACGATACATAATTGCCCGGCGCTAACGGATGTTACGGCGGCGTGCAATATACTGGGGCATTTGGGCTGCAAGGCACAGTACAGCGGCGGCAGCGTGACGACAAAAACCGAGAACGTGCAAAACTTTGAAATACCGGATGATTTGATGCGTGAAATGCGTTCATCCGTATTGTTTTTAGGCGCAATCGTAGCGCGGTGCGGCAGGGCGCGCGTATCGCTGCCGGGCGGGTGCGAGCTGGGGCCAAGGCCAATTGATATGCACCTTTCATCGCTCCAAAAGCTTAGGGTCGAAATCTCCGAAGACCACGGGTACCTCGATTGCAGGGTAAACGGCAAGCTTCGCGGCGCCGTGATTTCCATGCCGTTCCCGAGCGTGGGCGCGACTGAAAACATCATGCTGGCGGCCTGTACGGCCGAGGGCGACACCGTAATCCACAACGCGGCAAGGGAGCCTGAGATTCAAGATTTAGCGGGGTTCCTAAACGCGGCGGGCGCAAAGATTACAATCGGTGAAAATGGAACCGTGTATATCAAAGGCGTGGAAAAGCTGAGAAGCACGCAGTACAGCGTCATACCCGACCGCATTGCCGCGGCTACGTATCTTTGCTGCGCGGCGATCACAGGCGGAAGCATCGTGCTGCACGGCGTGATACCGGGGCATCTGAATGCGGTTTTACCAATTTTGGAGGAGACCGGCTGTACAATCCGCGTAAAATATGATACGATAGAGCTTACAGCGCCCGAGCGTTTAAAGCCGGCGCGTATGATTCGCACAATGCCGTATCCGGGCTTTCCGACTGACTCGCAGTCGCCGATGATGGCGCTTTCCTGCGTCGCCGACGGCACCTCGGTGTTTGTGGAGAACATCTTTGAAAGCCGTTATAAGCATGCGGCGGAGCTTACGAGAATGGGTGCGAAAATCAAAGTGGAGGGCCGTGTGGCGGTCGTTGAGGGCGTTGAAAGCCTGCACGGCGCAACGGTTTTCTGCACGGACCTGCGCGGCGGTGCTGCGCTCGTCACGGCGGCGCTAAAAGCCAACGGCAAAAGCGAAATTGCCCAAATTTCTCATATTGAGCGCGGCTATCAGGATTTCGACAAAAATTTATCATTGCTAGGGGCTATGATAGTAAAGCGCTGATATGCCGGGCATAGTTGTGTGCAGCGTCGCTGCATGGAGGTTTTAAGTGGCAAGGACCGTTAATAAGGCAGGGCAGCCGGCTCACAGGACGAAAAGGGGCGCCCGCCGCAAACAGCGGCGGCGCGGAAGCTACGCGCTGGTTTACATATGTATTGCCGTCTTGATTGTAGCTTCCGGAATTGCGCTTTCGCTCACCGTTTTTTTCCAGATAGAGACCGTCGCGGCGGAGGTTTTTCCGGCAGGGGACGGCGATACAAAATATTCTTCTGAGGAAATTGTAGAGGCAAGCGGGATTATTCCGAACGAAAACATTTTCCTCCTTGACACGGGCGCCGTCCGGGACAAGCTGTTTGGCAGCTTTACGTATATAGAGACTGTCCGTGTCAGGCGAAGGCTTCCCGGCGAGGTGCAAATTGACGTCACGCTATACGCTCCGGCGGCGGCGCTTGCGGCAGGGGATGAGTACCTGCTCATCACGCGCGGCGGAAAGGTCCTTGAGCGCGGCATGGTTTTCATACCGGAAGGCGTACCGCTGGTAAGGGGCGTATACGCAGGGGACGTTAAGCCCGGCGAGAGGCTTAAGATGAACCATGAGGAAGAATCAAGGGCACAGCGGCGCGTAAAGCAGCTCGAGGAAATACTGTCGGGGCCGGATGATAAGCATACCGGGGCTGAGCGTGTGCAGCTTTTGGAGGAGCAGCAGGGGCTTGAGCGCGATATACAGCGCTCCAAATCGGTGTCGGAAGCGGTGATAATGCTCGATTATCTGTTTGACGCGATGGATGAGACCGGCTTTACGGAAATTACGAACGTGGACGTCACCGACCCGTTTAATATGAAAATTATCTTTGAAAACAGGCTTCTTTTGTATCTTGGGACAGAATCGGACCTTCCGGCGAAGCTTACGTTTTTAAAAGAAGTAATCGAAAACCGGATAGAGCCCGACGCCGAAGGGCTGATAAATGCTACAAATATCGACAAGCGCTCGGTTGTTCTGTCGTACATGCCGATTGAAGAGGCGATAGAGGGCAGGCAAATAGGCAGGTCGAGGCGCTTTTCAGACAGCCGGGTTTTGGACGAGCCCGAAGACGGGGAGGACGTACCGTTTCTAAATCCTGAATAAAGTGTGAATTCAGGGGAATTTTGTAAAATAAACTCAAAACGTATTGTATTTTTAAAGAATATTTGATAAAGTAATAAGGATAGAGTAATGTAAATTTCGGGAGGATGCAAAATGCCGATTAACTTTGGTATAGATAGCGAAGTGGAAAGGGTAGTTTCCATAAAAGTCGTTGGGGTTGGCGGCGGCGGCGGCAACGCCGTGAACAGGATGATCGACTCCTCGCTTGAAAGTGTCGATTTTATTTCAATCAATACCGACAACCAGGCTTTGATGCATTCAAAAGCGTCGTATAAGCTTCATATCGGCGAGAAGCTCACAAAGGGAAAGGGCGCCGGCGGCGTGCCTGAAAAGGGCCAGAAGGCCGCCGAGGAAAACCGCGAGGAGATCGCTTCCGCGATAAGGGACTCCGATATGGTGTTCATCACCGCGGGAATGGGCGGCGGAACCGGCACGGGCGCCGCTCCTATCGTAGCCGAAATCGCTCACGAGATGGGGATTCTTACAATCGGCATCGTCACGAAGCCGTTTGCGTTTGAGGGCCGCCGCAGAATGGATCAGGCGGAGGTCGGCATCGCGCAGCTAAAGGAATGCGTCGATGCGCTGCTTGTTATCCCGAACGAGCGGCTAAAGCTTATATCGGATCAAAAAATTACGCTTAAAAATGCGTTTTCAGCGGCCGACGAGGTGCTAAAGCAGGGTGTGAAGAGCATCTCCGACCTTATCAATATCCCGGGGCTTGTAAACCTTGACTTTGCCGACGTTACGGCCATCATGAAAGACACAGGATACGCGCATATGGGTATGGCCCGCGCACAGGGCAAGGACAAAGCGCAGATAGCGGCGACTCAGGCGATTACCTCCCCGCTGCTTGAGACGTCGATAAAGGGCGCGAAAGGCGTCATAATCAACGTAACGGCTTCCGACGACATCGGCCTTGACGATATTTCATCAGCAGCCGAGCTGATTCACGGACAAGCGCATCCCGACGTGAACCTGATTTGGGGCGCGGCGTTCGACTCGAACTTAGAGGATGAAATGATTATTACCGTGATTGCCACGGGATTTGATGAATCCGCGTTTAAACCGGCGCCGATGCCTGTAAAAGCGGAGCCCGCACGCGTTGAAAAAGCAGTTGAGGAGGAAGCGGCCGAATACGAGGAACCCGAGATTGAGAACGAATCCGATTACGATGAAGAGGACGACGACGATCAGGGCTTCTACGATATTATGAAGTTGTTTAACAACAAAAGCTGATTAGGGTCTGTTGACAAAAATAAAATTGCGCGGAAGCTTCCGCGCAATTTATTTTTGTCAGCAACTTCTAGGGCGTTGAGCGGTAGTGGGAACACGCCCTAATATCTCATCGGGATAATGTTAAGGTACTCCTCTAACGCAGCGTCGTTTAAGCAGCACTCGATAATCCTTTTGCCGGCAGGGCTAAGCTCCGGTACGTAAAATTTAGAAAGCTCCTTTTTAAAGAAATCGTTTAGCATTTTAGCGCCCGCGTCATAGCCGTCCAAGCCGAGTTCAGCCTGCGTTTCCGGCCTTAAGAACGCTTTCCTGATGTACTGCCCGTCGATCTTCAGGTTTTCAAGGCCGTAGCCTAAAAGGGGAAACCGCGCCGGAACAAGCTGGCCCAGCTTGAACTTCGCGCTTCCGCGCCTTGCAAGGTACTCGCGCATCAGCCATTGCGGCATAAAACCGACCTTGTAGCATCCGATATGCTGGTTCGGGATAAGGACGTATCTTGTCGCCAGCGATGATTGTATCTGCTCCAGCAAAAGGTTTGCGTGGTTGACGATTTTTCCCGTCAAAAACGGCCCGTATGATCCCACGCCCTCGCTTGTGATGCCCTCTGTCTCGATGATGCTGGGGTTGTTGTGACCTCTTGGGGCGACAAGCCTCCACAGCCACGCGAGCGCCGGCGGAATGATATTAACCATGCCTAAAATGCCGTAGCTCGGGCGATCCGCAGTAGCCGGGGGAGTCCTTACGCCGAAGCTTCTGACGTCGACCTCAACGGGCGCGGATATGACGTTCGGAACCATCCTCCGCGGCAGGATTACGCGCGGGTTGGGGCAGGGGGCGCCGCTCGAATCTATCGTATGCTCCCAGACAAGGCAGGTGGCCCCCGGCGTGCCTTCAAGGTTTAAGAAAACAAGCGGCTCGCTCGGCATCGTAAATATCTTCTCATGGACAGGCTCCGTGCCGTATTCCTTGATGTGGTCGACGCGCAGGAACCAGCCGTCCTCGGCGTCGCGGATCACAAGCTTTTTGCTGTCGTTTTGTATATTCGGATGGCATGACACCATATCATCCGCGATTGGGCTAAGCTCACACGGCTCCTCGATATGGAGATAGAATTTTTCATTTGTTAAAAGGTTCTGACCGATTATAATATTTCCGTCAGGCTCACGGTGGATGTTTTCGCCCATCTCGCTTTTGCCGCCGCCGGACGCGCCCTCGTGCATGAAGACAATTTCGTTTTCATAAGGTGTGGTTATCTTAACGGCGGATGCGTGCGCGGTGACCCAGCCCTCGCGCTCGCCGATGTCGAGCAAAAACCCGTATACGCCTTTTTTCGCACTCGGACCCGGGTAAAGGTTGTATGAAAACATCTCGTACACTTCAGGCGTGCGGTTATGTACGACGATCTGCTTGCCGTCAAAATAAGTGTGTCTGAAGGGAGGCGCCAACAAAATAACGGTCTTCGGCTCGAACACCCCCTCGTATTCGTCGATGTTTACGAAATACTGAAGCCCCGCAAGTCCGCAGGCAAAAAAGGCGGCGTTCTTCGGCGCAATCAAAGCGGCGGGATAACCGTTGCACGCGCCGCCGGCCATAAATGGGGTTATGATGAGTTCCTGCCCCAAAAGCCAGTTGAAGGTCTCTTCACGCAGGCGCCCGAAATCCTCTTTATAAACGTCCTTAAACCTCGGCTTGTCGGAGGATAAATCGTCCGACACAATCAGGCAGTCGGGGTCTCTTCTGCGCATATAATCTTCCGTATAGTTTATTGATACGCCGTTTTTGCAGCGGACGGCAACAGCCTCGGTAACCATTTTCCCGTCCACTTCATATTGAACCTCAAAGCGGTTTTCGTTTTCTCCGCCAAGCGTCAGCGGAATCAGCTCCGAACGGCTTTTCGGAATGATAACCCCCTTGCAATCCTTTAAAACGCGCGCAATATCCTCTGTAAAGCGAAACCTGCTTAAATCCACCATTTCCTCTCCTTTATATGACTATTGCTAAATAATTAACTAACTATACCATATTTTAAACGTTTTTGCAAGGCGGCGGGCCATGCTTGCGAATAACGATTCAGTCTTTCCTTAAGCGTTCCGGTATGCAATTCATTTGTTGCGATATTTAGGTGCCGGAGCAATCATTTCCCCGCCACGGCAGCGGTTCCTTTCAGAAGCTTTTGTCGACGGGGTATGTCGCATACGCGTTCATGCGAAGATCCGCCGCATGCCCGTCAAGATACTCGAAATAAGCCTGTGCGCCGATCATGGCGGCATTGTCTCCGCAAAGGGATAGGGGAGGCATATATAATTCGCAGCCGTTTTCACGGGCCAAAGACCCAAGGATTTCGCGCAGCCTGCCGTTTGCGCTGACTCCGCCCGCAAGCGCCAGCTTTTTGCAGCGGTGTTCATCCGCCGCCGCCATAAACCTTCCCGCAAGAATCTCGCAAACGGTTTGCTGGAACGACGCCGCGATACCGTTTATTTCAGCGGCCGAAAGCTCCCGGCCTGTTTGCTTTATGCGGTGGACGAGATTTATCACAGACGTTTTAAGCCCGGAGAAGCTGAAGTCGTAAGGCGAGCCGGGAACGCATGGCTTCGGCAGCGTGTAGGCAGAGCCGTCGCCGCCGCCGGCCGCTTTTTCGACATGCACTCCGCCGGGGTAGGGAAGCCCAAGCACCCTTGCCACCTTGTCAAAGGCTTCTCCCGCCGCGTCGTCGCGCGTCCTGCCGATGACCTCATAATCTGTATATCCGTGTATCTTAACGATATGGCTGTGTCCGCCCGACACGATAAGGCACATAAACGGCGGCTTTAAATCCGCGTAATGGATGTAATTCGCGGCGACATGCCCGCGTATGTGGTGTACCGGCACGAGCGGCTTGTCCAAAGACAGGCACAGCCCTTTTGCGAAATTTAATCCCACAAGCAGCGCGCCGATAAGCCCGGGAGCCGCCGTCACGGCGACAGCGCCGATCTCATTTAAAGAAACTCCCGCGTCGCGGATTGCTTTTCGCGTAACCTTAACGATTTGCTCCGTGTGTCGGCGGCTTGCGATTTCAGGCACAACGCCGCCGTAAAGCTTGTGCTCCTCGATCTGGGAGAAGGTGACCGAAGACAGCACCGCGCGCCCGTCCTTAACCACGGCGGCGGCCGTCTCGTCACAGGATGTTTCAATCGCTAAAATCTTCAATCTAAAGTCTCCTGTTTATTAAAATATATAGTCATAATCATGCCGTCCTCAACGGGGTGCGTATAAAAATTACGTCGCTTGCCCTCGGCAACGAACCCCATCTTTTCATAAAACGCAATCGCGACCGCGTTACTCTCACGGACTTCAAGGGTAATCATACGCAAGCCGTGCGAGCGCGCATAACGAAAATAATTCTCAAGCAGGGCGCTCGCAACGCCACGACGCCTGTACCGCTCCAAGACGGCTATATTTGTGATATAGCTTTCGTCCACGACATGATGCATACCGGCATAGCCCGCCGCTTCGCCGTTTATCCTGGCCACAAAAAACGCGGCGCCGGGATTTGTAAGCTCGCTTTTTAGCGAAGCTAGGCTCCACGGCGAGGAAAAGCACTCCCGCTCGATATATGCCGCATCCTCCACATTTTCATCTGTCATCCGCTCGATTTTGACGCCTGACAAAAGCATCCGCCTCCATGCCGTTTTGTTAAGTATAGCAGATGATTGAGGATTTGCGCAAGCCGCCCGCTGTTGACATCCCGATTTTAAAAGTGATATGATGTATTCATGATAAATTTATACTGTAAAAGATATTGGCAGCCTATTGCAGAATAAGCATATCTATGATTTGACAAACGGCAAACAATTTATAAGATTAGATTTTGTTTTGTCCTAAGCATCGAAAAAACCACCCTGTTGGGGTGGTTTTTTCGATGCCGGCGACTACCTATTTTCCCGGAGGGCTGCCCCTCAAGTATTTTCGGCACAAGTGAGCTTAACTGCCGTGTTCGGAATGGGAACGGGTGGAACCTCACCGTTATCGACACCGGCTGGGGAATAGGG
>Ga0099364_10000532_pt1 | contig 64497 bp, 65 predicted proteins | sample TergutTh196P3_FD_73070 | JGI IMG/M metagenome (GOLD analysis project Ga0099364, IMG submission 73070) | Microcerotermes parvus P3 segment gut microbial communities from Pointe-Noire, Republic of the Congo - Th196 P3 | ecosystem: Host-associated > Arthropoda: Insects > Digestive system > Gut ... | reverse complement strand
TGGCGGTTAATCAACACTCACAAAACACCCCTTTCACCTATAATTTTGTAATAATCTTTTTCATATTTCCCGTTGATAAATATCTCTCTCGAACCTTAAACCGACTGCTTGTTTAGTCCACCCGTTGTTAATCAGGAATTTTGTTATGCTCTCTTTTTGAAGCTCCAACTTACAAAGCTCAACCCTGTCCTCAAACTCAAAAAATTCGGTGACATACCTTGCACGCTTGCTGTCTTTAACGCTTGAGTCCCACGGCTTTAAAACCCATCTGTACTTATGGTGGTTATTTTTTGTTTCCTGTACAAAAAGACAAATAGTGACTTTATCAGAGCCGGTCGGAACAGGCTTTTTGTATTCGCAGACAAGCGGCGTATAATTATCATAAAACGCATTCTCGTTTACATCGGGCGAATCCGGGTTTTGGAAATCGAAAACATAACTCATCCCCAATTTATCAATATCCAAATAATCGGAAAAGGCTTTCGCATTTTTCCCGAAAATAAACCCTGTCGGCTTTTCGGTAAAAGCTGTAAATTTAAGAAGATTGCGGTAGGCGGCATTATTCATCACCGCAGGGTGAACCTCGGCGGGAATCCTGTAGCCGTCAAACGGGTTCAAAAGCGGGTCAGCCTCAAAAACCTCCGACACAAACCCTTCCTCCTCAAACGTGGCGCGAAAACTTTTCGCGGGGGGAAGCAGGTCGTTAATCAAGCTCGGGATGTTGTAAAACAAATAGTTTTCGTTTTGCGCCTTGACCGATATTCCCTCAAACGAAATTATGCTTTGGTTATTTGAGCCGATGTATTTTGTTTTGACAATTCTCGCCAAAAAACAACACCTGTCGGTTCTCGCATAAAAGAAATTAGAACCCCAGTCATCCCAACTCAGCTCATCAAATGCCGGATTTTCGCACAGCGCAAGTACACTGCCGAAAGCCTCGTGTAAATTTTCCGGCATATAATCCGGTCGGTTTACCCAGTCATAATCGCCGTCATGGGTACAGGTTCTCATAAAAACATCATACTTCATCTTTTACCCTTGCCCTTTCTGCACAAACGTAACTTTAAAAGCCTCGTTTCCCGCATTTATTAGATTTATTCTCAAAGTTTGTTCCTTGCCCTTTCTGCACAAACGTAACTTTAAAAGCCTCGTTTTCCGCATTTGTTAGATTTATTCTCAAAGTTTGTTCCTTGCCCTTTCTGATAATTATTTATAAAGCGGATTCTTTTTATTGCCTTGGCTGTTCAAATACAGTGACGCGCCTTTTAGTATATCATTGTCGTCTAAATGATAAATGCGTACTGCCTCAGGGAACAGGTCATTGATTGTCTTAATAACGGCGGGATTGCTTTTGCCGTATAATACAAAGCAAAACAAGTCATACACAGCCTTGGAACCCGCCCTCAATATCGAAAGGATTCGCGCTTCAAGCCTTTCGGGGACGACTACCTCCCCCCCTTTAAAAATGCTTATCACTTTGCTCTCGTTGCCGTAGCTATGCACATAAAGCCCCATTTGATAGGCATATCCGTCAGTCTCGCAAAAAAGAGTATGCCCTTCAATCCCGTAAACCGCGTCGCAAAAGTACAATGCCGCAGTCGCTTTATGGACTCCCGCTAAATCGGAAGCACTCTCATGGTTTGCCGGGCTTGCAAAATCCTCGAAATCGGGTGCGTCGGATTTTTTTTCGGCACAGTGCCAACGCCCCTCACTGCCGTATGCCACCGGGAGTATATATTGCTTTTTGACCAACCTAAACGGGATTAACAACGGTTCGCACGAAAGCGGCGCGATTGTCACCAAGTCAACGGTATATTCTTTTTCGGGAGTATATCTGTAAGAATCTCTCTCGGAAAAACAGCGGATTATTTCGGTGTACCGCTCCTTAGACAGGACATTTTCGCGGACAATCCCAAATCTGCACATATTTGACTGCAAAACTGCCAAAATTTCCTTTAATGTTGGCCGAGATTCGGGATTATAAGAGCTCATACGCTCCATTAACAGCGATGCCTGTTTTGAGTCGTCTGCTTTAATTGCCGAGGTTTCGATAACTTTTTTGCGGGATTTTAAGAAAGACTTACCTGTAAAAGCAACATTCCTGTCAATCGGGCAGAGTTTTTGGTAAAGAATAAAGTGCAACAGTATGCCGAGCGAAAATACATCTCGCTTTTCGCCATTGCCTCCCACATTCTTGTTCGCGCTTTCCGGCGCGGAGTAATCCTCTGGCGACTCAAACTCCCCGAATGACTTTGAGTCAACAAAAGTCACATCGTTGTCATCGTCAATCTCGTAAAACGCAGGTGAAACAGTCCCCGCCCCTTTCCCCAAATCGTGTAAAAGGCGGACTATTTGCAAAAAAATATCAAGACTCTCATTTTCCTCATGTGGTTCAAAAACCCATTCCGCTAACCTCATTATATTAATATATCATATATTTTCACAAAAGTAAACTCTTTTTAAAAATTTAATTTCCCACCTTTGGTATTTTTTTGATATTTCTCAAAGTTCAAACAAGGATATTTGCGCAGATTGGGGTAAATCTCCGAAAAATTCTGTTTGGACAAGTTTTTCCAAAACTGTTTTATTAAGACCCGATTTTGAGCCGATGTCGTCAATGCAGATAAAATCGCCGCTTTGAATGACTTCGTACAGCCGCCTCGCCGCATTCTCGCCGCAGCCGTCAATAGCCGAATAAGGCAAGCGCAGTCCGTCACCTTCAATAATATAACGTGTGGGGTGCGAAGTCTTGTAGTACGCGGGGAGCAGGTTTATCCCGCGCAACTGCATTTCATAAACCATTAACAGCGCGTCATAGGTGGCACTTTCCTTAGGCGTTTTTTCGGGCGATGACTCAATCCCGAGCAAGCGTTTTTTTACCGCTTCCTTGCCTTTAATTACAACAGGCGCGTCTATATTCTCGGTGTGCCGCATGAGAGCCGCGGAGTAAAACTCCTTAGGGCGGTAGACCTTGAACCAACCGAGCTTGACCGCCCCCATTACATAAGCGGCGGCGTGTGCTTTCGGGAACATATACTTGATTTTTTTACAAGCCTCGACATACCAGTCGGGAACATCGTGTTCTTTAAATGCCGCATAAATGTCGTCGTTAAAGGCCTTTGCCGCTCCGCCCTTACGGGTAATCTCGGTGATTTTAAACGCCAAAGAGGGTTGCATCCCTTTTTGCATTAAATAAACCATGATATTATCGCGAGTCCCGATAACTTCGGAGATGGTACACTGCCCCGATGCGATTAAGTCCCGCGCATTGCCTATCCAAACGTCAGTTCCGTGCGAAAGCCCCGATATTTGTAATAAATCGGCGAATGTCTTGGGCTTGGCTTCTTTAAGCATTTGTATAACAAACGGAGTCCCCATTTCGGGCAATCCGTATGTGCCTGTCGGAAACAGGGGGGATTCCTCGGATAAACCCAAAGGCTTTGCGCTTGTGAACAGCTTCATTACCTTTTCATCCGAGGTAGGGACATCGGCAATCTTAATCCCCGTCATATCGCCCAAATGCTTGTACAGGGTGGGAACGTCATGCCCCAACTCGTCAAGCTTTGTAATAGTATCATGAAGCGCGCGATAGTCAAAGTGCGTTGTGATTATATTGCCCTCGGTTTTTTCTGCGGGGTGCTGAATAGGCGTAAAATCATAAACTTCATGACCGACAGGGACTACCAACATTCCCCCCGGATGCTGTGACGTGGTCTTTTTTACACCTACACAACCCGCAACAAGACGGTTAATCTCGGCTTTATTTGGGGTCACTCCGCGTCCCTCAAGGAATTTCTTGACGAACCCGAACGCCGTCTTATCTTGAATTGCTGAAATAGTCCCCGCCTTGAATACATTGTCCTTGCCGAAAAGTTCCTCGGTGTATTTATGCGCCTGCGCTTGATACTCCCCGCTGAAATTCAAATCAATATCGGGGGCCTTATCCCCGTCAAATCCCAAGAAAGTCTCAAACGGGATGTCATGCCCGTCCCGCGCCAACATTTCGCCGCATTGAGGGCATTGTTTTTCGGGCAAATCAAATCCCGAGCCTATTTCAGGCAAACCGGGAAACTCGGTGTATCTGCATTTGGGGCAACGGTAATGCGGCGGAAGAGGATTAACCTCGGAAATTCCCGACAGAAATGCCGCAAATGAAGAACCTACCGAACCTCTTGAGCCAACCAAATAGCCGTCCTCCTCCGACTTTTTGACTAATTTATGCGCAATTATATAAAGCACCGAAAACTTATGCTTAATAATTGAGTCCAATTCCCTTTTCATTCGTGCCGAGATAAGATTGTTCAGCGGTTGCCCCTCACTTTGATAGAGTGCGTTTGCGCGGTTACGGCAAAGGCTCACCAACTCTTCCTCAGCACCCTCAATGTAAGGGCGGTATTCGCCTTTGGGGATTGGTCTGATTTCCTCGTGGCAAATCATCGCGGCGACCTTATGCGGATTGTCGATTACGACCTCTCTCGCGCCGTCTTCGCCCAAGTAGTCAAACTCGGAAAGCATTTCGGCAGTCGTCCTGAAAAACAGCGGTGCCTGATTATCCGCATCCTTATAACCCTGACCCGTTTGAAGAATCTCACGGAAAACAGAATCGTCCGCATTCATAAAATGCACATCGCCTGTTGCGACTACGGGCTTGTCCAATTCCTTGCCCAAATCATAGATTTTTTTATTTAACAATTGCAATTTAAACTCGGAATCGATTTCCCCGTTTCTCACTAAGAATGCGTTGTTCCCCGTCGGCTGAATCTCCAAAAAGTCATAAAGGGCGGCAATTTCGGCTAAATCTTGCTTAGACCTCCCCACCAAAGCCGCTTGGTACAATTCCCCCTGCTCACACGCCGAGCCGATGAGCAGCCCTTCCCTGTGTTTGACAAGCTCCGAAAGCGGAATACGCGGCTTAGAGTGAAAATAGTACAGGTTTGAATATGATATAAGCTTGTACAAGTTTTTAAGACCTGTCTTATTCTTGACTAAAATAATCAAGTGATAATACTTATCTTTTTTGACATCAATCCCGCCGAATACCGTATTTAAGTCGGCTACTCTACCCAATACCCTGCCTTTAGCCGCATCGGAAACGATTCTTTTAAACAAAAGCGCGGTTACTCTTGCATCGTCAAGAGCGCGATGATGATTAAAACTGCCGAGTTTGTAGTGATTTACCATGCTGTCAAGGCTGTGCTTTTTTAAATCGGGGGTAGCGGCGCGGCTCAACGCGAGAGTGTCAATTGCGGCGAAGTTGTAATCCAAGCCGCAACGCGCGAACCCGGAACGCAGGAATCCGGTATCAAATCCCGCATTATGTGCGATAAGCGCGGCATCGCTTGTCCCGCCGCAAAACTCAATCAACTTTTCAAAAGCTTCCTTCTCATAAGGCGCGTCTTTTACCATATCATTGGTAATCCCGTTGATTTTGATGACCTCATCCGGGATTGGCACATCGGGGTTGACAAAAGTTGAAAATTCCTCAACTATCTCCATGTCTCGCAGTTTTACCGCGCCTATCTCGGTTATTCTGCAATCGCCCGGGCTTAAACCCGTTGTTTCAACATCAAACACAATAAACTCGCCCGAAAAAGGGAATCTCCCCCCCTCTGAAATAAGCGGCTTGCCGTCGTTGACAAAATAGGCTTCCATCCCGTAAATAACTTTAAAGTCAGCATCGGGTTCGGATTTCATAATCCCCTCGTATGTATACATCGCCTCCGGATACGCCTGAACATTACCGTGGTCGGTAATCGCGACTGCCTTATGTCCCCATTTATAGGCGCGCTTGACATATTCGGCGGCGGTATTTGTCGCATCCATATCCGACATTTTGGTGTGCAGGTGAAGTTCAATGCGCTTTTCGCCGTCATAATCATCGGTTTTCAGCTCAGGTTCAACCTGCATAATTGAAACAGGTTCAATTATGCTTGTTTTTTCAAAGTCATCAAAAACATATTTGCCATGCACTAACAGCGTCATTCCCGATTTAATAATCTTTTCGGCTTCTGTTTTCTTTTTTGAATCGGTAAAGAATTTCATCATTGCAGACGAAGTCTTATCGGTAAAGCTGATTATTGTAAGCGTTTTGCCGTTTTTAAGTACACGGCTGTCTTTCCCGAATACTTCTCCCGATACAACCACCTCCGACTGTGCGGCGAGATTTTCCATCGGAATCGGCGCGATTGTGATTTTTTTGCCGAGCAATATATTCCCGTCTATTGCCGCAGTCGATTCACCCGAAACGGGTTCGGATTTCGGCGGCGGAGCTTTCTCGGTGATTACCACTACATTCTCGGCAGGTCTTTTGCCCGGTATACTACTCGATCCCGCTTGCTCTTGACTTTGATTTTGCTCATGAATTATCCGCACATCGGAAATGCCGAGGAAAAACTTAATCGTGTTTTCCGCAAGTGTAAGCTGTGAAAAGTCTATTTTGTCTTCCGCTTTTACATAAAGTGTTAATACACCTTTCCTTTTATCAAAAAGCACCGATGACAGTTCGCAATCGCCGATTTGCGGCGAAACTCTCTCAAAAAAGTGACTTAATCTCATTCTTTTACCCTTGCCCTTTCTGCACAAACGTGCCATAAAAACTCGTTTTCCCATTCACTTCGAATTAATCTCATTCTTTTACCCTTGCCCTTTCCTCTTCTAAAATTTCCATCAATTCAAGCAATAACCCGGATTCCTCAACCTTGCGTACTATTGCGCCTTTTTTAAATATCAGTCCAACTCCGTCGCCGCCGGTAATTCCGAAATCAGCATCCTTACATTCACCCGGGCCGTTTACTGCACAGCCCATTACGGCAATTTTAAGCGGCTTGTCTATGCCTTGAACAATCTGTTCCGCTTTCTCGGCTAACGAAACTACATCTATTTTACATCTGCCGCAGGTGGGGCAGGAGATAATCTCTACTCCTTTGCGCTTGCCCACTGCTTTTAATATATCAATCGCCGTCTCAACCTCAAATACAGGGTCGGCACTCAGCGAAACTCTGATAGTGTCACCTATTCCGTCGCATAAAAGCGCGCCTATCCCGATTGCCGATTTAATTACACCTTTTTTATACGTACCCGCTTCGGTAACTCCCAAGTGCAACGGGTAAGGAATACGCCCGAATAATTCACGGTAAGCCGCAATTGTCGCGGTAACGCTCGATGATTTAACCGATACGACTATATCATTAAAATCAAACCTCTCAAGAAGTCTGACATTTTCAATCGCCGATTCAGCAATACTTCCGCCTTTCAGCGAACCCGAATTAACGCCGACTCTGATAGGGATTCCCGCGTTTTTGCAAGCGGTGACAACCGCCTTTACACGGTCGGCATCGCCGATATTCCCCGGATTAATCCGAATTTTGTCCGCACCTGCTATAACCGATTCTACCGCGATTTTGTAGTCAAAATGTATATCGGCGACTATCGGAGCTTGTACAGCTTGTTTTAATGCGGGGAGCAACCGCACATCGGCTATCGTAGGGATTGCGAGCCTTATTACGTCACATCCCGCCTCGGCTAATCTCACCGCCTGTAATACATTGCCCTCAATGTCATCAACGGGGAGACTCAGCATGGATTGCACAAAAATCTCGCCGCCGCCGAAATTCAAATCCCCGACTTTAACAATACGTTTATCCACCGACAATCATCTTCCTTACATCATTAAAGGTCACAACAAGGATTAACAGCATTAAAAGCGCGAACCCTACAAAGTGAATCATTCCCTCAACGGCGGGATTTACGGGTTTTCGGCGAATCCCCTCCGCACTCAAGAACAAAATCCTCGCCCCGTCAAGCGCGGGAATCGGCAAGAGGTTTACCATTCCCAAATTAATCGTAATAAGCGCGGACAGTGACACAACTGTCATAACCGCTTCCTTAATATTTACCGCCTGTGCAGTTAAATCGCCGACAACCCCCGCAATCCCGACCGGGCCGGATATTTCGTTAAGCCCGTAAGTCCCCATAATTATATCAATGAGCGAAAGCCAAATAATCCTGCCCATACCGATTGCGTTTCGCGCCGAGTAGTTTAAAACATTAAGGAAAGTCTTTTCGGCGGGTTCAATCCAAAAGTCCCGCGTGTAGACCATCCCCCCTCTGTCGGACGGGTTGGGCGATGCCGCAAATTTTACCTCGGGCAATAACACCCTTTCTTTGTTCCGGATTACAACAAATTCATATACGGCGAAATTGCCGCTTGCACCTTCTTTTGCCAAAGAGTTATCCATCCTGTAGAATATCTCCGATGCCGAAACAATGTTCATGCCGTTGACTTTAACAATGCGGTCGCCCACCCTCAATGCACTTGTACCCGTATTGCTGACCGCTTCCTCCCCGAATGCCGACACAACAGTAGTGGGAATTGGTTCAACCGAGTAAATAATTATACATAAAATCAGCCCCAGCACCAAATTAAGGAACGCACCCGCGCCGATTACTATTATCCTTTGCCAAACAGGTTTATTGCGAAAGTCATTGGGGTCGTCGCTCTCTTCGGTATCGTCCTCGCCAAGCAAGACCGAGCCACCGATTGGAAACAGTCTCAGCCCGTATTGTGTTCCTTTGTAATTCTTTTTTAATAAAAGCGGTCCCATTCCTAAGTTAAACTGCGGGACATTCATCTTAAAGAGCTTTGCCGCCCCGAAATGCCCCAATTCATGCACAAGGATTATTACGCACAATACCACAATAGCTATCAACACAGACATTTTTACACCATTCCTTCCCTGCTCCAATGAGCCATGAAAGTGCGTTTTCCGCGCAACCTCAGATTTATCTTCAAACTTTTACACCATTCCTTCCCTGCTCCAATGAGCCGTGAAAGTGCGTTTTCCGCGCAACCTCAGATTTATCTTCAAACTTTTACACCATTCCTTCCCTGCTCCAATGAGCCATGAAAGTGCGTTTTCCGCGCAACCTCAGATTTATCTTCAAACTTTTACACCATTCCTTTCCTGCTCCAACGAGCCGTGAAAGTGCGTTTTCCGCGCAACCTCAGATTTATCTTCAAACTTTTACACCATTCCTTCCTAACACGCTTTCAAAGGCGTGCCACAGCTTCGTTTTCGGTTTTTTCAATTATGTCAAGGCTGATATTCTCGGTCTTTTCAATTTTATTATAGATTTCTTCAACCGTTTGCGGGATTTCGTGGAACGCGATTTTGTCATCACTGTTTAAAAACAGCGATACTACAGCTTCATTCGCCGCATTAAGTGCGCAGGGTGCATTGCCGCCGAGTCTCGCCGCCTCCCTCGCCAAGCGGAGCAACGGAAAAGTGTCATAATCGGGTGCGGCAAAGCTCAATTTCCCCAATTCAGCGAATGACAGCCGTTTAGCGGGCGATGGCAACCTTTCCGGATAAGTCAGCGCGTATTGGATGGGCAACCGCATATCGGGAACACTTAATTGCGCAATTACAGTGCCATCAGTGAACTCCACTGCCGAGTGAATTATACTTTGCGGGTGAATTACAACCTCAATTTGTGACTCATCGGTGTTAAACAAGTGCATAGCCTCAATTAACTCAAGCCCCTTATTCATCATTGTTGCCGAGTCAACCGTGATTTTCGCCCCCATGCTCCAATTAGGGTGCTGTAACGCTTGCTCTTTTGTAACAGTTTTCAACTGCTCTTTAGTATAGCCGTAAAATGCCCCGCCGGACGCGGTGAGTATTATTTTATGAATTTTGTTCGTTGTTCCCGATAAACACTGCATAATCGCCGAATGTTCCGAGTCCACGGGAATCACGGGGACATTGTTCACGTTCGCCAAAGCCATAACAATCTCGCCGCCCGCCACCAACGCTTCCTTATTGGCGAGGGCAACCGGGTTTCCGGCTTCAATCGCGGCAAGGGTCGGTTTAAGTCCCGCGCTTCCCACAATTGCGTTTACTACAGTACAGTCTTTTATCGCCGCCAACTCACATAACTTATCGGGGTTTTCGCTTGATACGCAAGTGTTGTCGGGTTCAACATTGTATTGACGTCTTAATTCTTCTAAAAGTGCCGTATTAGAATGCACGGACAAAGCAACTACTTTAATGTTATGCGCTTTCGCAACGCTTAATGTCTGTGCGCCGATTGAACCCGTTGAGCCGAGTAATACAATTTGTTTTTCTTTCATAAATTTACAATAGGGAAGTATTGTTCAAAGCTCAAGTAGACAAACGGGATTACAAACAAAATGCTGTCAAATCTGTCAAGAACCCCGCCGTGACCCGGCATTATACTTCCGAAATCCTTTACCGCACATTCCCGCTTTAGGATAGATGCTGAAAAATCCCCCAACGCACCCAACACTGAGCATGGAACTGCCAACAGTGCGAGAAACAACACGTCTACTTTAAAAGTCAATCCTTCGCTAAAGAACAAAATCGCCGACCATTCATAGCCTTTTCCCAATAAAAAACCGAACAATGCCGCGCTTGCCACCCCCCCGGCAAATCCTTCCCATGTTTTTTTAGGGCTTATACCGGGCGACATTTTATGTTTGCCTAAAAAAGTCCCCGTGAAATACGCGCCCGAGTCGCTTATCCATGTGACAGTCAGCGCGTAAACCAACACAAAAGTCCTGTGAAGCGGAAAACTGTTGTACATAAAGACTATACACGAAAGAGAAAAGGGTATACACAGCGATACAAATGTCATCAGCGCGACTTCGGCAAATTTAACCCGCTTGTGGTTAAACAGCATGATTATAAACAAGCCGATTATAAAAGCAAACGAAACATATCGGGCATTCATAAATCCTCTTGTTGTATCATAGCCTACAATAAAAGGCACGGCAAATACAAAAACCAAGCTCACGGCAGCCCCCGCGCGGTTTTTTATATATTTTGTCGCAATGAGTATTTCATAGACAGCCGTTGCCGATAAAGCCGCAACGGCAATCAAGACCAACTCTTTCATGTCCAACCACAGGATTAAAACCCCTATTACAATTCCTACACCCGCCGAAATTAACCTTCTAACCATTCTTTTACCCTTGCCTCACAACCCTGCACAAATCTCACCGGAAAATCCGCACATGGTGTTCGCCGATCCTTGAATTTTTACTTTTGATTATTTACCGTGCCGCCTGTTCCGTTTTGAGTAATCTTCCAAAGCTTTGTTCAGCTCTTCTTTTGAAAAGTCGCACCATAGCGTATCGGTGAAGTACAGCTCGGCGTATGCCGCCTGCCACAGCAGGAAATTTGAAAGCCGTCTTTCCCCGCCCGTGCGTATAATTAAGTCTACATCGGGTGTACTCTTAGTATACAAAAACTCGCCGAAATCAGCTTCGGTAACATCTCGATTCCCCTCCGCCGCCAATTTTGCCGCCCTCACAATCTCAGCCTTCGCCCCGTAATTAACCGCCAATCGGCAAACCATTCCGCCATTATTGACAGAACCGCACTCCGCCTTTTTCATTTTCTCGGCGAGCTTATTGGGGAAAGCCGATAAATCCCCGATAAATACTAATTTAACATCATCTTCATTAGTTATTCTTTCCAATTCATCTAACTGTGATTCAAAAAGCTCCATTAATTTTTTTACTTCACTTTCCTCACGGCTCAGATTTTCGGTGGAAAGCGCGTAAAATGTCGCATGACGGATTCCCATTGACGCAAAGTCGTGTACTCTTTCGCGGAATACCTCTGCCCCCTTTTTATGACCCATTGCGACAGGGAGCATACGTTTCCGCGCCCAACGGCGATTGCCGTCCATTATAATTCCGATATGCTCGGGTAGCTTGTTTATTTTATCCATAATGTGTTATTATAGCATAGTTTTGGTTTTATGTCAAATATTATTGAAAATTTATTGTCCACTGCGGTATTTTAACACTTTCTATACAATTTACACAATATAATTGTGCATTTTTCATAAAATTTTACCAATTTTTTGAAAAACTATTATTAACTGTTGACAAATCGATTAAGACGTGCTATTATATTGTTAATGACATACGGAGCGTGTTGACGCTACCACTAATTTTTACAATTTCGATATTTTTGTTGTCTCCTTTCTTTTGTTCCGCGAATTTTTTGGTTTGATTTGTCCCCTCTTTTTGTAATTAAAAAGAGGGGAGCTTTTTATTTGCTTGACAATTTCGTATAACTTTGATAAAATGTAGGAAAGGCGGAAAGGGTTGGTAAAAAATTGTATAATTATAATAAAAACGAGATTCCTCAATTTCTGCGGGAATTCCTCGATTATTTTTCGACTATAAAGGGGCGTTCTCAAAACACTGTAATAAGCTACTTTCATGATTTAAAGTCCTTTTTGCGTTTTTTGAAGGTCAAGCACAATCTCGCGCCAAAAGATGTGGACTTTGAGGAAATTGAGGTTGACGACTTTCCCGCCGAGCTTATTAAAGGCGTCGTGCTTTACGATGTTCTTGAATTTCTGCATTATCTTGCAGGGGAAAGGAGCAATACGCTCAAAGCAAGAGCGCGCAGAGCCGTTGCAATTCGGCAGTTTTTCAAATACCTGACAAATAACAAGCAATGGTTTGAGGTCAGCCCTGCGCAAAACCTTGAAATGCCCGGTGCAAAACCGCCCCTCCCAAAATCGCTCACTTTGGAGCAAGCGATGCAATTGCTTTCAACCTGCGACTATGACAGCGAGAACTGGATGGCTGTACGCGACTATTGCATTATGACTTTTTTTCTCAACTGCGGGATGAGGCTCAATGAGCTTGTGGGACTTAATTTGCAGGACTATAAGAAAGAGCTTTGTGCGATTACGGGTGAGCCGTTGTATTACATAAGGGTAACAGGCAAGGGGAACAAAGAGCGGATTGTTTACCTTAATTCCGCCTGCGCATTATCCCATGAAAAATATATTGATAAGCGGAATCAGCTTTGCGACGAGAACGAGAGAGCAAGACATGAAAAGGCGTTGTTCCTGAGCAAACGGTACACCCGCATTACCGGGAGGCGGGTCGAGCAGATTATTGCCGAAAAGCTCCGAGTCTGCGGATTGGACGGTCTCGGATTCTCGGTTCATAAATTAAGACACACCGCCGCGACTTTAATGTATCGCAACGGCGTGGACATTCGTGTATTAAAAGAAGTCCTCGGTCATGAGAACCTCGGCACTACCCAAATTTATACTCATGTGGCGAATGAACAAATGAGACAGGCAATAAATAATAATCCACTGTCTGATGTGAACAAAACCGATAAAAACGGACAATAGTCAAATGCCTATTGTCCGTTTTTATGACCATGCCGCCCAACCTTGCACAAAACCCAATTAAACTCGCGGCATGGTGGTTCTTACTTTCTTATTTTTCAAACTTATACAGCGGGTTGCAGAGCCTACTACTCCATTACCACTAAAAACTTGGAAGTTGTTTTGCCAAACAATGTGTCTTCGTCAGGCTAAGAAGCTGTGTTCATAGGCGGTGTGCCGTAGAAACGAGCAAATTTTTCGTCAGACAAGGCGAAATTTTTGCGAATATCCACTGATATTTAATAAAATTTCAACGCAGTATGGCGGAAAATTTGCCGTTTATGCGGTGCGATTGACTATGAACACAGCTTCTAAAATGAGGGAAATGAATTCCCTCATTTTAGCCCTTGTATTGCACTACAACTTTATAGGAATCAATGCGATATAATCCTCAAGCGAACCATCATTCATACAACAATCGAGGATTTTCTTACCCAACGGGTCAAGCTCGGGAGTGTCAAACTTTTTCAGCTCCGATTTAAAGAAGTCGGAAAGGATTTTCGCCCCCTTGTCATAGCCTTCAAGCCCTATTTCCGATTGCGTTTCAGGTTGCAGGAATGCTTTTCTCACAAGCTGCCCGTCAACCTTGAGTTTGCTCAAACCGTACCCCAATAACGGGCAACGCGCCTCAATCAAACTCTCTCTGCGGAATCGCGCGCTCCCTCGTCTTGCAATGTATTCGCGGGCAATCCACTGGGGCTTGAATCCGACATCGTAACAGCCGATATGCTGATTGGGGATTAGAACATAGCGGGTGTTCAAAGTGTTCAATACCTGTTCCAAAAGCAAATTCGCTTGTTTTACTACCGAACCCGTTAAGAAATACCCATATGAGCCGATTCCCTCGCTTGTCATTCCGCCCTTATCGACTATACTTGGGTTAGCGTGTCCCCTCGGCGCAACCAACCGCCACAACCACCCCAAAGCGGGCGGCAAAATGTGCATTAACCCCATAATCCCGTATGTGGGGACTTCCATTGTACACGGCGGTGTCCTCACGCCAAAGCTCCTTATATCGACTTCGGCGGGCGCATCGATTATATTTTGAATCATTCTGCGCGGCAAAATTACGCGCGGATTAGGGCAGGGTTTATTGGTGTCTTCATCAATTGTATGCTCCCAAATAAGCACGGTGGAGTTCGGCTGTGCTTGCATACTCATAAATACAAGCGGTTCATCCGGCTGAATGCAAGACTTTTCCAAATGCGGGTCAGTCCCATACTCCTTGATATGGTCAACCCGCACGAACCAGCCCGCCTCAACGTCCTTAATAACTAACTTCTTGCTGTCGTTTTGCATTTTCGGATGGCACATTGCCATGTCATCGGCAATTGGATGCAATTCACATGGTTCTTCCAATCGGAGGTAAAAATCCTCTTTAGTCACTATGTTTGTCCCCACATGGATTCTTCCGTCGGGTTCACGGTGAACGTGTTCGCTCATTTCGCTTTTCCCGCCGCCGGACGCACCCTCATGCATCATAACAATTTCATTTTCATAAGGTGTTACAATTTTAACTGCGGAGGTGTGTGCAGTAATCCACCCTTCACGTTCGCCGACATCAAGCAGGAATCCGTAAAGTCCCTTTTTCGCACTCGGCCCGGGATAAAGATTATAAGAAAGCAGCTCGTAAACCTCGTCAAGTCGATTATGTACGACTATCTGCTTTCCGTCAAAGTGTGTGTGTCTAAACGGCGGAACAAGGTAAATATTAACCACAGGCTCAAAAACACCGTCGTACTCGGCAATATTCGTAAAATATTGCAAATCGCTCAATCCGCAGGCGAAAAATCCCGCATTTTTCGGCGCAATCAAAACCACAGGATAACCGTATTCATCGCCGCCGACCATTACCGGGACAACAAGCAGTTCCTGCTGTTTAAGCCATTCAAAAGTTTCTTTCCTAAGCTCGCCGAAATCCTTGCCGAACATCTCGGAATACCGCGGCTTGTCAGTCGCCTTGTCATCGCCTACAATAAGGCAGTCGGGGTCTCTTCTGCGCATATACGGGTCGGTATAATTAATTACCACGCCGTTTTTACAGCGGGTCACAATCGCTTCATCCCGCATTTTTCCGTCAACTTCATAACTGACCGTAAACTCGTCAGTCCCGTTCAGCGCAAGCTCTATCAACTCTTTTCGCGTTTCGGGAATCGTAACCCCCTTACAATTATTCAAAATTTCCATTACATCGCTTGTAAACTTGAATTTCTCCATTTTTACACCATTCCCTTCCGGCGTTGAATAGCCATAAAAGTGCGTTTCCCGCACAACCTCAGATTTATTTTCAATGTTTTTACCTATACCCTTCCCGCACATACTTAAATTAATTTCTTTCCTAAAAGCCTGTTTAGATTCTCCGAAAATCCGCCGTGAGCGAGATTCTAAACAGGCTCTAAGTCAAGTTAAACAAAGGTTCGCCCAACGGTCGAGCGAACCTTTGAAACCTATTATTGAATTTTACCCGGTTTAGTCGTCCGAATGGTTAATAGTCAGCGTGTGACATCCGGCACAACGCGACATCATAGATGCCAACACATCTATCGGCAATTGTTGTACATCCTGCCCGTCAAGAAACGCACCGCCCGTTTGCGGAGGTATGCCTCTTGCCTGATTACCCGAATACCCCGTTTCAACAAACTTCCCTACAAAATGGATATTCAAGCTGGTGCCGTTAATGAACACATTAAGCCCGCGGAATCCGTGATTGCTGACATGAACAGTTACATCAGAGCTGTTCACGGTCACGCCGAATTGTCCGCGAATTGCGCGACGTGATGAGTGAAGGTCTAAAGTAGCTCCGTTGATAAAGACTTCATTCGACGCACTTATCGCATCCTCCGCGCAGTTGAGAACAATCATTCCGCCGTTAATAGTTACATTCCCGCCCGAACGCAGACCTCTCATTGTTTCTTCCGACCTACCCGAAGTCCATCCGCCGTGAACAGTCGCGGTATAATTTGTGTGTTCCAAGGAAATGCCCGCTTCAGAATGAATTGCGTCACGGGTAGAGTTAATGTTCAAAGTTGAACCCATAACATTAACATGACCGTGGTTTGCTCCTGCGCCGCGGATTCCTTTACTGCCGGCCCTTATTGTTACATTTGAATTAACAATAGTCGTCTGTATTCTGGAACGCAACCCATGTGTCGGCGCATCTACCTCCACATTTGTGGAAAGGAGCGTAAGCGCGTTACGCGAGTTAATTCCGTGACCGTGACCGCCGTGTATATTAAGCTTTCCGCTGCCTGTTATAACAAGCTCAATCGCACGGCTGAAAATCGCGCCGTTACGTGTCGCGGGGGTGTCTTCGGCCTCCCCGTCCGCATCCGGGTCTTCAATCCCGTCGCGCGGCGGAGACCATGGGCGACCGTCCCTAAGTGTGTTATCGCCTTCAAGTATAATCGTCAGCTTGTAACCTTCCATTTCCCTTGTAGTACGAATTGCCGGCCCGTCGGAACGGGTAATATTAACCCCGGCAAGCCTCAAGGTCACATCACCTTGTGCCGCAACAACAATACTTCCATCGTGGATAGTCCCGGTGACTAAATATTCACCCGGGTGATTAATTGTAATGCTCCGTGTCCCAATCTCCGCCACCGCGCCGCCAATTGCGGTAGTGCTTGTAGCAGAGCTTCCGTTCAAAGTGATTCGCACAAAAGTCTCGCCGTCATCTTGAGGAGGCGTAGTCGTTTGCTGACCCGGTGTAGTTGCCCCCCCCGAAGTAGTCTGCTGCTGAGTGGCTTGAGTTCCCCCGGCAGACGTAGTGCTGTTTCCGGTTCGCGCCGCAGTAGTCCGTGCGGCTGTAGTAGCAGACGGCGAACCGGGAGTCCCGATTACTATTGTGTCACCCGCTTCATCCGTGAACGATACCTCATAAGCGGTTTCATGACCGTCATCATAAAAACCCGCATCTCTGGGATTTTCTTCATCGCCACGATTCACCGCCCCACCGCCTCCGTTTGTTCCCGTAGGGCGAACAGCGGGAACAATGTCTAATGTTTCATTTCCCCCTACGGAAAACCAAACAATAAGCCCGATTGTCACAATGAGTGCGCCTCCGCCCGAAATGGCGGAAATTTTCAAAACTTTCGGATTGCAATTGCTAATGGAATCTTTGACTTTTGTAAAGCAGTCTACAAAGAATCCCTTGCATTTTGCAAGAATTTCTTTAATAAAGTTCATTATCTACTCTCCCCTTCTCGTCGAGTATCTAACCTGAGGATAATGTTTAAGTTACCGTTACGAGTTCGCAGTTCGTCAATAAACTCTTTCTCGTTGATTTGGGGTTTAGTCATCAAGGAGTAGGTAATCTCAAACGTAGCCCCGAGGTCGATTGTTTTTACTCTTGTTACATCCCAAGAGTAAGCGTACTTTTCCAATATCGAATCGAAAATTTCATTGTAGCTGATACTTTCAGGCACGTTAATACGCAAAATTTTAGGCGGGCTTTTAAGTTCGCCGTAGCCGATAGTGCTTAAAATAAGAAGGACTATACAAAGCACAGCGGCGATTGCGAAAGCGTAGAACACAAAGCCCATAGCGCATGAAAGCCCCAACGCTACAGATACGAACACAAAAGCGAGGTCTTTTGAGTTATTGGTGGAATTGCGGAAACGTGTCATTGCGAAAACCCCCGCAAGACCGAATGCCGCCGCTAAGTTCTGCCCGATAACAAACACAACCATCGTGATTACGGGCGGAAGCATAACAAGAGTAGTCGCGAAGTTCGCCGATGACGGCTGCCCTTTCCTTGTAACCGCTTTGTAAAGTAAGCTCATGACAAAGCCCAATACAAGCGCGGAAGCTATAAGTACAAAGAAAGTTCCCGCAGTGTCGGTGGGTCTGCCGAAAGCGTCCGGAATGGGGCGGATATTGCCCACTAAAAATCTCACCCAGCCGCCCGATGTTCTTACCACATTGTCCGTTTCGCAAACGAAGCAATCTACGCTGCGTTCTAAACTTTGGATATAAAACGAAGGTTTGTTTGTTGTGTCATTTAAATAGCCCCAACTGCAATTGTTACATTTCCAGTTTGCGGATTTCCAGTTTGACGCACCCGGTTCTACCAAAAGGACTGTGCGAGTATCTGTGCCTCCAAAACCGACATCACCGCCGGAAGTTATGCCGAAGTCTGATAAGTCGGATGCCGCTGCCGTAATTGCCATAGACGCCGCTATAGCGAGAATCATAACTAAAGTTAAAGCCTTTGCAAGTGTTCTTGATACCATGGTAATTGTTCTCCTTAAAATTTACATTTAATTTTCGCCTTGTTTACGCGAGTTTTCGCCTTTGTTTACGTGGGTTTTCGCCTTTGACAGTTGGGTTTTCCTGCTCCGCCTTAAGTAGTTAAATGTTCCGCAATCACGGGCGGAAGGTTGAGCGATTTTTCATCGTTCGCTTCCGATATAATTTTTCGGCGCAAAAACCGTTTATACTCTGCACCGTATTTGGAAATACTTCCCCGCCTCAAACCATGCTCCGCAAAATAATCGAGCAACCAACGCGGCAACGTATTCCCCGCCTTCACTTCCATTACATACCATCCGTCTCTTAAAAGCTGTTCGCCATGGTCGCCGAGTTCAAGCCCCGTATTTTCCCGCCTTGTTCTCACATTAAAATCAAACGAGATTCTGAGTTCTCTTCCAGGTCCGCCCTCTGACGGGTCTTTCCCGAAGAACGCAATCCTGTCATACGCTAAATAAATCATCGGCACAGGATTGTAAAACAGCAGGGATTCCTTTAATTCTTTCATAACCTGCGTTTTAACATACTTGGGTCTCTTGGAGTCTTCCGGCGGGATTTCCTTAGTCTTGATAAACTCATACGCTTCTTCAAGCCTTAGAGTAACCCTGCGCTTGTAAACAACTCCGAGGTACTTCTTTTTAATTTCGAGATAGACTTTGCTGTCCATATCGGGGATTCCGTATGCGCGAAGCCTCAGCTTCTCTTTATACTTGGGTTTTGCCACCGATTCGCGGATAATGTCATGGTTATCGGTATCGTAGTAAATGTTGGCAATTGTATAATGCTTACCGCCGTGGTTGTGTTCATCGTAGTTCATGTACTTTAAGAGAAATTGGGTTATGTGCTTATATCTCTCCGCGTCCATGACATACTTCATTTCTTTCCTCGCAAACACTTCTATAGCCATACAATTCACACCTCCTTTTTTAAGAAAATATTATTACGAACTTTACGCCAAAATCAAAAAGACTTTGCCTATTATTTACAGTATACCATATTTCAGCGTATGTGTCAACTGTGCAAATTGTTAAAATTATCTAAGGAATTTTTGTGCAAAAACACCATAGAATTTTACAAAAGCCAAACCGAAACCTATTTGCCGTCCCCCTTGCGAATATCGGTTCTTTTGATTTTGCCGCTTATTGTCTTTGGTAATTCCGCAGTAAATTCAATTATACGCGGGTATTTGTAAGGCGCGGTATTTTTCTTGACGTGTTCCTGCAATTCGCGTGCAAGCGCGTCAGACGGCTCATAGGACTTAGTCAAGACGATAGTCGCCTTAACCACCTGCCCTCTGATTGGGTCGGGTGCGCCTGTCACTGCACATTCAAGGACTGCGGGATGAGTAATCAACACGCTTTCAATCTCAAACGGCCCTATTCTGTAGCCGGAGGCTTTGATTAAGTCGTCATTTCGCCCGACATACCAGTAATACCCGTCTTCATCACGGTAAGCGGTGTCACCTGTGTGGTATATTCCATCGCTCCAAACCGAAACGGTCAATTCATCGTTATTAAAATACCCGCCGAACATTCCGTCGGCACCGCGTTCACAGCGGACTACTATTTCGCCGACTTCACCTGTCGGGACAGAATTGCCGTCATCATCAACAATATCCATATCATAAAAAGGAACAGGCTTCCCCATTGAACCCGGAATCGGTGTCATTCCCACGAGGTTCGCGAGCATTACAACACTTTCGGTTTGCCCGAACCCCTCCATGAGTTTAAGCCCGGTAAATTCTTTCCACCGTTCAAACACTTCGGGATTAAGTGCCTCACCTGCGATACAGCAGTATTTCAAATTTGACAGGTCGTATTCCTTTAGCCCTTCCTTTATGAAAAGTCTGTACATAGTAGGCGGGGCGCAAAAAGACGTAACCTTATAATCCTGTATGACTTTCAAAAGCTCGGCGGGGACAAATCTGTCAAAATCGTATACAAAAACGCAAGCACCCAATGCCATCTGCCCGTAAAGACAACCCCAAGCCGACTTTGCCCAACCCGTGTCGGCAACGGTAAAATGCCTTCCGTCCGGTTGAACATTAAGCCAATATTTCGCAGTCAAAATATGGGCAAGGGCGTATCGGAAATTATGAGTTACCATTTTAGGATAGCCGGTAGTCCCCGATGTAAAGTAAAGCAACATCATGTCGGTAGCCTTAGTGGCGACTCGCGCAAAATTGCCGTCCTCCGCCTCAATTGCCGCATCAAAATCCGCAAAACCTCTCGGCGCAGCTTCCCCGTTCTTTAAGTTTACTATACATTTCGTCTTTATTTTGTTTCCCGTTTCGCTATCCGCCTCGTTGATTCTTTCGGCAACCTCCGGGTTTAACGCAGTTATTACCACCCCGGTTATTTCCGCCTGTTCAAAACGGTAAACATAATCCTTAGTCGTCAGCAAATGCGTGGCGGGAATGCCCACAGCTCCTATTTTATGGAGTGCAATTATGGTGTACCAAAACTGGTAATTCCGCTTTAGCACGAGCATGATTTTGTCGCCTTTTTTCACCCCGTTTTTAACAAGAGCGTTTGCGGCTTGGCTTGAAAGCTTCGACAATTCGCCGTAAGTCAGCATTTTATCGTTGCCGTTAATATCAACCCACTGTAATGCGGCCCTGTTCGGTTCAAGCTCGGCAAACTTATCAATTATGTCATAGGCGAAGTTAAAATCATCGGGAGGATTTACCGAAAACTCGTTAAGCACCCCGCTTTTGTCAAATCCCTCTTTCACATATTGCTTATAATAATCCGTTACTTTCATTAAGCTACGTCCTTTCTTCTTATATTAATACCGCGAAAAATTTACAATCCTGTCCGTCAACGGCAATCATTCCGTGAGGGTTTGCCGCATCGAAATAAATGCAATCCCCCTCGTCAAGAAACACGGTATGCTCGCCTATTATAAATTTAAGTCTCCCGGAAATTACAAAATCCATTTCCTGCCCATCGTGTGATGACAACGGGATTGGCTTAGACTGCTCCTCGGCAGAATACGGCGCAGTCACCACAAACGGCTCTGCCTTTTTGTTCTTAAACAAGTGCGCCATATGCTGATAACTCAGCCCCTCCCGGCGTTTAATCGGAAGCCCTTTGCCGTTTTTGGCAAGTGAATATTTCTTCAAAGTCGGGGTGTTCCCCGTGAGAAGCTCAATTACATCCATGCCGAGTGCCACCGCACAATCGTGTAAGAACGACAGCGAAAAGTCCTTCTCCCCGTTTTCAAGTGCGCGGTATTCGGCAATGTCGGTCTTGGTCTTTTCGGCTAATTCCTCTGCAGAAATATCAAGATATTCCCGCGTAGCCTTAAGCCTCAATGACACATCCTTAATATCATAATTCATATTTTTACACCATACCTTTCTGCACAATCGTGCCACTTAAAGTTTCGTTTTCCGCACTCACGCAGATTTATTTTCAAACTTTTACACCATACCTTTCTGCACAAATGTGCCACTTAAAGTTTCGTTTTCCGCACTCACGCAGATTTATTTTCAAACTTTTACCCCATTCCTTTCTTAAAAGCCGTATTCACAGCCAATTATCCGCGACCTTTTTTAATCGCCTCAATAATCGACACAGCATTTGAGTGAATATTGCCGTTACTCCTGTTAATATACGCGTGCATTTCACTGCCCGTTGCGGTTGCCGAAACGCCGTTATCCCACAGAACCGTTCTCATTCCGAGCCTTGTCGCCTCTTTGACATAAAACTCGGCATATCTCGCTCTTTCTGCCTCGTTGTTTTGGTTAGTCGCACCCCATTCGCCGAGAATTATCGGCATACCCAATCCAGGCATTGTAATACTGTAATTGCCGAGATTTACGTTTGTCGAGCTTGTTTTAGATGCATTTGCAATAAGCTCGAGAGCGGTTCTTACACCTGATTCCGACCACGTTCTGCTCTGCGCATACAATGTGAATTCATTAGGCTCATACCTGTGAACCGAAAGAACCAATTTGTTTGCAACAGTATCGGTAGGCTTTTTGAAACCGTGGAAAGGGCTTTGATTATTCCACGCCTGCCCGCTTGCCGCATAAGTGGGAACCATAAGAACTCTTCTCGCGTTGTTGCCGCCTGTAGCTCTTACTGCGGAAACAAAAGCCTGATTAAGAGTATTAAGTCTTTCGTGCAGCGTAGTAGTGCCGTACCAGTCATCGTCGCTGTTATCCTTTGTGCCTTTAGTGTCGCGCGGCTCATTAAGCCCCTCAAAAATCAACTTCTCGTTATAATCCTTAAATGTGTTCGCAATCTGTGTCCAAACAGCGGACAAAGTATTCGCAGGGGTAGAGCTACTTGTGGTAACTGAGAAAATGTCTTCATCATGGTGAGTGTTGATTATGATATACATATCGTTTGCAACTGCCCAGTCCACAATTTGTTTAACGCGGTTCATTCTGGAAGAGCTGATAGTCGCGCTTGAGCCGCTCCCGCTAATATGCGGATGCCATGTAATCGGGATTCTGATTGTATTGAATCCGGCGGCTTTTACTCCGTCAATAGTCGCTTTTGTAGTATTCGGTACTGACCATGAAGACTCATTCGGATATGCGTCAAGGGTGTTACCCAAATTCCAACCGACACCGATTTCACTAACTAACTGCGAAGCGGTAATGTCCCTAAACCCGCCCCCGGTGGAATTATCAACCCATCTCGCATGAATAGTGGTATTAGCGGTAAAAGTAGAACCCCCCGAACCGTCTGTTATTTGAGTTCCGCCGCTCGCAGACGTGAACCAACCTACAAAAGTGTATCCGTTTCTTGTAGGAATAGGGAGTTCGCCCGTCGGAAGAGTGGCAACTCCGTTTGCATTAGCGTCACGAGTTTGTATTGTTGTCGGTGAAACAGCCCCGCTTTGCGGATTTAACGTGATTGTATACCTTGTAGCCGATACAGCAGTCCATCTCGCAAAAACAGTCGTATTAGAGTTAAACTGCGTTCCCGTTGATGAACCGGCGATTATTTGGTTTCCTCCGCTTGAAGACGAGGTATCAAACCAACCTGCAAAGGTATACCCTGTTCTCGTAGGTGCGGCGGGGAAGTCGGCAGAGTTAATCCTGCCTGTTCCGTTTGTCTGCACGTTAAAGCTTGAGGGGCTTCCCGAGTAGTTATGGTTAAAAGTAATCGTAAATCTCGTTTGTGCAGTCGTAGTCGCAGCAGTCGTTACAACCGATGATGAAGTTGTCACAGGCACGGTTGTGATTGTGACGGGCACGGTTGTAGTTATTGCGGGAGTTGCTGTAGTCACCGCGGGAGTTACGGTGGTCACTGCGGGAGTTGTTCCGCCCCCTAAAGGTATTTCGGTAACTATAATCTTGTTAATCACCATTGTACCGATAATTCCCGAAGGGCTGCTTATTCGGTATCTTGCCTGAGCATTATCGGCAAGGTCCGAAACAATCGTAGCATAATCGGCAGTATGAGTAAATGAGAAAGTGCCGCCCGAAACGGTAGCGGGATTGGTTGTCAAAGCCCTTGCAGTGCCGCCTTCTTTAGTAAACCTCAATTGTGAGCCGCTGTACGTTCCGCCAATTTCAAACGTGTATGAGTGGTTAGGTTTTGCGTTCAAATCCGCTAACTTAATATCCATGCCGTTGCTGTTTCCGCTTTGGATAATCGTTATAGTCCGCGGGTTTGCGCTCATCTGAACAGAACGCTCGCCGCTTGAGCCTTGCAGGAACGACATTGAGCCGCCGCCCGAACGTGCTTTGTCCAAATCCGGGTCATTTTGCATATCATAGAGAACTCCCGTGGGATTAATCGCGCCTGTTGTAACAGCACCCGTAGAAGTGGTTGCAATTGCAGACACAGTCGTCCCCGCCGCAGTTGTTGCGGATGTGGGTGCAGTTGTGGTAACTACGGGATTAACCGTAGTTTGTACAATCGTTGTTGTTACAGCGGGAGTGATTGTTGTCGTCACGGCAGGAGTGACTACAGTCGTCACCGACGGAGTAGAAGTCGGAGTAAACGGAGTTGTTGTTATCGGCGGCGAGGTAGGGGTAATTGCAAGAGTTGTCGAATGAGCGGTTGTAACTATCGGTATACTTGTTGTCGTAGTCGGAGTAAGCACTGTTGTCACGGTTGTGGTATTGGGGAATGTCGCCGATACGGTAGTTGCCGCAGAAGTCGGCACAGGCGGAGGTGTCGCATTATTCGTAGTAACCGTAACAGGTGTAGTAGTAGTCAAAATGGTAGTCGAAACAGGTGTTGTTTGGATTGTTGCCTGAGAAGACGAAGCGGGTGTAGCGGCAGAAGTCGCCGCAGACGTGGTGGTTATATCGCCGTTAGGGGATTCCCATGTGCCGTCTTCGTTTTCAACCCAGTCCATGCCCGCTCCCGGGGGATTCCAGTGTATATCGCGATTCCATTCATCGGACATCGGTCTCCACCGTCCATCGGTTTCAATCCATGCCCCGCCTGCCTTTGAAGTTGCAAGCCCGTCAGACTCGGTAGGCGGGATTTTAGGCATATTGCGTACTAACGGCGGATTCAGCATACCCACAATGTCTTTCAGAATCTCAAGTGCGTCAAAAATGTTGGGTGAGCCTTCATTTCCGTTAAAAGTGTACACTTCTTTTTCAAAATCGGTAAGCTCGCTCATGCCGACTATAGATTTAAGAATCTCCAAAACATCGAAAATGTCATAAGCCTGCGCGGCGGAAGCAGAATAGTCACCTAATACGGCATCAGTGTTAAACTGATTAGACAGGGTGTTTCCCGTGTCAAGCTTATCGCGTTCCGGCCCTGCGCCGCAGAGGATTGATTCTATTATCCAAGGGAGGTTAAGGCGGGGTGAAACGTGAACACCCTGCATATTAGGCGCGATAGACTGTCTGGTAAACAATGCGTATGTGTGGGAAGGATTGGTTGTTTTTTCGGCGGGAATAATCGCTCCGTTATCCCACCATGATGTCACCATTCCGCGTTCACGTGCCGCTCTGACGTAATACCTTGCATGAGCCGCCCGCGCCTCGGTATTGCTTCGTACACAGTTTACGCGCTTGCATCCGCCCTCGCTATCAGCACAAGCACCCTCGCCTAAACATTGATTCGGAGAACCCCATTCACCGAGAATAACCGCGGCGCCCATTCTGTCGGCATTATTTCTGACTCGGTTGAGTGCGGCATCTATCGGCCCGGTGTCCGACGGGACATCAGCTCTCCAATGCACGGTAGTCGCGGCTAACGCAAACGGACCTGGTACATAAGCATGGACAGAAATCGCAATTTTGTGCGATGATTCACTTTCGGTAACAACTCCCGTGGGGCTTGTATAAGTGTATTCGGATGTGTTTTCTTCAGTATCGGCAGGGATTCTGAACCCGTTGAATGCCGAATCGCTCGATGCCGCCGCATAAGTAGGCACCATTAAGATTCTGTAAGCGTTATTTCCGCCCGAATCTCTCACAGTCTCTACAAAAACCTCGCCTAAACGGTTTACCATTTCGCGTTCATGGTCAGTTCCGCCCGACCATTCGCCGATTGAACCGATAGTACGGGGTTCGTTGACCCCTTCAAAAATCAGCTTTTCATTGTAATCATTGTTAAATACTTCGGAAATCTGCTCCCAAATCCGCCTTAGGTACATCTCGGTGAATTCCTTGTCCTCGGCTTTAATTGGCTGCGCGGGTCTCCGCCCTTGCGGATTTGCGGCAGCCTCCATGTCAACGAAAGAAATCGGCATAATGTAATCATCGTGGTGAACATTGAGGATTACATACATATCCTCGTTAACTGCCCAGTCCACAACCTCTTTAACACGCGCCATGAAACTTGGGTGAATCTTATAATCATCATTGGGGTCAACGGCTTTATACCATGACACGGGTATTCTTATAGTGTCAAAACCTTGCCGCCTGACTTCTCGAATAAGAGTGCGGGTTGTCGCATTGGCGATTCTTCCCGCCGTCTGCCCCGGAATCTGTATTTCTTCGGGAAGCCACATTGTCTCAACAGCGCGGACTCCTCCCGCAGTTCCGTTTATTGTAACGAGTGAGTGACCGATTTCCTGCCCGCCGCGGTGTGCATCAAAGGTGTTGCCGAGATTCCACCCTGCCCGCATCTCGCTGACTAACTGCTTGGCGGTCAAGTTTCTGAAATCGCTCGAAACCTCCCCGGTCGGTGGCGGCAATACAGTACCCAAATCAACCACTACGGGTTCAAGGCAGTCACTGTTGTTACAGCCGATGGCAGTGCATCCGTTTTCGTCGGGACTGTCCCAATCACAGCCGTTTTCGCACATTTCCTGTGTATCCATGTTTACGATGTACTTCAGAGTTTCCAGCGTGTCGAATATGTCCGGGCCGACAGTGTCCGGAATGTCGTCCGGGTCAAGACCTTCACGCTTCGCAGTCGTGAGAATCGATGCGCGTCTTGATTTTGCGCGATTGTCAACCCCGTCCCACGTTGCGAGGATGTGGGTGATGGTCGAGTTCATGTTTACAATGTACTTCAAAGTTTCAAGCGTGTCGAAAATGTCAACAGTGCCGTTTCCGTCTAAGTCACCGCAACGGAACGGCAACGACTCCGACAATAGAGTCGCCGACGGCGAATCCGAAACGCCCCCGACTTCGGAAAAGCCCGTAATTGCGGGCAAAACCGACAGGAACACAGCGCAGGTCAGCATAACCGAGATTAATCTTTTTTTCATTGTTTTCATGGTGAGTATCCTCCTAAATTTTGGTATGTTATAACATACATTTAAATAATTTATGTAAATTATGTACATTATAACATAATTTATTTAACATTTCAATACTTTTTTATATTTTGTGTAAAAATTTTTTTGTTGACAAATAAACAATTTTGCGCTATAATAAATAAATGTATATTAAAAACGAAACTGTGAGCAATTCAAGGCTCACGATTGTCACGGGACATTACGGTGCGGGGAAGACAAATTTCGCCGTTAATTTGGCTCTTTATTTAAAGGAGAATGCCCGCGATGATTTAATCACTATTGCCGACCTTGATATAGTCAACCCTTATTTCAGGACTGCCGACTTCAAAAAGCTGTTTGCCGATTCGGGAATAAGGCTCGCTGTTTCCGATTTCGCGAACGGGAGTCTTGATGTCCCTGCGTTAAACCTTGATATGCGTGCCGCACTGAGCCAAAGTGAGCGGCTTATTATAGATGTAGGCGGCGACCCCGAAGGCGCAAGGGTGTTGGGAAGATTTTCGCCGATTATCCGACAATTTGACTACGAAATGATTTACGTTATTAATTGCCGCCGTTATCTAACCGAGACTGCCGGACAAGCTGTGGCTTTAATGAGGGAAATTGAAAAATCATCGGGCGGATTGAGAGTTACAAAGCTTTTTAACAACTCTCACTTAGGGAAAGAAACAACAAAAGAGGTAATCGAAGAGTCAATCCCCTTTGCGGAGGAGGTTTCAAGGCTCACGGGTCTTCCTCTGTTGGAATTTCCCGTAAAAGTCTATGTCAAACCTATATGGGAACTATAAAAAGATAATTTTTTAGAAAGGAAATATCGAGGAATGAAATTTAATCTTAACTTTGAACGCTGTAAAGGCTGTACACTGTGCATTAACGTGTGTCCCAAAGGAATCATTGAGATGCAGTCAGAACGGCTGAACAAAAGCGGTTATTTCACTGCGGAGTGTAAAGACCAAGATGCTTGCTTAAGTTGCGCGCTTTGTGCCGTAATATGTCCCGATTGTGCTATTGAGATAGCTTGACGATTTATTATTTATTATGTAGGAAAATGAAATTTTTTAGCACATTTGTGCAGAAAGGACAAGGGTAAAATAATGAAGAAAACTTTAATGAAAGGCAATGAGGCAGTTGCGGAGGCGGCAATCCGCGCGGGCTGTAAATGCTATTTCGGCTACCCGATTACTCCGCAAAACGAGGTGGGGGCATATATGTCGGCAAGAATCCATAAGAGGGGCGGAGTGTTTTTACAAGCGGAATCCGAAATCGGCGCGATTAACATGATTTACGGGTGTGCCGCTACGGGAACACGTTGTATGACTTCGTCGTCATCGCCCGGAATTTCGCTCAAGACGGAGGGAATCTCTTACATAGCGGGGGCGGACTTGCCCGCTGTTATCGTAAGTGTTCAGCGGGGAGGTCCCGGGTTGGGGACTATTCAGCCGTCACAGGCAGACTATTATCAAAGCACACGCGCAATGGGTCACGGTGACTTGCGATTACCCGTTTTCGCGCCGTATTCGGTGCAGGAAATGGTTGACATGACTACCGAGGCGTTTGAACTGGCGGAGGAATATCTCACCCCCGTAATTATTCTCGCCGACGGATTGCTCGGTCAGATGATGGAACCGGTCAGTTTCGGCGACGACAACTCCGAAAAACCCGGCAAATCCTTCTCTTGGGCGGCGGACGGGCATATGGGGAAACGCGAAAAAAATGAAATCACATCGCTCAGGCTTTACTCGGAGGAATTGGAGGAAAGTGTCAATAAAAGGTTCGCCCGATTTGAAAAGTTTAAAGAGAACCACACTCGTGCGGAAGCTGTAAACTGCGATGATGCGGATATAGTCGTTGCGGCATACGGCTCTGCATCGAGAGTTGTACAGTCTGCGATGGAAATGGCGCGGTCAGAGGGAATAAAAGTCGGAACTTTCCGCCCGATTACAGTGTCGCCGTTCCCCGAGAAGGCACTTCGCGAAGCCTGCAAAGTCGCAAAAAAAGTCCTTGTTGTTGAAATGTCAATGGGGCAGATGATAGACGATGTAAAAATGGCTCTCGAATACAAATTACCCATAGAGTTTTACGGAAGACAAGGCGGATTTGTACCGGGACCCGAAGAAATACTTGAAAAGATAAGGGGGATGAAAGTTTGAAAACAAATCTACGTAAATGGGAAAATGAAATTTTATGGCACGTTTGTGCAGAAAGGTCATGGGTAAAAGTTTGAAAATAAATCTACGTAAATGGGAAAATAAAACTTTATGGCACGTTTGTGCAGAAAGGTCATGGGTAAAATAATGCCGAAATTCACAAGAGCAAAAGCTTTAGAAGATAAGCAGACTCACTATTGCCCCGGATGTACTCACGGAGTTATCCACAGGTTAATTGCAGAAGTTATTGACGAAATGGATATTGAGGGCAACACAGTAGGCGTGTTCCCGGTGGGCTGTGCCGTGTTGGGCTATCAATACGTCAAATTTGACGGAGTGCAAGCGTCACATGGGCGCGCTCCCGCTGCGGCAACGGGAATTAAAAGAGCAAAACCCGACAGGCTTGTCTTCACCTATCAAGGTGACGGGGACTTGGCGGCAATCGGAACCGGGGAGGTTGTACACGCCGCCGCAAGGGGCGAGAATATCACTACTATTTTTGTAAACAACACAATATACGGAATGACAGGCGGGCAAATGGCGCCGACTACTCTTCCGGGGCAAAAAACACAAACATCGCCTTTCGGAAGAGATACCGATAAGGTAGGTTTCCCGATTCGTATATGCGAACTGTTGTCAACCCTTGACGGAGTTGCGTATGCCGAGCGTGTCTCGCTCCACGATGTTAAGCATATCAATGCCGCAAAAAAAGCTATTAAGAAAGCTTTTGAAATCCAAATGGAAGGCAAAGGGTTTTCAATAGTCGAGCTTCTTTCAAACTGCCCGACTAACTGGGCAATGACTCCGCCCGATTCCCTCAAATGGATTAAAGAAAATATGGTGCCGTATTACCCGTTGGGGGTCTATAAGGATGCCGAGAAAGGGGTCACACAAAGATGAGAGATTATTTAATTGCGGGATTTGGCGGGCAGGGGGTATTGTTTACAGGGAAACTTCTCGCCAACATAGGATTAGTCAGCGGTAAACAGGTTACATGGATGCCTTCTTACGGGCCGGCAATGCGCGGCGGGGTCTGCAACTGCTCGGTGTGTATAAGCGATTCGCTGATAGGCTCGCCTGTAGTCCACCACCCTAAAACCCTTATTTGCATGAACGGGCCGAGCTTTGACAAGTTTGTCCCCGCTGTCAAAAAAGGCGGCACGGCATATATTGACTGCTCTATCATTGACCAAAAGTACGACAGTGACGACATTACCTGCCATTACGTTCCCGCAACAAGACTTGCCACAGAAAACGACTTGTCAACCAATTTCGGGATTATCGTCATGCTCGGCAAGATGATTAAGGAATCCGGTGTTTCAGATATGGCAACGGTAAGGAAAGCTATTGAGGAGTCGGTATCGGCAAAAAAAGCTGATTTGCTTGAAGCTAATGTCAAAGCGATTGAGCTTGGAATGAACTGTTAGAAGCGATTTTTTAATTTTCTTATTTTTTACAGAAAATATGTTGAAATTTATTTGAAAGCGTGATATAGTATATAATAGACCTCCGCGAAAACTAAACACGAGCGTATTTTTGCGGAGGTCTGCTATACAAAAAAATATGGAGAAGCCGATGAACCTCAATTTGCCGAAACAGGTTAATGAAATATTAGACAGGCTAAGTGAGCATGGTTATGAATCATATATTCACGGTGAATGTGTACGAGTGCTGATAAAGGGGCAAACTCATCTTGACGAGATAAAAGCATTTGACTTTGATGTAATGACTAATGCGGAAATGCCGCGGATTTGCGCGATTTTCGATGGCTATAACTGTATGGAGGACAATCTGGACAAAGGTGAGCTAATCGTGACTATACTGGGAGTAGCGGTTAGCATAACGAGCTTTGCCGAGCTTGAATCCGAGCTTGCAAACGAACACGCATTCACCTTTGACGGAATCGCGTACAGCCCTAAAGCCGATAAAGCCGTGTTTGACCCGTTCAACGGGTTAGATGACTTGAACAGCGGCAGACTAAACTTTATAATCGGGAAAAATCGCAGCTTTAATTACCACGATATTCTTCCGGCGTTGGCATGGCAGTCAAGCGGCGAGTTTACCATAAGCGATACGGCAAAGCGGCTGATTAAGAACAATATTCGTGATATGGCACGTCCTGCCTACTCTGCGGAAAGCCAAGATGCAAAAAACTTGAAAAACGTGCTTATCGAACGAAACGCGGGTGCAGTTTTGGCAGAGTACAGCGATGTCTTTACCGCAATTATCCCTGAATTGCAAATGTTGTTGCGTCCGCCGTATTCCGCCAAACACACTTTTAAGTGCGTCAGTTGCTCTGCTCCGATTTTAAGTCTGCGTTATGCGTTGCTGTTCCATGAGTTGGGCAAGCCGGACTGTTATTCAAAAACTCCCTCGGGGCAGGAGTTTTACTACGGACACGCCGAACGCGCAAGGATTTACGCAGTCCGCATAATGACACGCATGGGTTGCCCCCCTGATGAAATTAAGGAAGTTTCGTATATTATTGAAAACTACCAAAAAGTCTTACACGCAAGCGAGGACAACATACTCGATTTACGGGAAAGTTTTCCGCTCGGATTGCTTAAACTGCTTCTGCTTTTTAATTCGGCAGTTTACAGAGCAGTTTCTAACGACAAAGCCTCCATGAAGTTTAAAGAGCTATCAAAAGGCTTCTAATCCCGAATAGGGCATGGGTAAAAAGCCTGAGAATAAATCTGAGGAAATGCGGAAAACGAAGATTTCTTAACGCATTTATACAGAAAGGGCATGGGTAAAAAGCCTGAAAATAAATCTGCGGAAATGCGGAAAACGAAGATTTCTTAACGCATTTATACAGAAAGGGCATGGGTAAAAAGCCTGAAAATAAATCTGCGGAAATGCGGAAAACGAAGATTTCTTAACACATTCATACAGAAAGGGCATGGGTAAAAAGTTTAAAAATGAACAGTTATCATTGGTTAGATTACATTGATTTGATGCATGAAAAAGCAGGAAATACCGAACCGCTGAATTGTGATTTTCAGTCGGGCTTGTTCGGGTTAAGCTTTAACGGCTCGTTTAACTTGTACGGCTCATATTATATGGGTTCGTACCCGGGTTCATATAACATGGGTTCATTCGAGCCATATTTTGGTTCACATGAACAACAATCGGCAATTTTAAACCACCCGCCACTAAGAGAGCCGCTTAATTATTACGGTTACGGAATTGATTTAGTTTGACACTTTATTTTTGTTTTAACACTTTATTTTTATGAAGAAAGGGCAAAGGTAAAAAGTTTGAAAGTAAATCTGCGTAAATGCGGAAAACGAAGCTTTCAACGGCACATTTGTGCAGAAAGGGCAAGGGTAAAAAGAATGGAAGGGCTTACTGTAATGTACTCGTTGTCCACGCTCCCTTATTTTGCTAAAAATCCGAACGGGCGATTTTCAATGGAGCGTTTTGAGCTTTATACCGCTGCCATTTCATCGCTTGTCAGAAGGCGGGCGGGGAACACTACAATCATGCACTGTGACACGGGCGGCGCGGAATACTTTTGCAAAATGGGGTTGTCCGACTTGTGGAACGAGATGGTAATCACTATCCCGACCGATTTAGACGGAATCAACCCGAAAATGTTTTGGGCGGCGGGGAAATTGTTCGCGCTTCGCGAAACCGATTGCCCCGTTTTAATGTTGGACACCGATTTTATCGCGTGGCAACTTCCCGAATTGCCGGGGATGTCAGAGGCAAGCTGCATAGTTGCCGCACACAGAGAACCGCTGTCGCCGAGAAACTATCCCGATATATCGCATTTTAAAACAACGCCGGATTACTCATTTGATACCGCGTTAAATTTCACTGTGCAACCGCTGAACACTGCGTTTTTATACATGAACGACAATGAATTTAAGCAATACTACATCGGATGTTCTATGGAATTTATGAAATCGGCATTGCCTTGCGATGATTATCTTACGTATATGGTCTATGCGGAACAAAGGCTGCTCGCAGTGCTTGCCGAACACAAAGGGATTAAAGTCAAGGCAATTCTCGAATACAATCAGCTTTCTTTGCCGCAAAAACGCTACACCCATACATGGGGGGCAAAACAATTCATGCAAAACAATCCCACAGAGCTGGAAAGGTTTTGCAAAAAATGCCGAAACAGAATCCGCAACGATTTCCCCGAATGGGAACACATTATCGAGAGAATCGAGAAAAAGAGGTAAGAGCCTTTACGGTAATTGCTGCCCCCCCGATTCCAAGCACGGCAAAACCCGAATACATTATAACCTCACCCGTCCCCGAAAAAGCATCCCTTACTGCGTTTATCTGCTGTGTGCCTATTCCGAGTTCGCGCGTTGCCCACCGGAACAACAAGTCCGCGCCTATTAGCCAGCCCGCCACAAAAGCCCCGCCCGAAAAGATGCAAGGAATCCCAAAATAAAGCAAAGTATTTGAAATTCGGCGGCGGTTTAAAACGGCGAATACGGCAATAAGCAAAACTGCGGCGACACTTATAACAATAATCGACAGCAATGAATGACGCTCAAGCAGGGAAAATGCCCGCCTAATCAAATACGCATCGTGAGTGCTTCCTGTTGCCGAATCCCATGTAAGATTATCAATCCCCGAGTTTTTGAGGACTTTTTTTATGTCATCAAAGTCAGATTCAACAAGGGAATAAGAGGTAATTCCCTCAATTTCGTCTTTGTTCTCTTCGATAAGCTCGACTATTTTGTCGGAAGAGACAATCACGTTCGCATCGTCTGCTCCCATAATGTAATCAACGCCGTCATCTATAATTTTCCCGAAAAAACTTCTGAACATATCGCTTTCGAGAAGTTCCCTTATATGGTCTTTTTCAACGCCGAAGACTTCGCGGTAATAATCATCAATTGTGTTATATATTGCTTCAGGCAAGGCGGTCCTCGCCGAAACCCCCGGGATTGAAACATCGTTGTCATTTACAAAACCCGGGACGGTTATTTCCGAAAAGTCAACCTCGTCTACTACAGCACGCGCCGCAGTCTTAACCGTGTGATTATTTATTCCTTTTTGCAAAACGAACCATGATTGCCCCGCAGTCACCACCGCAAAAAATACAATCGAAAGCAATACCTGCGCCGCTACCGACAAAACAGATGCGGGGCGAATCCTCTTTTGGGGCTTCGTCGCAATTACATCTTCCTCAATCGGTTCTGTTTCAAACAATTCCCGTTCGGACACGCACTCCGCAACTTCCTCAACATCATCAACTCCCTCCGCAACAGGTTCGGCAAATGCCGGAGAGTCCGCTTCTTCCGTGTTGTCGGGCTTGTCCAAAAAAGCGTGTGCAAGTGCCGCGCCGCATTTATGGCAAAATAAAGCATCGTCGTTGGCTACCTTAGCTCCGCATTGTGTACAATAATGACTCATTCTTTTACCCTTTTCCTTTCTAATCAGGTATGCTTTTTAAGCTTCGTTTTCCGCATTTACGCAGATTTTCTTTACAGGTTTTTACCCTTTTCCTTTCTAAGCAAGTATGCTTTTTAAGTTTCGTTTTCCGTATTTACACAATCAACTGTTCTCGGAAACCTTCCGCAGTATATCGCGGGCATCCCATAAATACTGTACCCCCGAAAATACCGTAAGTGCAACGCAAATGTACATAAAAGCGTTTCCAATCGGCACGAGCAATCGGTCGGGGCTGTTTATAACAGTCATTGCAAACTCAACCTCATAGGTAATTATACCGTAACTCTCTAATATCCACAAAAACAAAATTGTGCAAATCGTAACCATTGTAATAACAGTCTTGACTTTTCCCGATGTTCGCGCAGGGATTACAATTTTTTCTTCGCTCTCAACTGCCGCAAGCCTTACCGCCGACACAACAAAGTCACGCGCAAGGATTACCACAACAGTCCACGCGCTTATCCAAGGGCGAGGCTGCATTCCCGCAAAACAAACCAGCGCACTCATAACAAGAATCTTGTCGGCAATGGGGTCAAGAAACTTGCCGAGTTTTGTCACCATCATGCGTGTCCTCGCAATGTATCCATCAAAAAAATCGGTGATACTTGCCGCCGCAAAGATTATTAAAGCAACTAAGAGGTTATGCGGAATCCCGTCGGTTATCAGCGCGATGACAAACAGCGGCGTAAGTAAGATTCGCAATATAGTCAGTTTGTTTGCCAAATTCAGCGATTTTAGCGAATTAACAGCATCGGCCATTGCCATAAGTTTTTTCACACTATTTCTCCTATTAAGTTATTATCGACAACCTCTGTGATTTGTACGTTCACAAATTGTCCCGTTTTCGGCTTTGAATTGCCCGTTTCTCTTGGATTTAAGGCGAAATACACCATTGAATCAATTTCGGGAGCTTGCATATAACTTCGCCCGAAATATAACTCGGCATATTTGTCAAACCCCTCAACAACCACCTCAAACTCCCGCCCGATTAACCCGTTAGTCCATTCTCCTGTGCGGACATCCTGCTGTTCGGCGATAATTTCACTGCGCCGTTCGCGTTCACACTGCTCAATTTGGTCGGGAAATTCAGCGGCGGCAGTTCCCTCCTCTTCCGAGTAAGCGAAACAGCCGAGGTGTTCAAATCGCATTTCGTGGGCAAACTCCGCCAATTCGGTGAACTGTTCCTCTGTTTCCCCCGGGAATCCGGTAATCAAGGTTGTCCTCAGGATTATTCCGGGAATCTCGTTTCTCAGCTTTTTAATCAATTCGGTAAGCGACTTGCGCCCGCCCGTTCTGTTCATCGCCTTGATTATTTCATCGTTACAATGCTGAATGGGGAGGTCGAGGTATTTGACAATTTTCGGCTCGGATTTAATAACTTCAATAAGCTCGTCGGTAATGCGCTGTGGATAACAGTATAACAGACGAATCCATTTTAGTTTGTCGATTTCGGTCAGCTTCTTTAAAAGTTTTTTCAACTCGACTTTTCCGTACAAATCCTTACCGTAATTAGTAACATCCTGCGCCACAAGAATAAGCTCACGGACTCCGTTTTCGGCAAGCCCGCGTGCCTCCTCGACTATATTCTCAATCGTACGCGAGCGGTAACCCCCTCTGAAAAGCGGAATCGCACAATAAGAACACCGATTGTCACAACCATCTGCAATCCGCATATAGGCATAATGCGGCATTGTGGAAAGCAGGCGTTCACCCTCCATATTGTGGTTTATGCCATTGTCGTTTTCGCCGAATAAAGCGAGCTTTTTGTCGGTTAATACCGTGTTAATTGCCTCGACTATATTATCATTGCCGCCGAGACCGAGTACCCCGTCCACTTCCGGAAATTCATCCGCAACTTGTTGCTTATACCTTTGCGAAAGGCAACCGGTAACAATTATTTTCTTGTTAATCCCGTCATTTTTGCGGGAGGCTGTCTCGAGAATTTCCTCAATCGCCTCCTCCTTAGCGGATTGGATAAAACAGCAGGTGTTGATTATAACAACATCCGCCAACCCCGGCTCGGCGACAAGGCGATAACCCGCTTTTGCAATTTTGGCAAGCATTAGTTCTGCATCACACTGATTTTTGGGGCAACCAAGCGATACCATCGCTATTTTTGCCGTTCCGGCTTTATTCTTGTCTATCATAACTCATCAGGCGAAAACTCCTCGAAGCTCTCATCTCCTTCTATAAGTATAGCCTTCTTGGTCTTTTTCGCGGATTTTTTCGGCACAGGCTCTTCAGTCGGCGGCAAAACCTCCGCACTGTCAGCCTTTTTATCAAGCTTTTCAGTCTTTTCGGAAGAGTCAACATCGTCAAAAACAGTTGAATCGGCGACCTTATCGCGGATTTTTTCTTCAATCTCGTCCATTAAATCGGGATTTTCAAGCAGGTATTTTTTGGCGTTTTCCCGCCCTTGACCCAATCGCATATCGCCGTGATAATACCATGCGCCGCTTTTTTTGCAGACTGCCAAATCAGCAGCTAAATCAAGAATTTCGCCTACCTTAGATATGCCTACTCCGTAAATCATATCAAATTCACAGGTTTTAAACGGCGGGGCTACCTTATTTTTGACAACCTTGCATTTGGTACGTACTCCTATTTGCTCGCTCCCGTCCATGATTTTTTCGCTCGTTTTGCTCACTTGAATCCTCACAGATGCATAAAATTTCAATGCGCGGCCGCCCGGAGTTGTTTCGGGGTTGCCGTAGCCGCCGATTTTCTCACGCACTTGGTTTATAAAAATCGCAACCGTTCCCGTTTTGGAAATAATACTGGTGAGTTTGCGCATCGCCGCCGACATCAGCCGCGCCTGCTGCCCTACATGAGAATCGCCCATTTCGCCTTCTATTTCCGCGCGTGTAACCATTGCAGCTACCGAGTCAAGCACTATTATATCAACCGCACCCGAACGGACAAGCCGTTCCATTATTTCAAGAGCCTGTTCGCCTGTATCGGGTTGTGACACGATTAGTTCATCTACATTAACGCCGAGTTTTTTTGCATAAATCGGGTCTAATGCGTGTTCAACGTCAACAAATGCCGCAGTCCCCCCTTTTTTTTGCGCTTCGGCAATCGCGTGGAGTGATACCGTAGTTTTCCCGCCCGACTCTTGCCCGTATATTTCTATTATCCTTCCCTTAGGGAGTCCGCCTATTCCGAGTGCCAAATCTAAATTCAGCGAACCCGTCGGCGTGGATTCGACATTCATGCGGTTCTTGGAATTCATGAACATTACCGCCCCCTCGCCGAAATCTTTTTCAATCTGGGCGATTGCCGATGCGAGTGCCTTTTGCCGTTCTTCTCCGGTCGCCGCCTTTGTAGGAGCGGATTTAACCGTCTTAGCCTTAGCCATATTTTTACCCTTGCCCTTTCTATACAATTTCTTTATCAAAGTTTCGTTTTCCCATTTACCATGGACCGATTCTCAAAGTTTTACCCTTGCCCTTTCTATACAATTTCTTTATTAAAGTTTCGTTTTCCCATTTACCATGGACTGATTCTCAAAGTTTTACCCTTGCCCTTTCTTTGTTCTTTTTCTTAATTCTACACCTTAAATTACACCTTAAATTCGCCTCTAAAATCAATAATAACAAAAAAAATAAAATTTTGCAAGTCTTTTTTCATTTTTTGCTTGACAAACCGATATTTGATGTGTTATTATATATAAAGCACATAGATAGGGGCGTGGTGTAATTGGTAACATGACGGTCTCCAAAACCGTTGTTCAGGGTTCGAGTCCCTACGCCCCTGCTCTTCAGCAGTTAGCAGTTCGTGATTGGTAACTGCCGACTGCTGATTTATTTTCAGGAGGAGGTCTTAGAAACTTATGAATAAGGCTATAACCGAAAAATTTGAATATTGGCTGAAAAATGCGTCCGGCGACGCCGATTTGGCAAATGAGCTGAGGAAAATCGCAAAAAAGCTTGAGGAAGCCAAGAAAAATAACGACTCGGAAGCGCGAAAAAAAATAGAAGCCGATTTAGACGACCGATTTTATTGCGAGCTTGAGTTCGGGACAGGGGGGCTTCGCGGCATAATCGGCGCGGGGACTAACCGCATTAACCACTATACCGTTGCCCGCGCAACTCAGGGGCTCGCCGATTTTGTAAAATCGCGCAATCCCTCATTTAATAAACCGGGTACAGCATCGGTAGCGGTCGCATTCGATAGCCGCCACAAATCCTCCTATTTTGCAAGAGTTGCGGCGCAGGTCTTGGCGGCAAACGGTATAAAATGCCACGTTTATAAGGATATAACGCCGACTCCCATGCTGAGTTTTGCCGTGAGGCGGCTTAAATGCAGTGCGGGAATCGTTATTACCGCGAGCCATAATCCGTCGCAATACAACGGATACAAAGCATATGGAAGCGATGGTTGCCAATTAAACCTCAGCGATTCGGAAGTCATTATTAACCGTATTAATAAGTTAGATTTGTTTAACGATGTTGAGCTTGCCGATTTTGATGAGGCTTACGAAAAAGGGCTTATTACCGGCATTGACAGCGATGTAATCGATGATTATTTCAAAAGCGTTAAAGCGCGTTCGATTCACCGTAATATATGCGGCGGCTCGGGACTCAAAGTTGTATTCACGCCGCTCAACGGCGCGGGCAACAAACCTGTTCGCCGTATTTTTAAAGAAACGGGCGTTGCAGATGTTGTAATAGTTCCCGAGCAGGAACGCCCCGACGGCTCTTTTCCCACCTGCCCCTACCCTAACCCGGAGTTTAAAGAAGCGTTGGAATTGGGGCTTAAACTTGCAAAAGAGGAAAATGCGGACTTGTTGATTGCCACCGACCCCGACTGTGACCGTGTGGGGCTTGCGGTTCGTGATGAATCCGCTGTGGGAGGATTCGCGCTTTTCAGCGGGAACGAAGTCGGCGCGATGATGCTCGAATACATTTGCCGCGAACGCAGGGTGAGCGAAAGTATGCCCTTGAATCCCATTGCGGTCAAAACAATTGTTACTACTGATATTGCCGCAAAAATTGCCGAAAAGTATAATGTTCAGCTTTTTGACGTGCTTACCGGATTTAAATTTATCGGCGAAATAATAGGCAATCTCGAAAAAAAAGGTGAGCAGGACAGATTCATCTTTGGATTTGAGGAAAGCATCGGATATTTAGCGGGAAGCTATGTCCGCGATAAAGATGCAGTGTGTGCTTCTATGCTTATTTGCGAAATGGCGGCTTTTTACCGCCGAACAGGGAAAACTCTTGTAGATGCGCGTGAGCAAATGTACAAAGACTATGGATATTACTACCATGACACCCAAAATATCCGCTTTGAGGGACAAGCGGGAGCAGCTCAAATGAAGAAGATTATGGACAATCTGCGCCGCTCTTGCCCTAAACAGGTTGGGAAAATTGAAGTTGTCGGCTTTTCCGATTACCTTAACAAGACTGTCGTTGATTTTAGGAATCCGCGTACCGGACCGAAAAGCACGGGCTTGCCTAAATCTAACGTCCTAAAGCTTGTTTTGGAGGATGACTCTGTAATAATAGTACGCCCGTCGGGGACTGAGCCTAAACTCAAGATTTACTATACGAGCATTGGATTAAGCATGAGCGAATCTGTAAATGTTCAAAAGCGCGTAAAGGAAGATTTTACGAGGTTAATCGGCGTTTAAACTGTATTTTAGAGCAGTTTTGTAAAAATTAGCTAAAAAATAAGTAAATATTTAGTAAGTTTGCACATTGACTAACGGCAAAAATTAATGTATATTATTTAGTAAGGTGTAAATACGAGAACTGTTTCTTACTATTTGCATCAAATAAAATTAAATGGAGGATACACAATTATGAATTTATCCAAAAGGCTTTTGGCAATTTTTGCAGCAATGGCTATGGCACTGACCCTCACGCTCGCGGCGTGCAACAACGACAATGGTGACGAACCCCCCGCACAGCAAGACCCTGTAGTTACCGATGACACTGCCGGTGGCGACGACAACACCAACGATGAGCAAAATGACAACAATGACGACAACAGCGAAGATGACTTTGTAAACGAACCCTTTGTTGACTTCGCAGTAATGGCATTTAACCAACGTGAATTCACAATCCCCGCCGGCATGAACATTAACATCGGCGGCAACAACGGCCCGGGTAGCGGTGAAGGCGGAGGCGCATCCGATGCAATCAGAATCGTCGGTTTCCAAGGCTATAGAGAGCCTGACGGCGGATTCCCCGATGGTCTCGATAGCACATGGCAAGACCTCATTTCACAAAACGGGGAGTTTTGGGAAAATGTAGAGCGTATCGAAGCCGAATTTTACTTTGAAGGCGTTGGCGGAATCGAATCGGAAGCTATCAGCAATGTTGAGGTCTTCATGCAGGGCGGAGCACTTTGGAGTCACGACTGGTGGAATACAGGCGACAATCTCCTTAAACAGTTCGACGAAGACAATGGCGGAGACGGTTTTCACTGGGGCGACAGGATGACTGCTGTTTGGGATATTCCTTTCTATGTAGAGCATCGTGTTGAAAACGTGGGAAGAGACAGGGAACTTTTCAGCTCACCTCCTGTCCCGAAAGACCCGGAAGACGAAGAAAGCGATAAAGAAGGCGGCGGAATCCTTAAATTCGGATTGCAGGTAAAAACAGACAGCCCGGTTAATGACATTACCGCAAGAATTATTTGGACTGATGTTACTATTTATGTTTACGACTTAGACTTGTTTAACGAGTTTGTAGCGGAAGTCACTGCGACAACCGGGATTGAAATGTCTCCCGGCGCGATTGACAGAGTTGTCCAAGTTGATGCGCAATAATTGAGAAAAATGATGAATAAGGAATAATGAGCTGTTCATTGTTCCTTATTCTTTAGAAGGAGTGTGTGTTTCATGAATCCTGTAACAGGTGTTGACTTTTGGGGCGCGATAGTCGCCGCCGGAGTTGCGTTTGTGGTATTAGTCGGTCTCTTTATTTGGGGCATGATTAAGAAAAAAAGATAACCCGATTTGCAATTAACATTAGACCTCCACGGGAATTTCCGAGGAGGTCTATTTTGTAACCAATTTGTAATAAACTTTTTTGCAACCTTTTTGCCGTCTGAGTTGTTTTATTGATATAGTCGGTTCTTCCGAAAAAATAATTCAAATTAAGAGCGAGGTGCGATATGAAAAGTTTAACTAAAACATTGGCGGCATTGGTGTTGATTGCGGGGTTGCTTTTGTTGGCAACTTCATGCGGCGGGCTAAACGAATTTGCCTCCTCCCCGACCGGGAATATGGCGCGGGATGGTGGCGAAGAAGTGCAAGAAGCGGTTGTACACAATGATGCAGACGTAGGAGTGGTCGATGATGCGGACTACTTTGCACACCGCCCAATTCTCGCCGATGACAGCGACGGCGGGCATACTATGGGCGGCGGTAACGCGGAGCAAGTCACAATGCTCCCCGCGGGAACGCTTACCGCAGGTGAATGGCGCGACAACAGGAACTGGGATGACTGGGTTAAGCTGTTTGAGCAAAATCAATCACGCGGCAACTCGGCATGGCAAAACATGATTAATCGTTGGCAGCTTCAGCCGCTCAACCGAGTAACAGTCAGGGTTACGCGAAACGGCGTTCCTGTCCGTAACGAGGCGGTGACACTTGTGAGGCAGCCCGCTCCGGGCTCACAGACGGAGGCTGTATTGTGGAACGCGCGTACCGACCATGAAGGGCTGGCGTATTTGTTCAGCGACACGCCAATTACCGGGGACGATTACATCAAAGTCAATTCCGACAACCTCATAAGAGTTGACTCGGAGTTTATGGAGATTAACGCGGCTCATTCCTCTGCCAATTCGCCCGACAAAACGCTTGACTTAATGCTCGTGTTCGATACTACGGGTTCAATGGGAGATGAGTTGAGGTATTTACAGGCGGAGCTTGAGGACGTTATTAATACCGTTCGGAGGGGAAACGCAAATATTCCCACTCGGCTTTCGGTGAATTTTTACCGTGACCACGATGACCAATATGTAATTTTACCGCATGAATTCACGAACGATATACCGCAAGCAATCAGAATCCTCAATGAGCAAAGTGCGGCGGGCGGGGGCGACTGGCCCGAAGCACTTGATGAAGCTTTAATCGATGCGGTATATGAAAAAGAATGGCAGGATGATTCGGTTAAAATTATGCTGTTAGTGCTTGATGCACCTGCGCATGAAAGACAAGATGCAATCCAAAACCTGCAAAACGCAATTGCAGGCGCGGCAAGCAATGGAATCCGCATAGTCCCTGTTATGGCGAGTGGCAACGGCAGTAACTACGACCTTGATACCGAATTCCTGTTACGCACCTTTGCGGTAATGACAGGCGGGACGTTTACATTTTTGACTGACCATTCGGGAGTAGGCAATCCGCACGCCGAGCCGACAATCGGCGCGTACCAAGTCGAAAAGCTCAACGAAATGCTGATTAGAATTATTAATGAGTATCTTTCGTGAATTTTGTGAAAATTTGTAAAAAACGCTTGACAAGCTGCCAAAAGTGTGTTAAAATAACAATTACAGGGAGCTGATGTTTCGGCTGAGAGGAAACGGATTGACGTTTCGACCTATGACCTGATGCGGATAATGCCGCCGTAGGGAAATAGCTTTTGTCGTGCAAACCTCCTTGTATAATTATTTATAAGGAGGTTTTTCTGTATGAAAAACACAAAAGTTCTCGTTCTCGCGGAATGCGCAATCATGCTCGGGCTGTCAATAGCCCTGAGCTTTGTCAAGGTTTGGAAAATGCCCATGGGCGGTTCAGTTACGCTCTTGTCAATGCTCCCTCTTATACTTATTTCTGTTAAGTACGGCATAAAAATCGGTCTGCCTGTGGCATTTCTCTATGCGGGGTTTCAATTCGGGGTTGACATAGGCGAGGTTATGACATGGGGAATGACTCCCGGTGCAATTGTGGGAATGAGCGTTTTGGACTATCTAATCCCTTTTACGGGGCTGGGGTTGGCGGGGGTGTTCCGTTATAAAAAGTTGCCCGGTTGGTGTGCAGGGATTGCTGTTGTAATGGTATTGCGTTTTGCAGGGCATTTTACATCAGGCATAATCATATTCGGGCAATGGGCACCGGAAGATTGGAATGTTGCGCTGTATTCGCTCGTATACAACGGGGCATATATGCTGCCCGAATTGATTTTCACAATGCTCGGAGCGATTTTTCTCCTTAAAACACCTCATGTTCGCACACTTTTCAGCCCCGTCTAATCGGGCAACCGCTTGACATTATCACAGCAAATCTCATTTACAAGAGTTCTTCCCTCTTTCAGAGTGTTGAACTCTTGTATGTTTTTTAGAGTCGTTTCTGCTATTTCCCTTGTTGCTTCCTCGGTAAAAAAAGCTTGGTGCGAGGTCAGGACTACATTTGGGAACGACAGCAAACGCGCCAAATCGTCATCAGTGATTATTTCCGCGGAATAATCGCTGAAGAAATAATCGGCTTCCTCCTCATAAACGTCAAGCCCCGCGCCGTAAAACTTCTTTGACTTGAGTGCATCAATCAATGCCGGGGTGTCGATTAACCCGCCCCGCGATGTGTTTACGACTACTACGCCGTCTTTCATCAAGGCAATGCTGTCCTTGTTAATCATGTGCCTCGTTGCGGGAATAAGCGGGCAATGAAGCGATATAACGTCCGATTCGCGGTAAACGCTGTCAATCGGCTTATACTCGCCATTAAAACTATCAGACGGATACGGGTCATAGGCGATTACTTTCATGCCAAACCCGCCGCATATTTCCGCAAAAACCCGCCCAATCTTACCCGTGCCTATTATTCCAGCGGTTTTGCCGCGCATATCGAATCCTATCAGACCGTTAATGCTGAAATTGTTTTCGCGCGTTCGGGAGTATGCCCTGTGAATCTTCCTGTTGACACAGAGCAATAACGCCATTGTATGCTCCGCGACAGCCGCAGGGGAATACTCGGGTACACGCACAACTTTGAATCCCATGTAGCAAGCCGCCTTTAAGTCAACATTGTTGTACCCGGCACAGCGCATCGCAATAAGCTTAACGCCTGTTTCGGCAAGTGCATCAAGCGTGTCTTTGTCTATAACATCATTAACAAAAGCACAGGCAACGCCGCACCCTTCTGAAAATCGGGCAGTGTCGGCATTGAGGTGATAATCAAGATACTTAATTTCACAACCGTACTCGGGAGCAAGGCGGTCAAACCACGGTTTGTCATAAGGTTTTACATCATAAAAAGCAATTCTCATAAATGCAGTATTCCCCGAAATTTGCGCATTAGCCGAAAAAAGTCATAAAATATCATAAAATGCGGGCTTTGCGGAATTTTATTGTGTGTGAATATTGACAATTGAGAGCTACTGCTGTATAATAATGAGTATGAGAGAGCATACAAAATTTATTTATCATGGTTACACTATAGAAGAAAACGGGTTTGAATACCACTTCAGTATGGACGAATATGAGTTTCGCCCGAGGTGGACTTTCGCGCTTCCCGTAAAAGACAATCATAAAGAAGACGAGCTTTTGCATAAGCTTGTGTTCAGCCTCGGCATGGTTGAGCTTGTCAGCTATTGGAAGTCGGCTTGCCCCGCATTTGTTGAGGTTAAATGCGGCAGTCTTGACGATTGGCAAATCAACTGGTGGAAAAAGCTTTATAAAAACGGGTTGGGCGAGTTCTTTTACGTGAATAACATTGCCCCCGATGATGACTTTATGACGATTACGACCCCCAATGCGCATCAAAACGACACCCTACCGAGCAATCGCTTGCATTGCGGAGGACTTAACGGCTGTCTCATTCCCGTTGGCGGCGGCAAGGACAGCATTGTTACACTTGAGCTGTTAAAATCGAGAAACGAACCGGACTGTGAGAACGCCCATGACTGTTGTTACATAGTCGGCGATATAAAACGCGCCTACGATTCGGCAAAAACGGCGGGCTACCCCGATTCGCGCATTATCACAGTGGAGCGCACAATTGACCCGACTTTGCTTCAACTAAACAAAAAAGGCTACCTCAACGGGCATACCCCGTTTTCGGCTGTAATAGCCTTTTCATCATTGCTTTTCGCCTATCTTACGGGCAAGGAATATGTAGTCCTCTCAAACGAGAGCAGCGCGAATGAAGGGAATGTCGGCGGCGCGGACATTAATCACCAGTACAGTAAAAGCACCGAGTTTGAACGCGATTTCAGGGAATACGTCGGCAAGATGGGGCGGGGCTTGCCGAATTATTTCAGTTTGTTACGCCCGTGGAACGAACTGCAAATCACCCGCAAGTTCACGCAATTTCCGCAATATTTCCCCGTGTTCCAATCCTGCAACGCGGGGACAAAATCAAATACATGGTGCTGTAAATGCGCGAAGTGCCTGTATGTTTATATAATGTTGGCGACATTTTTAGATGATAATGCGTTAATTTCGATTTTTGGCGAAAATTTGCTTAACAATCAAGAGTTGGCGGCTTTACTCGCCGCGCTGATTGACCCTCAGCAGGATAAACCTTTTGAGTGTGTAGGAACGCGCGATGAAGTCAACTGCGCGCTTTTTGCGGCAATTAAAAGACGCGAACCCGATTTGCCGATTTTGTTGAGGCGTTTCAAAGGAGGAACAATCCCGTCGTGTTCTGATTTGATGGGCTTTTTTGACAGTGACAATTTTGTCCCCGATAAGTTTTTAAAAATTTTTTCTAAAAATTTTTAAAAAACACTTGACAAAGTAAAAAAGAGCTGTTATAATGGATAATGGTTTATGAGAGTGGCGTCATAGCCAAGTGGTAAGGCATAGGTCTGCAACACCTTGATCCCCGGTTCAAATCCGGGTGACGCCTTATGACAGTTAGGTTTTTGTATGGTTGTAATTTGTAAAAATGTTCCTCAATAGCTCAGTCGGTAGAGCATTCGGCTGTTAACCGAAGGGTCGCTGGTTCGAGTCCAGCTTGGGGAGTAGCAAAAGAAAAAGCGATAAACTTTTGATTTTCAAGGTTTATCGTTTTTTCTTTTTGTTTGAAATACAACTATTTCGTGTGGAAATGACGGGTATCAACCACTTAATACTACTCCGCAGTATAACAAAAAAATTTTTTTTACTGTATTCGTTTCGCTATTGCATTTTTAAAAATTCCGTGTTATAATATTAAACGAATAAATTAATTTTACAGGAGGAAATGTTCATGTATGTAATCAATGACAGTTGCATTAACTGCGGTGCTTGTGCGGCAGACTGCCCCGTTGACGCAATTAAAGAGGACGGCGAAAAGTACAGTATCAACGCCGACTGCATTGACTGTGGTGCTTGCGCCGGCAGTTGCCCGGTGGACGCAATTAACGCGGGCGATTAACACAGGTTACTCTAAATTGTAATGCAACTGCAATAGAGCGGGATTTTAACCAATCCCGCTCTATTGCTTTAAATGCTTTAAAAAATTCTCTCAAATTGAAAGTCTCAAAGACCTATACAAACTCAATTATAGCCATTTCCGCAGCATCACCCCTGCGCGGACCGATGCGGATTATACGAGTGTATCCGCCATTCCTGTCGGCATAACGAGGCGCGATTTCGTCAAACAGTTTCTTAGAAACATCTTCCTTAGTGACAACAGCGTATACCTGTCTTTTGGAATGTAAATCACTTTTTTTGCCCGTTGTGATAATTTTTTCAACAACACTGCGCAATTCTTTCGCGCGTGTAATCGTTGTTTCCATTCTTTCGTTTTCCAAAAAATGCGTTACCATGCCACGTAACATCGCTTTTCTATGCGCGGTAGGTCGCCCCAATTTCCTCATTGCCATGTTTAACCATGCCCTTTCTGCACAAAAGTGCCATAAACTGATTTTTCGAAATGCACCCGGCGATATTCTTACATATCCAAATCGCTCGGTGCTAAGTCAAACCCCAATGATAACAGCTTTTCGCGGACTTCATCAAAGGATTTTTTACCTAAGTTCCGCACTTTCATCATATCTTCGGGCGACCTGTTAATTAAATCATCAACTGTATTTATTCCGGCACGCTTCAAGCAATTAAACGAACGCACCGATAAATCCAAATCTTCAATAGTCATCTCAAGAATCTTATCCTTACTCCTATCTTCTTTTTCCGACATCAACTCAGGCTGATTTATCTCATCGGACAATCCCACAAACAGCATCAAATGCTCACACAACAGCTTCGCCGCATACGAAACCGCCTCTTTTGCCGACATAGTACCATCAGTCCAAACTTCAATCGTAAGCTTATCAAAATCCGTTCTTTGACCGACACGGGTGTTTTCAACCGAGTAATTGACCTTTAAAACAGGCGTATAAATGCTGTCAATAGGGATTACTCCAATTATCTGTTGCTGCATATATTGCTTATTTTTTTCAGCACCGATATAACCTCGCCCATTGTCAAATGTAAGCTCCATAGACAATACCGCTCCGGGTCCCAATGAGGCTATATGAATGTTAGGGTCAATAATCTCAATCTCGCTGTCTGTTTCTATATCTCCGGCTTTTACTTCACACTCGCCCTCGGCATTAATATAAACCGTCTTCGGGCAATCGCCGTGCATTTTCGCCAAAAGTCCTTTGACGTTGAGGATAATTTCGGTTACATCTTCCTTAACTCCCGGAATCGTAGAAAATTCGTGTTCAATTTGCCCGTCCGAGCCGGAGATTTTTATCGAGGTAACTGCCACTCCCGGCAGGGATGAGAGCAAAACTCGCCTTAAACTGTTACCAAGGGTGTTGCCAAACCCGCATTCAAGCGGTTCAAGACAAAACATCCCATAAGTTCCATCGGGTTTCAGCTTAATCGTTTCAATTTCAGACTTCTCTATTCTTTCAAGCATACATTTACCCCTTTCCAATATTGTGTCAATAAACCGCAGAAATTCGTTTTCCGCTCGCACAAGGATTGGTATTCAGTGTTGAACCCTTTCCAATATTGTGTCGATAAACCGCAGAAATTCGTTTTCCGCTCGCACAAGGATTGGTATTCAGTGTTGAACCCTTTCCAATATTGTGTCAATAAACCGCAGAAATTCGTTTTCCGCTCGCACAAGGATTGGTATTCAGTGTTGAACCCTTTCCAATATTGCATCGATAAACCGTAGAAATTCGCTAATTACTTAGAATACAACTCTATAACCAAATTCTCTTGAATTTCAAAATCAAGCTCATCACGCTGAGGCTTCCTCACTACCGTTGCGGTTCGCGCTTCTCTGTTGACATCCAACCATTGCGGCGCAGTTCTGCCGTGAGTCAGTTCAATAATCTGCTCAAACTTAGCACTCTTCTTGCTTCCCTCATGAAGTGCCACAACATCGCCGACCTTAACCCTATAAGAGGGGATGTCTACCCGCTTGCCGTTGACAGTAAAATGCCCGTGACCCACCAACTGACGCGCTTCACGCCTTGTGATAGCCATGTTCATTCTGTAAACCACATTATCAAGCCGCGATTCAAGCAACAACAACAGGTTCTCACCGGTAACGCCTTCTTCTCTAATCGCAATTTCATAGTAGCGATAGAACTGCTTTTCCAACACACCGTATATAAATTTAAGCTTCTGCTTTTCCTTGAGCTGCAATCCGTATTCCGAAACCTTTTTACGAGTATTGCTGCCCGCCCCGAATTTGCGCCTTGTTTCCTTTTTATGGGTATAACCCAACACCGCCGGGCTGATTCCCAAGGATTTACATTTTTTAGAAATAGGTTCTCTGTAAACTGCCATTTTCTTCTCCTTTAATAAATAAATATCGAGCTTTTCTCGACGTTAGGGCAGAATTCCCTAAACTCCGTACTCATTCAGATACTCCCTCATTTTTGCCGCGTAATCAGACTTTTTGTGACTCTCAAGATAATCTATAATATCATGCGCCGTGGCAATTGAATAAACAGGAATCCCATAATCACGCTCAATTTGCTTAGTCGCACTTATACTGTCCGTCCCCCGCTCCATACGGTCAACCGAAATATACAAAGAAGTAATATTCTCGGCGGGATTGGCTATACCAAGCCCCTCAAACAACGCAATTGTTTCCCGTATTGACGTTCCTGCAGTTGTCACATCTTCAATAATAGCAATTTTATCGGCTTTAGTCGGAGTATACCCCAAAATTGATTTTGCATCACCGTGGTCTTTGGCTTCCTTGCGATTATACGAAACTCTTACATCCATAGGATTACGAACATTCCGCGATAACGCAACCGCCGCAGTAACCGCCAACGATATTCCCTTATAGGCAGGTCCGTACAGTACATCGAATTTCGCGGCATTACCCTCGTTAATGCTCCGGGTTATCATTTCGGCGTAAAACTCGCTCAATCTGCCAAGCTGACTGCCGAGACTATACTCGCCTGTGTTGATAAAATAAGGCGACTTGCGACCGCTTTTCAATGTAAAATCCCCAAAAAGCAATGCGCCGCATTCTTCCATGAACTCTAAGAATTTAGAATAAAAAACTCTTTGCTGTTCCACAAGCTACCGCCTTCCCCGTTTTATTAAAACAATCTTAACTATGACATACCCGCGCTAAACACTACACACATCTGCGTTAAGCACACCCTCATTAAGCACTATACACGCCTGCGTTTAGGAGGTCTGCAACCATTGTGGGGAATCGGAGTAACATCTTTAATCATTCTGACTTCAAGACCCGCCGTTTGTAATGCGCGGATTGCCGCCTCCCTTCCCGAACCGGGACCTTTTACATAAACCTCTACAGTTTTAAGACCGTGTTCCATCGCAGACTTAGCCGCCGTTTCAGCAGCAGACGATGCCGCAAACGGGGTCGATTTCCGTGAGCCTCTAAACCCCAATCCGCCGGCCGATGCCCACGAAAGAGCGTTGCCGCGCAAATCGGTAATGGTGACTATTGTATTATTAAATGTCGATTGAATATGAGCGGAACCATTCTCGATATTCTTACGTTCCCGCCTTCTGCGAATAACCGGCTTTTTGCCGCCCTTGGTTGCTGCCATTTTTTTACCCATGCCCTTTCTGCACAGACGTGCGTTTGAAAGCCGCATGCTTTCAAACCTTATAATATCCCCGTAGAAAGTCCGCGCTACTTCTTCTTATTAGCGATTGTCTTTCTCGGCCCTTTTCTGGTTCTTGCATTGGTCTTTGTCCGTTGTCCGCGTACCGGTAATCCCTTACGGTGACGAATCCCGCGGTAACAGTTAATCTCAATTAACCGCTTTATGTTGAGCGCGGTTTCACGCCGAAGGTCACCTTCCACCAAATAGCCGTTAGCATCAATCGCTTCACGGATTTTCGCCTCCTCGGCATCGGTAAGGTCTTTAACACGTGTGTCGGGATTCACTCCCGCCGCCGCTAAAATATCGTTTGAAGTTTTTCTGCCAATTCCAAAAACGTAGGTCAACCCAATTTCAATACGTTTCGCTTTCGGCAAATCCACACCGGCAATTCTCGCCATAGAAATTTCCTCCTAATATTAAGAACAAGTTATCATCCTTGAGTTTGCTTATGCTTAGGTTCTTTACATATAACCATAACCTTGCCATGACGTTTGATAATCTTACATTTATCGCAAATAGGCTTTACAGATGGTTTAACTTTCATTTCTTTCCCATGCCCTTTCTGCACAAACGTGCGACTGAAAGCATTTACACAGATTTACTTTCAATTTTTTCCAAATTTTTTCTGCACAAACACTTTATAAATCCAAGCAACGACAAATTTATTTTGCGCGCCATGTGATGCGTCCCTTAGTCAAATCATAGGGCGACATTTCAATTGTCACCTTGTCTCCCGGAAGTATCCGTATAAAATTCATCCTAAGCCTTCCGCTTACGTGGGCGAGGATTTTATGCCCATTAGAAAGCTCAACCTTAAACATCGCATTCGGCAACGCTTCAAGGATTACACCCTCAACCTCAATTACATCGTCCTTTGCCAAAAACCTCCCCACCTTTCGTATTTTCTCAATTAATCGCTATCATGAACAATTATTGGTTTTTACTTCCGAAATTTAATTCCCACAAGGCTTTTCTTAAGGATTTATCAGTAAAATAATCCAACTTAACAGTTTTATTGGTTATTTCAAGATGCTTTATGTTTTTTTTCTTGGGAGTACCGAGTTTTCGCCGTCTGCCATCGGCAATGTACGCAAATCCCGACAAGTCCGAATTGCCACATACAATAGCATACCAACTCCCTTTGTCGTGTCCCGCCGTGCTTTTTGCAACAATATATTCTAAATTTTCCATTTACTGTTATTTCAGTAAAGTCATTACGACAGGGCTTCCGCTTGTAATCAGCACTGTATGCTCGAAATGCGCCGACAAATTTCCATTTGCCTCAACAACCGTCCACTCATCTCGGAGTATCTCGGTTTTCTTAGTAGTGGAATTTGCCATTGGCTCAATCGCAAGCGTCATCCCCGGTGTAAGCCTTGCTCCTCTCCCTGGAGGTCCGGTATTCGGGACATTAGGGTCTTCGTGCAAATCCCTGCCTACTCCATGTCCGAGGTAATCATCGGGAATAAAATAACCGCTACCCTCTATTTGAGTTTGAATGGCATTGGATATATCCCCAATCCTGTTCCCCGCCATACACTGACAAATTGCATCCCGCAACGCCTGTTCGGTAGTCCGTAATAACTTTTGGGCGTTTTCGTTAAGATTATCAAAACCGCTACAAGCAAAAGTTTTAGAAACATCACCGTGATACCCGTCTTTATTCGCACCAATATCAATCGTCACAATATCCCCCGCCCTGATAAAGCGTTTGCGTGAGGGAATCCCGTGTATTAGCTCGGAATTGATTGAAATACAAGCGTTTCCCGGAAAGCCGTACAACCCTTTAAATGAAGCTCTTGCACCTTTTCTCTTGATAAAATCACCGATTACTCTGTTAAGCTCCCATGTGCTTATTCCAGGAGTTATCATTTCGCCTACGTGATTTAACGCCAAAGCCGCGACCTCTCCGGCTCTCATCATGAAGTCAATTTCCCGCGGAGTTTTTATGATAATCCGCCCTCTTGAACCGACTCTTCTCTTAGGAAAGCCGTACATCAGCAACCAATAGCTTCAAACGTGAGACGAGTAGTGTCGGCAATTTCTTCCTGACCCTCAACCGTTTTGAGTTTACCGCGTTCAGAGTAAAAATCTCTCAGCGGTGCAGTTTTTTCATGGTAAGTCTTGAGGCGCGATAACACTGTTTCGGGCTTATCGTCAACCCGCTGAACCGCATTTCCTTCACAGGCATCGCATTTTCCCTCAACAGCAGTCGGCTTATATTCAAGGTGGTAAGACGCTCCGCAAGCATCGCATACACGTCTGCCGCCCATTCTGGCACAAATTCTTTCATCGGGAACATAAATCTCAACCGCTAAGTCAATGTTTACGCCCATATCCTCAAGAGCTTTCGCCTGTTCGACAGTCCTCGGAAATCCGTCCAAGATAAATCCGTTTTGGGCATCATCTTTGGCTATTCTCTCTTTAAGAATCCCTATAACCGTTTCGTCCGGCACAAGGTCGCCCCTGTCCATATATTCTTTCGCGGCAAGTCCCGCAGGTGTACCGTTCTTGACCGCTTCACGCAACATATTTCCTGTAGAAATCGGCGGAATTGATTTTTTCTCGCTCACAAACTCAGCTTGAGTCCCCTTACCCGAACCGGGTGCACCCAAAAATATAAGATTCATTATTTTACTCTTGCCCTTTCCGCATTTAGCAATTATAACACATTCAAATCAATAATCCTGTCGAATCAAGGAACAACTTAAAATAAATCTATTCCAAGAATCCTTTATGGTGACGCATCATCATTTGGCTTTCAAGAGTCCTCATTGTTTCAAGCGCAACACCGACCACGATTAAGATTGTAGTACCGCCGAGCGACAAGCCTATAATGCCTTGACCGCCGTTTGCTCCGATATAACCGGTAATTTTTGTAAACGCAATCGGGAATACCGCAATTATACCAAGGAATATCGCGCCTATAAAAGTAATCTTCGAAAGAGAATTGTTGATGAAATCCGATGTTGGTTTGCCCGGACGATACCCCGGAATCGCACCGTTGTTTTTCTTTAAGTTGTTGGCGATTTCCACGGGATTATACTGTACCGCCACATAGAAGTAATTAAACCCTATAATCAAGATGAAATAGAAGAAAGCGTAAATCCATGTCTGCATATTAAACGCCCGCAAAAATGCACCCCAAAACCTGTCAGCAGCCGAAGAATCCGCCATAAGCCCGCTTTCCCCGGTAATTCCGAAAAAGTGCAAAATCGTCTGCGGGAGACTCATTATCGACATTGCAAAGATAATCGGCATTACACCCGACATTGCGACTTTAATAGGAATGTGCGAACTTTGACCACCGTACATTTTGCGCCCTACTTGACGTTTCGCATACTGTACGGGAATTCTGCGTTCGGCATTCGTCATCAACACAACAAATCCAATCATTGCGATATAAATCAACAATGTCAAAGGAACAAAGATTGCATTCAATGCGCGCTCGCCCGCAGTCGCACCGACAGTAAGCTGTTGAACAAGGGTGTATATTTCACTCGGTATAGACGAAATTATACCCGCAAAGAGTATCATCGAAATTCCGTTCCCTATTCCCTTATCGGTAATCTGCTCGCCTAACCATATAATAAGTGATGCACCCGCAGTAAAACACCCGATAATGGTAATCATAGCAAGGACACCGCCGATTCCTGTTGTGTGCGTCAGTACGGGAACGCCATTGGTCGGAGGAGCACCCGCAAGCGCGAAATAAAACGCAGTTGCCTGAAACAAACCGATTCCCAACGCCAAAAACTTAACTATCCTGTTGATTTTCTTCTGCCCCTCCTCGCCCTCTTTTTGCATTCGCTCAAGAGCGGGGATCGCCACGGTAAGCAACTGGGTTATAATCGAGGCGTTAATATAAGGGGTAATTGACATTGCAAACAATGCACCTCTGCCGAGACCGCCACCCGTAATCGAGTTGAAGAAAGCCATTAACGTACCCGCACCTTCGCCCAACCCCATCAAATCCTCCATCGCACCGGGAGAAATAAACGGAATGAATATATGTGAACCTAAACGGAAAATTATTATAATGAAAATCGTAAAAAGAATCTTCCTACGTAAATCGGCTATTTTCCATGCGTTTATGAATACACCGAACATCTTGTCATCCTTTCTTGAAAAGCTTTAACTCTCAAAGTTTTATTTCTTTGACTTTGCCACAGAACCGACACCGCCATTTTTGGCTTTTTCGGCGCGATTTCTGGCATTTTGATTGTTAGGAAGAAACTTGGCTTTTTCGGGAAGCTCTTCCGCCTGCCCGCCTGCGCCTTGAATCTTCTGTTTAGCCGATTCGGAAATTTTAGTCACTTTAACATTCAGCTTTTTTGTGAGGTCACCCATACCGAGAACTTTTATTCCGTCTAACGGCTTTTTTATCAGCCCCGACGCAATAATAGCCTGTTCGTCAACCACATCGCCCGACTCAAAGCGTTTTTCCAAATCGCGGATATTAACAATGGCATATTCGGTTTTGAAAACATTGTTAAACCCTCTTTTAGGCATACGACGCGCAAGAGAAGTCTGACCGCCCTCAAAGCCCGGTCTGACACCGCCGCCCGCACGCGCCCATTGACCCTTGTGTCCTTTTCCGGAAGTCTTACCCCAACCGGAGCCGTGACCACGACCGATGCGCTTACTTTCCCTGTTTGAACCCTTTGCAGGTGATAATTCGTGAAGTTTCATGACAACACCTCTATTAAATACGAAATTTCTTTTATTTTCCCATTAGTGGCAGCGTTGTCCGGTTGCTCGGTAACATCGCCGATTTTTTTTAAGCCCAAAGACTTAGCAGTCGCTATATGCGAATCCTTACGCCCAATTAAGGACTTCACAAGTTTAATCCTCATAATAATTTTCACCCATTCCCTTCCTGCACAAAAACATCATGAAAGTTTCGTTTTCCGCACTTACGCAAATTCCACTTCCAAACCTTGAAATAACTCGGTTAATGTTTAGTCAACACACTAATTTTACGCCTTAGAAGTCAAAATCTGTTTAACAGACTTACCCCTGAGCTGTGCGACTTCTTCCGCGCTTCTCATCGCCAACAACCCCTGCATAGTCGCTCTTACCACATTACACGGGTTGTTCGAACGCAATGATTTTGTACGAATGTTTTTAATCCCTGCCGCCTCAACAACCGCACGAACAGGACCGCCGGCAATAACACCGGTACCTTCGGGGGCAGGTTTAAGCAAAACCTCACCCGCGCCGTACTTGCCGACAAATTCATGGGGAATAGTGGTATCTTTAAGGGTGATTTGCACCAAGCTTTTCTTAGCGTCCTCAATTGCTTTGCGTATTGCATCGGGGACTTCGTTGGATTTTCCCATCCCGAATCCGACAACACCGTTACCGTCACCGATAACTACGAGTGCGGAAATTTTCATAATCCGTCCGCCTTTAACGGTCTTAGATACCCTTTTAATATTTACCACCTTTTCGGTGAGCTTGTAATCAGATGCGTTTAATAATGCCATCGTATATATCTCCCAGTATAGAATTTATAACTCAGAATTTAAGTCCGCCCTCGCGTGCGCCTTCGGCAACCGCCGCAACTCTCCCGTGATAGACATAGCCCGAACGGTCAAATACAACATCGGTAATCCCCGCGCTTTTGCCTTTTTCGGCAATTGACAGTCCGATTTTTTTCGCCGCCGCAACATTTCCGCCAAATTCGGTAAAAGCCTTTTCAGTAGTCGACGCAGAGCAAATAGTTACACCTTTAACATCGTCAATCAACTGAGCGTACATATGGTTAGCGGAACGAAACACGTTCAAACGCGGACGTTCGGCAGTGCCGCTGATTTTACCTCTCACGCGCTTATGCCTGCGCAGTCTGTTTTCGTTTTTATTAATAGGTTTTATCATAATTTACCAATGACCTCCTACACAAATTCGCCATAAAAGTTAATTTTCACAATTCACAACGGATTGAGTTCAAACTTTTATCATTTGTCCTTAGATTATTTTTTGCCTTTACCTGCTTTACCCTCTTTACGTCTGACGACTTCATCTACGTAACGTATGCCTTTGCCTTTATACGGTTCGGGAGGACGCAGTCCCCTCACCTCGGCGGCAAACTGCCCCACCTTTTGATTGTCAATCCCGTTGATAATAATCTTATTGGGGGCGGGTGCTTCAATGGTTATGTCCTCAGTATCGGAAACAACTACAGGGTGCGAAAAACCCAGCGTCAAATCAAGTTCTTTCCCCTTTTTCTGACAACGATACCCAACACCATGAATTTCAAGCTCTTTTTTAAACCCAACGGTGACTCCCGTGACCATGTTGTTTAAAAGAGTTCTCGTCAAACCGTGAAGTGAACGGTCAGTCTTGCTCTCTGTTTCGGGAGTAACAGCGAGTACCCCGTTATCGAGCGTTATTTTCATAGACGGCTTAAACTCCCTCGAAAGAGTCCCCTTAGGACCCTTTACAGTCACAGAGTAACCATCAATATTTACATCCACTCCCGCAGGAACAGAAATAGGCAATTTACCAATTCTCGACATTTTTTTACCCATGCCCCTTCTGCACAAATGTGCCGTTGAAAGCCTCGTTTTCCGCATTTACGCAGATTTACTTTCAAACTTCGTTATCCCCGTATAAATCGTTATACTATCTAATTCTGCCTAACCGACTCAGTAACTCCTGTGTTTAGTCAGTTCTTCACGGCAAAATTCACCAAACAAACGCAAGGACTTCGCCACCGACTTGCTCGGCTCTTGCCCGCCTGTCGGTCATAATCCCCTTAGAGGTAGACACAATAGCGATTCCAAGCCCTTTCATTACTTTCGGCATTTCGCGCGAGTTCGAATAAATCCTAAGCCCCGGCTTAGAAACCCTGCGCAATCCGGTAATAACTTGAGCTCTGTTTTCGGTGTACCTCAATACAATTCGGAGTATGCCCTGCTTATTATCTTCAATAATTCTGTAATTTTTTATATACCCTTCGTCTTGAAGAATCTGCGCTATCTGCTTTTTTTCGTTAGAACACGGAATATCAACAATCGGATGCTTTGCCGAATTGGCATTACGTATTCTCGTCAGCATATCTGCGATAGTGTCGGTAACGTGCATTATTTTTTTCCTCCCCTGATAGTTGTTAGTAAATAGTTAATTAGTTGTTAGTAGGGTGCAACACCCAAACTATTACCACGATGATTTTCTCACACCGGGGATATGCCCCTTATATGCTAATTCCCTGAAACAAATCCTGCAAACTCCAAACTTGCGCAAATAAGCGTGCGGTCTGCCGCAAAGTTTGCAACGATTGTAGGCGCGGGTAGATGCCTTCGGTTTGCCGAGCTGTTTAGCAATTATAGCGCGTTGCTGTTTAGCAATCATAGATTTCTTCGCCATTTTTATCTCCCCATTATTAGAGTATCAAAGCTGATACACTTTGTTTTATTAGGTGTTTTTAGTTAGATTTTATTTAGCAAACGGTGCACCCATTAAGGTGAGCAATTCCTTCGCCTCTTCATCGGTTTTCGCCGTGGTAACAAAGTTTATGTCCATTCCTCTGATTGTGTCGATTTTATCATATTCAATTTCCGGAAAAATCAACTGCTCTTTAATGCCCACTGAATAATTGCCGCGTCCGTCAAAAGAGTTGGGGCTAATCCCCCGAAAGTCTCTTACACGGGGCAACGCAACATTAAACAGCCTGTCAAGGAATTCATACATAATTTTATCCCTAAGCGTAAGCTTAACACCGATTACATTGCCTTCGCGCAATTTGAAGTTAGCAACCGACTTCTTTGCTTTGCAAATAACGGGTTTTTGCCCGGTAATTGCTTTCAAATCGTTCATAATGCTGTCGATAACCTTAGGATTGTCCTTAGCCTCGCCGCAACCCACGTTTATCGTAATTTTCTCTAATTTAGGAACCTGCATTACGCTCTTATACCCAAATTTTTTAAAAAGTGCGGGAAGAACAGTTTCCTTATAATAAGCCTTTAATCTTGCCATTTTTTGATTACTCTCCTTTTAGGAAGCAAAAAGTCAAATCCTTTTTACCGCTCCTGTTACTATAAGCCTTAAATGCCGCCCCCTACAGTGTCGCCCCGCATTTTTTGCAGACTCTGACTTTTTTTGTCTCGCCTTTAATTTCCTTAAAGCTGTGACCGATGCGGGTCGGTTTATCACATTTCGGGCAAACCACCTGCACTTTACAAGCGTAAATCGGAGCTTCGGCATCAATTATTCCGCCCGGCTGCCCCATTTGCTTGGGTTTAACGTGTTTTTTAACCTTGTTTATTCCTTCAACTATGACCTTGCCCTCTTTAGGGCTTACTGCGACAACCTTCCCTGTTCTGCGGACACCGGGCTTAGAAAACTTGTCGGAGTATTTCCCGGTTTTAAGAACAACGGTATCGCCTTTTTTAACGTGTAAACTATTCATAATTTTTACAAAGAGTTCCTTTCACTTATTAGATAATTTTGCAACGGTCGGCAGACCGGGCGAAAGTATAAAAGCCCGCTTCTTACAAAACCTCGGGAGCCAATGAAAGAATCTTAATGTATTCTTTTTCGCGGAGTTCCCTCGCCACCGGCCCGAAAATACGTGTTCCTCTCGGATTTTTATCTTCTTTTATTATAACCGCCGCATTTTCATCAAAGCGAATATACGTGCCGTCAGCTCTGCGGACTCCCGTAGCGGAACGCACAACAACGCATCTCACCACTTCGCCCTTTTTCACAGTACCGCCCGGACTGGCTTTTTTAACCGACGCAACAATCACGTCTCCGATATTGGCATATTTTCTGCGTGTTCCGCCTAATACCCTAATGCACATAATTTCCTTAGCACCAGTATTATCGGCAACCTTTAACCGCGATTGCATCTGTATCATCTTTTATGACCATGCGCCTACCCTGCACAACAATGAATCGTTTGCACACGGTGTTCGCCCTTTCTTAATTTTCAAACTCTTAAATTCCGATAATTCGCTCTGTCAATATACCTTATTTCACTCTCTCAAGGATTTTTACAAGTCTCCACCGTTTGTCCTTAGAAAGCGGGCGTGTTTCCATAATTTCAACTTTATCGCCGATGTTACAACTGTTTTCTTCGTCATGCGCCTTAAACTTAATTGTACGCTTCACGATTTTCTTATATAACGGATGGCGAACCTTGTCCTCGATTTCAACAACAATAGTTTTATCCATTTTATTGCTCGAAACCAAGCCGACTCTCGTTTTTCTCAGATTTCTAATAATAGTATCACTCATTTCCCTCACGCCTCCCTAACGCTTACCGCGCTCGCAAGTTGACGCTCACGCTGTATTGTCTTGATTATGGCAATCTGCTTTTTAACCGCTTTTATTCTCATCGGATTATCAAGCTGGTTTACTGCAAGCTGAAAACGGAGGTTAAAAAGCTCTTGTTTTAAATCAACAACCTTTTTATCAAGCTCCAACTCGGAAAGGTCTCTGAATTCATTTACATTCTTTTTCATTATTCACTGACCTCCTTAGCCGCCGCCTCGTCAACCGTGTCCTCTTTTTTAATAAACTTGCATTTAACAGGCAACTTATGCATTGCCAAACGCATAGCTTCACGTGCCGTTTCCTCGGAAACTCCGGCAATCTCAAACATAACTCTGCCGGGTTTTACAACCGCTACCCAATATTCGGGCGAGCCTTTACCTGAACCCATGCGCGTTTCAGCGGGTTTTTCGGTAACAGGTTTATGCGGGAAAATTTTAATCCAAACTTGACCGCCACGCTTGATGTAGCGTGTCATAGCAATACGCGCAGCCTCAATTTGATTAGACGTAATCCACGATGGCTCTAATGCCTGCAAACCAAATTCGCCGTTACTAACCACATTTCCGCGTGTTGCTTTTCCTTTCATACGTCCGCGATGTTGCCTTCTATATTTAACTCTCTTGGGAATTAACATTTTAGTCCTCCTCATAGGCTTCTCACAGGAAATTTTAACAAATATACCTATAATTGCCGGGATAAGTTCTATTATTCTGATGCTGTTGTTTGCTCAGGAGCAGGTGCTGTCGGTCTCGGCGCGGGAGCACTTCTGACCCCGCCTTGCGGTTTCGGCCCTGCAGGTCTGTCATCTCTTCCGCCACGTCCGCCGAAACGACGGTCGCCACCCGGTCTGTCACCTCTGTTAAAGTCACGGCGTTCACGACGGTCACCCCTGTCTCTGTCATTGCGCGGGCGGTCTTCGCGGCGTTTTTTGCTCCTGTCGGCGATTTGACGCTGTTTCGCACCTGCTTCGCCTTTAAGAACCTCGCCTTTATAAATCCACACCTTAACACCGATAATCCCGTAGGTGGTATTAGCTTCCGCAGTCGCATAGTCAATATCAGCGCGGATTGTATGCAAAGGAATAGTACCCTCATGATAGCTCTCGGAACGGGCAATCTCCGCCCCGCCGAGTCTTCCCGATGCCATAGTCTTGATTCCGTGTGCCCCGGCATCCATTGTCTTCTTAATGCTGAGTTTCATTGCACGCCTAAACGATGCACGCGATTCAAGCTGTTTCGCAATGTCCTCGGCAACCAACTGTGCCGTAAGGTCAACATCTTTAACTTCAACTATATTCAAATTAACCGGCTTGCCTTTAGTAATTTTCTCAATCGCTACCCGGATTTTCTCAATTTCAGAACCTTTTTGCCCGATTAACAGCCCCGGTTTGGCGGTATGGACAAAAATCTTTATCCTCGTCGCATCGCGTTCAATTTCAACATTAGCAATACCCGGTTTCATCGGAACGGGCGATTTCTCATTAGTGTAGGTTTTTCCAAGCAAATACTTGCGAATCATAAAATCCTCAACTAAAGTATCGCCGAATTCCCTTTTGCCCACGAACCAACGTGAATCCCAGTCCTTTATAACGCCAACTCTAAGTCCGTGCGGATTTACCTTCTGACCCATTATGCATTCTCCCCTTCTCTTAAAACTAAAACAACGTGAGATGTTCTCTTATAGATTCTGTGTGCGCGTCCGTGGTCTTTAGGTCTAATTCTCTTGAGAATAACCCCCGGTCCGCAATAGCACTCGGAAACATAACATTCGGACAAATCCATCTCATGGTTGTTCTCCGCATTAGCCATAACCGATTTAAGAAGTTTCTGCAAAGGCTCGCTCGCAGATTTCGGGGTATGTCTCAATATAGCCATAGCCTCAACACACTTTTTGTTCCTTATTAAGTCAAGAACAATCTTGACTTTTCGGGGACTGATGCGAATATATTTAAGTTCAGCTCTTGCTTCCATTTCTACATTCTCCTCAATAAATAAGTTCTGAAAAAAGGCCTGCAACCCTATTTCTTGGTCGTCTTGCTGCCCGCATGACCCCTGTAAGTCCTCGTCGGCGCAAATTCGCCTAATTTATGACCCACCATGTCTTCGGTCACATACACGGGAACGTGCCTTCTCCCATCGTGAACGGCAAAAGTATGTTCAATAAAATCAGGGAATATAGTGCTTGCACGACTCCATGTTTTAATGACTTTTTTCTCTTGCTTTTCATTCATCGCCCGAACGCGTTTAATCAACGCTTCTTGAACATACGGTCCTTTTTTAACACTTCTGCTCATAATGAATTACCTATGCCCTTTCCGCAATTTTCAGTTATTTCTTGCCGCGACGTTTAACAATCAGCTTGTCGGAACTTTTGTTGGATTTACGGGTTTTGTATCCCAGCGCAGGTTTACCCCACGGAGTTACAGGTCCCGGTCTGCCGACAGGTGATTTTCCCTCACCGCCACCATGCGGGTGGTCACAGGGATTCATTACCGAGCCGCGTACAGTAGGCTTAATACCCATATGGCGAACTCTTCCAGCTTTACCGAGGTTGACGTTCCCGTGGTCGGGATTCGACACCACCCCAATAGTGGCCATACACTTAGCCGATACATTCCGCAACTCACCGCTGGGCAGTCTGAGCAACGCCATGTTATTTTCCTTCGCCATAAGCTGTGCCGAGTTTCCGGCACTGCGTACCAACTGAGCACCTTTGCCCGGATAAAGCTCAACATTGTGAACAACGGTACCCAAAGGCATATCCATTAATTTCATCGCATTTCCGATTTTAATGTCCGAACCCGCTCCCGCGCGTACAATATCGCCTACTTGCAACTTATCGGGTGCGATTATATATCGCCGTTCGCCGTCTTCGTATTCTACCAAAGCGATAAACGAAGTGCGATTAGGGTCATACTCCAAAGTGAGAACCGTTGCATTCATATCCAATTTATTGCGCTTAAAATCAATGATTCTATATTTTCTTCTGTTCCCGCCGCCCTTGTGCCTTACGGTAATCTCACCGCCCGCACTGCGTCCCGAATGTTTTTTTACAGGTGTCAAAAGGCTTTTTTCGGGCTTAACCTTGGAAAGACCCGAATAGTCCACAACCGACATACCTCTGCGTCCCGGCGTAGTTGGCTTATAAAATTTGATTGCCATTTTTTTACCCTTGCCCTTTCTGAATAAGCGTCTTTTGAAAGTTTCGTTTTCCGCATTTACGCAGATTCACTTTCAAAATTTTACCCTTACCCTTTCTGATAAATCAAACCATTCCGTCAAAAAACTCAATAGTCTTAGAACCTTCAGCCAAAGTCACAATCGCTTTTTTCCAACTTGCCGTATAGCCTTGCTTCATTCTTTGACGTCTCAGTTGACCTTTGACGTTCATAGTGTTGACTTTAGCGACTTTAACTCCCGCAAACAATGCCTCAACGGCTTTTTTGATTTCGATTTTGTTCGCGCGTTTATCTACTTTAAAAGTGTACTTGCCTTGTGTAAGATTATCAGTTGAACGCTCGGTAATAACCGGGCTTATGATAATATCCTGCGGTATAAACTGCATTATGCGTACACCTCCTCGATTTTAGCAACTGCATCTTTGACAACAATCAGCTTATCATGGTTAAGAATATCATAAACGCAAAGCGTATTCACTTGTGTAGTCTTAATTCCCGGAATGTTCGCCGCACTCTTAATAATCTTTTTATCAACCGCATCAAGGACTATCAACGCTTTCCTGTCTACATTCAAAGCCCCGAGCATTTTTACAACATTTTTTGTTTTATACTCGTCCATTTTCAACCCGTCAAGAACTAACATTTCACTTGCCGCCACTTTCGCCGACAAAGCCGACTTCATGGCAATCCGCCTAACCTTTTTATTAAGCGAGTAGCGGTAACTCCTCGGCTTAGGTGCAAGTGCAACTCCGCCGTGCCTCCATATCGGGCTTCTGGTCGAACCGTGCCTTGCACGCCCCGTCCCTTTTTGCCTCCATGGTTTTTTGCCGCCGCCGCGAACCTCAGTCCTCGTTAATGTCGATTGTGTCCCCTGCCTTTGATTGGCAAGGTAATTAACAACTGCCGCGTGCATCAGCTCTCTATTTGGCTCAACTCCGAACACTGCATCGTCAAGCGTAATCGCGGAAATTTCGTTCCCCGACATATCGTAAACCTTAACATCTGCCATTTTAGTATGCTCTCCCCTCATAGTTCCTCAAGAATGGATTAGCCCCTATTCCCTCATAACGCTTTTATAACGCTTTCACTGCGTCCGTGATACAAACAATCCCGTTTCTCGGACCGGGAATCGCTCCCTTTATTGCAATTAGGTTGTTTTCCGCATCGACTTTTACAACCGTCAAATTTTGCACAGTAATTTTATCCGTCCCCATGTGACCCGGCATTTTCTTGCCCTTAAAAATCCTTGACGGACTTGAACAACCTCCCATCGAACCCGCGTGCCTGTGTACCGGACCCGAACCACGTGTTTCTTTAA